>Ga0075530_1000614_pt1 | contig 16960 bp, 15 predicted proteins | sample NGEPerD_2_FD_75101 | JGI IMG/M metagenome (GOLD analysis project Ga0075530, IMG submission 75101) | Arctic peat soil microbial communities from the Barrow Environmental Observatory site, Barrow, Alaska, USA - NGEE PermafrostL1-D | ecosystem: Environmental > Terrestrial > Soil > Wetlands > Peat ... | reverse complement strand
GTGCCTGCGGCGGCCGGGGATGTGCCTGCGGCGGCCGGGGAGGCGCTCATGGTGCCTGCGGCCGCGGGTTCATCGCGGCCGGCAGCCGATTCGAACAGCGGCGCGGCTTCGGCCCTCACGGCCCCGGCGGTCTCCCAGCCGAGGTCATGGCCCATGACCAGCGCCACCTGACGCAGGATGTCCCAGTCCTGCAGCGCCAGGCCCTGCGACGGCACGGTCTGGCGGAAGGGCTGGCGACGCCCCTCCCAGTTGGTGAACGACCCGATGCGCTCCTGCGAGGCCTGGGCGGGCAGCAGCACGTCGGCGAACGCGGTCGAGTCGGTCGGGAGCAGGTCCTGGGCGATGACGTGCTCGCAGCGCTCGAGGGCGCGGCGGGCCAGCTCGGGCTCCTCGAAGTCGCGCACGGGGTCGACGCCGATCAGGTAGAGCGCCTTGAGCTTGCCGTCGGCCGCGGCCTGCAGCATGGCACGGGTGTCCATGCCGACGGCGTCGGGCAGGCGCCGCCACGCCTGCGCCACCGGCCCCGGCGCGGCCAGGCGACGACCGCCGGGCAGCAGCCCGGGGACCAGGCCCGCGTCGACGGCGCCGCGCGCGTTGGTGCGCCGGGGCACCCAGGCGAAGCGGGCGCCCAGCGAACGAGCCAAGCCGACCGCGGCCGCCAGGGCTCCGGGGGAGGCGGCTAGCCGCTCCCCCGCCAGCACCACGACGCCGTCCCCCGCCTCGCGCAGCGCCTCGATTAGGCCGGCGAGCTCATCGGGAGCGTTGGATGCGTCGTGTACGTCGTGTGCGTCGGGGGCCGATCCGGCGAGGTCGGCCAGCGTGCGCGCCTCGTCCCCGGCTTCGGTGGCCACCCAGCGCCAGGCGTAGGGCTCGGCCGACCCGAGCACCGGACCCACCACGACGGTGCGCTGCCGGTGCTTGCGCCAGGCCTTGCGCAGCCGCAGGTGCAGGATCGGCACCTCTTCCTCGGGGTCCAGGCCCGCCAGCACCACGATGGGTGCGTGCTCGACATCGTCGTAGGTCGGGCCGACCGTGCCGGCCACGGCGGCGAGCACGTCGATCTCCTCTGCGCGCGGCCGCAGCCGCGAGTCGACGTTGTCGGTGCCGAGCACGTCGCGTGCGAAGCGGCTGACGGCGTAGGCGTCCTCGTCGGTGAGGCGCTGACCGGCGAGAACGCCGACCGCCTGCGGGCCGTGCGCCTCGAGGACGCCGGTGAGCCGCTGCGCGGCCGACCGCACCGCCGCGTGCCACGCCGTCGGTCGCAGCTCACCCACGTCGCTGCGCATGATCGGTTCGCGCAGGCGGTCGGGGGAGTTCACGAACTCGTAGCCGAAGCGCCCGCGATCGCAGTTCCACGACTCGTTGACCGCCATGTTGTCCCCGGCCAGCTGGCGCTGGATCTCGTCACGACGTACGTCGATGCGCAGGTTGCAGCCGGCGGAGCACTGGTTGCAGACGGAGCTGGCGGAGCGCAGGTCGAAGGGACGCGCCTTGAAGCGGTAGCTCGCCGCGGTGAGCGCACCCACCGGGCAGATCTGCACGATGTTGCCGGAGAAGTAGCTGTGGTAGGGCTCGTCCTGGTAGATGGCCACCTGCTCGAGGGCACCGCGCTCGAACAGCTCGATGAAGGCGTCCCCGGAGATTTCCTGGGAGAAGCGGGTGCAGCGGGCGCACAGCACACAGCGCTCGCGGTCCAGGGCGATCTGGGCGGAGATGGGGATGGGCTTGTCGTAGCGGCGCTTGTGATCGATGAAGCGGGACAGGCCCGGGCCGTGCGCGAGCGTCTGGTCCTGCAGGGGGCATTCGCCACCCTTGTCGCACTGCGGGCAGTCCAGCGGGTGGTTGATGAGCAGGAACTCCAGCTGGCCGCGCTGCGCCGCCTCGGCCACCTCACTGGTGAGATGGGTCTTCACCACCATGTCGGGTGTGCAGGTGGTGGTGCATGACGTGAAGGGCTTGCGCTGACCCTCGACCTCAACCATGCACTGGCGGCAGGCGCCGATGGGGTCCAGCAGGGGATGGTCGCAGAAGCGCGGGATGGTGATCCCGAGCTGCTCGGCGGCGCGGATGACCAGGGTGCCCTTAGGCACCTCGATCCGGCGGCCGTCGATGGTGACGGCGACCGGTTCCGTGCGGGGTGCGACGTCGGTCATGGTGGCGGAGGACCTTCGATCAGAGGAGGGAGCCGGGGGGCTAGGCGCTGGCCATCGCCGTCGGACGGTGACGACCGGCGTTGTCGGTCACCACGCCCGCGTGGGATGCGATGGTGTCGGGCAGGCGGCCGTTGGCCACGAGGTAGGTGAACTCGTCGCGGAAGTACTTGATGGCGCTCTTGATGCAGCTGGTGGCACCATCGCCCAACGCGCAGAACGCGCGGCCGAAGATGTTGTCACAGACCTCGTCGAGCAGGCGGATGTCCTCTTCGCGGCCCTTGCCGGACAGGAAGCGGTCCAGGATCTGGGAGAGCCAGAAGGTGCCCTCCCGGCATGGCGTGCACTTGCCGCAGGACTCATGCTCGTAGAAGCGCGACCAGTTCAGGCACGCCTCCACCACGCTGGTCTTGTCGGAGTACATCATCATCGCCGTGGTGCCGAGCATGGAGCCGGCCGCCGCGACGCTCTCGTAGTCCATGGCGATGTCGAAGTGATCGGCGGTGAGCAGCGGCGTCGAGGAGCCGCCCGGAGCCCAGAACTTCAGCGCCCGGCCGGGCAGCATGCCGCCGCAGGACTCCTCGACGACCTGGCGCGCGGTCACGCCCAGAGGCCATTCGTAGTTGCCGGGCCGCACGACCTCGCCGGAGACGCAGAAGACCTTGGGGCCGGGGGACTTCTCGCTGCCCATGGAGCGGTACCACTCGACGCCGTGCTCGACGATGTGCGGCACGTTCATGATCGTCTCGACGTTGTTCACCACCGTCGGCGAGGCGTACAGCCCCGCCACGGCCGGGAAGGGCGGACGCAGCCGCGGCTGGCCCCGACGGCCCTCGAGCGCGTCGAGCAGCGCGGTCTCCTCACCGCAGATGTAGGCGCCGGCGGCGTAGTGCAGGGTGACGTCGAAGTCGACACCGGAGCCCTGGATATCTTTGCCGAGCCAGCCGGCCTCGTAGGCCTCCGCGATGGCCTGCTCCAGGCGGATGCCCGGCCACAGGTACTCCCCCCGCAGGAAGATGAACGCCCGCGTGCTGCGCAGCGCGTGGCCGGCGATGGCCATGCCCTCCAGCAGCTGGTGGGGATCGCGCTCCATCATCTCGCGGTCCTTGAAGGTGCCCGGCTCGCCCTCGTCGGCGTTGACCACCAGATAGACCGGCTTGCCGGTGTCCTGGGGCACGAAGCTCCACTTCACCCCGGTGGGGAACCCGGCGCCGCCGCGACCGCGCAGTCCGGCGTCCTTGACCATCGTGACGACGTCCGCCGGAGCCATCCCCAGGGCCGTGCGCAGGGGCTGGTAGCCGCCCGTGCGGGTGTAGCCGTCCAGCGTGTGGGCGTCCTCGACGTCCCAGCGCCTGGTGATGACCTGCAACGGCTCAGCCACGGTCGGTCTCCTCGCTCTGCGGCGGCCCCGGCGTCTGCGCGCTGTCGTCGCCGGGCTGGCCGGGGATCGCCTTCTGGGCGTGGCCGGGGGCGCCCGAGTCCCCGCCCTCGGCCCGTCCGGTGTCGAACGGGTCGTCGGCGCTCGGTGTGGCCTGATCCTGCTCGGCGGGCGGAGGCGCGCCCCCGTCGACGCCCTCGGAGTCCGAGTCGGGCGGGTAGTCGTCGCTGGCGCCCTCGCCGGAATCCGCTTCCAGGCTGCCCGGACCGGTCTGCTCGGCACCCACGTCGGTGCCGCCGCCGTCGCCGCCGTCCCGCGGCGCCGTGACGGCCGCCGCCCCGAGTGCGCCGAGGGTGACCAAACCGGGGTCGCTGCCCGGGCCGGCCTCCGGCACGACCACGGCGCCGTCGGTGGCACGGGCCTGCGAGCCCGCCATGCCCGTGTGCGGGTGCGGGGAACCCGCCGACGGGCCCAGGCCCGCGAGGCGGTGCTCGATGTCGCGGATGCCGGGCGGGACGAAGCCGCGGGTCGGCGGCGGCAGCTCGTCGCCGGCGATGATGCGCTCGACCAGCTCCGTGGCCGTCTCCGGTGTCAGCGCCTCGTAGTTCAAGTAGTCCACGGTCACCACGGGAGCGCCGTCGCAGTTGCCCAGGCACTCGGCGTGCTCGAGCGTGATGGCACCGTCCTCGGTGGTCTGGTTGTGGCCGACGCCCAGGCGCTGGGAAAGGGCGGCGAAGACCTCCTGCGCTCCACGCACCTTGCAGCTGAAGTTGGTGCACACGCTGACCAGGTGGCGGCCGAGCGGCTCACGCTTGTACATCGTGTAGAAGGTCGCGACGGCGCCCACCTCGGCCTTGGTCAGGTCGAGCAGCTCGGCGCACTCGGCGATGCCGTCGTCGGACAGGTGGCCGTCCTGAGCCTGCACGAGGTGCAGCAGTGGCAGCAGCGCGGAACGGCTCATCGGGTAGCGCCCGACGAGCTCCTCCGCCTCGGTGCGGAGCTCAGGCGTGAACACGGGGGCGCACCTCCCCGGTCGGCGTGGATGGGTTGGCTCCGGTCATGGTCCGGGCTGGCGTCATCGATCGACCCCGCCCATGACCGGGTCGAGCGAAGCCACCGCGACGATGACATCGGCGATCTGCAGGCCCCTGGTCAGGACCGGCAGCGTGCCGATGCCGATGAAGCTGGGGTCGCGGACGTGCACGCGATAGGGCTTGTTGGTGCCGTTGGAGGTGACGTGGTAGCCGAGCTCGCCGCGGGGCGACTCGACCGCGGTGTAGACCTGCCCCGCGGGCACCACGAAGCCCTCCGTGACCAGCTTGAAGTGGTGGATCAGCGCCTCCATGGACTGACCCATGATCTTGGAGATGTACTCCTTGGCGTTGCCCAGCCCGTCGGGCCCGAGCGCCAGCTGCGCGGGCCAGGCGATCTTCTTGTCGGCCACCATCACCGGCCCGCCGGGCAGCCGGTCCAGCGCCTGGCGGATGATCCGCAGCGACTCGCGCATCTCCGCCAGACGCAGCAGGTAGCGGCCGTAGGCGTCGGCGGTGTCGGTGGTGACGACGTCGAAGTCGTACTGCTCGATGCCGCAGTACGGCGCGGACTTGCGCAGGTCATGGGCCACGCCGGCGCTGCGCAGCACCGGGCCGGTCATGCCGTAGTCGTAGCACTCCTCGGCGGTCATGATCCCGACGCCGACGAGGCGCTCCAGCCAGATCGGGTTCAGGCTGAGCAGATCTCCGAACTCGTCGATGCGCTTGGGCATCTCCTCGAGCAGCTGGCGGACGCGGCCGTCGAAGTCCTCAGGGACGTCCTGCGCCACCCCGCCCGGGCGGATGAACGCGTGGTTCATGCGCAGCCCGGTCACGAACTCGAGGATGTCAAGGATCGCCTCGCGCTCGCGGAAGCCGTAGATCATGACGGTGGTGGCGCCGAGCTCCATGCCCGAGGTCGCCAGCCACACCAGGTGGCTGGAGATGCGGTTGAGTTCGGTGAGGATGACCCGCAGCGCCGAGGCCCGCTCCGGCACCTGGTCGGTGATGCCCAGCAGCTTCTCCACGGCCAGGCAGTAGCCCAGCTCGTTGAACAGCGGGGAGAGGTAGTCCATGCGGGTCACGTAGGTGACGCCCAAGGTCCACGGCCGGACCTCGGTGTTCTTCTCGATGCCCGTGTGCAGGTAGCCGATGACGGGGTCGTTGTCGACCACGACCTCGCCGTCGAGGGTCAGCACCATGCGCAGGACCCCGTGCGTGGAGGGGTGCTGCGGCCCCATGTTGATGACCATGAGGTCGTCCTCGGCGGCGTCGGGCAGGTCCTGCCACTCGCCGCCCACGACGGTGTACTCGTGTTCTGGCCTCACGGCCGGCCGGGCCCGTTCCGGCCTCACGGCCGGCGGGGCCTCTGGCCTCACGGCGGGTGTGCCGGGCTGCAGGCCGTCCTCCCACGCCGCACCGGCGTCGGCTGGGCGGGGCCGCGGCGGCTGGGGCTGCGGCGGCTGGGTCTCGTCCATGGTCGCGCCCCCTAGTACTTGCGCTCGTCGGGCGGTGGCACGGTCGCGCCCTTGTACTGCACCTCGACACCACCCAGCGGGTAGTCCTTGCGCTGCGGGTGCCCCTCCCAGTCATCCGGCATGTGCATGCGCCTGAGGTTGGGGTGGCCCTCGAAGACCACGCCGAAGAAGTCGTAGGCCTCCCGCTCCATCACGTTGGCCGAGGCGTACACGCCGGTGGCGGTGCCGATCCGACCGCCGTCGTCGGACACGTAGGCACGCACGCGGAAGCGGTGGTTGTGGGTGACGGAGTACAGGATGTAGTCGATCTCGATGCGGCCGGGGCCCGCATCCTCGGTGTAGGTGGGCCAACCGGTGGTCTCCTGCGCGTGGACCTGCTGCTGTCCCCCGAGCCAGTGCACGCAGGACAGGTCGGCGAGGATCTCGCAGCGCACCGCCGGGTCGTCGCGGCAGAACGCGAGCACGTCCGGCGCCTGGTGCGCGGGTGCGATCAACGTCAGCTCGCCACGGAAGCCCAGCACCTCCAACGACGGGAAGGCCTCGACCAGGTGGTCGCGCAACCGGGCCAGCTGCTCGGACAGCTGCACGGCGATGGCGCCCTCGCGCAGCCCCGCCTGCTCGTCGGCGGCGGAGTCGGGCACATCCATGCGGGGGTTGTCGCTCACCGGCCTCCCGCCTCCTGCGGCTGGGGACCCTCTTCGGCCTGGCCCAGCACCGGCAGGCGCGTGGCCGCGGCGGGAGCCTCGGGGTTGGGCCAGGAGGGAGCCTCGGCGACGTCCGGGCCCGCCCAGCCGGTGCGCAGGCGGAACTGCTCCATCGACTCATCCTTGCGCGGTCGTTCGACGAGCTGCTCGGCCCGGATCTTGTCGTGCAGCTTGACGATGCCGTCCATCAGCATCTCCGGCCGCGGTGGGCAGCCCGGCACGTACATGTCCACCGGAATGATGTGGTCCACGCCCTGCACGATCGCGTAGTTGTTGAACATGCCGCCCGACGACGCGCACACGCCCATGGAGATGACCCACTTGGGGTCGGCCATCTGGTCATAGAGGTTGCGCACGACCGGTGCCATCTTCTGGCTCACGCGCCCGGCGACGATCATGAGGTCGGCCTGGCGCGGGGATGCCCGGAACACCTCCATGCCGAAGCGCGACAGGTCGTAGTGCGCCGCGCCGGTGGACATCATCTCGATGGCGCAGCAAGCCAGGCCGAAGGTGGCCGGCCACAGGGATCCCGCACGGCCCCAGCCGATGAGCTTCTCGACGCTGGTCAGCAGGATGCCCGAGGGCAGGTTCTTCTCTAGTCCCATTCCAGGCCTCCACGGCGCAGGACGTAGTAATAGCTCTCGAACAGCAGTGCCACGAAGATGGCCATGACCGCCAGGCCGTACCAGCCGAGCTCCCGCAGCACGACCGCCCATGGGTAGAAGAAGACCGCTTCCACGTCGAAGATAATGAAGATCATCGCCACCAGATAGAACTTCACCGGAAAGCGGCTGCCGCGCATGTCGGCTTCGGGATCGGGGATGATGCCGGACTCGTAGGCAGCGGTCTTGGTGGGGTTCGGCGCGTTGGGGCCGAGCTTTGCGGACACTGCCAGCGAGAGGCCCACGAACAGCGCGGCGATCGTGAACAGCACCAGCAGCGGCAGATACTCGCCGAGCATCTAGGACCTCCTCGTGGTGGTTGTTCCTGCGGGACGCAGGCACGACGGCACCGACGTGCGGGCCGCCGCCTGCAGACTAGGGGCGCTCCGCCACCCTGGCCAAACACCACCGGCACCATGCACGACGGCGCTCATGCCGCCGGCACCATGCGCGACAGCGCGTTGATGATCCTGTCGGTGGCGTCGGCGCTGCGGCGGTCCACGAGGTGGGCCATCATGCGGAACACGAACTGCATCACCGCGCGGCGCGGCATCCCGAGCTCGGTGCACAGCCGCATGACCGTCGGGTGGCCGATGATGTGCACGAAGTTGTTGCCCAGGGTGTAGTAGCCGCCCCACTCGCGCTGCACGGCCTGGGCGTAGTTGTGCAGGACCGCATCGGAGCGGCCGCGCAGGGCCGCGTCGGCGGCCTCGGCGGCGAAGGCGCCGGCCTCGATGGCATAGCTGATGCCCTCGCCGTTGAAGGGGTTGACCATGCCGGCGGCATCCCCCACCAGCAGCGCGCCCTTGTGCACGGGGGGCCGGCGGTTGTGCCCCATGGGCAGCCCGGCGCTGCGCGGGCGCCCCACCATGGTCGCCTTGGAGATGCCCCACTCCGCCGGGAAGCCCGCCACCCAATCGTCCAGCGTGCGCCGGTAGTTGGTGGAGCGGAAGTGCGCGGAGGTGTTGAGCAGGCCCCAACCGACGTTCAGGGTTCCGTCGCCCAGCGGGAAGATCCAGCCATAGCCGGGCAGCAGCTCCCGCTTGGCGCTGGTGCCGGGGGTTTGAGGACCGGGGGTTTGAGGACCGGGGGTTTGAGGACCGGGGGTTTGACGACCGGGGGTTGCGCCTGGGCGGTCGCGGTACAGCTCCAGGAAGCCCTCCATCATCGCCATGGTGGAGCGCTCGCTGCGGTAGTAGGCGCGCACCGCCACGCCCATGGGCCGGCGCTCGTCGCGGTGCAGCCCCAGCTGGACCGCGAAGCGGCTGGAGCCGCCGTCGGCGGCCAGCACCAGCGGCGCCCGCACGCTGCCGGTACGACCGTCGGCGCGGCGGTAGCTGACGCCCGCGACCCGCCGCTGCGACGTCGACAGCCACACCGGACCGGTGACCTCGGTGTCCTCCCACAGCTGCGCCCCGGCCTTCACGGCGCCTCGGGCCAGGGTGTGGTCGAACAGCGCGCGCGTGGCGGTCACGGAGTGGGCCGGCCAGTCGCCCAGCACCGGCCAGGGCAGATCCAGCACGACTCCGCCGCCGTACATCCGAAGGCCCTCCTGGCGGCCCCACCCCGGAACACGGCCCTCGGCCTCGTCGCGCAGCCCCAGCCGCTGGAGCGCCTTCACCGCGCGCGGTGTGAGGCCGTCGCCGCAGACCTTGTCGCGGGGGAAGGACTCCTTCTCCAGCAGGAGCACGTCATGACCGGCCTGGGCCAGGAATGTGGCCGCGGCGGACCCGGCCGGACCGGCGCCGATGACGACGGCGTCCGCGCGGGTGACCTCGGAGGCCGGAGGGGGCGGTGCGACGTCGGTCACGGACCCTCCTCCGGGGAGCCCCACGCCCCCATGGGGGCATGGGGCCGGGGCGGCGTGCGAGCTGCGCACAACCTACTGCGAGATGCTTGTGATTATCTTCACAAGCGCTGGTGCCGACAAGTCTACGTCCTTTGATGCCATGGCTCAACGCGGTTGCGAAGCGGCTCGCCGTGCCTGGTGGCAGGCCACGATGCCGCCGCTGAGGTCCTTCCAGCGCACCCGCTCCAGTCCCGCTGCGGTCATGCGTCGGGCCAGGGCGCGCTGATCCGGCCACGCCCGGATGGACTCAGCCAGGTAGCGGTACGCGCGCGGATCGGTGGTGCCGAGGCGGGCGATGTGCGGCACGGCGCCGACCAGGTAGCGCCCGTAGACGGCACGCAGCGGGCGCCAGGTGGGGTGGGAGAACTCGAGCACCACCGCGCGGCCCCCGGGGCGCAGCACCCGGGCCATCTCGGCCAGGCCCCGATCCACGTCGGGCAGGTTGCGCAGGCCGAAGGCGATGGTGACGGCATCGACGCTGGCGTCGGGCAGCGGCAGCCGGGTGCCGTCGCCCACCACCCAGCCCAAGGTGCGCTGGGAGCCCTCACGGCCAGCGCCGGTGGCCAGCATGTTCCAGCTGAAGTCGAGCGCCAGCACACGCGCGCCGGTGCCCGCGAGCAGGTGCGACAGCGCGCCGGTGCCCGCGGCGACGTCCAGGACCACGTCGCCCGGTGCGACCTCGGCGGCGAGCACGGCGACCCGGCGCCAGTGCCGATCCTGGCCCAGTGACAGCACGGTGTTGGCCAGGTCGTAGCGCGGTGCGACCCGGTCGAACATCGCCTGCACCAGCGCGGCGTCCTTCTCCGGCCCCGGACGCGGGTCCGGCAGCGCGGGGACGGCCGAGCGGTCGGGTCCTGCGGACGCGCGGGCAGGCTCGGGCGGGTTGGTCATGCGCCCATTGTCCCGCAGCCTCCGGCGCCGGCGGTCATCAGCGGTCGCGGTCCAGCGAGGGCCAGGGCGTGTCCCCGTCGGCTCGCCGCGACCGCCGCACGCCTGCCACGACGGTCAGCACCTGTCGACCCGCGCCACCGTCGATCAGGTCGGCATAGGCGGAGTGCGCGGAGATGGGCAGCGCAACGCCCAGCAGGTCGGCGCTGCGCCCGGGTTCGAGCACCCCCGAGTGATCGCCCCAGCCCAGCGCCCGCGCCCCGTCGCAGGTGAGCAGGCGCACCGCCTGCTCCTCCAATCCGATCGGCCCGACCGCCGAGGGCCAGAAGACCAGGCCGCGCTCCCGCGCCAGCGCGACCCAGGCGGCGGCCTCGGCGAGCAGGTCGGCGTCGGGGCCGCAGCCCGCCCCCTCCGTGCCCAGCGCCAGGCCGACGCCGACGTCGGCGTAGCGCTCCAGGGGCACCGGGCCGATCCCGAGCAGCGCGTTCGAGCGCGGCGTGCACACCACCGTGGCGCCGCGCTCGGCCAGCAGTCGCGCCTCGAGCACGTCGGTGGTGACGCCGCCGACGATGCTGGTCGCGGAGCCGAGCGCCCCGCAGGCGTCAAGGTAGCGCACCGGGGTGAGGTTGGTCGGGTCGTCGAGCCACTCGAAGCGCAGCCCGCGCTCGCGGGCTTGGTCGGCCAGCGGCCCGTCGCCCTCCCGCAGCGCGGTGACCTCCGCGGAGGTCTGGGCCGCGTGGATCTGCAGCGGCACCTCACGCCGCGCGGCCAGCACAGCCAGGGACCGCAGCACGCCGGAGCCCAGGCGATAGGGGGCCGATGGTGCGATGCCCACCCGCCGACCATCGGCCGGCAGGCCCAGGGCATGCTCCAGCGCGACCAGGACCTCCTCGATCGTGGCCACGTCGACCTCGTCGATGGCGACCAGCGAGCTGCCCGCGAGCCCCGCACGGCTGGCCGCCGGGACGGCGGGGCCACGCGTCACCACGTCGATGACGGTGGCGGCGCCCGCCCGCAGGTTCTCCAGCACCCCCCGGTGCGCCGAGCGCTCCCAGCGCTCGGGGTCCCAGGTGTCGGTGAGCCCCTCGATGGCCTGCAGCCAGGCGTGCTGGGGTCCGGGGCGTGCTAGCACCGCCGCGTCGGAGTGCTCAAGGTGCGTGTGGCCATTGACCAACGCCGGCAGCAGCACGCCGGCGACGTGGTGGATCCGCTGGGCGTCGGCCCGCAGCCCGGGGGCCTCGCCCACGGCGACGACCACGCCGCCGTCGACCAGCACGCCGCCGTCGGGCAGCGGCGGTCCCGTCATGGGCAGGACGACGTCGGCGGTGTACAGCACGGGTGGCATCGCCGGCGAGTCTAGGGCTGGCAAACAGCACCGCCGCCGCGCTGCGCCGGCGCGGGTCACAGCCGGCGTGCTCAAGGAACGCCGTCTGCTGCCGAGCACTCCTGGGAGGACCACGCGACCGAGGAGCTCCCGGGATGAAGCTGCGCACCCGTACCCGTACCAGCACTGACGCCGGTGCCACATCCGGTGCCGTGAGCTGCGAGCTGTGCCGACGTGATGTGGTGGTGGGCCACGATGGCCGCTGCATCCTGGGACACAAGGTACGGGGCTGGTCAGCCCCCGCCGCCCCCACCGTTCCCACGGAGATGTCCGAGCCGGTCGACGCCGTCCCCGCTGCCGCCGTAGAGGCGACCACGCAGCGCCTCGAGGCACGCGTCGGCGCGTCCGTGACCCCGGTCGACTACCTCGATCAGCTGGGCGACATGGGATCCTTCGGGCAGCCGCCCGCGGTCGCCGCCGAACCGTCTCCTCAAGCCGAAGCGCACCCCCATCCCTACGACGACGTGCTGAACTGGGACGTCGAAGGGCCCCCCGGGCAGGATGCCGCTGCGGACACACTGGCAGCCGACCACCAGACACCCGACCCCCTGGGATGGCTGGAGCAGGTCGCCGCCGGCGTTCGGCACGAGGAGACCCAGGAGCTGCAGGGGGCACGGGAGGTGGCCGAGCCGGTGGCCGCCACCCACGTCGGAACCGCCGACGTCGACGCCCCCGATGTCGAGGCCGGGCACGTCGAGGCCGGGCACGTCGAGGCCGGGGCCGCGGAGGGCGACCAGGTCGGCGACGGAGACGCCGTCGACGCCGCTTGGGCCGCCATGCTGGCCCAGGAGGGGACCGACGCCGCCGAAGACGCACGCATGGCCCTGCGCAAGCGTCTGGCCATGTTCGCCGGTGGGGGGCTCTTCGGGGCGCTCACGGTGGCCGCCACAGCCCTGGCAACGCTCTCCTGACCGCACGCGCCTGAAGGTGCGAGTCCCCACTCGTAGAGTGGGGACTCATGCGCTATCGCGTCGACGACCTCGCCACCCGGACCGGGCTGTCGGTCGACACCATCCGCTACTACCAGACCCTGGGCCTACTCTCACGGCCCGCACGCGACGGGCGCCATGCCTGGTATGACGAGTCGCACGTCGAGCGGCTGCAGCGCATCCGGGAGCTCAAGGAGCGCGGCTTCACGCTCGCAATGGTCGCACGCGTCCTCAGCGGCAGCCTCGACTCCGATGAGCAGGCCCTGGCGGTCGCCCTGGCCGACGGCGGGCAGCTGTCGGACCAGCTGCTGACCTTGGCCGAGCTGGCCGAACGGACGCAGGTGCCCCTGCCCCTGCTCGAGGCGATCGAGCGGGAGGGCTTCCTGGGCGCCGACCGATGGGACGACCAACCGGCCTACACCCCCGCCGACGCCGACGCCCTGCGCGCCGGGATGGCGCTGCTCGAAGCAGGCGTGCCCCTGTCGGAGCTGCTGGCGCTCGCCCGCAAGCAGGACGCGGCCATGCGCACGCTGGCCGAGGAGGCCGTGGACCTGTTCGCTCGCTACGTGCGCGACCCGATCCGCGGCAGCACCGCCGACGCCGACGAGGCCGCCGAACGGATGGTCGCAACCATGAACGCGATGCTGCCCGCGACCGGCGCCCTGGTCGCGCACCACTTCCGGCGACGTCTGCTCGCCGCGGCGCGGGCCCGCATCACCGGCGAGCCGATGTGACCGCCCAACCACCCACGCCCGCCGCCCTGGGCGCACGGCTGCTGGTGCGCACCGTCGAGGTGCCCGACCCAGGCCAGCTCCTGCCACGGCTGCCGGACCCCGCCGGCTGCGTCTGGATCCGCCACGGCGAGGGGCTGATCGCCTGGGGTGAGGCGCTGCGCCTGGCGCCCTCCGGGGAGCGGCGCTTCGACGACACCTCCGCGCTGCTGCGCTCCGTGTTCGAGACCGCGCAGATCGACGACCCGCTGCGGCTGCCCGGGACCGGGCCGGTCGCCTTTGCCTCGTTCACCTTCGACCCGGGCTCGGCGGGCTCGGTGGCACTGGTGCCCCGCACCATCCTGGGGCGCCGCGCGGGGCGCGCATGGGTCACCACCATCGCCGACGCCGGTGCCGGCGCAGCTCCGGTCCCCCCCGCACTGGGTCCCGTCCAGGCTCTCCCGGCGCCGGGGCGGGTGCGCTATGCCGGCTCCAGCCTGCCGGAGCTGCGCTGGCTCGAGGCGGTCGCCACCGCGGTGCGCGCCGTCTCCGCGGGTGAGCTCACCAAGGTCGTGCTGGCCCGCGACGTGCTGGTGTGGGCCGGCGATGCCCTCGACCCGCGCGCGCTCGCGCTGCGGCTGGCCGAGCGCTTCGCCGGCTGCTACACGTTCGTCTGCGAGGGGCTCGTGGGCGCGACGCCCGAGCTGCTGGTGCGGCGCACCGGTGACGTGGTCGAGTCCCTGGTGCTCGCGGGCTCCGCCCGCCGTGGCGCGGATCCCGTCGACGACGCGCGGGCCGGGGCGCAGCTGCTCGCCTCGGACAAGGACCGCGCCGAGCACGAGCCGGCGGTCGAGTCGGTGCGCGAGGTGCTCAGCGAGCTGTGCGAGCAGCTCGAGGTGGACGCCCAGCCGTGGCTGTTGCGGCTCGACAACGTCCAGCACCTCGCCACGGCGGCGCGGGGGCGCGCCAGGGCTTCGCAATCCGCCTTGGAGCTCGCCGGCCGGCTCCATCCCAGCGCCGCGGTCTGCGGGCTGCCTCGCGACGCGGCCATGGCCTCGATCCGGCGGCTGGAGGGCATGGATCGCGGGCGCTACAGCGGCCCGGTGGGGTGGGTTGACGCGCGCGGTGACGGCGAGTTCGGAATCGCCCTGCGGTGTGCGCAGCTGGACGGCGATCGCGCGCGGCTGTTCGCCGGCGCCGGCATCGTCGCGGGCTCGCTGCCCGAGGCGGAGCTGGAGGAGACGCGTCTCAAGCTGCTGGCCATGCAGTCCGCCTTCCGGGACTGACGGCGTGAGTGCCGCCGGGGCCGATCAGCCGTGACCCCGGCGGCACTCGCCTTCCTGCCCCCGGACCCGCGCTGCCCCCGGACCCGCGCTGCCCAGGGACCCGCGCCCCCGGCGCCCGCCTGTGCAAACTCGAGTTCGACGCCCCGGCGGACACAAACTCGAGTTTGCACGAGCGCAGAAGTCGCGGGTGGCTTGGCAAACCTGCGGGCCCAGCGCCCGGCGGGACATCCAGCACCATGGTGGTGGTAATGTTCTGGCATGAAGACCACCATCGACGCGGCAGGCCGCGTGGTGATCCCGAAGGAGCTGCGTGATGCCGTGGGCCTCGTCGCCGGCGAGGTGTGCGTGACCCGCGACGGGGCGGCCGTGCGCATCGAGCCCCTCACCACTCGGGGGCTCGTCCGGCGTCGCGGCCGCTTGGTGATCGAGGCCGACGCAGCCCTGGACGACGACGCGGTGCGACGGCTGCGCCTCACCGACCAGCGGTGAGCCCGGAGAGACCCTCGCCCGACCGCTTGCTGGACACCAGCGCCGCGGTGGCGCTCGTCCTCAGCGGGCACGAGGGCCACGCCAGGACCCTGGCTGCCCTCGACGGCATGGTGCTGGGTCTGTCGGGCCACGCGTGGTTCGAGACCTTCTCCGTGCTGACGCGCCTGCCACCACCGGCCCGGCGTCCACCGAGCGACGTGCTGGAGCTGCTCGCACACAACTTCCCAGCGTCGAGGTTCCTGTCCGCCGAGGCGGCGGTCGGGCTTGGCAGCCGGTTAGCCGATCTCGGCGTCGCGGGTGGTGCGGTGTACGACGCCCTCGTCGGGGCCGCGGCCCGGGAGCACGGCGTGCCGCTGGTGACACGGGACACGCGCGCGGCCGAGCTCTGCCGGTTCCTGGGTGCGGAGGTCGAGCTGCTCCGCTGAGGTCACACCGCCTACTGCCGCGGATCCCGCGACGCTTCGCAGCACGAGGTCGTTGCTAGGTCACGGCAGCTGATCGGGCGGCGCACCCAGGTCAGCGAGCAACCTTCGATATGCAGTGCTGGCCGCGTCCGCGTCTTTCACGTGCAGCTCTTCACGCAGGCTTGTGGGTATCTCCTCAGGGCGCTGTTGCTCGACGATACGACGATCTTGCTCACTGACGTCATAGTGGAAGTCGATGAACTTCTGGTCGTGCTCGGGCTCGGTCTGATAGTTCCTGCCGAGGCCGAAGAAGAACGTCGTCTTCTTGGCACTCGTCGGAGAGGCGAGCAAGGAGATTATCGTCTCCCTGCCACTGGGCGTCGTCTTCTTGATATGTGCGGTGAACGGTGAATAGACGAAGTACTCCCAGAAGATCAGGTCGCCCGGGTCGCTGTGCGGCGTGGCCGCCTCTGTCTCCTTCCTGCAATAGTACAACCCGTAAGGGGTCCGCTCGATCCGCTGCTCGGGCATGACCGCCTCATCATCGGTGGCCAGTATCCCCTTGTGCACGAAGGCGAGATGTGAGACATCCAAGAAGTTGTCGACAACCCGCCCGGCGGAGCTGTTCCAGATGTGAGCGTCCAGCATCACATGTCGGTAGCCCGCCTTATCCCACTCGTCGTAGGGCCAGCTCGGCAGCGGTGCTCGTGGTTCCTCCAGCGCACACCACACAAGGCCGTAGCGCTCCGTGGTCAGGAATGCCTCCACCCTGGCCTTGCGGGGGATGGTTCCGCCTCTGCCCTTGGATGGGATATAGGTGCATGCGCCCGTCGAGTCGTACTGCCACCCGTGGTAGCCGCACTGGATGGTGCCATTTGGAGTCACCTTTCCCAACGACAGGGGGGTGCCACGATGGATGCAGAGGTCCTCGAGCGCTGTCACGCCTTGAGCGTCGCGATAGAGGACGATACCGACGTCCAGCAGATCGACGTGCAGCGGTGTGCCGCTGACGGACGCACTCGTGGCCACGGGATGCCAGTACCGTCGCAGCTCACGGACGATCTGGGGCGCTTGGCTTGCGCTGCCGACTGCCATCATGGCCTCCAATACCGCGCTTCCCGGCGACGCCTACCCAACTCGACCCGTTGGCGTCTCCAGACTGGCGGTCGTCTCCATCAGCTCACTTCGAAGGTCCCCGTCGAGCATCGACCAGATCTGCTCAACGTAGCTGTTGAACTTCGGCGTGCGCTTGAGGGAGAGTTCACGCGGCCGGCCGAGGTCGATGTCGACCACTTCCCGCACACTGCCGGGACGCCTGCGCAGCACGATCACGCGGTCCGACAGGTAGACCGCTTCGTCGATCTGGTGGGTGACGAACATGACCGTCTTCTGGGCTTCCTGCCAGATGCGCAACAGCTCCGACTGCATGACCTCCCGTGTCTGAGCGTCCAGGGCGGCGAAGGGCTCATCGAGCAGCAGCACCTCTGGGTCCACGGCGAGCGCGCGCGCCAGATTGACGCGCTGCTTCATCCCTCCCGAGAGCTGGTAGGGATAGTAATGCTGGAAATCCTGGAGGCCGACGAGCTCAAGAAGCTTATCCACTCGATGCTGGTAGGAT
>Ga0075530_1000613_pt1 | contig 16961 bp, 17 predicted proteins | sample NGEPerD_2_FD_75101 | JGI IMG/M metagenome (GOLD analysis project Ga0075530, IMG submission 75101) | Arctic peat soil microbial communities from the Barrow Environmental Observatory site, Barrow, Alaska, USA - NGEE PermafrostL1-D | ecosystem: Environmental > Terrestrial > Soil > Wetlands > Peat ... | reverse complement strand
TAATCCAGAGGCGGCTTCTAAGATACAAACCGCTATGATTTTGAGTTTGGCTTTTGCTGAAGCGGTAGCTATTTATGCGTTGGTTGTTGCTTTGATTATTAAATTCGTTTAGTTAAAAATAGAAATTAGATAAAAGAATTTAAGTTTACTTTAAATTTAAATTCTGTATTTTATTTTCTAAAATAATTTATGTCAGAACTTTTCGGACAATTAGGAATAAATTTCTCTATGTTGATGGCTCAAGCCGTTAATTTTTCGGTGTTGTTGGTGGTTTTAACTATTTTTGTATATAAACCATTGATAAAAATTTTAGAAGAGAGACGCAAAAAAATAGAATTTGGAATTAAAGGTTCTTTCTTAGCTGAAGAAAAATTAAAGGAAGCTGAATTAGCTAAAGATGAAAAATTAAAAGAAGCAGACAAGACGGCTGTAAAAATTATTGGTGGTGCCGAAAATATAGCCAACAAGCGTGGTCAAGAAATATTGGCTACAGCACATGATAAAAGTGAATCAATTATGAGGGAGGCAAAACTTGTCGCTGAACGTAAAAAAGCGGAGGAATTAGAAAAATTATCTTCCTTGGCTGGTGATATTGTGCGTGAAGCGATTGCCAAGGCTGTAATGATTAATCCAGCTGAAGTAGATAGAAAATTGGTTGAGCAGGCTAGTGATTTAATTCAAAAAGAAATTTAAAATGAAATATTCTCCAACTACTTATGCAGAAGCTCTTAAAATGGTTTTGGTTGAAACTCCCAAGACTGAGCTAGATAATATTTTAAAAAATTTTATGGCGGTAATTGTTAAAAACGGCGATTATTTTCAGAGAAATAAAATTATTGATGAGTTGGAGAATATTTTTACTAAAGAGGCGGGTGGCAAGGTGGTGATGATTGAGACGGCCCGATCTCTTTCCGATAATGAAATTCAAATTCTAAAAGGCAAATTTACGGAAAAAGATTTGATTAGACAAAAAATAAATAAATTACTAGTGGCCGGTGTAAGAGTAACAGTAAATGGGAATCGGGAACTAGATCAAAGTTTGACGAGAAAATTGAAACAAATATTTATTAGTTAAAAGTGATAATTAATTACAAGATAAAATTTAAATATATTAAAAATTCAAAATCGTCACTATTTAACTTCTAAAAAAATATTATGTCATATGAAATTATAGAAAAATTAAAAAATGAAATTAAAGGATCTAAAACCGAAGATGGTTTTAGAGAGATTGGAGTGGTTATTGAGTGGGGAGACAACATTGCCAAGATTTCTGGGCTAACCGGGGCCTTGTCTCAGGAGTTATTGTTGATAGAAACAACCAGTGGGGAAGTTCCGGCTTTGGTTTTTAACTTGGAAGAAAATTTTATTGGAGCGATTATTTTAGGTGAAGCGGTAGATTTAAGAGTAGGTGACCGAGTAAAAAAGACTGGTCAAGTTATGTCTATTCCAGTCGGTGATGAAATTATTGGCCGAGTGATTGACCCGTTGGGTGAACCTCAGGATGGCAAAGGGGTTATTTATAAAGACGGTGCCAAGCCTAAAAAATATTTGTTAGAAAAAATTGCCCCTTCTGTTGTTATGCGTGAAGCTGTACTAACCCCACTTCATACTGGGATTAAGGCAATTGATGCAATGATTCCAATTGGTCGCGGTCAGCGTGAATTGATTATTGGCGACCGGCAAACAGGTAAGACCGCTATTGCTTTAGATACAATCATCAATCAGAAAAATGATACAGGCCGACCACCAGTAATTTGTATTTATGTTTCTATTGGTCAAAAAAATTCTAAAGTGGCGCAATTTGTGCGAACCTTAGAAAAGCATAACGCTTTGGAGTACACAGTAGTTGTGAATGCTCCAGCTTCTAGTCCAGCTTCTTTGCAATATCTAGCTCCATTTACAGGAGTAGCAATTGGGGAATATTTTATGGATCAAGGACGAGATGTTTTAGTAATTTATGATGATTTGTCTAAGCACGCCAATGCCTATCGTCAGTTGTCATTACTTTTGCGTCGCCCACCAGGAAGAGAGGCTTATCCGGGAGATGTTTTTTATCTACATTCTCGCTTGTTGGAACGAGCTGCCAAAAGGTCTAAGGAATATGGCGGTGGGTCTATAACAGCCTTACCAATTATTGAAACTCAGTTAGGTGATGTTTCGGCTTATATTCCAACTAACGTAATTTCGATTACTGATGGTCAGATATACTTGGAATCCAACTTATTTTTCCAAGGTTTCCGTCCAGCCGTAAACGTAGGCTTGTCAGTGTCTAGAGTTGGTTCATCAGCTCAGACTAAAGCGATGAAAAAAGTAGCTAGTCGTTTGCGTTTGGAATTAGCTCAGTTTAGAGAGTTGCAGGCTTTCGTGCAGTTTGCTTCTGATTTGGATGAAACAACTAAAAAGAAAATTGAACGTGGACAAATGTTGATGGAAGTTTTAAAACAGATGGACTTAGAGCCAATGAGTTTTGACCGTCAAGTTTTGATTCTTTATGTAGCTACCAATGGCTACTTAGATGATTTGCCTCGCGAAAGAATAGTTGCTTTTGAAAAAGAATTTATTTCTTACGTTGAAAAAATGCATAATGTTATTTTGGAAAGTATTCGTCAGGATAGTGATGTTACTTCTGTTACGGAAGATAAAATTAAAGAGGTGGTGGCAGAATTTAAGAAAATATTTATTGAAAAAACTGCTTAAGAATAAAGAATTTTATGGAATCTCTACAAGCTACTAAAACCAGATTAAAAGCCGTTAAAAATGTTGGTCAAATAACCAAGGCGATGGAGGTCGTGGCGGCAACAAAAATGCGCCGAGCTCAGGAGGTAGCTTTAAATTCTAGACCCTATGCTTACGAGGCTTTGCATTTTTTGAAAAGATTGGTGGGGCATTCGGCCTTAAAGAGTCAATTGTCACAAGTCAGAAAAATTTCTAAAACTTTAGTTGTCATAATGGCTTCTGATCGTGGTTTGGCAGGTTCTTTTAATGGTCAAGTATTTAAAGTGGCTGATCAATTTTTTACCACTGATTCATTGAAACAATCTCCTGAACATGAATACTTAACGATGGCGGTGGGTAAAAAATCCGTTGGTTATATTGGCAGAAAAAAATATAAATTATTACATAGTTTTGATAATTCTTTGGATGTAACTAGTTTAGAAGGAATAGCTCCAATTACAAAAATTCTAGTTGATGGGTTTTTAAACAAGGATTGGGACAGAGTAGTAACTATTTCTACTCATTTCCGAACGGCTTTAAAACAAGAACCTTTATTAAGACAGATATTGCCATTGAGTTTTGAAAAAATTAAAGAAACAATCGAAGAGATTGTCCCAGAATACGGTCGTTATTCAGAACAAAAAGGAGAATTGACTGAAGAGTCTCCTGTTTTGAAAAAAAATATTTCAAAAGCTGAAGAAATAGATTACATTTTTGAACCTTCACCCAAAGTAATTTTAGAATCTTTGACTCCTCATTTGGTGGATATGCAGATTTATCATTTATTCTTGGAAGCCAAAGCCTCTGAACATTCAGCTAGAAGAATAGCAATGAAGACGGCTTCTGATAATGCGGTAGATTTGGGTGATGCTTTAACTTTAGAATATAATAAATCCCGTCAGGTGGGTATAACCCGAGAGCTGGCTGAGATTACAACAACGATTATGACCTTAGAATAAAAATAATTACGAATTTTAACTTTAATATTAAAAAAATGGAACAAAAAATAGGAAAAATAATTCAAGTCATCGGACCAGTTGTAGACGTTCAGTTTGATGAACAGAGTCGTTTGCCAGCAATAAATAATGCCTTGACGGTAAAATTGGAAACCGGTGAATTGGTTTTGGAAGTGGCCAAACACTTAGAACCGGGTAAATTGAGAGCTATTTCTCTTGGAACAACCGATGGTTTGTCTCGCGGTTTTGAAGTAGTTGATACTGGGGCACCAGTTCAAGTTCCTGTTGGAAAAGAAGTTTTAGGAAAAATTTTTAATGTTTTAGGTCAGCCTTTGGATAAAAAACATGCCGGAGCGAAGTTTACTAAACATTGGCCTATTCATCGTCCCGCTCCAAGCTTAGATGAACAAGCAACTGAAATAGAAGTTTTTGCGACCGGTATCAAGGTAATTGATTTACTAGCTCCATTTATTAAAGGGGGTAAAATTGGTTTGTTTGGTGGAGCCGGAGTAGGTAAGACTGTTCTACTGATGGAGTTGATTAGAAACGTTGCCGAAGAATCTGGTGGCTTCTCGGTCTTTGCTGGTGTCGGTGAACGTAGTCGTGAAGGTAATGACCTTTATAATGAAATGATTGAATCTGGAGTTATTGATAAGACTGCGTTGGTTTTTGGGCAGATGAATGAAGTCCCAGGTGTTCGTTTGCGAGTAGCTCTTTCAGCCTTAACCATGGCTGAATATTTCCGCGACGAGGAACGTAAAGATACTTTGCTTTTTATTGATAATATTTTCCGTTTTTCACAGGCTGGTTCAGAGGTTTCTACTTTATTGGGACGCGTTCCTTCAGCGGTTGGTTATCAGCCAACCTTAGCTTCAGAAATGGGTTTGTTGCAGGAACGTATTACTTCTACTAAAAATGGTTCAGTTACTTCGGTTCAGGCTATTTATGTGCCGGCTGATGATATTACCGATCCAGCTCCCGCTGCAACTTTTGCTCATTTAGATTCAACTGTTGTTTTGTCTCGAGCTATTTCGGAAATGGGTATTTATCCAGCTGTTGATCCCTTGTCGTCTTCTTCAACTGCTTTAGACCCTAAAATCGTTGGTGCTAGACATTATGAAGTGGCTAGACGAGTTCAACAAATTCTTCAGCGCTATAAAGAATTACAAGATATTATTGCTATTTTAGGAATGGAGGAGCTTTCAGAAGTTGATAAGCAAACTGTTAATCGAGCTCGTAAAATGCAAAAATTCTTATCACAGCCATTTTTCGTGGCCGAAACTTTTACTGGACGAAAAGGGGTGTTTGTACCATTAGAAAAAACTATTCAAGATTTTGAAGATATTTTGAATGGAAAATATGATGATCAAAATGAGGACTTCTTTTATATGAAGGGTTCTTTGACTGATGAAAATAATTAAAAAAATGAAGTTACATATTTACTCACTGAAGGGGATAGTATATGAAGGGGAAATAAAATCCATAAACTTAAAAACTATGGCGGGGGATATTACTGTGCTGGATAATCACTTACCGTTGGTGTCTGTTTTAAAGTCTGGTTCAATTAAAATTGTTGATATTGAGGATAAAACCTTAAATTTCCCTATTGAAAATGGTTTTCTAGAGGTTAAACCAGGTAATTTAGCCAGTATTTTGGTCAGTTAATTTTTGCTGAGTGGCTGTAAATAGTTGAAATTTATGGTATAATGAAGATTGATTTAAGATTATTATTATTTTAATAAAAACAACCATGGATTCAAAAATAAAAAATTATTTAGGGTATGCCTTGATAATTGTTTCGCTGATTTTCGCTTATTCTGCTTTTAATTATGCTAATTCTTACGCCAAGATGGTTCAGCCAGGATCTTACCGTTCCTTTGCTGTAACTGGGGAAGGAAAAATAACTACTAAAAATGACATTGCTAAGTTTTCTTATAGTGTTTTGATTCAGGGTGATAAAGATATTGTTAAGATAAAAAAACAGAGTGATGATTTGACGAGCAAAATTCAAGAAGTTCTAAAAGACCAAGGGGTAGATGAAAAAGATGTAGAAACTATTTCTTATAATCTAGAGCCTCGTTATCAATATTTTAATTGTCCTGTTTCAACAGTTGGGAGTATTCCTTGTCGCCCATCAGAAATTGTTGGTTATACTTTGTCACAAACTGATTCTGTTAAAATTCGTGATTTATCTAAGGTGGATATAATTGTTTCTGAGGTAGTTGCGTCTGGAGCTAACAATGTCTCTCAATTGGTTTTTACAATTGATGATGCGACTAATTTAGTTACTGAAGCCAAGGCTTTGGCAATTAAAAACGCAATTGAACAAGCAAAAATATTAGCCAAGGCTGGTGGTTTCAATGTTGGAAGGATAATTTCTATTGATGAAAATCGGTCTGAGGGTATGTCTGTTTATGGAACGGATAGTATGGGTGGTGGGATGATGAAAAGTTTGGCCGCTCCAGTATCAATGAGTAATTTAAATTCAGGCTCCAATGATGTTTCTTCTGTTGTTAGTGTTAGATTTGAGATAAAATAAAATCTTAAGATTTATTATTTTTTACATAGCTTTTCTATGTAAAAAATAATAAATACTGACAACTATGCTATATACGACAGTAGGTCTGATTAAGTTTCTAAGTCATTTTTCCTATTCTGGGATTATAATTTATTTTAGTTCTATTGGGTATTTTATTCCAATTCCCGATGAGGGAATTTTGGTAGTTTTTGGTTATTTGTCGGGAATTGGTAAATTTAATTTTTGGTTGGTTTTCATCTCTATAATTTTTGGAGTGTCAATCTGTAATAATATTTTCTATTGGTTAAGTTTTAAAGAAAGTCATCATTTGGCTAAATTAAAGAAAAAGATTAATGAAAAAGTCTGGCTGAAATATGAAAAATTAATGGAGAGAAATATCGGTAAAACAATGTTGCTTTTAAAGCTTTTTTTAGGTTTTCGTTTTTTAGGCTCTATAATAGCTGGTTCTTTAAAGATTAAATGGCGGAGATTTTTTCTTTATGATATCTTGATTTCCCTTGGCTATACTAGTATTTTTATGTATGCTGGTTATTTTTTTAGGTATCGCTTAGCCCATATAATTTCTTTTATTGAGCAGTTCAGAAGTTTTTTGATGTCTGTGGTAGCTATTACAATTATTTCTATTTTAGTGGTTATTATTTTGAAGAAGAAGTAAATGTTATTAACTTGAATAGGTTTTTCTGGTCGCGTATAATGTATATATGTATGTAAAAGTTATTGTTCAGCCAGGCGCTAAAAAAGAAAAAATCGAACAAATAAAAAAAGATTATTTTACTATTGATGTAAAAGAAAAAGCTGAAAGAAATATGGCCAATACTAGAGTTTTGGAAGTCCTCGCGTCTTTTTTACAAGTATCAAAAAGTGATTTAAAAATAATTACTGGACACCGAAGTAGAAGTAAAATAATAGATGTCGATTATGATCATTGAGTGTTTTTTTGCAAATTAAATTTAGTCGGTTTAATTTAATTATTAGATAACCTGTCAATATTATGAATATTAATATAAAAGTAACTGGGATTGAGTTAACACCCGCTATTCGTGATTATGTAACAAGTAAGGTTTTGAGTTTGGAAAAATTTCTGTCTGGGGATATTGATAAGGACTCAATCATCGCAGAGGTGGAAATAGGCAAAACCACTAATCATCATAATTCAGGTGAAGATGTTTTTATTGCAAGAATAAATCTTAGTTTTTCGGGTGAATTTTTGAATATTGAAACTACTGAAGCTGATTTATATACTGCCATTGATATTATGAAAGACAACATGGCCGAAGCTATTAAAAAAGTGATTAAAAAGAAGAATACCTTATTCAGACGTGGGGGTCGTTTGATAAAAAGAGTTTTACATGGGCTTAAAAAACCTAAGTAGAATCCATCAAAAAAATATAGTATAATCTCTGTATTACTAGATTTTAATAAAGATTTCTTACATATGGATGAGCAAAAAAATAGTCACAGATTTCTTGTGGTTTTAATAATTATTATTGCGATTATTGCCGGTCTCTATTTTTATTCAAAAGAAAATGGGGCTGTATCTGATACGATTAAAACTTCTGAATCTTTAGCTACCACAACAGAGAGTATTGTCAATAATAATAATGAACAAAAAATGAGTACCACAACAGAAAAAGTTTTAGTAACAATAAAAACTAATCAAGGAGATATCAATTTGGAACTCTATACTGATAAGGCTCCAAACACAGTAGCTAACTTTGTAAAATTAGCTAAAGCCGATTTTTATAATGGAGTTTTGTTCCATCGAGTCATTAAGGGTTTTATGATTCAAGGCGGTGACCCATTGTCTAAAGAGGCAGATTGGAATTTGCATGGCACTGGTGGTCCTGGTTATAAGTTTGATGATGAACAAAATGAACTTGGTTTAGAACGAGGCATAATTGCTATGGCTAATTCTGGTCCAAATACCAATGGTTCTCAATTTTTTATTATGACCGCCAAGGAGACACCTCAACTTCAGGGTTATTATACGTCTTTTGGTCGAGTAATAGGTGACATGAGTGCCGTTGAAAAGATTGAGTCGGTTAAAGTAAATGAGCGTGATCATCCGATTGAAGATATGGTGATTACCTCAGTTGAAGTAAAATAGGAAAAACAGTAATTTTTTATCATCTGTAGAACTTTTGAGATTTTATCTCTTGTGTTAAGATATAATTATTATGGCAGAACGAATAGAGCGTCCAATGGATTCAATCTTTTGGATTGAAGTAGATAAAATTAAAGCCAACCCTTTTCAGCCTCGGACAGAATTTAACGAGGATCGTTTGCGTGATTTAGCTGATTCTATTCGTCAGTATGGTGTTTTACAGCCCCTAGTTGTCACTAGAAAGGAGGTAGAACATCAAGATGGCGGTTTGACGACTGAGTATGAATTAATCGCTGGAGAACGTCGTTGGCGAGCTTCTAAAATGGCTGGTCTTTTGCAGGTGCCTGCTTTAATTCGGACAGGAGATGAGACAGATAAATTGAAATTAGAAATGGCGATTATTGAAAATCTCCAACGAGAAGATCTTAATCCAGTAGATCGAGCAGTCGCTTTTTCTAAGTTGTCTTCTGAGTTTGGAATGAAACATATCGATATTGCTAAAAGAGTTGGTAAGAGTCGAGAATATGTTTCTAATTCAATTAGAATTATGGGCTTACCGCAAGAAATGCTAGATGCGGTGGTTACTCGAAAGATAACTGAAGGACATACTAAACCAATTTTAATGTTGGTTGATTATCCAGAAGAACAAATTACTTTGTTTAAAGAAATTACCCTAAAACATTTGACTGTTCGTGAAGCTGAAGAGATTGCCAGACGAATTGCGACTGATAGGGTGCGTAAAAAAGAAAGAGTGATTGACCCAGGTATTATTGATTTTGAACAACGTTTGACTGAAAAATATGGGACTAGAGTAAAAGTAGAGAAACGTAATAATAATGGTGGTCGAGTAACAATCGATTTCTTTTCTGGCGATGATCTTAAAAAGATTTTGGGGATGTTGGAAAATTCTCGGGAAATAAAAAATCTGGCTGAAGACTTAGTTGAAGAAAATATTTTAGTAGAAAATCCACTTTCCCCAGAAGAAGCAGTAGAATTTCCTAATGCTGATGTTCCAACAGAAATAGAACAACCAGATGAGGATCTTTATTTTGTGAAAAATTTTTCGATATAAGCTTTTACTCCTGTTTTCTTGTCGCTTATATTTAGAATATTTTTAATGTGTCGTTTGGCCATTGAGGTTTTAACATAGTCTAGCCATTTTATTGTTGGCTGGCTGGACTTTTGGGTTTCCACACTAACCGTACTTTTATTTTTAAGTTCAGTATTGAGGGATACAAATTTACCATTTACCTTTGCTCCAAAAGCATGGTCTCCAATATCAGTGTGAATAGCATAAGCAAAATCAAGAACAGTTGAACCTTTAGGTAGTTCAATAACATCGCCCTTGGGGGTAAAAATGAAAATCCGGTCATGAATAAAATCAGTTTTTAAGGCCAGTAAAAATTCTGAAGATTCCTTGACTTCTTTTTGCCATTCAATAAGTTCGTGAATCCATTTGACGCTTTTAGCTAATTGTTTTTCACTTCCACCTTCTTTTGGTTTGCCAGTCTCATCGTATAATAGATGAGAAGCCGCTCCGTGTTCAGCTTCGTGTTGCATCCCCTGAGATCGAATTTGAATTTCTATAATATTTCCTTCACCAGTAAAAACAGCGGTGTGGATACTTTGATAACCGTTGGGTTTTGGTGTCGCTATATAATCTTTTAATTTACCAGAGACTGGTCGCCAGAGACTATGAACAATACCAAGAACTTGGTAACATTGCTCAACATCTTTCACAATAACGCGTAAAGCCGAGATATCATAAATACTATTGATATCCATATCATTACGTTTCAATTTCATATAAAGACTGTAAAGATATTTAATTCGATAATCAATAACAAAGTCTTTAAATTTACGCTCAGTTAGAGTTGTTTGTAAGGTGCGATATATTTTTACTAGACGTTTGATTGTTTCTCGCCCTTTTGTTTTACGTAAAGCAACCACAGTTTTGAATTCTTTGGGGTAAGCATAAGGGAAACTAGCATCTTCTAATAAGCCTTTCATTTTCCACATACCTAGTCGGTTGGCTAAGGGGGCATAAATTTCCAATGTTTCTAAGGCTATTCGTTTTTGTTTTTCTGGTTCAATATATTGTAAAGTTCTAACATTGTGTAAACGGTCAGCCAGTCTAATGACAATGACGCGAATATCTTTGGCCATCGCTACAAATAATTTGCGTAAACTTTCTACATGTCGGACTACTCCTTTGTATTTTAATTCTCCTAATTTAGTTACCCCGTCCACCATAAAAGCGATATTTTTATTGAAATCTTGCTCAATATTTTTTAGGGTAATACCAGTGTCTTCTACTGTGTCGTGTAATAAGCCAGCGGAAATTGTTTCAGCGTCAGCTCCCAAATCAGCCAAAATAAGGGCGACATTGTAGGGGTGTATAATATATGGTTCCCCCGATTTCCGTTGTTGGTTTTTGTGAGCTTCTTCAGCATATTTAAAAGCCCGAATGACAAGTTCACGGTCTGCCTTTTTAGGCTGTTTCATTAGACTAGTTATTTCTTTGGGGTCTAAGGGGATCATATTCATCAATTGTGCCACAACAGCCAAGTATATTCAAAGATTTTGTGATTGGTGATTTTAAGGATTAGGATTTTTAAAAATTTGTTACGTAGCATGTTACGTAGCAAATGAAATTATCAACATCTATCTTTAGCTGTCATTGCGAGAAGTGAGTAATCGAACGACGAAGCAATCTAGAGTTTGGTTACCAGTTGAGATTGCTTCGCTCCGCTCGCAATGACAGAATTCCGATAACCTGACGGTCGTCAGGTTATCGGAGAAAGTAAAATAGAAATCGGAAGGTCCTTCTTTCCGATTTCTATTTTACTTTTTTGACTTCAGGAATTAATTTATGAGGGTTATGGTTGGGACAAGTTTTATCGGAACAACGTTCTGGAATCCGTTTTGTTCCTTCCATCATTAGTTTGGTGCATGGTCCGGTTTCACGAGCATAATTACAGATTTCTCCAGTCGGTTTGGTTTTTATAATATTTTTACATTTTGGATAATTTGAACAACCATAAAAAATTCCAAACCGGCCTCGTTTTTCCACCATCGTGCCTACTTGGCAGTCTGGACATTTAATTCCTGTGTCACCAGGGTTGGTCCCATCAGCATTTTCTGATTTTCTAATGTATTTACATTTTGGGTAGCGGGCACAAGCAATAAACATTCCGAATCTTCCTTCTCGTTCAATTAGTTCACCATCGCCACAGTCTGGACATTTTTCGCCAATTTCTTTTGGTGGGGCCATTTCGGTGCCATCAATTTTACGGGCTCCAATACAATCGGGGAATTTGGCACAACTATAAAATCTGCCCGAGCGAGCCAATTTTATAATCATCGCTCCTTTACAAAGTGGACAGATTATATCTTTGGGAGCTTGACCTAAGTCAGAAATTTTAGGAATATCTTTTTTGGCTTCAACATCTTTTTTAAAAGGAGTATAAAATTCTTTTAAGGTAGTAAGATATTTTCGGTTTCCCAGAGCGATGTCATCTAGTTGGTCTTCCATTTTGGCCGTAAATTCATCACTAATATAATTTGTAAAATATTCCGACAAAAAATCACTAACTACTTCACCCGTGTCGGTGGGGATTAAGCTCCGTTGCTCTTTCAATACATAACCACGGTCAATAATAGTTTTGATCGTTGAAGCATAAGTACTTGGTCGTCCAATTCCACGTTTTTCCAATTCTTTAACTAAGCCGGCTTCGGAAAAGCGGGGTAGGGGTTCTGTTTCTTTGCCGGTCGCTGTTATTTCTTCTAAATTTAATTTATCACCCTCATTTAATTTTGGTAGAATAACATCTTCGCTGGTAGATTTTGGGTCAGCCTTTAGCCAGCCATCAAATATAATAAGAGAACCTTTGGCGGTAAAAATGGGTATTTTTTCATCTTTGGCTAGAGCTTCAATTTTGGTTCTTAAAATCAGAGCATCACTCATTTGACTAGCCACGGTGCGAGCCCAGATTAATTCATAAAGTTTTTGTTCGGTTGGATTTGAGCTAACTTGTATTTTGTCTACGTGTGTTGGTCTGATGGCTTCGTGAGCCTCTTGAGCGTTTTTACTTTTGGTCACAAAATTTTGCGGTTTGGAATATTTAGTTCCATATTTAGTTTTTACTAGTTTATCAATTTCTCCCATTGCTAGAGTACTCAAATTTGTACTATCAGTACGCATATAAGTAATATGTCCGGCTTCATATAGTTTTTGAGCCAAACGCATAGTAATCGAAGGAGAATAGCCTAATCGACTAGAAGCGGTTTGTTGTAGAGTTGAAGTAGTAAAAGGCGCTCGACTAATTCGTTTAGTTTCTTTCTCTTCTATTTTTGAAATAAACCAGTCTGTTTTTTTACTTTGGTCTACTATCTCATCAGCTTCTTTGGCTGTTTTGGGTTCGGTTTTGCAAGTGAATGGAATTTTATTTCCTTTTTGGTCACTCATCATTGCTTCAATTATCCAAAAAGCTTCTGGGATAAAAGCCCGGATTTCTTTTTCTCGTTCAACAATTATTCTTAGAGCGGGGGATTGAACTCGTCCAGCCGAAAGACCGTAGCGAAGTTTTTTCCAAATAAGACCAGATAAATCATAACCAAAAATACGGTCTAAAACTCGCCGAGCTTCTTGAGCTTGGCGTAAATTTTCATCAATTTTTCTGGGGTGTTTAATCGCTTCTTGAACGGCTTTTTCGGTGATTTCGTGGAAAACAACTCTTTGTGGATTTTTTAATTTTAAGGCTTCTTTGAGATGCCAAGCAATAGCTTCACCTTCGCGGTCGGGGTCTGTAGCTAATAAAACTTCACTCGCTTCAGCGGTTAATTTTTTTAATTCACTAACTACTTTTTCTTTACCGGGAGAAATTTCGTAAAAAGGAATAAACCCACCCTCAATATCAATCGCTTTTTTACTAGACTTTGGCAAATCACGAATATGCCCAACCGAAGCTCGGACAGTATATTCATTGTTTAAATATTTACTGATCGTCTTGGCCTTGGCTGGAGATTCAACGATAAGTAATTTAATATTTTTTGTGGATTTTTTTGCCATAAGAAAATTAGCTTGCGAACCCAATATAATATAAGAATGATATTCTGTCAAAATTGGGGATATTGTCATTGCGAGCGAAGCGAAGCAATCTGGGTTTGGTTGCCAGATGAGATTGCCACACTATATTATCTGCGTCAGAATGTGCTCATTCTGACGTGATTTTTACGTTTAAAAATCAGCACTGACAAAATACCCGATTACTTTGAATATCTTGATTTTATTGGGTAAAATAAAGATTCTTTACAAAACGATTGACAAATATATTAAATAGGTGTATAATAAAAGAAGGTAGTTAAAGTGATTTTTGGTCACTAATTTAGATAGAACCTTAAAAAAGGAGGGTGGAAAAATGTTATTAGTAATAACTGCAGTGTGTTTTGTTTTTGGGTTTATTGGTCTAATGAGACATAAAAATGACCAACAATGTGAAATGGCAATAGTTTTGTTATTGACTTCCCTTGTATGTCTATATTGTTGGACATATAACCATGCTAAGGGTTACCCTGTTTCAGTAGATGGCCGAGAATCCAATATTGTCTATCGCTTAGTGGATATTATTGAGCACAGTGATGACACCACTCCTGTTACTCTAAGAAGAGGTGATGGTAGTCTTGTTGCTATACCTGAAGTCAATGATACTACTCGTTTGGTGGTAGCTCGCGAACTTAATGGTAAACTGAGATTATTTAAGTTATCTTCTGATGACCAAATAACTTCTCAAACAACATTCTTTGAGACTGTAAAATATGCAAGGATGAAATATTTTTTTCCTGTAGACTCGTTAGAATTGAAATTTAACTCTGGTGGGGAAACCCCCTAATAATCTCAGCTAAGGAATGATTTTATCCCCGTGGACACAGTGATGTCCACGGGTTTTCTTTTGGAGCTTTATTTTGATAAATATATTGTTTTGTCATTGCGAGCGAAGCGAAGCAATCTCATTTGGTAACTAAACTCTAGATTGCTTCGTCGTTCGAGTACTCACTTCTCGCAATGACGCAGATAAATACTAAGTAATCTCGTTTCTAAATGTCTTAATCTTAGTGACGACCGTCACTAAGATTAAGACATTTATTCTAAATAGAATAAATAAATATTTTATTTTAATTATTTAGGTGTATTTCACCACCAGACTCTTTTATCAAACCCTTAATCTCTAAAATCATTAAAAGGGAGTTGCCTTCACTTATTGAAAGTTTGGTTTGTCGAATTACTTCATCGCGGGCGAGGGGTTCAGTTTTTAGTAATTCAATTATCTTTTTTTCTGGCAAAGATAATTCGGCGAATAGTTTTTGTTGAGATTCTTCATTGGGAGTCTCGGGATCTAGGTGAAGGGCTTCTAAAATATCGTCACTCGTTAAAATTGGGGTAGCTCCTAATTTGATTAGTTTATTGGTACCAATTGAGCTAGGGGAAAAAATTGACCCTGGAACAACTAAAACATCGCGGTTATAATCTAGGGCTAGTCTGGCAGTAATTAAGGTGCCAGATTTTTCAGTTGCTTCTATTATTAGAGTGGCTTGAGATAATCCCGCCATTAAGCGATTTCGTTTGGGAAAACTCCAGATCGTGGCCCGCTCTTTTGGTTCAGATTCAGATATTAAAGCTCCGCCCGCTTCTAAAATTTTTCCAGCAAGTTGTCTATTTATGGAAGGGTATAAAACTTGGCTATCTAGACCAGAACCCGGGAAAGCTAAAGTTATAAGTCCGGCTTTGATAGCTGATTGGTGAGCAATTGTATCAATTCCCATGGCTAAACCAGAAACAATCACGATTGGATATCCAGCTAGTCCAGAGATTAATTTTTCGCAGACTTCACGGCCATAAGCAGAATATTTTCGTGAGCCGACAATTGTTAGAAACCTATGTTGACTAAGTTCGGGTAGTATTCCTTGAAGGTAAAGAGTTTTAGGGGGTTGAGGGATTTCTAAAAGAGGAGCGGGGATTTCTTTATTAGTTAATGTACGAATAGGATGCATATTTTGAATTAATTTTACCATCTTTTTGTTGTCTTGTTAATTAGGTTTTTTTACGATATTATATATTATGTTGTATTAATCTATTTTTTTGTAATTTGTAACTTTTAAACTATGCTTGATATTAAATTTATTAGGGGGAATAAGGAAATTATTCAAGAGGCGGCTCGTAAAAAGTTGATAGATTTTTCTGTTGATGATCTTTTGGTGGTGGATGATGAGAGAATAAAAACTCTCCAACTTGTTGAGACAGCTCGTGCTAAACAAAACGAGGTTAATAATCAAATAGTTACCGCTGATCAGATAACTAGAGAAAAATTGATTTATGAAATGACGGAGCTGAAAGAGGAATTGCAAAAAGATGAAGAGATTTTAAAAGAAGTGATGAAAAGGTGGCAGGGTATGATGGTCCGGGTGCCAAATATACCAGATATGTCTGTCCCAGAAGGAAAAGATGATAGTGAAAATGTTGAGTATTCTGTTTGGGGAGAAAAACCAAAATTTATTTTTACGCCAAAGAGTCATATTGAATTGATGCAAGACCAACACATGGTAGATTTAGAGAGGGGAGCTAAGGTGTCTGGGTTTCGAGGTTATTTTTTGAAAAACGATGCGGTAATGTTGTCATTTGCTTTATGGCAGTACACCTTGGAAGTTTTACAGAAGGATGGTTTCAAACCAATGCTTGTTCCGTCATTGGTTCGTCCCGAGCCTTTTTATGGTTCTGGTTATTTACCTCAAGGCGAAGAAGATTTATATAAAACACAAGATGGAGATTTTTTGTCGGGCACAGCTGAGGTTGCTACTATGGGTTATTTAATGGGCGAAACTTTGGAAATGAAAGATTTGCCTAAATTGTGGGTATCTTTTTCTCCTTGTTTCCGTCGAGAAGCTGGCAGTCATGGTAAAGACACCAAGGGTTTAATTCGTTTACATGAATTTTATAAAGTCGAGCAGGTAATCTTATGCGAAGCCAATCATGAAATTAGTGTCAAATGGCACGAAGCTTTGAGAGAAAATGCTGAAAAGATTATGCAAGGATTGGGTCTGCCTTATCACGTGGTTATAAATTGTGCTGGTGATTTAGGACAGGGACAAGTTAAAAAATATGATATTGAGGCTTGGGTACCATCGGAAAATAAATATCGAGAAACTCATTCTATTTCTTATTTCCATGATTTTCAAAGTCGTCGTCTAAATTTGAAATATAAAGACGTTGATGGAAAAACCCATTTTGTTCATTCTTTAAATGGAACAGCTTTGGCTTCACCACGAATTCTTGTTCCCTTAATAGAAAATTATCAAAATGAAGATGGTTCTATTACTATTCCAGAAGTTCTGAGAAAGTATATGGGGAAAGATGTCATTAGATAATTTAAAATATGATTGTTCGTCAAAAAACGATTAAACAAAAAAAAGAAGTTCTCAAAAGATCCCAAGCCTTAGGGGCCAAAAAAAAATTGGGCAAAATTATTATTTTGTCTGTTTTGGTGATTTTACTGTTTTCTTTTTTGGGTAGTTTGTTATATTGGAAATCTTTATCTATTCAAACAGTTTCAATTCAAGGAAATGATATTTTAGAATCTGATGAGATTACTAT
>Ga0075530_1000612_pt1 | contig 16973 bp, 13 predicted proteins | sample NGEPerD_2_FD_75101 | JGI IMG/M metagenome (GOLD analysis project Ga0075530, IMG submission 75101) | Arctic peat soil microbial communities from the Barrow Environmental Observatory site, Barrow, Alaska, USA - NGEE PermafrostL1-D | ecosystem: Environmental > Terrestrial > Soil > Wetlands > Peat ... | reverse complement strand
TCGGTGTTGTCGATCTCGGCACGGATCTGGTTGATCCGGCCCTTCACGTCGGCCCTGGTGCCGGCGCCCTCGACGATCGTCGTCTCCTCTTTGGTCACGACGACCTTGCGCGCTCGGCCGAGCAGCTCGAGACCGACGTTCTCCAGCTTGAGGCCGACCTCCTCGGAGACGACCTGACCACCGGTGAGGATGGCGATGTCTTCGAGCATGGCCTTGCGCCGCTCGCCGAAGCCGGGAGCCTTGACTGCCGCAGACTTGAACGTGCCGCGGATCTTGTTCACGACGAGGGTCGCGAGGGCTTCACCCTCGATGTCCTCGGCGATGATGACGAGTGGCTTGCCGCTCTGCATGACCTTCTCGAGCACCGCGAGCAGGTCCTTGACCACGGCGATCTTCGTGCTCACCAACAGCACGTAGGCGTCGTCGAGCACCACTTCCATGCGCTCGGGATCGGTGACGAAGTACGGCGAGATGTAGCCCTTGTCGAACCGCATGCCCTCGACGAGGTCGAGCTCCATGCCGAAGGTCTGGCTCTCCTCGACGGTGATGACACCGTCCTTGCCGACCTTTTCGAGCGACTCGGCGATCATCGAGCCGATCTCCGTGTCGGCCGCCGAGATCGCCGCGACGTTGGCGATCTGCGCGGGATCGGTGTCGACCTTCTTGGACGACGTCTTGAGCGAGGCAACCGCGACCTCGACGGCGGACTCGATGCCGGTCTTGAGGGTCATCGGGTTGGCGCCGGCCGCGACGTTGCGCAGGCCCTCGCGCACCATGGCCCATGCGAGCACGGTCGCGGTCGTGGTGCCGTCACCGGCGACGTCGTCGGTCTTCTTGGCAACTTCCTTGACGAGCTCGGCGCCGATCTTCTCGTACGGGTCCTCGAGATCGACTTCCTTGGCGATGGACACACCGTCGTTGGTGATCGTGGGCGCACCCCACTTCTTCTCGAGCACGACGTTGCGACCCTTGGGCCCGAGCGTGACACGCACGGCGTCTGCGAGCTTGTTCATGCCCGCCTCGAGCGACCGACGGGCCGTCTCGCTGTAGGCGATCTGCTTCGACATTCGCGATACCCCCTGGGGAGTGGAAGAGTGAGGGACAGAGATCAGTTGGGCAGAGCAACCGGGCCGGAAGCGTGGGCCGGAAGCTCGCGCTGGCAGGTCTCGGTGAGGTTTGACTGACGTGTTCGTCGAGCTTGCGCTGTTAGCACTCAGGGTACACGAGTGCTAACCCATGTTGGCACTCTCACCCGGAGAGTGCAAGTGGGGGCCATCGGGCGTCGGCGAGCCCTGCTGGCGGGACCCAGCAGCCTCGCCCGGTGCGGAAGGGCCGGCCGTGGGGGCCTTCGCAGCCACGGCTGCGAGGTCGGAGCGCAACGCCCGCAGCCGGTGCGGGTCGACCAGCTTGTCGCCATGAACCGCGCGTACGTAGAAGATATCCACCACCCGGTCTCCGAGGGTGGCGACCTTGGCTCGTACGACGTCGAGGTCATGGTCCGCGAAGACGCGGGCCAGTTGGGCCAACAGACCAGGCTGGTCGGCGGCATCCACCTCGAGCACCGTTGACCCATCAGACGCCTCCAGATCGAGGCGCACGACGGGCTCTTCGACCGGGCGGGTCGCGGCACGCGCCGGATAGCGCTCGGCGTACTCGCCGAGACGCGCCTCGATGGGAACGACGCCGGAGATCGCGCCCATCACGAGCTCAGCGGCGCTCGCCTGGCCGCTCCCGGCGAGCAGTCTCCCAAAACGGTCCGCGCCTCGGAACTGCTCGAGCGCCATACCGCGGCCGTCGCCGACGATGACCGCGTCGTGCACGTCGAAACCCACGACCGTCAACGCGCCGGCAACCACCGCGAGCAGTCCGGGATGATCCGGCGCGACGACGGTGCAACCGATCATCTCGGTGTCAGGGTCGGTGCCGACGGAGAACCGAACCGAGACATCGGCGGCAGCCAAGGCATCACAGTGCTCGGCCAGCAGTGCGGCGTCGGCGTCGCCGGGCATCGGCGCGCCGGCGAAGAACGCGAGGGTGCGAGTCGTGAGCTCGCGCACCAGGGCTGCCTTGGTGGGCCCCCACGCGGCCGGCCCGGTGGCTCGCGAGTCCCCGACCGTGAGGAGGTGCAGGAGCCGCAACCGTTGCGGATCGCCGACCGCCTCGGCCAGGCGACGGACGGTCGTCGGGTCGGTGAGGTCACGCCGGGTCGCGGTCTCGGCGAGCAGCAGATGGTTGCGTACGAGCCACTCGAGCATGTCCACGTCGGCGAGCCCGACACGAGTTGCTACCTGAACCGCCCGCGCCGCGCCGCGGACGGAATGGTCACCGGGCGGGCCCTTGCCGATGTCGTGCAACAGCGCGGCCATGCCCAACATCTCGGGTCGACCGACGGCCCGCGCGATCTCGGCCTCGACGTCGGACCCGTGGACCAGCGCAGCGCACTCGGCCACCGTCTCGAGGAGGTGACGGTCCACGGTGAAGCGGTGATACGGATTCCGCTGCGGCAGAGAGCGCACGTCGGCCCATTCGGGGAGCAGGGCGGTCAGCGCGCCAACGTGATCGAGCGCCTCGAACACGCGGATTGCACCGCGGCCGGACCCGAGCACGGCGAAGAAGTCGGCGCGGTTGGCGTCGCTCCAGCTCGGCTCGCCGGCCTCCGCCAGACCGTCCAGCGTGGCCCGGTCGAACGCGAGCCCCGATGTCGCCGCGGCCGCAGCTGCGCGGAGCAGCACATCGCCGTCGACGACATCGGCAGTGGTCGCGACCCGACCATCGCGCACGACGACGCCTCCGGCTACCGGCCGGTCGCCGAGAGCGCTGCGGCCCGCGTGCGCCTCGGCCGCCTCGAGCCGCACCCAGGCGTCATTGGCAATCCACGCCACCCGGCGCGCCGCTCCCGACAAGCCTCGCATGAGGGCATCGGCGTCGGCCGCTCCGACGTCTCGAGCGACTTCGTCCTGGTCCTGGAGTCGCAGCACGTCGTCACGACCGGCGCCCACACGATGGTTGGCGACCCGGGAATCGAGCAGGACCTCATGGGCGGCGTCGAGTGTCCCCCGGTCGCGCTCGTCCAGAAACCCGTGGTCGACCAGCACGTCGAGACCACCGGGTTCGCCCAGCGCCCAGCCGATCCAACCCAGCGCGTGGACATCGCGCAGGCCGCCCGCGCCGTTCTTGAGATCGGGTTCGAGCAGCTCGGCCACCGGTCCCGGGCGCTCCCATCGCCGTCGAGCCGCGCTCGCGAGCTGTTCGACAAGGCGCGATCGCCGGCGACGGGCAAGGTCTCGGACGCGCCGGACGAGCTCGGCGACCACGTCGGCGTCGCCGGCAACGAGGCGGACGTCGACCAGTGACGTCAGCGTCTCCAGATCGTCGTTCGCGGCGCGCACGGCGCCGCGAACGCTGCGGACGGCATGGCCGAGCTCGAACCCGGCGTCCCACAACGGGTACCAGAGCGCATCCGCGACGCTCCGCACCTCGCGTGCTCTGCGAGGATGGAGGAGCAGCACGTCGACGTCCGAGTGTGGACACAACTCGGCGCGGCCGTAGGAGCCGAGAGCCAAGACCGCGTAGCCATCACCGGGTGGCCGGAAGCTTCGGCGCAACGACGCGTCGACGACGTCGGACAGCGCGGCACCGAACGCCGCGCCCCTGAGGGTCGCATCGGCCAGCACTGTGGCGCGTGCCGCGCCGAGTGCCGGATCGAAGGGATCAGAGGGCGTCGGGGCCCGCCTCAGAAGTTCGGATGCGGATGACCGACTCGACGGCGGTGACCCAGATCTTGCCGTCACCGATCTTGCCGGTGCGCGCCGCCTCCGTGATCGCCTCGGTCACCTTGGCTGCGTCGGCGTCGTCGACGACGGCTTCGACCCGCACCTTGGGCACGAAGTCGATCGTGTACTCAGCACCGCGGTAGACCTCGGTGTGGCCGCGTTGGCGGCCGAAACCTTGGACCTCGCTCACGGTCATGCCCTGCACGTTGGCTTCTCGCAGGGCTGCCTTCACGTCGTCGAGCTTGAAGGGCTTGATGATCGCGGTCACGAGCTTCATGGACGTCCTCCTCAAACACGCTCTAGCGCGTAGCCGACCTCGGAGTGTTGCGTGAGGTCGAGACCTGTCTCTTCGTCTTCTTCACTGACCCTGATCCCTCCGGGCATCGCTGCTCGGAGTCCGAGACAGATCAGGTACGTCAGGGTGAATGAAAACACGATCGTGGCTCCGACTGCAAGCGACTGTTCGCCGAGGAGTCCCCAACCGCCGCCGAAGAGCACGCCGTTACGACCGCCGGCGTTCACGCTGATGTCGGCGAAGAACCCGACGAGCAGCGATCCGACCAGGCCACCGGCGAGATGCACGCCGATCACGTCCAGCGAATCGTCGTAGCCGAATCGGACCTTGACGTTCACCGCCCCGTAACACACGACGCCGGCGATGAGACCGATCGCGATGGGAGCGAGACCGCCCACGAAACCCGCGCAGGGCGTGATGGCCACGAGGCCGGCGACCGCGCCCGACGCCGCGCCGAGCGTCGTCGCGTGGCCCTTGTGGTACCGCTCGACGGCGAGCCATGCCAACAGTCCGGCGGCCGCAGCAAAGTGCGTGTTCACGAGCGCCTGGACGGCGAGCCCGTCGGCGGCGAGCGCGGAGCCCGCGTTGAAGCCGAACCACCCGAACCACAGGATCCCGGCTCCGATCATGGTCAGCGGCAACGAGTGCGGTGGCATCGGGTGCTTCGGCCAGCCCTTGCGCCGGCCGAGCACGAGCACGGCCGCGAGCGCGGCGGCGCCGGCGTTGACGTGCACGACCGTGCCCCCGGCGAAGTCCAGTGCGCCCCGCTTGAAGAGCCAACCTTCGGGCGAGAATACCCAGTGGGCAATGGGCGCGTACACGACGACGAGCCAGATTCCGCAGAACAGGACCCACGCCCCGAACCGCATCCGGTCTGCGATCGCGCCGGTGATGAGGGCGGGCGTGATGATCGCGAACATCATCTGGAACGCCATGAACAGCAACGGCGGCACGGTCAGCGCGACACCGGGCGGAGCGACGAGCGCGGCGTCGTGCAAGAACGCGAAATCGAAGTTCCCGATCAGCGGGTTCGTCCCGCCGAACGCGAGCGAGAACGCCACCAGTGCCCACAACACGCTCATGAGCCCGAGCGTGAACATGTTCTGCATCAGCATCGCGAGCACGTTCTTGGCGCGCACCATGCCGCCGTAGAGCAACGCGAGTCCCGGCACCATGAACATCACCAGTGCCGCGGCCACGATCACCCACGCGACGTCACCCGGTACGAAGTCCATCTCCGTCACCTCCCAGTCAGCCAGCCGTGCGCGGCCTGCTGGAAAGCCGACGAGTTCGCAACTACACCGTCAGGCTTCCTCTCATGTCTCGCTCATCGCTCGTTCAGATCGCGTTGGCCATCGAGCCCGAGCACGATCTGGCGACGAGGCTCCTCATCGGCCGAGCCGATCGAGCCGCCCGATGGTGAGGAACCACGTCAGCACGGCGGACAGTGCGACGAGAACGAGCGCCGCGAGCCCGGCTTGGGCGAAGAAGCCCTCCTGGGTCGCGCTCCAGATGCGCAACGCGAGCGTGTCGACCCCGATCGGGGCGAGGAGCAGCGTCGTGGGGAGCTCCTTCATGACCGAGAGGAGCACCAGTCCGGCACCTGCCGCGAGACCGGGCACCATCAGTGGTCCTTCGACGGTCCGGAACCGCCGCCACCGGCCCGCGCCGAGGGAACGCGCCGCGTCGTCGAGCCGGCGGGGGACGCCCGCGACTGCGACCTCCGACGCGCGCATCGCCTGCGCGCCGAAGTGCACCACGTACGCGAACACGAGCAGTGGGAGCGTCTGGTAGAGGCGGCCGATGAACGGGGCGTTCAGCGTCCAGGCGACGAGTGCCAGCGCGATGACGATGCCGGGCAGCGCGAACCCTCCGACGATGAGCGTGTCGGCGACACCACCGGCCGATGACCGGTACCGCGTCGTCAGGTACGCGATCGGCAGCACGACAGCCACCGCGACCACCGCGGCGCTCACCGCCAGCCCCGCGGTGTTCAACGTCGGCGACACGAGGCTGGAGATGTCGGCGTCACGGCCGAGCACGCTGCGACCGCCGGTCAGGCCGCGAATCGTCCACCAGCTCAGCACGACCACGGGTGCGCCGATGGCGAGGGAGACGACAGTGGTCACGCCGGCCACCGAGGGGATCTTCCAGCGACCGAGCGGAGTCTGGTGCGGACGAGCTCCGACCGCCGAGATCTCGACCCGCGACCGGCGCCGGTTGACGCCTCGCTCACCGACGACGATCGCGATCGCGATCGTCGCGAGGAGCAGACTCATTGCGATCGCGGCCTGCGGGTCGAGCAGGCGGGCCGCGTAGATCCGCCGGGTCAAGGTGTCGTACCGGAGGATCGAGACGGCGCCGAACTCGCTCACGACGTACAGGAACACGAGGAGCGAACCGGCGGCGACGGCGCCGACGGTCTGGGGCCACACGACGGTTCGGAAGACCGCGGTCGGGCGTCGTCCGAGCGCGCGCGCGCTCTCCTCGAGTGACGGGGGCAGACCGCTCAGCCGCGCCGCGACCGGCAGGTACACATAGGGGTAGCTGATGAGGGTCAGCACACCGAACGCCGCCCAATACCCGCGGACGCGCAGCCCCGTGTCGAGACCGAACGCGTCCTGGAGGAGACCACCGCTCGAGAGCACCGAGACGAGCGCGACCGCGGCGACGAAGGAGGGCAGCACCAGCGGCAACGCGGCGAGGACCGCGAAGACCCGCCGCCCCGGCAGATCGGTGCGAGTCACGAGCCATGCCAGCCCGGTACCGAGCGTCGCGCACGCGATGGTGACGGTCGCCGCGAGCCAGATCGTCCGACCGAGGGGCTCGAGCGCAGCGGCCGACGTGATCGTGGCGACCAAGCCGCTGACGTCGTCGGCGTTGCGCTGGATCAGGTAGCCCAGGGGCGCGGTGAACAGCACAGCGATGGCGAGTCCGGCAACGACGAGCGCCACCGGAGCGCGGCGCTCACGGCCACCCACCTCGGGCGGCGACCCGGACGGGTCGCCCGCGCGCGAAACGTCCGGCGCGAGCGTGACCATCAGCCTTCGAGGCCCGCCTGCTCGATCAGCGCGCGGGTCGTGCGGAACCGATCACCGAGCGAGCTGAGCTCGAGCGAGGGTGCCTCGATGTCCGCTATCGGAGGCAGGTCGGCCACGACCGGCTCGACGCCCGCCGCAAGCGGGTACTCGAACGTCTCCTCGGCAAAGAACTGCTGCGCGTCCTCCGAGAGGAGATACTCGATGAGGCGTCGGGCGTCTGCGGGGTTGTCACTCGACTCGAGCACACCGGCCGCAGTCACGAGGATCAACGCGCCGACGTCTCCGTCGGGAAAGACGTAGTTCTCACTCGCGACGCCGGGATCCTCGGCCTTGGCCTGCTCGTTGTAGTAGTGGTTGACGAGGCCGTAGTCGATCTCGCCCCGGTTGACGGCGTCGATGATCGCGATGTTGTTCGCGTAGGTCCGGACGTCGTTGTCCCGCATCCCTTCGAGCCACTCGAGGGTGGCGTCGTCACCCACGAGCCCGCGCATGCCGGTGACGAAGTCGATGAACGAGGCGTTGGTCGGAGCGACGCCGACGCGGCCGGCGACGCGAGCGTCGGTCATGTCGAACACCGAGTCCGGCAGCTCCTCGGGGTCGACCTTCTCGCCGTTGTAGACCAAGACCCGAACGCGCCCGGAGATGCCGACCCAATCACCGTCGGCGGCGCGGAACTGCTCGGCCACCCGGTCGAGGATCGAATCCGGCAGCTCGGCAAGAACCGCCTTGCTGTCCAGGAACCCGACCGCTCCCGGGCTCTGCGAGAGAAACACGTCGGCAGGGCTTCGGTCACCCTCCTCGGTGATCAGCAGCGCCAGGTCCGAGGAGTCGCCGTAACGGACGTCGACCGAGATGCCCGTCGCCTCCTCGAAACGATCGAGGATCGTGCCCACGAGCTGCTCGCTGCGCCCCGAATAGACGGTGACCCGATCTCCGCCTCCGCTCTGGCAGGAAACCAGGCCGACGCTCGACACGACGACTGCGGCCAGGAGCGCGACAGTCCCGATACCTGGCCGGAGACGGCGACGGGAGGTGGGGGCAGAAGCGGGGTCCATGAGCGTGGAGTCTGCCACCGATTCGGGGCTTATGGCAACATAACCTAACTATGGAGTCCCTACCTCACCACGATCAGCCACCTCTGCCGCGGGTGCCCGACTGCCCGTGAGGTGAAGCCCGAGACCCTACGGCTCCAAGTCGTAGGTGACGTCGACGCCATCGACGCCGACCGTGAGCGCATCCACGTTGCCGGCGAAGCCACCCACCCAGCCGCCACCCGCCTTGAGCCACACCCTGCCGGCGTTGGCGAAGCCCGCGAACTGCCCGACGACCGGACGGACCCGCGCGTTGGGGTACGCCGCCTGGAGCGCGGCCCACGAGCACGGGCTGGCCTGGGTGCACGCCTTGCCCACATTGGCGTCTCCGACGACTGCATTCCCACTCTGCCACCAACCCGATGGGGTGGTGCGGGGGTTCCAGGTCTGCCACGTCGACGCCGTCACCGCGGCGGCGCCGGCCAGGACGGGTTCGAAGACGAAGCGGCCCTGAAAGGCAGTGCTCGAGTCACTGTCGTCGTAGTCGGCGTCGAACTGCAGCGACGGGGCGTTCGCCGGATAGCCGGGCTGCAGATACGTCTTGTACGCGAGGTTGGTGAAGCGGTCGATGCGTGTCCCGGCGAACGTCGGGCCCGACAGTGCCTCGCCCCCCGTCGAGTCGACGGTGAGCTGAGCACTCCCGACGCCGTCGGCCCCCGCCGGGCCGGTGACGAAGGCGGCCGAGCCGGTCGGCGTCTCCTGCGCGAACCCGAAGCTCAGCTGGGATGCCGTGGTCGGGTCGACGACGATGGTGCCGTCACCCGGCTCGAAGTCGGATATGACGTCATTCCCGCCGAGGCCGACGACCACATTGTCGGTCGCGCCCGAGAAGCCGCCGGTGACAGGACCGCCCGCGCGCACCAGCAAGAGGCCGCTAGAAGGTCGGATCCGCGCATTCGGGTAGCTGGTCAGCAGCTGGCTCCACGTGCAGTGGTTCGGCACCCCACACACTGGATTCGATTCGGTCGCGCCGCCGACGATCGGACGATAAGCAGAGGCGCCGCTACCGGATGAATACCAGGAGCTGTCCACGGCGAGGGTGTGCCAGGTCTGCCAGCTACTGAGGACAACCGGGTCACCGCTGGTACCGGGTGTGTACACGAGGCGGCCCTGATAGGCAGTGCTCGAGTCGGTGGAGTCGTAGTCGACGTCGAACTCGAGGCGGGGTGCATAGGCACCCGAGGTCGAGGAGGACTGAAACGTCGAGTATTGGAGTTTGGTGATCCCGGCGAGACCCATTCCTTTGAAGGCCAGGGTCGCGATGTTCTGTCTGCCGGTGTCGTCGATGCTGAGTTGCGCACTACCTCGGCCGGCCGGAGGTGACGCCGGTCCGTTGGTGAAGTACCCGTGGCCGCTGGCGCCCTCGTTGAAGAAGAACCACCCAATATCGGCGCTCACCGGGGTGTTCGGCGTGACCACCAACGTGCACCCGAACGCCACCACGACGAGCGCGACCAAGATGCCGCGCAACCCCCACTTGCCTGCCATGTGTGCCCCCCCCGCTCCCTGGGACAGCCCCTGTCCCACCTGCCAGCAGTCTTACCACCGATCGTGGCCGGCAACAAAAGCGCCGCGCGGACCCGGGATGGTGGTCCGTCCGGTGAGTCCCTCGCGGGTGGGGCTCGGGATGGGCGCGTCAGGTCGCAGCGGCCGCCCGACCCAGCGCTCCGTCCCGCGTGGGGTCAGGGAACGTCAGCACCTCGCCGGCGACCGCGACGGAGACTCGGTCGCCGGCTACCAGCACACGGCCGGGCCCGAGGCGTGCCCGCACGACAAGCGCGTCCGGTAGATCGACGGTGACGAGCTGGTCGTGGCCGAAGTACTCGATCCGACCGACGGTTCCGAGTCCCTGGCCATCCAGCCAGACGCGCGTCTGCTCCGGGCGCAAGACGGCGGATACCCGTCCGGGCGACGCGCCCGGCGCGGCGATGAGGTCGCCGATCGGGGAGTCGACGACGGCGCCATCGAACCTGGCGGGGAGGAGATCGGCGTCGCCGACGAAGCTCGCGACAAAGGGATCGACCGGGTGGGCGTAGAGCTCGCCCGGCGTGTCGACCTGCAGCACCACCCCGGCGCGCATGACCGCGATTCGGTCCGCGAGGCTCAGCGCCTCTTCCTGGTCGTGGGTCACGAAGACCGCCGTGGCCCCGGCACCATCGAGGATCGCCTTCACCTCACTGCGCATGCGAACCCGCAGCGCCGCGTCGAGGTTCGAGAACGGTTCGTCGAGCAGGACGATGGCCGGCTCCGGGGCGAGCGCCCGGCCCAGCGCGACCCGCTGTTGCTGTCCGCCGGACAGTTCGTGCGGATGCCGGTCGGCCTGGTCGACCAAGCCGATCAGCTCGAGCATCTCGGCGACGCGTCGGCGACGGCGCGACCGATCGCGGGGAATGCCGTAGCCCAGGTTTCCCGCCACGGTGAGGTGAGGAAACAGGGCGAAATCCTGGAAGACGACACCGACACGGCGGCGCTCGGGCGGTACGAACCGGCGCTCACCGGCCACCGTCGCACCGTCGAGCACCACCGTGCCGCGATCGGGGCGCTCGAAGCCGGCCAGGAGACGCAGCGCCGTCGTCTTGCCGCAGCCGCTCGGCCCCAACAGGGCGAGGAGCTCTCCGGCGTGGACCTCCAGATCGACGGCATCGAGCGCGAGGACCGGTCCAAAGCGCTTGGTCAGATCTCGTGCGGAGACGACGGGCGCATGCCCATCGGTCGCGTCGCACCGATCGTCGGTGTCCTTCCCCACAAAGGTCAGGCTATCCTCACCTCCGTGGCCGAGATGCACGACACGACCGAGGAATACCTCGAGACGATCCTCGAGATCGAAGAGGAAGGCATACAGCCGCTGCGGGCAAGGCTGGTGGAGCGGCTGGGGATCTCCGCGCCCGCGGTCTCCGAGACCGTCGCTCGGCTCTCGGCCGCGGGCTACACCGAGCTCCTCGAGGATCGCAGCATCCGCTTGACCCCGAAGGGTCGCAAGCTCGCGACCACGATCGTTCGGCGTCACCGCCTCGCCGAACGACTGCTTGCGGATGTCATCGGGCTCGAGTGGGAGAAGATCCACCGGGAGGCTGATCGGTGGGAGCACGCCATCTCGGCCGACGTCGAGGAGAAGCTGGTCGAGCTGCTGGGCGATCCGATGACCTGCCCGCACGGGAACCCGATCCCGGGTACGAAGCGCACCGCGACCACGGTGCCCACCGTGCGCCTCGTGGATGCCGATCCGGGTCAGGTCACCGTGACCCGCATCAGCGAGAAGCTCGAGCTCGACGACTCGGGACTCGAGCTGGTGGCTCGGGCCCGCCTGATCCCGGGTGCGACGGCCACCATCGTCGAGCATGACGCCGCGGGCGTGCTCGTCCGCACGCCCGCGGGCGAGCACACGGTTCCCGCGGTCGTGGCGGAGCAGATGTTCGTCGCGACCGGCACTCGCTGAGCGCGCCCACCAGCTCGATCCGCGCCGGGGCGAGCTGGGTCAGCCGCCAGCCACCGCGGGGACGATGCTGATGGTCTGACCGTCGGTCAGGGCGGTCCCGAGACCATCGAGGAAGCGGATGTCCTCGTCCGCGACGAAGACGTTGACGAACCGACGCAGCTCCCCCGAGCCGTCGAACAGCCGCTCGGTGAAGCCGGGATGCTTGCCCTCCAACGCCTCGAGCACCTCGGCCACGGTCGCGCCGTCGAGCGAGACCTCGGCGGCACCCGCGGAGAGCTCTCGGAGCTGGGTCGGGATACGTACGGTGGCGGTCACGACGAGGACTCCTCGATGGACGGGAACGCGGCGTGGAACGCGTCGAGGTTCGGCGCGATGACCGCGGTCGGGGACACGTGGGGCGATACGGCCTCCAGGGTCTTGAGCCCGTGGCCGGTGACGTAGACGACAACTCGTTCATCGGGCCGGACGACACCGGACTCGGCGAGGCGCTTGAGGCCGGCGACCGTCACCCCTCCCGCAGTCTCGGCAAAGATTCCCTCGGTGCGGGCGAGGAGCTGCATACCCTCCACGATCTCTTCGTCGGTCACTGCCGCGAGCGCGCCGCCCGTGCTGCGTACTGCGTCGAGCGCGAAGTAGCCGTCGGCGGGATTGCCGATCGCGAGTGACTTGGCGATCGTGGACGGCTTGACCGGTTTGATCGTGTCGGTACCTTCGTTCCACGCTGTCGCCACCGGCGAGCACCCGGTCGCCTGCGCGCCTGACACGCGCACCTCGGCGGGCGCGTCGAGCAGTCCGACGGTGTGCAACTCGTCGAAACCCTTGCGAATCTTGGTCAGCAGCGATCCACTCGCCACCGGCACCACGACGTGGTCGGGTGTCGTCCAATCGAGCTGCTCGGCCGTCTCGTAGGCCAGCGTCTTCGAACCCTCGGCGTAGAACGGCCGAACGTTCACGTTGACGAACGCCCACGGGTACGTACCGGCGAGCTCGGCACAGAGTCGGTTGACATCGTCGTAGTTTCCGTTGATGGCGACGAGGTTCCCGCCGTACACCGCGGTCGTGATGATCTTTCCCTGCTCGAGATCAGCGGGCACGAAGACAAAGCTCCGCAGGCCCGCGCGCGCCGCGTGGGCCGCGACCGAGTTGGCGAGGTTGCCGGTCGACGCGCACGCGACCGTCTTGAACCCGAAGTCCAGAGCCTTCGAGAGAGCCACGGTGACGACACGGTCCTTGAACGAGTTCGTCGGGTTCACCGTGTCGTCTTTGACCCAGACCTCACCGAGACCCAGCGCGGCAGCGAGACGATCGGCCCGGACGAGCGGCGTGAAGCCGGCCCCGAGGTCGACGGCATCGCCACGCTCGACGGGAAGGAGGTCCTCGTAGCGCCAGATGCTCGGCGGTCCCGCGGCGATCCGGTCACGGCTGACAACCGCAGCGATGGCCTCGTAGTCGTAGGTGACCTCGAGCGGTCCGAAACACCACTCGCAGGTGAAGATGGGTGCGACCTCGTATTCGCGACCGCATTCGCGACACCGAAGCCCTTGGACGTAGGCCATGACTGTTCTCCTGTCTCCTCTGAACGGATCCGGAGATCCGTTCATTCTCGACGCGCTCTCGAGCGCCTCGAGCGGAGACCGGTGCACGGTCCGCTCTCGGGCTACTCATCGTACGGGCATTGGCACCTGGTACCGGTCCGCATCTTCCGATGCAAGATCGGTGCTGGTTGCCGCGGCGTCTTCGGGCCACGTCCCTCGGCCGCTCTCGATGAGCGCGTATTTCGGAACCCATTCTGCCACGCCGCCGAAGCCGCAACCAGCCACATTTCTCACGACCTACCCTCGCGGCGTGCTCCCCCCGTTCCGCGCCGGCGAGTTCGATCCCCTCGACCTGGCCGACCGCAAGGCCGCGCAAGGTCTCTCGCTGTCCGTGTGCCTGCCTGCCCGCAACGAAGAGGCCACCATCGGTCACATCGTCGGTACCGTGCGCCGAGACCTCATGGCCCGGATCGGACTGGTCGACGAGATCGTCGTCCTCGATGACGGGTCGACCGACGCGACCGCAGCCGCAGCGCGAGAGGCCGGAGCGCGGGTGGTGACCGAGTGCTCAGTCCTGGCCGGATCGGAACCGGGATCAGGCAAGGGCAACGCGCTCTGGAAGTCGCTCTACGCGTGCGAAGGCGATCTCGTGTGCTGGGTCGACGCCGACATCCGCAACTTCGGCTCGCACTTCGTGACCGGCCTCGTCGGTCCGCTGATCGACCACGGCGACATCGGGTTCGTGAAGGGCTTCTACGATCGGCCGCTCCACGGCGAACCGGGTGGAGGGCGCGTCACCGAGCTCGTGGCCCGGCCGTTGCTGTCGCAGCTCTTCCCGGCTCTGACCGCGATCGTGCAGCCGCTCGCGGGCGAATACGCCGGGCGCCGGGAGGTGCTCGACGCCGTACCGTTCGTCGAGGGTTGGGGCGTCGAGATCGGCCTGTTGGTCGACATCTCCGAACGCTTCGGGATCGACACGATCGCACAGGTGGACCTCGGCATCCGTGAACACCGAAACCGCCCGCTCGCCGACCTCGGCCCGCAGGCGCATGCCATCCTCGTCACCGCGCTCCGGCGGGCCGGACTCGGCCACGGGGGCCGAGGCACAGAACAGCTCGTCCGCTACACCAGTGAACACGAGCTGGAGGCGATACCCGTCGAGGTCCGGGAGCGACCGGCCATGCGCGGTGTTGCCGCGTACCAGCTCGCGTTCGGGCGTGAGCGATCGGCCTGAACACGCAACGCCGTTCGCCACGGAGGCTGGTCGCCGTTCGCCACGGAGGCTGGTCGCCGTTCGCCACGGAGGCGCGTGCTTCACACGATGCCGAGGGCGAGGTGCCCGGCCTCGACCGCGGCTTCCTCGACGAGCAGGGCCGCCCGGACGAACGCCTCACCTGCGCTCCAGACACGGTCGGTGAGGTCGAGCACCTGAACGTTGGCTCGCACGCTGAGCTCCTCCCGAGCATCGTCGGTGACCTGACCCGCGATGACCGCGAGGTGACCAACGCCCTGGTCGCCGGCCCAGTCGAGGACACCGCCGACGACCTTGCCGTCGAAGCTCGTCGCGTCGAGCTTGCCCTCACCGGTGACCACGAGCTGGGCGTCGTCGAGCTCGAGCTCCAATCCGGCGGCGCGTGCCACGACATCGAAGCCCGGCTCCAACGTGGCTCCGATGGCCGCGAGCCCGCCGGCGAGGCCTCCCGCGGCACCGGCGCCCTCGAGCGCGGTGACGTTCACCCCTGTACGCGCTTCGTACATTCCCGCGAGCCGTTGGAGGCGGCGCTCGAGCAGTGCGACCTGTGCGGGAGTCGCGCCCTTCTGCGGCGCGAACACCCGGGCTGCATCCACGAACGGCGTCGACACGTCACACGCGACGGTCACTTCCAATCCCGCGAGCGACCATCCCAACGCCTCGACTGCGGCCAAGCCGCCGTCGGTCGTGGCGCTGCCACCGACGCCGACGACGATACGTCGAGCACCGGAGCGCGCCGCCGCGGCGATGAGCTGGCCCGTACCTCGGGTGGACGCTCGAAGTGGGTCGAAGTCGCCCTCGACCAGCGCGAGGCCGCTCGCCGCCGCCATCTCGACCACCGCCGTCCCGTCGGACAGCAATGCCCACTCGGCGTCGAGCGGCGCGCCCAACGGACCGGTGACCGACTCGACTCGGCGTGACCCACCGCGGGCCGCGACGAGGGCGTCCAGGGTGCCCTCGCCGCCGTCGGCCAGGGGCACCGTCCGCACCACGTCGAAGCCGGCGGTTCGCAGACCTCTGGCCATGGCGTCAGCCGCCGCGGCCGCACTCAAGGTGCCCCGGAACTTGTCCGGGCAGGCAACCGCTCGCTTCACCTCAGGCTGGTCCACGGTCGATAGATTGCACCGGACCCACCCGCCGTGCTGGAGACGACGTGCTCGAACGCGTTCCGCTGCTCGAAAAGGACCTCGACCTCTACACCGACATCGTCGGCGCTGAGGCGATCGAACGTATCCGGGCGCGGGCCGAGCCGCTCCAGGGGGCTCGGGTACTGCACATCAGCGCCACCGCGTACGGCGGTGGGGTCGCGGAGCTGCTGGCGACCCACGTGCCCTTGCTGCGGGCGATCGGCCTCGAGGCCGAGTGGCAGGTACTCCACGGCAGCGACGAGTTCTTCGCCGTCACCAAGGCGGTCCACAACGCGCTGCAGGGCGGCGAGGTCGCCTGGACCCCGGAGATGCAGCGGACCTACCTCGAGAAGGTCCTCGACAACGCCCTCCTCGTCGAAGGTGAGTGGGACTTCGTCGTGGTCCACGACCCGCAGCCGGCGGCTCTGCTGAGCTTCCTCGAGGACTCGCCGGTCCGCGGACCCGACACCCGTTGGATCTGGCGATGCCACATCGACTTGACCGCCGCTCGATCCGACGTGTGGGAGTTCTTCCGGCCCTACGTCGAGCACCACGACGCGTCGGTGTGGACCATGGACGAGTTCGTCCCCGATTCGCTGACGATGGATCACGTCGTGCAGGCCCCGCCGTGCATCGATCCCCTCTCGGTCAAGAACTTGGATCTCCCCGCTCCGTTCATGAAGGAGATCTGCCACCAGTACGGCGTCGACACCAGCCGGCCGCTGGTCTGTCAGGTCAGCCGGTATGACCCCTGGAAGGATCCGGTCGGCGTGATCGATGCGTTCCGGATCGCACGCGAAGACGTGCCGGACGCGCAGCTGCTCCTCGCCGGGTCGATGGCGACCGACGATCCCGAGGGATTCCAGGTCTGGGAAGAGGTCGAAGCGGCGCGCGACGGCGATCGTGACATCCACCTCCTCTCGAACATCCAGCAGATCGGCAACGTACAGATCAATGCCTTCCAGCGTGCGGCTGACGTGATCGTGCAGAAGTCGCTGCGCGAGGGCTTCGGTCTCACCGTGAGCGAAGGTCTCTGGAAGGGTCGACCGGTCATCGGGGGCCGGGCCGGAGGCATCGTCCTGCAGATCCGAGACGGCGAGAACGGGTTCCTCGTCGATTCCGTCGATGAATGCGCCCGCCGCATGGTCGAGCTGCTGGGCGACCCGGTGCGGGCCACTGAGATGGGTGAGAGGGGCAAGGAGCACGTGCGGGCCAACTACCTCTCCACCCGCGAGCTCGCGGACTACCTCGGGCTGTTCGGGGAGCTGGCCGGTTGATCGTCGTCTCCCATCGGGGACCGATCGCGTTCACCAGCCGGCCCGGAGGCGGCTTCACGACCGCCCGCGGCGGTGGAGGGCTCGTGAGCGCGCTCACGCCACTCATCGAGGGTCGGGACGACGTGCGGTGGATCGCCGCGGCGATC
>Ga0075530_1000609_pt1 | contig 17062 bp, 17 predicted proteins | sample NGEPerD_2_FD_75101 | JGI IMG/M metagenome (GOLD analysis project Ga0075530, IMG submission 75101) | Arctic peat soil microbial communities from the Barrow Environmental Observatory site, Barrow, Alaska, USA - NGEE PermafrostL1-D | ecosystem: Environmental > Terrestrial > Soil > Wetlands > Peat ... | reverse complement strand
CACACTGGGCCTGGGCAAAACCGGCCACCAGATGATCAGGGCAACAAGAGCCGTATGACGGGAGACTGTCACGTACGGATCTGTGGGAGCCGGGGGCTGAGATGCCCCCGGCTACCCGACCTATGACAACTGAACATGCTGACTTCTGGTTCGACCCGCGCTGTCCGTTCGCCTGGATCAGCTCACGCTGGATGCTGGAGGTGGAGAAGGTCCGCGACGTCGAGGTGCGCTGGCACGTGATGAGCCTGGCCTACCTCAACGAGAAGAAGGACATCTCGGACGACTACCGCGAGATGCTCAAGACGGCCTGGGGTCCAGTGCGCGTCCTGATCGCGGTTGAGCAGAAGTACGGCAACGAGGCGCTGCTGCCGCTCTACACGGCGCTCGGCACCCGCATCCACATCGAGAAGCAGGACATCTCGCGCGAGATGATCGAGGCGGCGCTCATCGAAGCCGATCTCGACCTCGTGCTGGCCGACGCGATGGACGACAGCTCCCGGGACGAGGCCGTGGCCAAGTCCCACCACGAGGGCATGGACGCCGTCGGTGACGACGTGGGCACGCCCACGATCCACATCAACGACGTCGCGTTCTTCGGCCCGGTGCTCACCAAGGCGCCGCGTGGCGAGGAGGCCGGCAAGCTGTGGGACGGGTGCGTGACGGTCTCGTCGTACCCCTTCTTCTTCGAGCTCAAGCGCAGCCGCACCGCCGAGCTCGACTTCTCCTGAGCTCCTGAGCCGGCGCTGTCCGACTCAACTGCTTGCTGTGGTCGCCGCCGACGCGACGACGGCGGCCGTCACTGCTGCCTGAGTGGCGGCGATCGAGTCCCGGACGGCCTTGGCCGCCCAGTCACCTTCCGCGACCTCCTTGGCGCGCTTCTTGACCTCCCTGGCCGTGAGCCCTTCGCGGTCGATCACCTTGTGTGCCAGGTCGAGTGCGGACAGCACGGCGACGAGCGCTGCTGTGCGTTGCTCGGGCCGGGCACCACGGATGAGCACGTCGCCGAGCTTGCGGCGTACGTCGTCCTCGCGGGTGCTGTCGACCGTCGGCCAGCGACGCCGTGGGATCAGGCCGAGCACCCGGTCCTCGCGCTCCTCGAGGATGCCGACCCGCAGCAGCCGGCCGATCAGGAGGTCACGACGTTTCTTGCCGAGCCGGGGCACCAGGTCCTGGGCGGTGCGTTCCTTGGCGCGCACGAGCTCCAGTGCCTCGGCATGTCGTGCCAGCCGTCGGCGTGCAGCATCTGCTGCACGGCGATGCCTTCAAGCGCGAAGCTGGCCCTCTCCGCCACGCGGCACGAGGGCGTGTTGGCCACAGCGTCGTGGAGGGTGACGCGATGGAAGCCCACCTCGTCCATCATCCAGCCCACGACCGCGGTGAGAACCCGGGGTGCGATGGCGCGGCCTCGTGCGCGTGGCAGCACCCAGTAGGCGACCTCCGCCGAGCTCTCGTCGAGGTGGACGGTCCGGAGCCCCACTCGGCCGACCACGACGTCGTCGTCGGTCACGGCCCATCCCGCGCCTGTCTCGGCCTCCCACCGCTGTGACTGCTCACCCACCCAGGCGACCGACTCCTCGGCTGTCATCGAGCGCACGTGCCACTGCTGGATCTGGGGTCTCGGTAAGCCGCCTCGACAGCAGGCGCATCAGCGGCCTGCCACGGGCGGATCACCAGCTCGTCGAGCGTGAGGGTCGGCTGTCTGCGCGACCGCAGACTCCCTGGCGCGATGACGGGTGGGACCAGGGAGGGCGGCACGACTCCATCTCGCGTGCTCGCGGTAGCATGCCCGAGTGCGTGCTGATCAGCCGTCGGGAGGGGGGCATCCACTGCGGCGGCGGGTGCCAGGTGGCGAGTCGAAGACGAACGTGTTGGGTCCGGTTCTGTGGATCTGCCAAGGGGCTGAGTGGATGAGTCGATGGTGGTGGCCGCACAGCAGGATCAGGTTCTCCACTGACGTTGCCCCGCCGTCGATCCAGTGGGTGATGTGGTGGGCGTGGGTCATCATCGGCGGGCGAGAGCAGTTGGGGAAGCGGCAGTGCTGGTCTCGGGCGACGAGGGCTCTCCAGATCGCGGCGGTGACGAGTCGCTGGAGCCGGCCGACGTCGAGGACTTCGGACGCGCTGCCGAGGACGGTCGGGATGATGTCGGCGTCGCAGCACATCCGGCGGACCGCGGAGGCGGAGAGGTCCTCACCTGTCTCTGTGGTCCCGAAGCCGGATTCGTCGCGCAGGTCGTCAAGGTCCATCGTCATGGTCACCCGTGGTGTCGCGCCGTGGCAGGCTGGGAGCAGTTCCACGCTCTGGGCTCTGCGGCAGAGCTCGACCAGAGCGTCGTGCATCCGGGCGCCGTGGTCACGCGGGTCGCGGCCGTCGTGGCCGCAGCCGGGGAGTTTGCAGGAGCCTGGGTCGCAGACGGGACCGGCGCTGGGTTCCGGTTTCGCGAGCGGGATCAGGGTGGCCTCGATCAACGCGGCATCCTCAGAGCTGCAGCGTCCCTTGATCCAGGCACCACCTACCTGGTCGTCGCTGATCGTGAGGAACCGGTTCAGGTGCGGGGCTCGTTCGAGCCGGTCGAGCTCACGTTCCTCACGGCGCTCGTCCCCGGTCGGGTCGACCACGGCCAGCAGCCGACGGGCAACCTTCTTCAGCTCGCTCGCATCCAGCGCCTTGGCCTCACCCAGCAGCACCTGCACGCCGCGGGCGCGCAGGTCGTGGTCGCCCGGGAGGGTGTTGATGGCGCGTTCGATGATGTGTGCCTTGGCGGTCGAGAGCCAGCCGTCAGCCATGGCTTCGGCGACCGGCTCCATCACCGGTTCGTCCAGACCCTTGGCGAGGCGGACCATCGCGGGACCGGTGCCCCTGGTGCCGCCGGCCACTGAGGTGAGGTAGTCCTGGGTCGAGGCCCACCCGGAGTCCTTGACCGCGCCGGTCGCCTCCAGCTCGCGGACCATCCCGAGCTCGAGTGCCTCCAGCTTGGACTTGAGTGACTCCACGTCGGCGACCGTGTCCATCAGCTCACCACGATCCCGGGCCGCCCACAGCGTGTGCGCCAGCCCGTCGATCTGGCGACCAATCAGTGCCAACTCAGCCCGAACTCCACCCGCACCCATGGTGAAGCGGGGGTTGATCGGCTCGTCGGTCATGACTGAATTCAAGCAGCGACCACCGACAGAACTGCTCGAGATTCCCCTTGTGTGGAAAGGAATTCTCTGCAATGTCGAGGAGCAGGAGGTGTGGCCCGTACTCCGACCCGCCAGCTCGAACCGACACGGGCCGGCAGGCAGGGATCACGACCGTGCACGCAGGAGCTTCTCGTCTCGCCGCCCTCCACCTCGTCAGCCCGGGGGCCGAGGCCTCCGGCGCGCATGAGCTCCTCGCGCCTGAGCTGCTTCGCTGGTTGGCCTGCGCGCGACGGCTCAGTGCAGTGTGTAACCCCCGTCGGCGACGAGCACTGCACCGGTGGTGAACGACGCCGCGTCGCTGGCGAGGTAGACCACGCTGGGCGCGATCTCCTCGGGCGTCGCGTAGCGCTGCATCGGCGCGTCCTCGATCCAGCGCTGGCGGAACCGCGGCTCGTCGACCGGCGCCATCTCGGTCTTCACGTAGCCAGGTGCGATCGCGTTCACCCGGATGTGGTGTGGCGCCCACTCCGCCGCGAGCGACTTGGTGAGCTGGTGCACCGCAGCCTTCGAGGCGTTGTACGCCGGCTGCCACTGCGGCCGGTTCACGATCATCGCGGAGATCGAGCCGACGTTGACGATCGAGCCGCCCCCCGCCTCGATCATGGACGGTGCGACAGCCTTGGACATCCGCCAGAGACCGGTCACGTTGACGTCGAAGACTTCTGCGAACTCCTCGTCGGGCACCTCGAGCGCAGGCCGGTGGAAGCAGATCCCGGCGTTGTTGACCAGGACGTCGATGCGGCCGTGCTCGGCGATCGCCTGGTCCACGATGCGGTGCACGTCGTCCCCGTCGGACACGTCGCCGGTCGCGACCGTCGTACGACGTCCGGAGCGCTGGGCGATCTCGGTGGCTGCCTCACGGTTGCGGTCCTCGTGCCGGCCGACGACCACGACTTCCGCACCGGCATCGGCGATCGCCTCGGCGAAGGCGCGGCCGAGCCCTCGGTTGGCACCGGTGACGAGGGCGGTGCGGCCCTCGAGGCTGAACGGGTTCCTCATCGGTTTCCCTCGTTGACGACGACGACGGACTTCATGCTCATCGGGTCCGCGTCGCTGGTGAGAGCAGCCTCCACCTCATCGAGGCCGAACCGTGCGGTGACCAGCGCGTCGAGGTCGACCCGGCCGGCTGCCGCGAGCGAGATCGCGACGGGCCACGTGTCGACGTAGCGGAAAATGCCGGTGAGCGTCACCTCGCGCACCTGGATGTCCTGTACCGGCAGCGAGACGTGCTCGTCACCGTGGCCCACCATCACGGCGGTGCCGCCTGGCCGGACAGCCTTCAGTCCGTCGAGCAGGGCCGGGGTCGCCCCGGAACACTCGAGGAACACGTCGGCCTCGAGCTCGGCCGGGTCGAATCCGGCGGTCGGGTCGACAGCGTGGGCCGCCGCGAGCTCGGTGATCCGTTGCCGTCGTGACTCGAGGGGGTCGGAGACGATGATGTCGGTGGCGCCCATGGCGCGTGCGGACAGGGCCGCCATCGCGCCGATCGGCCCGGCGCCGGTGACGAACACCCGGCTGCCGGCTGCCGTACCACCCTTGCGGTTGGCCCAGATCCCGACCGAGAGCGGCTCGAGCAGCCCGACGGCCGCGTCGGTGAGCGAGTCCGGCACCGGGTGCGCAAAGTCCGCCGGGAGCGTGACGTAGTCGCAGAACGCGCCGTCGATCGGCGGGGTCGCGAAGAACTCCATGTCCCGGCAGAGGTTCAGGTGCCCGGTCTTGCACTGCCTGCACCTGCGACACGGACGCTGCGGCTCGAGTGCGACGCGCTGGCCGACGCGGGTCGGATCCACGGCGTCGCCGACGGCGACGATGGTCCCGCCGACCTCATGGCCGAGCACCAGCGGGCCCTCCACCACCATCGACCCGATCCGGCCGTGCTCGTAGTAGTGCACGTCCGACCCGCACACGCCGACCGAGCCGACGCGGACCAGCGCCTCGTCGGGGCCAGGCTCCGGGACCGGCCGCTCCTGCAGCTCGATCGTCTGGGGCCCGGTGAGCACCGAGGCCCGCATCGTGGTTTCCACTTCGTCTCCTCCAGAAGGGCCGCCACTAGCCCCACACCTCTTGCGCAGTCTCCACGACGAGGCGCAGCTTGGCGATCTCTTCGTCCTGGGTGAGGTTGTTGCCCTCGACCGTGGAGGAGAACCCGCACTGCGGAGAGAGACACAGCTGCTCCATCGGCACGTACGTCGATGCCTCGTCGATGCGGCGCTTGAGGTCGTCCTTGCTCTCCAGCACGGGGCTCTTGGTGGTCACCAGCCCGAGCACGACCTGCTTGCCCTCCGGCACGAATCGCAGGGGCTCGAATCCGCCCGAGCGGTCGTCGTCGTACTCCAGGAAGAAGCCGTCGACGTCGAGCTCGCTGAACAGCGCCTCGACGACGAAGTCGTAGCTGCCCGAAGCTGCCCACGAGGAGCGGTAGTTGCCGCGGCACATGTGCGTGGTGACGGACAGGCCCTCCGGCCGGTCGGAGATGGCGGCGTTGATCTGTCGGATGTAGCGCTCGTGCTGGTGCTCGGCGTCCCGGCCCTGGGCGGCCACGTTGGCCCGCTGCTCCGGGTCGTTGAGGTAGGCCAGGCTGGTGTCGTCGAGCTGCAGGTAGCTGCAGCCGCGATCAGCCATCAGCCGCACCTGGTTGGCGTACGCCGCCGACAGGTCGTCCCAGAACTGGTCCTCGTCGGGTAGACCGACGGATCGATTGCGGCTGCACCACCGCGGTAGTGGACCATGCTCGGCGAGGGAATCGTCAGCTTGGGCGTCATCTGAGGTGGCGCCACCGAGGACAGGAAGTCGAAGGCCTCACCGAAGATCGGCTTCGCGATGCGGACCGGCCCGTCCACCCCCAGGCCTGCGGAGGTGAAGTCGAGATCCCCGTCGGCGTTGTGGAAGTGGACCTCCAGCTGCTCGTCGGTGCGGTTCACCCCCTCGAGCTGGTAGATGAAGTCCATGTCCCACGACGTACGACGAAACTCACCGTCGGTGACCGTCTGCAGACCAGCCTCGCGCTGCAGGTCGACGACGTCGGTGATCGCCGCGTCCTCGGCGTCGGCCAGCTCGTCATCGGAGAGGTTCCCAGCGGCGTGACCGTCGCGGGCGACCAGGAGAGCGCGTGGCCGCAGCAGGCTGCCTACATGGTCGGCGCGGAACGGTGGGGAGGTGCGAGACGGCACTCGGTGCTCCTGGTGTTGTGGTTGCTCGCTCAGCTCTGCCAGGCAGGGGCCACGCGCTTGCGGTAGCTCCGGCCGAACAGTCCCACCATGATCGCCAGGACGGGACCGGGCACGGTGGCCCCGATGGCCTCCTTCTCCTGCTGCGAGGCGCCGTCGGTGAGCCAGGCGAAGAACTGCCCGCCGCGGAGGGGGCTCACCTTGGCGAACTGGCGGCCCATCGCCTTGATGGGGGCAGAGTCCTGGCTCTGGAGGTAGACAGGCTCGAGCGCCTGCTCCTCGTGGTCGAGGTGCGTGACCGTGACCTCCCTGAGGCGCCGGAGCGCGTTGAGCGCGGACTCGGCCTCGCCAGACCCCCGGCTGGTCCGCAGTGCCAACATCGCTGAACGGGCAGTGCCGAGCGCCTCGGCCATCACAGCATGCTCTGCGTCCAGCTGGGCGAGGGTCTCCTTGGCCACCCCCACCTGTTCGAGAGCCGGCCACGCGATGTCGTGCTCACCCTCATGGTGGTCGACCAACTGTCGGTCGAAGTTGTCCCACGCAGCGCCGAGCTGAGTGGCCCGTCTGGCGTCGCCGGGGGAGAAGGTGGTCAGCGCTCCCTCGAACCGGTCGAGGTCGCGGCGGAAGGCGCCGTGGATGACCTTGTTCATGCTCATCTCAGCCATGGGCAGCAGCCGGCTTCACGGCGAGGACCGGGCAGCCGGCGTCGAGAATGACTCGCTGCGCGACGCTGCCAAGCAGCATCTTCCCCACCGGCGTGCGATGCCGCACGCCGACCACGACGAGCGTGGCCCCTTCCTCGCGGGCGACGTCGAGCACCGCTTCGGCGATGTCGGGTACGACGTCTCGTCGTACCTTCACCTCGACACCGGCGGACTCCAGCTGCGCCAGAACCTGCTGCATCTCGTCCTCGTGGGCGTAGTGGGAGTCGACGAGGCTGTCACCGCGGGTTGCGTTGACCACGACGAGCCTGGTCCGGCGGAGCTCTGCCTCCGCGACGCCGTGGTCGAGGGCCGCTCGGCCGAACACGTCCGGGCTGTACGCGACGACGATGCTCATGCGTCGATCCTTTCCTTGTTCTCGGCTGTGGCGGCGCCCTGTCGTGCGTTGCGGACAAAGTTCACGAAGAGGCCGACGATCAGGACTGCGATCACGACATAGACGACGACGGCTACCGGCTCCCCCCACAGCGTGCTGATCTTTCCGCCGGAGATCGCCAGCGCCTCGGTGAGCTGGGCCTCGAGGCGGGGGCCGAGGATCACCCCGATGATCAACGGCAGCACCGGTAGGCCGAAGCGTCGCATCGCCAGTCCCAGCAGACCGAACGCCAGGAGCAGGGCGAGGTCGAAGGCCTGGAAGTTGACGCTGTAGGCGCCGAGGGAGGCGAAGAACAGGATCCCGGCGTACAGGTAGGGCCGCGGGGTCTGCAGCAGCCGTGCCCACACGGGAGCCAGCGGCAGGTTCAGCACCAGCAGCAGCGTGTTCGCCACGAACAGGCTGGCCAGCAGGCCCCAGACGAGCTCGGGCTCGTTGTCCATCAGTTGCGGGCCCGGCTGGATGCCGTAGCTCTGCATCGCGAGCAGGATGACCGCCGCGGTCGCCGTGGTCGGCAGGCCGATCGCGAGCAGTGGCACCAGGGTGCCGGCGGCCGACGCGTTGTTCGCCGCCTCGGGTCCGGCGACGCCCTCGATCGCGCCCTTGCCGAACTCTTCTGGGTGCTTGGAGAGCTTGCGCTCGGTGATGTAGGAGAGGAAGGTCGGCACCTCTGCACCGCCCGCAGGGAGTGCCCCGAACGGGAAGCCCAGAGCGGTACCTCGCAACCACGGCTTCCATGACCGGCCCCAGTCCTGGCGGTCCATCCACGGCCGGCCGACCGGGATGATCTCCAGTGGCTTGCGACGCAGGTGCGCCGCCACCCAGAGGGCTTCGCCGATGGCGAAGATCGCGACAGCAACGACCACGATGTCGATCCCGTCAGCCAGCAGCGGCTCACCGAAGGTGAGGCGGGCCTTGCCGGTTGAGGTTCCGATCAGCCCGATGGTGAGCCCCAGGAAGAGGGCAATGAATCCGCGCAGCTTGGAGGTGCCGAGCACCGCGGTCACCGCGAAGAGGGCAAGCAGCATGATCGCGAAGTACGACGGAGCGCCCAGCTTGACGACGACGTCGGCCACCGAGGGCGCGAGCAACACCAGCAGGATGGTGCCGATCGTGCCGGCCACGAAGGACCCGATCGCCGCCGTGGCCAGCGCCTGAGCAGCCCTGCCTGCCTTGGCCATCTTGTTGCCCTCGATCGCGGTGACGACCGAGGACGACTCCCCTGGCGTGTTCAGCAGGATCGAGGTGGTCGAGCCGCCGTACATGCCGCCGTAGTAGATGCCGGCGAACATGATGATGGCGCTGCTGGGTTCGACGTTGTAGGTCACCGGCAGCAACAGCGCGACCGTCATGGCCGGGCCGATGCCGGGGAGTACGCCGACGGCGGTGCCGAGCATCACGCCGAGTACGGCGAACAGCAGGTTGGTGGGGGTCAGGGCTGTCTGGAAGCCGTCGAGCAACAGGTTCAGGTCCATCAGAGCACTCCGTCCAGGATGCCGGCCGGGATCGGGATGCCCAGTCCGACGTAGAAGCCGTAGAAGGTTCCCACCGAGAGCGCGACGCCGATCGCGATGTCGCGCACCCACGTCCTGCTGCCGAGGACCCGGGCGGACGCCGCGAAGAGGAACGCGCCCGTGATCGCCCAACCGAGCCAGTCGATGAGCGCGATGTCGACCACGAACACGGCTGCCAGCAGCGCGACGGTCTTGGCGTCACCTTTTTGGGAGAGGTCTACGTCCTCGCCCTCCTCGGCGTCCGGGCGGTCACCACGCGACGTGATGAATGCGAGCACTGCGCCCAGGACGATCAGGACCGCGCCGACGACGTAAGGGAAGGCGTAGGGCTGCACGGGCTGGTCGGCGAAGCCGCGTCCCAGCGTGGTCGCGTCGTAGACGACGTACGCGCCGACGACGACCAGGAAGGCAGCCAGGCCGTACTGCGCGCGGTCGACGATCCGGCCGCCCACTACGGAGTCGCCGTCCGGTGACGGGGGCGGTGTCGATGGTTCGGTCAGGGTGCTCATGCCAGCCCCAGCTCCTCGAGGGTCGTGGCGACTCGATCGTCCTGCGCTTTGAGGAACGTCTCGAACTCGTCGCCGGTGGCGAAGTTGTCGGTCCACCCGTTGCGCTTCAGTGCGGCGCGCCATTCCGGGGTGTCGTGCATCTGGGTGAAGAGATCGGTGAGGTACTCGCGCTCCGAGGCGGAGATCCCCGGTGGAGCGAGTACGCCGCGCCAGTTGGTGAAGACCATGTCGACGCCGGACTCCTTGAGCGTGGGTGCGTCGACGGTTTCGAGCCGTTCCGCGCCGGAGACACCGAGCACGCGTAGTGAGCCGTCCTCGATCTGACCCTCGAACTCACCGAGGCCGGACATGCCGACGTCGATCTTGGAGCCCAGCAGCGCGGTCGTCAGCGGGCCGCCGCCGTCATAGGCGATGTAGTTGACGTCGCGTGGGTCGACCCCGATCTTCTTGGCCAGCTGCATCGGGAAGAGGTGGTCGGGGCCACCGGGAGACGACCCGCCCCCGACGGTCAGGCCCTTGGGGTCGTCCTTCCAGGCCTTCACAAAGTCGTCGACTGTCTTGAGTGGGGAGTCCTTCGGAACGAGGATTCCCTCTTGCTCCTCGACCAGGCGGGCGATCGGCGTCGCCTTCGACACCAAGGCGTCGGACTTGTTGGTGTACACCGCGCCGACCACGCCGAGCCCGATGGTCATCACCAGGTCGTCGGCACCCTTCTCGTTGAGCAGCCGCTGCATGGCGACGGTGCCGCTCGCGCCGAGGACGTTCGTGGTCTCGAACCGGCCGGTGAGGTCCTCGTCCTCCATGACCTTGGTCGAGGCCCGACCGGTCAGGTCGTAGCCACCGCCCGGGCTGTTGGGGATCATCATCCGAAGGCGCCGGTTCGACGGGTCGTCCGCGCCTCCGGTGACCCCGCACGCCGAAGCGGCCGTCACCAGTCCGAGGACGAGCGCCACGATGGCGAGCGCCCGTGCGCCGTGGTTGTTTCCCTGCATGAGCGACCTCCTGTGTGCGAACCGATGCCGGTGGCGATACCGGCGCCACGTGCGAGCATGGCGTCCGCCTGTGGCGTGAGTCACCATTGCGGAAGCAAAGGAGGTTGTGGTCGTTGTGGTCACCGGGTTCTCACCCCTCACTGCGCTCCGGCGACGCCGGCGCCGTGAGCTCACGCTCGCAGGTCAGTTCCTCGTCCTGCAGATGGTGGTGATGGTCCTGCTCCTCGGGATCGTCGGCATCATCTCCGTGCACCAGTCGACGACCACCTTCACCACCGACCGCGGCGCCCAGATGCGGTCCGTGGCGGAGTACGTCGCCAACCTCGGCGTCGTACGCGACCAGCTCCGTCAGGCGGAGGAGAGCAGCGCGGACGCGGACACCACCCGCCGGACACTCGCGCCGCCGGTGGACCGGGCGCTCAACCTCTCTGGCGCCAGCGAGGTGAGCATCGCCTCGCCCGAGGGCATCGTGCTGGCCTCCTCGGACCCGAGCCTGGTGGGCACCGCTGCCGAGCTGGGCGACAGCGACGTGGGGCTGGGTCGAGGCTGGACCGGCGACATCGAGGTGGACGGCGCGCGTGCCGTCGCCGGCCACGCGCCGATCCTGGCCGACGACGGCACCCTGATCGGGTTGTCCGTCGCCGAGCAGACCTATCCGTCGGTCTGGAGCCGGCTGACAGGGGCGGCTGGGAACCTGGTGCTGTTCCTCGGGCTGGGCGCGCTACTCGGCGGACTCGGCACCTACGTCGTCTCGCGCGTCGTCAAGCGGCGTACCCGAGGACTCGCGCCGACCGAGATCGCGATGCTCGCCGACCACCGTGAGGCTTTGCTGCACAGCATCCGCGAGGGCGTGGTCGCCGTCGGCACCGACGGACGGGTCACCATGATGAACGACGCCGCCCGGACCACCCTCGGGCTGGAGGGCGACCCCGTCGGCCGGGACGTGAACGGGCTCGGACTCGACCCGCACGTCGTCGAGCTGCTGACCGGAGGCGGTACCGACAAGACCGAAGCCCAGGACGCGGTCGCGCTCGTCGGCACCCGGGTGGTGGTCTTCAACCGGCGCGCCGCGTCCAGTCACGGGGAGGGGATCGGAACCGTCACCACCATGCGCGACCGCACCGAGCTGGTATCCTTGCAGAGCCAGCTGAGCTCGAACCTCTCGATCACGGACACGTTGCGCGCCCAGACCCATGAGTTCAGCAACCAGCTGCACACCATCTCGGGACTGGTGCAGCTCGGTGAGTACGACGAGGTCACGTCCCTGGTGGGCACACTCACCCGGCGCCGGGCCGAGATCAGCGACTTCGTCACCGACCGGATCAGTGATCTGGCGATCGCTGCACTGCTGATCGCCAAGACGAGCGCGGCCGACGAGCGCCGCGTCGCACTGGCCCTGACCCCCTCCTCACGACTACCGGCCCTCGAGACCGCCGACTCCGCGGACCTGACCACCGTGCTCGGCAACCTGGTCGACAACGCCCTCGACGCGTGTGGCGGCCGACCGGGTGCCGCGGTCAGCGTGGACGTGCGCATTACGCCGTCCGGCGTACGTCTCGAGGTGTCGGACAACGGGCCGGGCGTTCCCGAGGAGCTGCGCGAGGCGATCTTCGTGCGGGGGTTCTCCACCAAGCCCGAGGTGCTGGGCGGACGAGGGATCGGGTTGCCACTCGTGCAGCTGATCTGCGCACAGCGAGGCGGGATGATCTGGGTGCACCACCGGGAGGGTGCGGTCTTCACGGTGGATCTCCCGCTGGCGGTCACGACCGGGGGCAGCGGATGATCTCCGTCCTCGTCGTCGACGACGACTTCATGGTCGTGCGGATCCACGAGCGCTTCGTCGAGCGGACCGAGGGCTTCCGCGTGGCTGGGAGCGCACGCACCGGGGCGTCGGCACTCTCCCTGGCCGCCGAGCTCGCACCCGATCTGGTGCTGCTCGACGTACACCTCCCGGACATGAGCGGGCTCGACGTGCTCGCCGGTCTGCGCGCCGCGGGCAGCGAGGCGGGGGTGATCATGGTGACCGCCGAGCGCAGCGCGGACGCGGTGCGCACGGCCCTGCACGGTGGCGCGATGCAGTACCTCGTCAAACCCTTCGAGTACGCCGACCTGGCCTCTCGGCTGAACCAGGTGGCCGCCGCGCTCGGGGTGCTCGGGTCCGGCGAGGCCGATCAGGAGCTCATCGGCCAGGTGTTCGGCACGAGTCCGGTGTCGGCCGGCCCGGCGCCGTTGCCCAAGGGACTGAGCCCCGAGACTGCCGGCCTCGTGCTCGCTGCCCTGCGGGGGACCGAGGAGCTCTCGGCGGCCGAGGCCGCCGAGCAGGTCGGGCTGTCCCGGGTGAGCGCACGTCGCTATCTCGAGCACTTCGTCGGGACAGGGGCCGCCGAGGTCCGGCTGCAGTACGGCAGCGCCGGGCGACCAGAACGGCGCTACCGGGTCTCCGTGGCCTGACGGGGACGCAACCCGGCCACCACGTAGTCGCTCGCCGGGCAGCCGCGACCCGGTCGCTCAGGTCCCCCCGGGAACGCGCAGGTGTAGGTGCAGCGCTGCGTCATCATGACCCACGCGCCCTGCCGGACCCGCACCGAGCGTGGCCGAGTCGCCATACCACCGGCCGGAACGGGTCGGGCTTGTAGCAGCACGTGCTACCGGTGCGGATCGTCCTCCGCAGCTCGTGGGCGACCTCGGGGTCGTACATCTCCAGCCGCGTGAGCGCCGCGGCGATTGCCTGGGGTACAGCGCGTTCGCTGGCTGCGTCGGAGCTGGCCACGGCAGTTGGTTCGCGCGCGGCGGCCGATAGGTCGAGGGCGGGTACGTCGATCCCGGGCCGCTCGAGAAGCAGGCGGAGGTACTCCAGTCCGCTCGTCGAGGGCAGCATCCGCACGCCTCCCTCCCTCCCCACGCACCACAGCGAGGGCGGTGCTTCGTCCCCGGTCGGGTGCAGGTGCAGCACCGTCGCCCTGAGAGGTCCGCGCTGGCGGGGAATGTCGCCGCGCTGGCTCCACCAGTCGGCGCCGAGCCGCGCGTAGGCAGTACGTGCCCGCGTCGCGTGGTCGGGGTCGCCCGTGGCCAGGGCCAGATAGTCGTCGACGACCCCCGCGAAGGCCACCGCCCCGGAGTTCAGCACGCCGCGGCCGGCGTACGGCGCGAGCAGCTGTGCGCACCGCTGCGCTACCTCCGGCCGGCTGCTCCCGGCGGCGGCTTCGCAGACCTTGGTCACCACGAGCAGCCAGTCCACGTCGCGGGGGAGGTCGTCGAGACCTCTCGCGAGCTGGTCGACCAGCCGGGCGGCGCGGTCGGGGTCGCCGCTCTCGAGTCGGAGCACCGCGGCTTCGGCGAGGACTGAGGGGATGCCCTGGCCGGCGCCGTACTCCTCGAAGGACGCGGCCTGCTGGGCCAGGGCGGTCCGGTCGCCGCGCTGGCGCGCCAGCTCCGCCTGCAAGGTGTGGACCACGACTTCGGCGTCCGCCACCCCGGCCGCTGCACCGGCCCGCGCTGCCTCTTTCGCGAGGGCTGCGGCGCCGACCGGATCGGCCTCGGTGAGGGCGAACATGGCGCGCCGTGAGCACGCGACGAACCTGATCCGGTCGTCCCCGGTCTCCTCCGCGAGCAGGTCGAGGGCCGCCAGCTGCCGGCGCGCGGCGGTGAGGTCCAGGTGCTCCATCCCCGTCGTCAGCCGCCACAGGTAGGCAGTCAGGCGTACGTCGGGGTCAGACACGTGGGCGACCACCTTGAGCAACCGGATGCTCGTCTCCAGCCTGTCGCCGATGTCGTCGGGCCCCCAGCAGGTCGTCAGCCGGGCGTCGAGTGCCTCTGCGAGCAGTAGCGGGTCGCCGAGCTCACCGGCGACCCGGACCGCCTCCTGCGCGAACGGCGCTCCGCGCGGGGCGTCGTTCGCGTAGGCCCACACCCGGGCGAGAGCGGCGCCGACCCGAACCCGGGCAGCCGGTTCAAGCTCGGCGGCGACGTAGAGCTCGTGCAGCAGGGCCGGGGTTCGCCCGGCCGGCGCGCCGAAACGCTGCCGGGCGGCGAGGTCGAGTGCGGTCTCCACCCGCTGTGCGAGTTCGCCCGCGTCCATCCGTTCATAGTAGGTCTCTTGGGCACCAAGGGGTGTCGGTCGGGCCAGTTCGACAAAGCGGACAGGGTTGTGGGGCGATCCCGGTCGTTGTGGGGCGAAGTTTCGCTGTACAACGACCGGTTTCCCCGGCCGACCGGTGAAACCTGCAGCCCCCTCTCACAGCTTGCGCAGCCGAACCCACCGCACCGAGTGGTCGTGGTCCTTGCGCAGCACGAGGGTCGCCCGGGATCGGGTTGGCTGGACGTTCTGCTTGAGGTTGGGACCGTTGATCTCGTCCCAGATCCGGCTTGCCTCGGCGATCGCCTCGTCGTGGGAGAGCGAGGCGTAGCGGGCGAAGTACGAGGCGGGGTCGCGAAAGGCGGTCTCGCGCAGGCGCAGGAACCTGTCGGTGTACCAGCGGCGGATGTCGGCGGTCGCCGCGTCCACGTAGACGGAGAAGTCGAAGAAGTCGCTGACCGCGAGCCCGACGCGACCGTCGGCCCCGATACATGCCGACTGCAGCACGTTGAGACCCTCGATAACCACGATGTCGGGGCTCGAGACCACGACCTTCTCGTCAGGAACGACGTCATAGATGAGGTGGGAGTAGATCGGGGCCTCGACCTTGTCCTTGCCGGACTTGATGTCGATGACGAACTTCAGCAGCGCCTTGCGGTCGTAGGACTCCGGGAACCCCTTGCGGTGCAGCAGGCCGCGCCGCCGGAGCTCCGCGTTCGGCAGCAGGAACCCGTCGGTGGTGACCAGGGAGACCTGCGGGTGCTCGGGCCAGTGGGCGAGCATCTGCTGCAGCACTCGCGCGGTGGTGGACTTGCCGACTGCCACCGACCCGGCCAGGCCGATCACGAACGGCGTGCGCGGCGGCTGCGGCTGGTGGAGGAACTCCTCCAGGCTGCGGTGCAGGTTGCCGGCGGCCTCGACGTAGAGGCTGAGCAGGCGGGAAAGCGGCAGGTAGACCTGCTGCACCTCCTCGAGGTCCAGTTCGTCCCCGAGGCCGCGAACCCGGTCGATCTCCGCCGGGGAGAGCGGCTGCTCGGTGGCGCGGCCGAGCGCTGCCCAGGACTCCCGGTCGAGCTCGGCGTACGGCGAGGGCTCGCTGGCGTGCGCGCCGTTCGACATGCGCGCCACCCTAGACTGACCCGCATGTGCGGAATCGTGGGGTACGTCGGCGACAAGCAGGCTCGGAACGTCGTCATCGAGGGACTGCGGCGGCTGGAGTACCGCGGCTACGACTCGGCCGGCATCGCTCTGGTGAGCGGCGGCACGCTCGTCTCCGACAAGCGCGCCGGCAAGCTCGCCAACCTCGAGAAGGCCCTCGAGGAGAGTCCACTCCCGGCGTCGACGACCGGCATCGGGCACACCCGCTGGGCCACTCACGGTGCCCCCAACGACGTGAACGCGCACCCGCACCTCGGCCAGCAGGGCCGCGTGGCCGTCGTACACAACGGCATCATCGAGAACTTCGCCACGCTGCGTGGCGAGCTCGAGCGCGACGGGCACGACCTGCGCTCGGAGACCGACACGGAGGTCGCGGCGCACCTGCTGGAGGTGGCGCTCGGCGAGACCGGTGACCTCACTACGGCGATGCAGGCAGCCTGCCGTCGCCTCGAGGGCGCGTTCACTCTCGTGGCCGTGGATGCGGAGGACCCCGATCGAGTGGTGGCCGCGCGGCGCAACTCGCCGTTGGTGGTCGGGCTCGGTGTGGGAGAGAACTTCCTGGGCTCTGACGTCGCGGCGTTCATCGAGCACACGCGCGAGGCGCTGGAGCTCGGTCAGGACCAGGTCGTGACGATCACCCGGGACGACGTGGAGGTGACCGACTTCTACGGCGCGCCGGCCGAGGGCGGCCACTACCACGTGGACTGGGACCTCTCGGCCGCCGAGAAGGACGGTTACGACTGGTTCATGCGCAAGGAGATCTTCGAGCAGCCGCGCGCGCTCGGCGATGCGCTGCTGGGCCGCCACGACGGCGCGGGGCTGCTGCAGCTCGACGAGGTGCGGATCACCGATGACGAGCTTCGCGACATCGACAAGATCGTCATCATCGGCTGCGGTACGGCGAACTACGCCGGCCTCGTCGCGAAGTACGCCATCGAGCACTGGACCCGGATCGCCTGCGAGGTCGAGCTCGCCCACGAGTTCCGCTACCGCGACCCGATCCTGACCCGCAACACGCTTGTCGTGGCGATCAGCCAGTCCGGGGAGACTGCCGACACCCTGATGGCGATCCGCTACGCGCGCCAGCAGCGGGCCAAGGTGCTCGCGATCTGCAACACCAACGGCTCGACCATCCCGCGTGAGTCCGATGCGGTGATCTACACCCATGCGGGTCCCGAGATCGGCGTGGCCTCGACCAAGGGTTTCCTGACCCAGCTGGTTGCCTGCTACCTGTTGGGGCTCTACCTCGGGCAGGTGCGCGGCACGAAGTACGGCGACGAGATCCAAGACGTGATCCAGGAGCTGGAGAAGATGCCCGCGCACGTGCAGCGGGTCCTCGACGACGCCGAGTCCGTCTATGCGCTGGCCGGT
>Ga0075530_1000608_pt1 | contig 17062 bp, 12 predicted proteins | sample NGEPerD_2_FD_75101 | JGI IMG/M metagenome (GOLD analysis project Ga0075530, IMG submission 75101) | Arctic peat soil microbial communities from the Barrow Environmental Observatory site, Barrow, Alaska, USA - NGEE PermafrostL1-D | ecosystem: Environmental > Terrestrial > Soil > Wetlands > Peat ... | reverse complement strand
ATTATGGTTTTGGATGAAAAATTCAAAGTTGGAATGTCAGCGCAAGAAGTTCTCGGACTTGATGATGTCATCTTTGAAATTGATGTTTTGCCGAATAGAGCTCATGATTGTTTGAGTCATTTTGGAGTGGCAAGAGAGGTAGCAGTATTGTTAAATAAAAAGTTAAAAAATAACTGTCATTCTGAGTGTAGCGATAGCGAAATGAAGAATCCCGTTACCAAGCACGAAGAATCCAGTGACGGGATTGCCACGGCTCAAAAGAGCCTCGCAATGACAGGTGATATTTTAAATATAAAAATTGAGAACGGACAGTTGTGTCGAAGATATTCAGCGGCGGTTGTTGGGGGTGTCCAAATCAAACAATCTCCGACTTGGCTCAAAAATCGACTGGAGAGTTGCTCTGTGCGTTCGATAAACAATATTGTTGATATCACGAATTTTGTGATGTTGTCGCTTGGTCAGCCGATGCATGCTTTTGATGCAGATAAACTAAGGGAAAGAAACAAGATACAAGAAATAATAACCAAGCAAGAAACAGGAGACGACAACCAAATAAAAATATTTATTAGAAACGCCAAAAAGGGTGAAAGTCTTTTGGCACTAGATGATGAAACATATAAATTAGATGAAAACGATTTAGTTATTGCGGATGAAAATGGACCGATTGCCATTGCGGGTGTGATGGGCGGACTGGAAACTGCGGTAGATGAAAATACCAAAAACATCATTTTTGAAGCGGCTAATTTTCAAGGAACTGATGTTCGAAAGACTTCGGTCAGGTTGAAACTTGCTTCAGAGTCATCCTATCGATTTGAGAGAGAAATTGACGAGGAGCTAACAGTTGAGGCAATTTCAAAAGCGGTGGAGATGGTCAAAGATTTGGCTGATGGAAAATTGCAGGGAGAAATAATTGATGTCTATCCAAATCCAGAGGAAAAGAGAAAAATTAAATTTCATTTTGAGCGGATTGAAAATTTGTTAGGAATTGAAATTGAGAAAGAAAAAGTAATTAGTATTTTGACCTCACTTGGATTTGAAGTTTTCGAAAAGGGCGAAGAATTTGAAGTTTTGGTCCCATCGTTTCGAAAAGATGTCCAAAAAACAAATGACATAATCGAAGAAATCGGCAGAATCAACGGATATGAAAACATCGAAGAAACTCCTGCAAACATTGAAATGAAATCTGTGACTCAAGACCGAATACTTCTTATGGAAAAAAATATCAAAAAATCTTTGGAAGGACTTGGGTTTTTTGAGGTTTATAATTATTCGTTTATAGGAGAAAAGGAAATCAATGGAAGTCTTTCGAAAATTGAAAATCATCATGAATTGCAAAATCCATTGAGTGAGGAGTTTATGTATATGAGAACAAGTTTATTACCTGATCTTCTAAACAATTCGAGAGATAATCTTAAATATCGAGAAAGTTTTAAATTATTTGAATTAGGGAGAATATATCTCAAAGATGACAAAGGAATGGTTGAGGAAAAAAAGATTCTCTCTGGCGTGATGGTGTGCAAAAACCAAAAGGAGATTTCATTTTATGATTTGAAAAGTCAGCTTGAAGTTGTTTTGGAAAAAATTGGACTTGAAAAATTGTCATACAAACAAATTGAAAATCCTGAAAGTTTTTGGCACAAAGGAAGATCTGCAGAAATTATGTCTAAGAAAAAACCAATTGCCCAGGTTGGCGAGATTCATCCAATTGTTTTGAATAATTTTAATCTAGAAACGAGAGTTGTCTATTTTGAGATTTATATTGAAGCTGTAGCAGACTTAATCGCTGATACTAAAAGATATCAAAAAATAAATAAATTTCCAGGAGTTGAACTTGACCTTTCAGTTGTTTTTGACGAAAGTGTGCAGTGGGGTGAAATCAAAAAGGCAGTTATGGGTTCTGGCAACGACCTAATCCAAGCAGTTGAGCCGTTTGACATCTATCGAGGAGAAAATTTAGGCCAGAATAAAAAAAGTGTCGCTTTTCGAGTTTCATATCAAGCAGAGGACCGAACACTGACAGATGAAGAAGTGAAAATTGTTCAAGACAAAATCGTAAGTGAGCTTGAGAAGTTGGGTGGGGAAATGAGGAAATAAAATTCAATTTGTCATTCTGGAAGGAGAGATGACTGATGAATCTCGTAGTCATTCCACACTGTCATTCTGTAACGGAACGGTAGTGGAGCGATAGAATCTCGCTGTTTATGTACAGAGCTATAATCTGAATATAGTGAAATTAAACTCGAGATCCTATCGTTTCGTTCCACTACACTCCAGGATGACAAGCAAATAAAAAAATTATATGAACCAAAAACATTATTATGTTTACATTGCAACTAACAAAAGAAATACAGTCTTATATACTGGCGTAACTAATGATTTGTTGAAAAGAGAATCGCAGCACAAAGAAAAACTAGATAAAAAAAGTTTTACTGCAAAATATAATGTTAATAAATTGGTATATTTTGAAGAAACTGGCGATGTGTATGTTGCAATATCCAGAGAAAAAAAGATTAAGAATTTATTGAGAAAAAAGAAGATTGATTTGATTGAAAAAGTGAACCCAGAGTGGAAGGATTTGGTTGAAGGTCTATTATAATCTTGTCATTCTGGAGTGGAACGGTAGTGAAGCGATAGAATCCCGTAACTATGCACGAAATACTTTATATTACAGTGATATTCTTAAATAATTAAATTAAATCCATGGACATTTCTTATCTTGCGATTTTTTTAATTGTTATTTCAGGAACAGTGGTTTTCTCATTAAGGCAGATTATTTTGAAATTTTTTATTGAACCAATCCAAAAACAGAAAGAGGCGATTGGAGAGATTGCTGATGTTTTATTCTGTTATTGTTCATTATGTGTAAACTTTAAGCAGAAATACGAACCGAAAGATTCAGAGAATAATGAAGATAGAAAAATAGCTAGAAAAAAATTAAAACAGCTTAGAGGTCTATTAATTTCAAGGACATATTTTATCCCTTATTACAGATTTTTCTCTGTTTTAAGGTTGGTTGCAAAAAAACAAAATACTATTAAATCTTAGTATAGATACACCTTAATAATAAAACAAAAAATATGAAAAAAGAAAATTTATCAGTCTCAATGGCAAAATTAATTATGGCAGTGAGTTTGATTGTTGGAATGGGTGTGTTGTTGGGTGTGTTTTGTTTTTTTTGGATGATGCCGAAAAGTGAGGTTGCGGTTAATAATAAGACAGAGAGAGAACAGATTGATGATAATTTTATAAAAACAGAACAGAAAGAAGATTTTGATATAAACACTGGAAAAGGTGAACTTGACGAGGGAATTGATATTGTAAAATTGCAAGAAGAAGTAGACAGAAGAAATCAATCGTGGAAATTACGATATGGTTGTATGGGTTGTACTGAAGAAGAAGTAAAAAACGCAGTTGCTATACCGATGAGAGTTGAACCAGATTTAGTATTAAAAGGAATAGGAAGATTATTTGGATTTACAAAAGAAGAACTGGATAATTTTAATTTAGAAAAACCATTTAGCGAACATGGGAAGAAAATTTATAAGGTTTATCATAATAGTGATTTATACATTATTACATTAACTCAGCCAGTAGTCGATAATTATAAAGTTTGGATAATATCAGCAATTGAGCTTTACAGGAAAGAATGCAATCCAAAATTAGTAGGAATTGAGATAGAAGACAAAGTTAGCAGAATCTTTGAAGAAAAAGAAGGAAAGCTTGAGCAAATTCTATCGCCTGAACAATTCAAGGAACGAGGTTATGAAGAGCATTGCATAATATGGCGCAAGATAACAAATTTATCTCCTGATATAACAGATAAATTACTTGAAAGCGATTTATTAGAGCAGTCGGCAAATGTTGAAAATTGGAATTTATACGAAAATAATAATCTTGGATTTCAGCTTTATTATCCTAGGGAATGGTCTTATCAGGAATATCGCGATGGAAATTATATTTCATTTAAGAATGGCAAATTTAGTGCTCCGTTAGAAATAAGAATAGATGATTCTGAAAGATCGGGACAGTGGGCCATTCAAAATTTACATTCTATTATGGTTGACGGACAGAAAACCTATTTTCTTGAGAGTGGTAATGAGTGGAATGTAAAAACGGGCGGCGTTATAACTTCGAAACCAGTGTCTTATTTAAGTAAAATATCAGTATTGGAGCATGATTTATATCTTGAATATGTTTTTTCTTATAATCCACAATCTGACGATGCAAATCAAACAATACAAAATCACAAAAATACCTTTGTAGGCATTCTTTCCACGTTTAAATTTATTGAAAAACAATAATTAATAATCAATAATGATCAAACAAAAAATAATGAAAAAAGAAAATTTATCAAACTCATTGGAAAAATTAACTATGACAATGAGTTTGATTGTGGGGATTGGGGCGGTTTTGGGGATAATGGGATATTATTGTTTGTTAAATCAAGAAATTCATGTAAATATTGTAGAGGAAATCAATAAGAATAAACAAGAAAATACGGATACTAAGGAGACTAAAGAGATCGTTCCAGAATATAATAATGAGAACTTACCTAATTTCTCTGATTTTCCAGTCTCCAGTATTTATATGGGTTCTATTTCCCTTATTGATTTTAGTAGTAATAAAAAATCAGCTCAATTTAAAACTGCATTGAATAGAGGAATAGAAGGTGGACCAAATTTTGCTGGTTCTTATTCATTTATTTCGTGGGGATGTGGAACTGAATGTCAGGCAGTTGCAATTGTAAATGCTAAAAATGGTGATGTTTATTTTGCTCCTTTTTCTTCTTCGTATGATGTTGAATTTCATTTGGACAGTAGTCTAATTATTGTTAATCCAAAAGAAAAATTCAGGGAAGTCTATGGAGATGAAATTCCCTATTGGTTAAAAACTTATTATTACGATTGGAATAGAAGTAAATTGGAATTAATTTATGAATTAGATTATCAAAAAAATAAAACTGTCGGCTGGAAAACCTATCGGAACGAGGAATATGGATATGAAGTGGAGTATCCAGAAGAAAAATGGGTGTTAACTTCTAATATTCATGGACCAATTTTGGCTTGGGCGGATGGCCCAATCAATTCTTTAGACGATGTGAATCTTTATACGCAGGCGAATGAGGAGGCAATAACAGTTACATTTTCGGTTTATGAAAAAGACGCGAACCTTTCAATGCTTCAATGGTTCTCTTCTGCTATACCTGATATATCAAAAGCTGATAAAGGAGATTTAACTGAAGCTTTAAAAAAAGCTAATATGAATACAATAGGACTTTTGACTTACGATGATTCCAAAAACAATGATATAGAAATTTCCGAGCTTGGTGTAGCGGCTTCATCTGGATATTTTAGTTATGTTACATATTTTCATAAGACAGACTTTTCTTTTGTGTATTCGGTTGAGTTAAGATTATCACTATATTATACTCCGACACCTGAGGAATATATAGATGTGTATAATCAAATTCTTTCCACTTTCAAATTTATAGAAAAATAGCACGGACAGGTAAAAAACTCGAAATTGTCGAGGACAGTTCTTTGTTCTTTCTTTGTTCGAAGGGCTGTTTTTGTTTAAATTTATAGATATTTAGAGAGGTTCAAGATAAACAAGTAAGAAGCGTGTATTTACTTGAAATATCTATTTATTTAGTGTATACTGACAGGGTAATAATAAATGATAATATAGATAACTTTATGGCAAAAGAAAACGATAAAAACAAGAATAAGAACGCTGAATATGGTGCAGGTCAGATTCAGGTTTTGGAAGGGTTAGCACCGGTTCGCAAAAGGCCAGGAATGTATATCGGAGGAACCGGACTTGAAGGGCTACATCATTTAATTTGGGAAATCGTTGATAACTCTATTGATGAGGCAATGGCGGGTTATTGCGACAGTATAGATATTGAATTTCTGCCGGACAATATGGTACAAGTTACCGATAATGGTCGTGGAATTCCAGTGGAAACTCATAAACAAACAAAAAAATCGACTTTGGAAACGGTCTTGACTGTGCTTCACGCTGGAGGAAAATTTGAAGGTCAAGGATATAAAGTTTCTGGGGGACTTCATGGAGTTGGAGTGAGCGTGGTCAATGCTCTTTCTGTCTATTTGCGAGCGGAAGTACAAAGAGACGGGAAAATTTGGGCACAGGAATATAAGCAAGGAAACCCAAAATCAAATATTAAGGCTATTGGTTTTTCCAAAGAAACGGGTACAAAAATAAGTTTTCAGCCGGATCCAGAGATATTTCCAGAGATTAGTTTTGATTGGACCAAAGTTGTCTCCCGTATGAGACAACAAGCCTATCTGACCAAGGGTGTAAAAATCAAAATTACGGATTCAAGGAACAAGGAAAAAGAAAAAAAGTCCTATGCCTTCTTTTTCGATGGTGGAGTGATTTCATATGTAAAGCATCTTAATTCCGGCAAGGAAGTGAAAAATGTTGTTCCGTTTTATGTTGATAAAGAGAAAGAGGAAGTTTCAGTTGAAATTGCTTTACAATATAATGACAGCTACAAAGAACATATTTTTGCTTTTGCTAATAATATCCACACTATGGATGGTGGAACTCATGTCGTGGGTTTCAAGTCGGCAATCACCAGAACTTTCAACTCTTTTGCGAGAAAAAAGGGATATCTAAAAGAGAAAGACGAAAATTTGACGGGAGATGATATGATGGAAGGCTTGACAGCCGTGATAAATATCAAGTTAAGAGAGCCACAATTTGAGGGTCAAACCAAAGCAAAGCTAGGGAATGCCAATATCAAATCAATCGTGGCGAGCGTCACATCTGTTGCACTAGATGAATATCTGGAAGAAAATCCAAATGATGCACGGGCAATTTTGGGAAAATGTATTTTGTCTGCCAAGGCGAGGTTAGCAGCAAGAGCGGCTCGAGACACAATTATTCGAAAAGGAGCTTTGGAAGGAATGACTTTGCCAGGAAAATTGGCAGATTGCTCGGAACGCAAAGCGGAAAATTGTGAAATTTATATTGTGGAGGGAGACAGCGCAGGTGGAAGTGCCAAACAGGGAAGAGACAGGTCTTTTCAAGCTATTTTGCCACTTCGGGGGAAAATTTTGAACGTTGAAAGAGCAAGACTTGATCGAATGCTCGGCAACACGGAAATCAAAAATTTGGTAATTGCAATGGGCACTAGTGTGGGAGAGCAGTTTGATATTACAAAATTGAGATATAATCGAATTATAATTATGACAGATGCTGATGTTGACGGTGCTCATATCCGGACACTTCTTTTGACTCTGTTCTATCGATATTTTGAAGAGCTAATTACTGGTGGGCATATATATATTGCTCAACCACCACTATTTCGAATTCAAGCGGGAAAGGAATTCAAATATGTTTTTTCTGAAGAAGAAAAGGATGCAGCGGTGCAAGAATTTCGATTGAAACTTGACCAAAGGAAAGAAGATAAAAAAGTCAAAAAGGGTAAGACAGAAGACGACACCGAGGAAATTGAAGTTGTGGCAGACGGTGCGGCGACCGAAGGAGAAATGAAAGGTATTAATATCCAGAGATATAAAGGTCTAGGAGAAATGAATCCTACTCAACTTTGGGAAACGACCATGGATCCGAAAACAAGAACAATGAAGAAAGTAACCGTTGAAGATGCTGAAGAAGCGGACAAGGTGTTTGATACTTTGATGGGTAGTGAAGTTGAGCCCAGAAAAAGATTTATCCAAACTCATGCCAGAAATGTGAAGAATTTGGATATCTAGGAAATTATGTAGATTGAACGTTCTTGATTTATAAAACAAAAAACAAATCGGCAGATCCGATTTGTTTTTTTATCTGCTATTAAGTATTTTTGAAAATATGCTATACTGAATAAGTACTAGGCAAAGATTGGCAGTATCAGAACTAGTATCATGCTAAGCAGTATCATACTGACAGCTATAAATTTGATTGCATTTTTAATTTTTTTTATTTTCATATGGGATATTTTAGTTATGAATTAGGTGGTAATGAAAAAGTGTTGATGTTGGTGAGAAAGCACTGGATTACTTTAGCGTTGCCTGTTTTGCGGTCTTTGGTTTTGATTGTTATTGTTCTTTACATTCGAGAAAAGGTGCTTGAATTTTCGTATGGCAAAGAGTTTATTATAATTTTGATTATAACATTGATTTTATATATAGTCCATGAATTTTTAACTTGGCAGTTGGATAGTTTTATTATCACTGACAGAAGGATTATCGATATTGACCAGAAAAATATGTTCAAGAGAATCGTGGCGGAAATCGGAATTGAAAATGTGCAAGAGGTAGTTTATGAAATTAACGGACCGTTGGAGGCTATCTTTAACTTTGGGACCTTGAAGGTGAAGACTGCCAGCAGTGGCAGTATCATCGGAATGGAAAAAATTCCAAATCCAATCAAGGTTAAAGAATTAATTTTGAATATATAGAAGACATGTGTATGCAGACCATACTGATGTTTTTTATATTATAATCTAAACTTTATGGTTATAAGAAAAAATAAAAAAAGTTTTGCGGGAAAAATTTTTTCTTTCAAATTGTTTCTTGTGACGAGTGTTGCTCTTATTATTATTTTGGGGATAAAGTTGGGTGGTATCTATTATATTGAATATCAAATTCAGAAGGAAATTGATTCTCTGCGAACTGACATAGAGGCCACCGAAAAAAATAATTATGAACTTTCCCAATTGATTGAATATGCCAAAACTGATGAATATAAAGAAGCTGAAGCCAGGAAAAGATTTAATATGCAAGGCGAAGGTGAAAGCGTTGTTATAATAAGATCTGGTCCTGATAATACAGAAAACATTGAATCGAGAGAAGAGTTAGTCATAGAAGTTAATGCACCTAACTATATTCAATGGTGGAATTATTTTTTTGCTAGTAAATAAAAGAATCTCTGAAAAAGTAGTATTTTACGTCACTATTGGTAAAAATATATTAGTAGAAGATAATTTCTAGATTTGTAAAACAATCAAATTAGAGTTCAGGCTTTAGCCTGTAAGATTATGCTCCTTGTGATTGACTTTACGCTCTAAACAGGCTGCCAGAATAACTGGAATTTACCCTTCAGGGTTTCAAAAAGCGTCGCTTATCTTAGCCGAAATTATGAAACCCTAAAGGATAAATTCCGTATTTTTGGACTTTACGGGCAGCTTCTAAAGAGCGAACTCCAATTATTTTAGATAATCTGCTGAGATAAAAAAACTGAAAATTTGAAGACTTTACATAAAATTTTTTGCGGGTATGGTATATCGGTATTATGTGACCTTCCCAAGGTTAAGAGACGGGTTCGACTCCCGTTACCCGCTCTTTTAAAAAAAAGAAAATCAGACTAACACAGAATTTAAAGCATAGGAATTTCAATATTCTCCCGCGAGTAAGCGACATTATATAATGTCGCTTACGGGAATGTCAGGTTATATAATCTAGAATAAGGACAGTCTTTCGAAGAGTCTATTTCAAAAACACTTTTTGGCAATATTTTTCTCATATATTTTCAGAAAATCGCAAAAGGACTGTCCTTTAGCGTGTTGTTTAACCTAATTCATCTAATTGAATAATTTTTATTACAACTTGATTCAAAAACAGAAAAAGAGAATGAGTTTTGTTGTCTTGCTTTCTTTTCTGTTGACTTTTATATTTGTCAGAATTTATGTTCTTTCCGGTACTTTTGGAATTATCGATGATCCATATTTATATATTAAAGGCTATCATGTCCATCACCTTAACTATGGAATCGTGACAATGGCAATCGCTGGATTTTTGGCTCTGGTCTATCAAAATGCTCAAAATCGTCTCAAGATTGGAGCTTTATATGGTATTGGGATTGCTCTTACTTTTGATGAAATTGGGATGTGGTTTCGATTGGAAGATGATTATTGGACACGTATGAGCTATGATGCAATTATTTTAATTGCTCTGATTTTTGCTAGTGTTGTATATTTACCTTCTCTTTGGCGTGGAGCAATATTTCGTACAGAAGAGGGAATAAATAAAATGAAAGAAATTAAGAAAAAGAAAGAAATTTAAAAATAGTTTTATAGTTGAAAATTTCAATATTCTCCCGAGAGTAAGCGACATTATATAATGTCGCTTGCGGGAACGCTTGGTAGCGTTACCTGGAACAAGGACTGTCGTCAAGGTGTATTATAAGGTCTAATTTATCAATAAGTTAAAAAGATGAAGATAGGAATGTTTATTAATTACTACACTCCTTCGAAAGGAGGGATGGAAACTTCAGTGATTAATCTCTCAAAAGGACTCGAAAAAGCGGGGCATGAAGTTTATATTTTTGCACCAGAATATCCAAATTATAAAGATGAAGAGAAAAATATTTTTCGCTACAAAAGTATCCGTTTCAATTATGGCGGATATTTTTATGTCATCCCCATTCCCTTCGGGTCAAAAATGAAAGAGATTATCAAAGAGCTAAAATTGGATATTTTGCATTCCCATCAGCCTTATTCTTTGGGCTCTGAGGCTTTGAAATTTTCCAAGGAATTGAACATCCCTTTGGTTTTTACATATCACATTAAATATGAAGATTATTCTCATTATATCCCTTTAGTTCCAGGCTTTATTGCTAAAAAATATATTCGAAAAGTTACGGTTGGTTATTCGAACAAATGTGATAATGTCATTGCTCCTTCTACGGCGATTAAAAAATTATTAAGAGATCACAAAATTACTGCTCCAATAAGTATAATTCCCAGTGGCATAAATATTGATAATTTCGCTAATGCGACAGGGCAAAGAGATTCGATTCGCGAGAAATATAATATTAAACCAGAAGAGATTATGCTTATCACTGCCAGTAGGCTTGTTGAGGAAAAGAATATTAAATTTTTGATTGAATCGTTTTCTTTGATGAAAAAGAAATTTGCAAATATCAAATTTATGATTGTTGGTGATGGTGCTGTGAAAGAGGATTTAGAAAAAAGGGCAAAGGATCTTGGTCTTGAAAATGATATTGTGTTCACTGGGCTGGTTAATCGGACGGAGATTGTCAGCCTCTATCAATCCAGCGATATTTTTGTCTTTGCTTCACACACTGAAACTCAAGGACTGGTTGCAGTAGAGGCGATGGCAGCTGGATCTCCAGTTGTGGCAATTCGGGCCAGTGGCATTGAGGACATTGTGCAAGACGGCGAAGACGGATTTTTGACGAGTGATTCAGAAGAGGAGTTTGCAGAGAAAGTTTTGCAAATTGCAATTGACGACAATCTCAGAAAAAAAATGGCAGAAAAAGCCAAGGCAAATTCCAGAAAATTCGAAATTGCACCGTGGGTAGAAAAAATTGTGGAGTTGTATGAGAGTTTGAGAAACTAGAAATTCAGATTCCCCCTGATAAGGGGGATTGAGGGGGTTTTGAATATGGGTAAAATTATGTCCGTAGATTCAAATTATTTCAGGAACCTTTGAAAAACGCAGTTTTTGTTATTCCCTCGAAGGAGGGAATCCAGAATTTAATTCTACCAAAATTTAGTTGAGGGTTGGTGATGCTTTAGTATTGCGAGTTTCGAAAACACTTGAAACTAAAGTTTCGATAACCCTCAGCTTAAGCTGGGTAGAATTAAAAGACACGATAAATCGTCGTCTCTACGGATTACAAGACCGTGTGAATAATTTTTAGCTAGTGGGAAATTGTGTATAACCCCAAACCTTCCGCTGAAATTTGTTATAAATATGTTTTAATTGTTTAATGAAAATTTATGATTTTATCAATTATCATTCCTACAAAAAACGAAGAAGTATATTTGCCGAAGCTTTTGGAGAGTATTCGCAAGCAGACATTTACTGATTATGAAATTATTGTGGCAGACAATAAATCAGAGGACAAAACCCCAGAAATTGCCAAACAGTACAATTGTGTTTTAACTCAAGGAGGAATGCCTGGACCTGGAAGAAATTTGGGAGCAAAAATTGCCCAAGGGGAAATATTATTATTCCTTGATTCAGATACTGAGCTTGAGGATAAATTCTTTTTGGAGTTGCTGGTTGAAGAATTTCAAGACAAGAAACTAGACGGAGCCGTCCCAAGAGTATTGCTGGAAGGAAACTTTCTTGATAGGTTGTTTTATTCTTTTTGGAATAGCTTGGTGATGATTTTCCAAAAAGTGAGTCCCTTTGCTGGCGGCTGGTGTATTTTTGCCAGAAAAGATATGCACGATAAGATTAATGGCTTTGATGAAAGAATAGTCCTTGGTGAAGATTCAGATTATGCGAAGAGAATTGGAAAAATTGGAAAATTCAGAATGCTGAAAGGCTCAGAAGTGAGAGTTTCTCCTAGGCGATTTGCCAAAGAAGGACATTTGAAAATAATTGTTCAAAGCATTGGAGTTGGCATTTGGTGGGCAATCAAAGGAAAAGACGATCAAGGAAATCGATTTGGATATAATTTTGATATTTACAAGGACGAGGAGAAGAAATAATTTTGGAAAATATATTTTGTAACTGCTCACTTACCTTAAAGAACAAAAGCATCTATTTCTAGTAAAATAAAGTTGTCATTCCGACCGGAGCGCAACGAGGAACGAGCAAGCGGAGCGGAGGAATCGCCCTAAAGCAGGCATAGCTTTTATAATCATCTTAATGTAACTAAGAGGGATCCCCTTCGGCTATCGCTCAGGGCGGCTCTCGACTTCGTTTTGTCGCTAAGACTCCAAGACTTCGCTTGGGATGACAAATTTTAAAAGATGGTGAGTAGTCACTTTCTTTATTGACGATTGGATTCTAATTTGTTAAATTATAGATATAATGATATTTTATATATATTTAATATATATATATTTAATGGTTAAGAAAAAAATATGAATGAAAAAAATTGGGGAATATCTCCAGCAGAAGAATCAAAACTAAATCAACGTGAAGTTGAAAATAATGGTAAGCCAGAAAATGAAAGAGAGTCTAGAAGAAAAATAGAGCAAACTGAAATAGACCAAGAGTCAGAAAGTAAAAAATTAGAAGGCTTTGACGAAAAACTGGATATTGAAAGTGAATTGAAAAAAGCTAGGGAAAAACTTGAAGATGCCGATTTGTCTGGCGAAAAAATAAGTGTCGATGAAATTTTTCATGATATGGAAAAAGAAGAAAATAACATTAAAATTGGGAGTGTTGTCGAAAGCGTTAGTAATTTTTCAGAATGTCAAAAAACACGAGATAAAATAGCCAAGAACAAGGTGCCAGAGATAATGAAGGCTCTTGAAGGATTGGAGGGGATAAAAAAGAATTTCAAAACATTACTTAGTATCGGAGCAGGTTGGGGAGAAAATATCAGAGATTTGACAAGAGAACTCGGAGCTGAGCAAGTTTTCGGAATTGATCAAAGCACAATTCCTTCTGAGGCAGTTAAAAACGAGATGGGGAAAAAATTGGTGTGGATTAAGGGAGACGCTATGGAAAAGCTGAATATTTTCAATAATATTGAAGTTGACTTAAGCGAACTCACTGCTTTTTTACAAATTTTAAATAGAAAAAATAAAATAGATTTATTGAAAAAGGTTAGCGAAATATCTAAGTCTATAGTTGTAGTTGATGAAATTAGAAGGTCAGGATTAGGAGGGGTTAAAGATTGGATAAAAAATAAAGCATTCAATGCAGGAATGGGAAAATATAATATTGCAGACAGAGAAGAGTGGGAAGCAATTTTTGCGGAAGCTGGCTTGGCTGTGAAAGTTTTTAATGAATTCAGAGATAATGATTTTGTTGCCGTACTAGAAAGAATTGAAGATGAGGTTAAGGAATAATTATTCCTATGTAAATAAAGAAATCCAGCAAAACGGTGTTTGCTGGATTTTTATTTGGAACCAATAGAGATTGACAATTTATTCACTTGCTGTACTATTATCAATAGTTGTCAAGCGGTTTTACATACAATGCTTGATTGACGATATAAAAGATAGGAGCGTGATGAAACATGTCTTGGCTATTAGAATATATAGCAAATATGAAAGGACCACAAAATTTTCGAAATAAAAGAGCAGTGGAAATTGTGAAGGTTCTCGCAACGGAATTAGGAGATATTGATTCTGAAACAGTCATTGTTGATTGTGGAGCGGGTCTAGGAGAAACTCTAATTCAGATGGTGAAACAGTGGAATTGTAAAGCTGTCGGAATTAATCTTTACACTGAACGTTCGCTTGAAGTTAAAAAGAGTCCAGAGGCAAAAAATATTACTTGGATTTATCAAGACGTCACAGAAGGAATCGCTGCATCCAGACCTAATTTTTTTGGCGTAGTTACAGGAATTTATTTCCTACAAGTGCTGAAAAACGAACAACAACTTTTAGCCTTGAAGGAAATGAACAAGGTTTCAAGCGGGAAAATAGTAATTATTGATGAAATTTCAAGAGGTGGATGGCACAGTATCTACGATGCTTTTGTGCATTATGGATTGAATCTCTTCGAAAAAGGCAGTAGAAGATATAATATCCATACAGAAAAGAGATGGAAAATTCTTTTTTGTAAAGCTGGTTTAATCGTGGTGAAACAAAAAAAATTTCAACGAAATAGTGTAATGTTTATTTTAGAAAAGAATGAATAGAAGAATATGCATTAGGAAGATTAATCTTCCTTCTTTTTTTGCTCAAAACTTGAATTTATGGTATTTTTAATAGTATATAGTTCAAATATTATGTATTTTTTGCTATTAAAATAAAAAACTAAACAAAAAATAAATGCAAAAAAAAGATTGGTGTAACTTAAGCGTTAAAGAAACCTTGGAAGATTTAAAGTCTTCTCCTAACGGACTTGCTTCTGACAAGGCTCAAAGACGACTGGTAAAATATGGAAAGAATGTTCTTCCCGCAAAAAAAAGGTTTACGGCATTGGTAATTTTTCTCAATCAATTTAAGAGTCCTCTTGTTTATATTCTTTTAATCGCTGCCTTGATTTCGTTTATTTTGAAAGAGATGATTGATGCGAGTGTCATACTTTTTGCGGTTTTTCTTAATACTATCGTGGGATTTGTGCAGGAATCGAAAGCTGAAAATTCGTTGGAAAAATTAAAAGAAATGGTTCAGCACAAATCATATGTCATTAGAGATGGGATTGAAAAGGAAATCGATTCAGAAAACATTGTCATTGGAGATGTCATTGTTCTTCGAGCTGGAGATCGAATTCCAGCTGACGGTCGAGTTTTGGAAGCGCATGAACTTGATATCGATGAATCAGGTTTGACGGGAGAGTCAGTTCCAGTAAGCAAAATTTCAAAGATTCAAGACAAACAGGGGTTTGAAGAAAGCAAAGATAATATGGCCTATATGGGAACATCAATTTCCAGAGGGCGAGGAATAATGGTTGTCACCTCGACTGGCATTGAAACTAAATTTGGTCAGATAGCCAAATTACTCAAAGAAACTGAAGAGGAAGACACTCCTTTACAAAAGCAGTTGGCAAGCTTTAGCAAAATGTTTGGGATGTTAACATTTCTGATTGTCATAATCATTTTGGTGATTGGGTTGTTTCGTGGCGTTCCTTTTGAAGATATTTTTATTATTGCTATCGCTGTGGCCGTGGCTGCAATTCCCGAAGGCTTGCTTGTTGCCGTGACGGTGGTTTTGGCAATTGGCATGCAAAGAATTTTAAAGAAGGGTTCTTTGGTCCGAAAACTTATTGCCGCTGAAACTCTCGGCAGCACAACGATAATTTGTACAGATAAAACAGGAACGCTGACTGAAGGAAAGATGCAGGTTGATCATATTGTTACCATGAGTTCAGTTTTTTCTTTAGTGGACAAAACCAGAGACAGATTCATCAAAGAAGAGAGACAGAAATTAGATCATATAGTTGCGATTAAAATAGGAATGATTTGTAACAATGCAGTTGTAGAAAATCCTGATGAGGAAATGGAAAAATGGAAAATTCATGGTGATTATACCGAAAAAGCCCTGTTATATTCTGGACTAAGTATCGATTTTGACCCGCAGAAAATCAGAAATGATTACAAAAGATTTGGCGAAATTCCTTTCAATTCAGAGAGAAAGTTTATGGCAACTCTGAATAAGACAGTTTCTGATGGTTATCAAATTTATGTGAAAGGTTCTCCGGAAGAAATTATCAGTCGTTCTCGCTATGTTTTGTTCGAGGGCAAGAAGAAGAAAATGGAAGAAGGGGATTTGAAATTTTTGAAAAAGAGTCAAGATGACTTGAGCAAAAAAGGCCTGCGGATAATTGGTGTAGCATTGAAGGATGTTAGCGATGAAAAAATTTCCGAAAAATTTATTGAAGAAAATGATGATGAGCTGGTCAGTGATCTTGTTTTCGTGGGGTTGATTGCCATCAAAGATCCTATTAGAGTTGAAGCAAAAAGAACCATTGAGCTTGCCAAGGAAGCTGGAATTGGAATTGTGATGATTACGGGAGATAATCATATTACAGCAAAAACTATTGCCAATGAACTTGGGATGAAAGTTGAGGATCGGAATATTCTTGATGGTCATCAATTAGACCAAATGAGCACGAAAGAATTCAACAATATTGTGGGGAAGATTAAAGTTTATGCCCGCGTTGCTCCGCACCATAAATTGAGGATTGTTGATGCCTTGCAGAGCAAGGGTGAAGTTGTAGCCATGACCGGAGACGGGGTGAATGACGCACCAGCCTTGAAATCTTCTGATATTGGCATTGCCTTAGGGAGTGGAACGGAAGTCGCCAAAGGAACGGCGGACATCATCCTTTTGGATAATAATCTCAAGACCATTATCACAGCGGTTGAGCAAGGTAGGGTTATCTATGAGAACATTAGAAAAGTAATTATCTATCTTGTCTCTGATAGTTTCAGCGAAGTCATAGTTATTATGGGAGCACTTCTTTTTCTGCCAAAAGAAATCGCTCTTCCTCTGACAGCTGTCCAAATTCTTTGGATTAATATTGTCACAGATGGTTTCCCTGATGCAGCCTTGACACTGGAGCCGAAAGAAGAGAATATTATGAAAGAGCCTCCACGCAAGACGAATGAACCGTTACTGAGTTCTGAAATCAAGGTGTTAATAACAGTGATCAGTGTCTTGAGTGGAATCCTTTCGCTGGCCGTATTTTGGTATGTTTTCCAAGTGACTGGT
>Ga0075530_1000605_pt1 | contig 17070 bp, 14 predicted proteins | sample NGEPerD_2_FD_75101 | JGI IMG/M metagenome (GOLD analysis project Ga0075530, IMG submission 75101) | Arctic peat soil microbial communities from the Barrow Environmental Observatory site, Barrow, Alaska, USA - NGEE PermafrostL1-D | ecosystem: Environmental > Terrestrial > Soil > Wetlands > Peat ... | reverse complement strand
GTGCAGCGAGGTCAGCGCCACGTCCGGGCACGCGTTGGCGTAGTCGATCGGATAGACCTCGTCACCGACGACCAGCATCTCCGCCGAGTTGAACTCCCACTGGAAGAACGCGTTGACGATCCGGCTGACCGCAGCCGTCTGCCATCCGGCCTCCTCGGAGAGGAAGTCGTGGGACACCGCGTAGCGGTTGTGCATCGGCTGGTCGGGCCGGAAGTCCATCACCATGGTCTCCGGGCCAATGGACAGGGCACGGGCGAAGTGCTCGAAGTCGATGGTCGCCTGGAGATGCATCAACATCTCCCCCGACTCGTCGTAGGCGCGGTGCAGGTCCCCGCGGTCATTGATGCGGGAGACGCCGCGCCAGCCGCCCCCGTCGAACGGCTTCATGTAGAGCGGGTAGCCCAGCTCGTCGGCTATCCGGTCGAGGTCGAAGGACTGGTTGTATCGATCCGCGGTGTAGGCCCACCGCACGTTGTCCACTGGGTTCTTGTAGGGCACCAGGGTGGTGGCCGGCACCTTCAGGCCCAGCCGCACCATCGCGCAGTAGGCGCTGTGCTTCTCCATCGACTGGAAGGTGAACGGGCTGTTGAGCAGATAGGTGCCGTTGACCAATGATGCCTTCTTCAGCCACTCACGGGGGTGGTAGTACCAGTGGGCCAGCCGGTCGATGACCAGCGGAGTCCGCACGGGGTCGTCGAGCCGGAACGGCTCGATCGTCAGCCGCTCGCTGGAGACTGTGTGCTCGGCACCGTCGTAGGTGATCGGCCCGACCATCCTCTGGATGGTCTCGAACGCCCGGGGCCAGTCCTCCTCGGCACCGAGCAGAAGCCCGATCAAGTGATTGCTCACCCGCATCCTCCTCTTCCGGCCCGCCCGGGCCTGCAGCAGCCGATATCGCCTCGACCTTGCCGTAGCACTGGCCGGATGTCCACGATGGCCTCGTGAAGAAGACCATCGATCGTTGGTTCTCAGACAGGCTGCAGCAGGAGTTCACCGTGGCCCGATGGGGCCACTTCGGCATACCGGTGCTGGTGTTCCCGACCGCCGGCGGCGACGCCGAGGAGATCGAACGCAACCACCTCGTGGACGCCTGCGCGGGACTGCTCGAGGCCGGTCGAGTGAAGATCTACTCCTGCGACTCCGTCGCCGGCAGGGCGATGGCGAGCGCCACCGGAACTCCGGAGTACCGCATGTGGCTGCTCAACCAGTTCCACCACGCCGTGCGCCATGAGGTCGTCCCGGCCATCAAGGCCGACATGGGCGGCGCAGCTCAGCGGATCGTCGTCGCCGGCGCCTCGATCGGCGCGTTCAACGCGGTCGCGTTGCTGTGCCGGTTTCCCGACGAGTTCGAGGTCGCGATCGGGATGAGCGGCACCTACCGTCTCCAGCGGTTTCTTGACGGCCGCTGGTCCGAGGACCTCTACTTCGCCTCCCCGCTCGACTTCCTCCCCGGCCTCGACGGCGACCAGCTCCAGGTCCTTCGACAACGCCGGGTGATCCTCGCCTCCGGCGAGGGGGCTCACGAGGACATCGGCGAGTCCTGGGCCCTTGCGGAGGTGCTCGGGAACAAGGGCGTGCCGAACCGCGTCGACTCCTGGGGTCCGGAGACCATCCACGACTGGCCCACGTGGTGGAGGATGCTGCCGCAGTATCTCGAGGAGATCCGCTAGGCGGCGCAACCCCTGGGGCTTACAGCCTCGCGCCCAGCCGCTCGAGGAGCAGCGCCTCGGCCAGGCACGCAGCGGAGAAGTCGCCCAGGTGGAGGCTCTCGTTCGGGCCGTGTGCGCGCGTGTCGGGGTCCTCGACCCCCGTGATCAGGATCTCCGCTTCGGGGAAGGCATTGGCGAACGGAGCCACGAACCCGATGGACCCGCCGACCCCGATCTCGACGACCGGTTCACCGAACGCTTCGGCGTATGCCGATCTCGCCGCCGTGTAGGCCGGACCCGTTGTGTGCGCGGTGTACGGCGCCACCGGGGTCCCGGCACTCACCGTGACCTCTGCACCCCACGGAGCTTGCGTGCGCAGGTGCTCGACGAGCGCCTCGCTGGCAGCCAGCGGGTCGTCACCGGGCGCGATCCGAAGGGTGAGCTTGGCCCGTGCCGAGGGCACGAGCAGCAGACCGGCATCGTCGACCGCGGGCGCGTCGATCGCGACTACGGACAGTGCCGGAGCCTTCCAGAGCCGTGAGGTCAGCGAGCCGCTGCCGAGCAGCGCAACGCCGTCGAGGATGCCCGCGTCGGCGCGGAACTGCGCTTCGGTCAGGTCCAGCGGGTCGGCGGTGCCACGTCCCAGGCCCTCGACGGCCACGTCCCCGGCGTCGGTGTGGCAGGTGGCGAGCAGCCGCGACAGCGCCATGAGTGCATCCGGTGTCGGTCCGCCGTAGACCCCGTTGTGCAGCGCGTGACGCAGGGTGCGCACCTCCACGACGACGTTGACCCCACCGCGCAGCGAGGTGGTCAAGGCGGGTACGCCGACCCGCCAGTTCGTGGAGTCGGCGAGCACCAGCACGTCGGCATTGAGCCGCTCCCGGTGCTCGGCGAGCAGGGCGGGCAGCGTCGGGGAACCGATCTCCTCCTCCCCGTCGACCAGGACGGCGATCGTCACACCGGGGTTCGCCCCCAGTGCACGCACCGCAGCACAGTGCACCGCGATCCCGGCCTTGTCGTCCGCCGCGCCTCGTGCGTAGAGCCGACCGTCGCGCTCGACCGGCTCGAACGGCTCGCTGTCCCACTCGCCCACGTCTCCGACAGGCTGCACATCGTGATGGGCGTACAGCAACACCGTCGGGGCGCCGGGAGGGCCGGGCCGATACCCGATCACAGCAGGGAGCCCACCGCCGGCGGTCACGATCTCGATGTCGGTCAACCCGTCCCCGCCGAGCTGCCGGGCGACCTCTTCCGCGCTGGCCTGCAGGTGCGGCTCCGCAGACGGGTCCGCCGAGACCGACGGGATGCGGACGAGGCTCTCCAGGTCCGCGCGGGCTACGGGCAGGACGGACGCGACAGCTTCGCGGACCTGGTCCGCGGTGCGCATCACTCGGCGTGCAGCTGCAGGTCGGCAGCGAACCGTTCGGTCATCTCGATGACCCGCTGCAGCTCGGGATGCCGGACCATGAGGATGCCGTCACCGATGGTGCTGGCGCGCCAGTCACGTCGCGGGGCACCGATCGGGAGCAGGTCCATGAGCACGACGTCCGAGCCGTAGTCGGCCATCAGCTGGTCCATCCCGGTGATGGCGGTGATCCTGCCGGAGCCACGTGCCCGCTTGCTGACCATGCCCACGTTGTACTGGTGGCGCAGCTCGGGCATCCGGCCGTGCACGACCGCCTCCGCCCAGCCGACGTACAGGTCGCCCTCGGTGTTGAAGTTCATCATGTCGACGACCCGCACTCCCGGGGGCCGGGCACCGATCTCCCCGAAGACGACCTCGCCGTCCTCCTTGCGGTACCACTCCAGGTGGGTGAAGCCGGTCTCGAAGCCGAGCGCCGCAAGCACCTGCTGGCCCATCGCCCGGCCGTCCTGAAGGTGCGGCACGTTCAAGTCCCGGAACGAGATCCCAGTGGGGCTGACCCACTCGTGCATGCGCATCTCCAACGGACGCGGGCGGTACCACAGGACGTGCTCGAAGAGGATTGTTCGGTTCACGCACACCGTGTCGTGGGTGAACTCCTCGGCATCGACGAACTCCTCCACACTGACCTCCGGCAGGTGGCGCAGCATAGGCAGTACCTCAACGAGCTCAGCAGCCGAGTCCACACGGTAGGTGTCGGCGGAGCCGGCACCCGCGATCGGTTTCACGATGAGCGGGTAGCCGATGTGCTCGGTGGCCTCCCAGATCTGCGCAACGCTGGTCGCGCGGACGTGCCAGGGGGTGCGAATGCCGGCTGCGTCCAGACGGCGCTTCATCTCCTCCTTGTCCCGGAACGGCAAGGTCTGCTCGACGGTCATTCCGGGCAGCCCGAACCTCTCGCGGATCCGGGCCGCAAGAAGCATGTACGGCTCCCAGAGACACTCCACCTGGTCGATCCGCACGTGTTTGGCAAGGCCGTGCAGAGCAGCCAGCACGGCGCCCTCATCGGAAAGCGAGACGTGCTCGTAGTGGGCCAGCGCGTTGCGTGCAGTCTCGGGTACGGCGTCCGGCGGCTGGTCGCCGATCCCGATCACCGTCGCACCGACCGTCGCAAGCCCGCGGGTGAAGTAGCTCATCTCGATGGGGTAGCCCGGAGACAGCATCACGACATTCGTGTCGGACCCGTTCACAGGGACTCCACCAGCTCAACGCGGACTCCGCTGACGATGCGCCGGATCGCGTCACGCACCACCTCAGTCTCGGTGTCCCGGACCATGATGTACCCCTCCCCCAGGTAGTCAGATGCGGCAGGCTGGCCGGGCTCGGGCAACCGCGACTCCACCACGAGGTGACCGAGGTGCCGCTGAAGCTCCTCCACACCGTGGACGGCGCGCACGCGTCCCTTGCCCAGACCTCGCAGGTACGCCGTACCGCTTGCGTAACGACGCTGGGGCGGCTCGAACCGGTCGAGCACCACCAGCTCTGCCCAGGCATGGAAGAGGTCGAAGTCGTGGGAGTAGCCGTGCATGGAGGTCAGCTGAGCTCCGGGGGGCCGCGCCGCGACCTCCGAGACCGCCACGGAGCCGTCCGGCCTGCGGAACCACTCCATGTGGGTGAGCGCGTCGCGGACCCCGAGGGCACGCAGCGCGGCCGGGCCGACCTGATGAATGCCTGCATACTCGGGTCCGGAGATGTCGCGCGGGAGCATCACCGTCCACTGGATCCATGGGTTGCGCAGAACCTCCAGCGGCGGTGGTTGGTAGTCGGCGATCGAGGACCACACCGTGTTGCCACCGATTGTGACGCTGTCGAAGGTGTGCTCGTCGCCGACGAGGAACTCCTCGAGCAGTGCTGGCTCCTCGGCGCTGGGCGGCACAGCGTGCAGCCAGCCTTCGAGCGACGCGGGGTCGTCGAGGCGGTAGGTCGCCTGCGAGCCGGCTCCGGCAGGCGGCTTGGCGACCAGGGGAAAGCCGACCTCCCGCGCGAACGCAGTCGCCTCGGCGGCACCTGTCACCACAGCGTGCGCGGCGCAGGGCACACCGGCTTCGCGGAGCACGTTCTTCATCCGCGACTTGTCGCGCACGTTGTGGGCAGTCCGCTCGTCCATGCCCTCGATGCCCATGGCTTCGCGCACCTGGGCCAGCGGCACCTGGAGCTGTTCGAGCGCTCCGACGAGGCGCTCCACCCGGCCAATCTGACGACTGAGCCCACTCACCGCCTCGGCTATCTGACGTGGATCAAGGGCGTTCTCGACACGCCAGTGCCCGGAGAGCTGGTCACGCAGCGGTGGTTGGATCCGTTCGATCGGGTCGCAGGTGATCAACCCGAGCCGGACGCCGGGGAGCGCGGCAGCGTCGGTGACGAAACGCGCGGTTGCTTCCATCAGGTAAGGCGCGACGAAGGCTGCGGCGACCATGACCGCACCCTAGTGGTCATGCCCACAAGTTCGTCGGGGTCTCCGCGGCCCAGGCACGCACACCGCTGCGTTCTCGTCAATCGGAGTGGCGCTGCCACGCCTTCGCTCCTCGGCATGTCACCCCACGCCCTCTCGATCGAACAGGGCACTCGCTGCGCTCCCGATTCCGCAGGGACCCCGACAAAGCGCTGCACGCACCTGGACCACGGATACCCTCGACGAACTTCCGGTCATGACCACTGCGACGCCTCGGCCACACGGACAGGTCGCGCGGTGAGCGCGGTACTAGCATGTCTGCCGTGCGCGTGGTCTTCGTCGAACCGTCATTCCCCAGGAACCAACGAGAGTTCGTCCGGGCGCTGGCCTCGGTCGGTGCCGAGGTGATCGGCATCGGCGAGTCGCCGGAGGAGGCCCTCGACGACGAGCTGCGGGGCTGGATGAGGCACTACCACCAGGTGCCCAGCGTGGTCGACGTAGGTGCGATGACCGACGCCGTGAAGTGGGTGCAGGATCGTGCCTGGGTGGACCGCTTGGAGTCCACCATCGAGGCGCACATCCTGTCCGTCGCCGAGGTGCGTGAGACTTGCACCATTCCTGGGACGTCTCTGCGGACCGCGTACCTGTGCCGCGACAAACCTTCGATGAAGGACGCGCTCCGCGCCGCGGGGGTGCCGACGGCCGCGTCGACAGCGGCCTACAACGCCGAGCAGGTCCAGCAGTTCGCGAAAGCGGTGGGGTTCCCGCTCATCCTCAAGCCACGCAGCGGTGCCGGGGCGGCGGACACGACGAGAGTGGACGACCACGGCCAGCTTGACCAGGTTTTGGAGTCCTTCGGCGCCAAGGGTGTCGACTCGATCGCGGTGGAGGAGTTCGTCGAGGGGCACGAGGGGTTCTACGACACCTTGTCCATCGATGGCGGCGCAGCGGCCGACTTCGTGTGCCACTACTACCCCAACGTGCTCGAGGCGATGCGGACCCGCTGGATCTCCCCGCAGTTCATCTCCACGAACCGGGTCGAGTCAGTGGGGGAGTACCAGCAACTGCGTGAGATGGGTCGGCGGGTTGTCGAGGCGCTCGGGATCGGTACGAGCGCGACGCACATGGAGTGGTTCTTCGGACCGAAGGGGCTGAAGTTCTCCGAGATCGGCTGTCGCCCGCCCGGGGTAGGCGCATGGGACCTCTACTCCGCCGGGAACGACCTCGACCTGTACCGCGAGTGGGCGAACGCGATCGTGCACGGCAGCGTGTCCAGCAAGCCCTCCCGCCAGTACGCCAGCGGCATCGTCGCGCTGCGGCCCGAACGCGACGGACAGATCAGTGGCTACTCCGGCGTCGACGCGATCCAGGACCGGTACGGCGAGTGGGTCCTCGATGCCCACCTTCCCGACCCCGGGACGCCGACCCAGGGACCCGAGGCCGGGTACATGGCCAACGCCTATGTCCGGATGCGACACCCCGACTTCGACGTACTTCGTCAGATGCTTGACGACGCTGGCCAGACCATCACCGTGCACGCCACGTGAGCCTTCAGATCACGCTGCTGGGTCCCCAGCCCCGTCCGAACCTGCAGCAGGCCTTTCGGGACCTCGATGCAGAGGCATTGGTGGCCACTGTGACCGCGGGGTGGCAGGAACGCGAGGTCGACGACGCCGAGCTGAGAGAGCTGGTGGGGCTCCGGACGGTGAACCTGGCTCTGCACGCGCGTTGCATGGCTGTGTACGAGGAGGACCGCGAGTACGCGCATGCCGAGCGCGAGCACGGGGCTGCGCTGGCCGAGCTGCGTCAGCTCTACCTCGTGCAGCTCGACCATGCGCTCAGTGCGGCGTACGACGTCGCCCGGCGCTCCGATGCGAGGCCCCGGCTGCGCAACCGGGCACTGACCGATTCACTGCAGGTCGTGCAGTTGTTGGACGAACAGCACATGCAGCGGGTCAGTGAGTTCCAGCAGGCTTTCTATGACGCCTGGCGCCCGCAAGAGCGAGCGGCGGTGGCCCGACATCGTGACGAGATTCAACACGTCCTCGAGGGATCGTCGGCGTTGGCGATCGCCGGCGGGCACGTTGGGGACCTTGCCAGAGTGCTGCACCTGTTCCATCTTGCGCCCCATCTGCCGTCTCGCGTGGTGGCCTGGTCGGCGGGGGCGATGGCCCTGACCGAGCGGGTGGTGCTGTTCCATGACTTCGTCCCACACGGGGTTGCCCAGACCGAGGTGTACGGCGCAGGCATCGGCGTTGTGCACGGCGTCGTGGCTCTCCCTCATGCCCGGCGTCGATTACGGGTGGGCGACCCGATCCGGATGTCGGTGCTGGCCCGGCGTTTCGCGCCTGCTCGCTGTCTGGTGCTCGACGACGCCACGCGGGTGCCGCTCGACGGAGAAGGCGGGCTGCCTCCGGATGCGCGAGTGCTGGACCTCGAGGGGCACATCGCCAAGCTCGAGGCGGCATGACCTCAGCCGCGCCGAAGCGCAAACTGGCGATCAACCGGCTCAGGGACCGCAAGCCACTGGACGCACCGGCCATAGACCGGTTCCTGGCCCGCAACGAGGTACCGATCGTCGAAGGGGCTCGCTGCACGTTCCTGTGCCGCGGCGACGCCGACGAGGTCCTGCTCGTGCAGCGCGTGGTCGGGCTGCCCGAGCAGATCCCGATGCGCAAGCTGCGGGGCACCGACCTGTGGTACCTCGTTCTCGAGCTGCCCGAGGGCTCGCGGGTCAACTACCAGCTCGAGGTACGCCGCGGAGGGGAGGTCGAGCGGCTCAACGATCCCCTCAACCCCAAGCTCTCCCACAGCCCGGTGGGCACCTCCTCCGTCTGTTTCGGGCACGGCTACGAAACCCCGGAGTGGACGGAGCCTGACCCGGCGGCACGCCGGGGCACCGTCGAGGAGATCGAGGTGCAGAGCCGGGCTCTGCGGCGCGACTGCCCGGTGACCTTGTACCTGCCGGCACGGTTCCGCCGCACTTCGACGTACCCGTTGCTGGTGGTACACGATGGTCCGGACTTCCTTCAGTACGCCGCGGCCAAGACCGTGATCGACAACCTCATCGACCGCTTCGAGGTGGCCGAGACTGTGGTCGCCTTCCTGCACCCCAAGGACCGGCTGACCGAGTACACGAACTCGACCGCCCACTCGAGGTTCTTGACCCAGGAGCTTGTGCCGCGCCTGGAGACCCAGCTGCCGTTGATGGGCAGGCCGTCGGGCAGGTGTCTGATGGGCTCGAGCCTCGGAGCGGTCGCTTCGTTGTCTGCGGCAGTGAAGTCCCCGGGCACCTACGGGTCGCTGATCTTGATGTCGGGATCGTTCGTCTTCACCGACATCGGCAACGACCACGGCGGCGGACCGGTCTTCGACCCGGTGGTCAAGTTCGTCAACCGATACCGGGCGAGGCCGACGCGGGTCGCAGACCGGGTTTTCGCGAGCTGCGGTGTCTACGAGCCACTGATCGCGGCCAACCGATCGATGGTGCCGACGTTCGAGTCCACCGGGATGACCATGCGCTTCGTCGAAACCCGTGACGGGCACAACTGGGAGAACTGGCGCGACACGCTCCGCGACGCCCTGTCGTGGGTGTACCCGGGGGCTCAGAAGTTCGTCTACGAGTGATGCCCCTCTGCGAGGAGAGGCTTGACTCGGTCGTTACCGGCGCGCAAGGCCCGCCAATCGTCGCGGACTCAGGGTTTGACGAGCTCGATCGGGGTACTGGGAATCCAGTGGGTGCGCAAGCCGCGAGTCCGGTCATCCGGCCGGCACGAACCCCTCGGACCGCTCCCCGTCGATCAGGTAGCGGCCGCGGTCGAACTTCAGGTCGAGCACGGTCGGCCCGGGCCCATTCTCGAAGTTGTCGAAGCGGACCTGGTAGCTGACAACGAGGTTGCGTGGGTCGGCTGAAATACTGAGGACGCGGCCGTTGGTGGCGCCGCCCCAGAACTCGTTGTATTTGTCGAAGCCGCCGCTCTCCACCTGGAACTTCGGGGTCAGCATCTGCCAGGACTTGGCGGGATCCGAGGACACGGCCGAGACGTAGTCGCGGATGAAGGACTCCATCCCCGCAGCGGTCGGTTTGGGTTTGGCCTTGGCGCTCGGGCTGGGCTTGGCGGAGGGGCCGGACGCGGTGTTCGACGAGGGGTCGCCGTCGGAGAGCACGGCGTACAGTCCCGCCGTCACCACGAGCGACAGGAAGAGTACGAGGCCGAGGAGCAGCACCTTCCTCGATGGGCGCCGCCGCGTGGGCCGGAGTTTGGGCCGAAGTTTGGGGGAGTCCGCAGCCGGGGAAGCCGGTGTGGCCGGCGCGGACGCCTGTCCGACGGTTCCCAGCGGTCGCGTCCCCGTCTTCTCCGCCCGGTCAGGCTTGGCCCGGCCTCTTTTCGCCGTCGGTGTGACAAGGTCGGGAGGGCCGGCGAGGAAGTCACGGACCTGCTCCATCGACCATCGGTTGGATGGGTCCCGGACCATCGTGCCCTCGAGCATCGGGGTCAGCCAACCGGCATTGGTGAGACGCGGTGGTTCCTCGTTGACGATGCGGTACAGCGCACCGATCACGTTCTCGCCGATCTCGTACGGCGGCCGGCCCGACAGGACGTGGAACAAGGTGACTCCCAACGACCACACGTCGGCGGCCTCGTTGCCCCGGCCTCCCGTCGCGATCTCCGGGGCGAGGTACGCCGGCGACCCGGTCACCATGCCGGTCTGCGTCAGCGTGGGGTCCGTCGCGATGCGGGCGATGCCGAAGTCGGTGAGCTTCACCTGCCCGTTGCGGTCGACCAGAATGTTGGACGGCTTCACGTCGCGGTGCGCGATGCCCGCTTTGTGGGCGGCAACGAGCGCGTCGGCCGCTTGCCAGAGCAACTGCGCCGCGTCGTCGGGCGACAGCTTGCCCTTCTTCCGGACGAGCTGGTTCAGCGTGAGGCCGTCGACGTACTCCATCACCAGCCAGTGGGCGCCGGAATCGCCGTCGACGACGACGTCGAAGACTCCGACCACGTGCGGGTGGTTGAGCTGCGCGCTGAGGCGAGCCTCACGCTCGGCGCGAGCGAGGTCGGTGGAGTCCGCTCCCGGAAGCAGGCCGATCCGCTTGAGGGCCACCTGCCGCCCCAGAACCTCATCGAGGCCGAGCCACACCACCCCCGTGCCGCCCCGTCCGATCTCACGGTCGAGCGAGTACCTGCCTGCGATCACGAGTGCCCTTCGGTCTGAGGCGTTTGTCTGCCGGGCCCCCATCGTAGGCGCGCTCGACCGTGCGTCTGTTCGGGGCAGACGATGGTGAGCTGGCCATCGGCGCCATGTCTGCTGATCCACCCGGGCGGCAACGGCACCAGACGGTTGCTTCACGACCCTACCCACCTGGACTGGTTACGTGCTGTCGCGACCGCCGCACTCGCCAGCACAACGCATCGTGAAGGAGCCGTGATCGACGCCTGCGCCACGACGGGTTCGTCCTCCACTTCGACGACAGCGTCACCGATCCGGGTCGGACTTCGACACACTCAGTTCAGCCGCGTGAAGGAGTCTCCGCGACGCAGGTCTGCCCAAGCGGGCTGTGATTCTGCACCGTGACGGCGGACCTCGAGGTGTGCGAAGACCAACGGGTAGTTCGTCAAGCCCTCAGGTGGTCGGAGGACGTCGAAGGTCGCTTTGTTCTGGGCCTGGACGTGAAGGTGAGGCTCGTCGCTGTTGCCCGAGTTGCCCACGGACGCGATCAGGTCGCCCGTCTCGACCCGGTCACCGACGGACACCGTGGTACTCCCGCTCTGGAGGTGCCCGAAGGCGAGATACCTGTGCGCCCCCACAGCGAGGACGACCTGGTTGCCGGCGGGGTGGTCGAGGTCGACCGATCCGATTCGCTGGTCGGGGTAGCGGTCCACGACTGCTGTGACGACGCCGGACGCCGGGGCGCGGAGCGGTTCCCCCCAGGCGTAGTAGCTCGTCAGGTCGCTTGCCGGTCCCTGGTGGCTCTCACCGTAGACCACCTGCACGATGTCCAGCGCATAGTCCTGGGCCACTGCCGTGTTGTGCCCGTTGACCAGCTCGCTCCGGCCGCCCTGTACGACGTACCACTCGCCGGACACCGGGGCCTCGACTGCGACCGGGTTGACCGGTGGCCGGTAGACCAGGAGAACCTGACCGGCGAGGAGCATTGCGGCGAGGAGAACGAGAGCATGGGTAGCGGGGCGCACCCCGCGGAGGGGGAGGGTGGCCAGGACCGCGAGCAGACCGAGCCCGGTGAAGAACGCCGCCAACAGCAGCCCGTAGCCAGCGCCCGACAGGTCCCCGCGGAGCGGGTCGTAGGCCCAGTCGGGACGGTAGCCGCCACCAGCCCAAGGAACAGCCAGTGGTTCCCGGCTTGCACGAGATAGCGGCGGTTGCGCCTCGCCAGAGGGTGCCGCCACAGACCTGTCTCGACGCTGCCCCGGCGCGCCAGCCACACCCGGCGCAGCCCCAGCGGCACAGGGAACACCAGGGCAACCGCCAGCAGCGCGATGAACGAGCTGGAGGTGCTGTGGGCCAGAGCAAGGCTCACCAGCCCCGTCCAGGCGAGCAGCACGTTGCGTCGACTGACGACCAGCCGAGCAGGTGGCAGCGCATTGGGCGGCGACTCGCGCAGCGCCAGCGGAGCAGAGACAGACATCGCCGCGGCCAGCGCCACCAGCAACAGCGACCGGCCAGGACCCAGGACGGAGAGCAGGAAGACGGTCTCGACCGGCAACAGCGCCACGACAAGGAAGCCGGCGATCGCGACCACCCCGGCAACTGCGTTCCCCTGGGTGAACAGGACCTGTCTCCCCTCACGTTCCGGCGGCGCGGCCCACGCCAGGCACAAACCCATCAGCGGGATGGCGAACAGGACGCTGAGCCCGCCCACGGCGATCAGCGCGAACAGGCCACCTGCGGCCAGCAGACCGATGGTGTTTCGGGGGAGGCGACGTCGACCTCGACCTTCTGCTTCCCGGGCGACGATGTGCGGTGTGACTGTGCTGGTCCTCGACATGGAAAGAACCTCCTCAGGTTTCCCGTCCACGATTGCCTCCGACGTGTCCCGGTCTCCAGGTAGCCCGGTCCCTGATCAGACGTAGGACACCGCACCCGTGTGCGCTGACGCTGACCTCGCGCCGTGCTCAGACGGCGCCACCCGGCGCGCTCGTGGGAGGAAGACCATGGGCGTCGACGACCCATTCGCATACCAGTGGTCGGTCGTGCGCCGGGGAGGGAACGAGGCTTCACGACCCAATTCTGAGAGGGGAGTTCTTGCTTGACCGCGTCGGCGACGTCGGGTCGAGTTGCACTTGTTCGGCCACCTGGTCCGGCGGGTAACGCAGATCTGTTTCTGCCGCTACCATTGGTGGATCACCGGCGTTCGGCAATGCAGTTCGTCCAGCGACGACTTCAGCTCGGCGGTCGGTGAATCGGCCATCGCCTGATGGTCGTAGGTTTCACGGCGTGGGCGCAGTCGGGGCCCGACGTGTCGATCTGTCGCAGATCCGTGAGGCCGAGTCGCGTCGCGGAGCAGCCACCCAGGCTCGCTGCGTTCGACGTCCGATCGCCCCCGCCGCAGGACCGCGGGCGGGGTGTTTGTCAGTTCGCCGCACCGAATGTGCCTGGTACTCCAGAGGAGGAGTCTGTGGCTCGAAGAGGCACGCGCCAATCGGGCGCTCGCCGGACAGCTCCGCGAAACCAGCGGCGTGTCCGCGAGCTCGACAACGAGGGCATCATCCCGGTGCTCGCCCGCGCAGTGCGCGAGGTCGAGGCAGCCGGCCAGCGCGGACCCGTGGTGGGCTCGGTACGCACGAAGTTCCAGGTCGTCGCCCTGCTGGTGCGCGAGGAGCGTGCTCGCGTCAAGGCGGACGGGACCAGCACAGTCGCCCACCGGGCCGGGCAGCTCAAGCGTCTCGACGGTGTCGCGACGATCCTCGCCAAGACTGCTGCCCGCGACACCTCACTCCTCGCCCTGCTCGCCGAGGACGCCGTCGTCTCGGACGCTGCCCGGTCGCTCAAGCGCGACATGTTGAGGACCGCAGGTGTCGAGACGCCCCCCGAGGAGGTCACGCCCACGGAGCCCGCGGCCGACTCCACCACCGCCTCGACCAATGGCTCCACCACCTCCGAGCGTCGCGTCGTACCGCAGTCGGTCATCTCCCGACGACTGGCCAACCCCTTCCAGGCCCCCGACTTCTCGAATGCTGCTCCTCGCACTGGCCGCCAGCACCAACTGGCTACCTGGGAGCTGCTCGGCCCACTGCTCTCGTCGTTCGAGCGCGCCGCAAGCGGAGCCTCGGCGTGCATGGACCTGCCCGAGCCTGGCTCCCTGCGGGCCCCGGGTGGCCTGGAGCTGATGCCGCACCAGGCGCAGATCGTCGCCGCCGCTTCATCTGGGCACCGCACCTTCCTGCTCGCCGACGAGCCGGGTCTGGGCAAGACGGCCGAGGCGCTGCTCGCCGCTCAGGCGGCGAACGCCTTTCCGCTGCTCGCGGTCGTACCGAACGTCGTCAAGACCAACTGGGCGCGCGAGGCCGGCCTCTGGACACCGAACCGCTCCGCCACCGTGATCCACGGTGACGGTCACACGATCGACGGGTTCGCCGACATCGTGATCGTCAACTACGAGGTGCTCGACCGTCACATCGGCTGGCTCGGAGCCCACGGTTTCCGCGGCATGGTCGTCGATGAGGCGCACTTCATCAAGAACCGGACGTCGCAGCGCTCCCAGCACGTGCTGCAGCTCGCCGAGCGCATCCGCGCCCGCATCCCACGCCCACTGCTGCTGGCGCTGACCGGCACTCCGCTGATCAACGACATCGAGGACTTCAGGGCCATTTGGCAGTTCCTCGGCTGGATCGACGAGAAGAAGCCACTCGCCGAGCTGATGGAGGCACTCGAGGACAAGGGCCTGACGCCGGCCGACCCCGGGTTCTTTCCAGCCGCTCGCCGCAGCGTCGTCGACCTCGGCATCGTCCGTCGCCGCAAGGTCGACGTGGCCGCAGACATCCCTGCCCGCCGCATCGCCGACCTGCCCGTCGAGCTCGACGACGAGGCCGGACGTTCCATCCGGGAGGCCGAGCGTGACCTCGCGAGACGCCTGGTGTCGCGGTACGAGAACGCACTCGCGACGCGCACCTCCGGCGTCGTGGTCGAGGGCATCGACCACGAGCTGGTACGCCGGGTCGCCGGATGGGAGCGGGAGGACACGACGACGAAGACCGACGAGAACGTGTTCAGCATGATGCGCCGCATCGGTCAGGCGAAGGCCGGTCTCGCCGCTGACTATGCAGCACAGCTCGCGCGCAGCGTCGGCAAGGTCGTCTTCTTCGCCAAGCACGTCGACGTGATGGACGTCGCCGAGGAGACCTTCGCCAAGCGTGGCATCCGCTACTCGTCGATCCGCGGCGACCAGACCCCGAAGTCACGCCAGAAGAACATCGACGCCTTCCTGAACGATCCCGACGTCTCCATCGTGGTCTGCTCCCTGACCGCGGCCGGCGTGGGCCTCAACCTGCAGGTCGCCTCCAACATGGTGCTCGCCGAGCTCTCCTGGACCGACGCGGAACAGACTCAGGCCATCGACCGCATCCACCGCATCGGTCAGGAGGAGCCCGTCACCGCGTGGCGCATCATCGCCGCGCAGACCATCGACACCCGGATCGCGGAGCTCATCGACAGCAAGGCGGGGCTCGCAGCCAGGGCGCTCGACGGTTCGGACGAGCAGGTGTCGTCATCGGTCGACGTGCAGTTGGAGGCGCTCGTGGCGCTGTTGACGGAGGCGTTGACGGCGTCGTCCTAGCCGCGCGGGGGGCAACGTCGTACCGACTGCTGTGCCGAGCCGATATGCTGCCCTCGACGGCGGTGGGGCTCGCCGATAACCGCGGCATTGGCCGCCAACAGTCCCTACCTTCAACGGTAGGAGCCTGCGTGCACGAGACCAACGATGCCCTCGACGCCCTGCTCGATGAGTTGGCTGCATCGAGCGAGCCAGACGGGTGCCAGCGGCGTCAACCGATCACCTGCCGGAGGAGTCCCGGTGGGTGACCGCGCAGTCCGGAGCCTGCGGGACCGGTGGGACATCCTGATCGTCATCGCCGCCGGGGGCGCGCTGGGCAGCGTCGGGCGCTGGGCAGTCAATGAGGCTCTTGCGCACCGCGACGACCAGGTCGCCTGGGGCACCGCGGTGGAGAACGTCTCCGGCGCCTTTGCTCTCGGGCTCCTGATGGTCTTCGTCCTCGACGTCTGGCCCACCACGCGATACCTACGCCCGTTCCTCGGTGTAGGCGTCCTGGGGGGCTACACCACTTTCTCCACCTACATGCTCGACACCAGATCGCTGGTGGTCACGGGCCAGGTACCGGCAGCGTTCGGCTACCTGTTCGGGACGTTGCTGACCGGCCTCGTCGCGGTGTGGGCGGGCATCCTGCTTGCGCGAGCCGTCGTCGCGGGCGCCGTACGCCGACAACAGCGACTGCGTGGCGACCCTGGCCACGCCGACGAGAGGAGCCGACCATGACGCTACGAGGACCTGCCACCAGGCTGACCATCCTGGTCAAGGAGAGCGACCAGTGGCGCCGCCGTCCCCTGTACACCGAGATCGTGCACCGCGCCCACGAAACGGGGCTCGCAGGTGCGAGCGTCTTCCGCGGTGTGTAGGGGTTCGGCAGGTCCAGCCACATCCACACGTCCCGCATCCTGTCCCTGGCGGAGGACCTGCCGTGCTCGATCGTCATCGTCGACACCGAGGAGAAGATCCGGGCGTTCCTTCCCCAGGTTGACGAGCTGGTCACCGAGGGCCTGGTGATGGTCGACGACGTCGAGGTCGTCAAGCACGTCAGTCGAAGCACCGACGGCACCGGCAGCACCGCCGGAGGCTCCGAGGAGCAGTCCTCGTGACGGTCGCACTGGTCCTGCTCGGCGGCGCGGTCGGGGCTCCACTGCGCTACCTGACCGACCTGTACGTCCAGTCTCGGCGCGATTCCGTGCTGCCGTGGGGGACGTTGATCGTGAACGTCGTGGGTTCGTTCGTGTTGGGGATCGTGGCCAGTGCCGTGGTCAACGTGGGGGCACCTTCGTGGCTGCTCACCCTCGTCGGCACCGGCTTCTGCGGTGCGCTGACCACGTTCTCCACCTTCGGTTACGAGTCGATCCGGCTCATCGAGGAAGGCTCGTGGGTCGAAGCGCTGCTGAACCTGGGCCTCAGCCTCGCTCTCGGGTTCGCCGCCTGCGTTGCCGGCTGGGCCCTGATCGGTGGGCTGGCTTGAGCCGGTCTCGGCGCTGCGAGTCACAGGGGCGACCTACCGGCCGCTCCTCACCTCAGGCGAACCTGAGCTCCACGCGATCGACCTGTCTGTCGAAACGCGCACCGATGACGAGTCCCCGGCGCTGCACCGGGTGATGGAGGGGCTCGTCTCGGTCGTCGGCGGCAGCGCGTGAGGCGGCAGAGCGTGAGGGGGCAGAGCGTGAGGGGGCAGAGCGTGAGGCGGCTCGACTGCTCAGAAGAACTCGCAGCCGCGGCTCTCGATGTGAGGAGCTCGGCCCCACGGCGGTTGAGGAGCGAGCGCGAGCGAGTGTCTCGAAACCCCTGGACTCGATTTGGACACGCCTCT
>Ga0075530_1000604_pt1 | contig 17091 bp, 18 predicted proteins | sample NGEPerD_2_FD_75101 | JGI IMG/M metagenome (GOLD analysis project Ga0075530, IMG submission 75101) | Arctic peat soil microbial communities from the Barrow Environmental Observatory site, Barrow, Alaska, USA - NGEE PermafrostL1-D | ecosystem: Environmental > Terrestrial > Soil > Wetlands > Peat ... | reverse complement strand
AGCTTCATATAATACTCTTTAATCGTAATGGAACTTAAGAAAAAGCGCAAGTTCTATTTAGCCTCTAGAGACAACTAGGTTTTAGGGGCTATTTTAATATTTGTAAATAAAATGGCTATTTATTGATAAATTTTTTAGCATAATTTTTACAGAGCACACTATACATTAGGGCATTTTCTGCCCTATAGCTTAAATCTTTATCTGAAAGAGCGGTTGGAATTTTATCTAATATTTTAGCAAAATATGGCTTAATATCTGCTTTATTTATTTCAGATAATCGTTTTAATGCTTCTTTTAAAAATACATCTGCCATCTTATTTGAACCTCTGTGATAGCCGATTGCAACTCTAAGTAGATCCATAGATAATGATTCAATTGCGATTTTATTCATAAAGTTCTTTAAAAAAATATTTTATTAAATCTTCATATTTCTGTCTTAGTTTTTGATCAAGAATTTCATTTGTCGGATTATTATCATTTGGTCTTATATTTACAAAGGAGTTATAGTCAATTTCTTTAGTTTCAATATCTATTCCTCCGCCTCAAATATTTGATTGACTTGATCCTTTTTCAAGAAGAATTTGTTCTGATTCAAAGTCTCTATTACATCCTGCTGAGCAAACATTCTTTTCAAGATCAATTACGGTTTTTATATAATCTTTAAAGATTCCTTTAAGTTTTGATAGTTCTTCTTTTGTATAAGGTGAATTTTTAGTAATAATCATATATGTATCCTAAGATATCTACTGTTAAAGTTCAATGTTATATTAAAGTGTTCTATCTAGCCTCTAAAATATGCTATACTGCAAAAAGTTATGAAAAATAAATATAACCCTTCTGAAGTAGAGACAAAATGGCAAAAAGTCTGGGAAGAGAAAAAAGTATATAAACCAGATCTAAAAAAAGCAGAAAAACCCTTTTATAACCTCATGATGTTTCCATACCCTTCTGCAGAAGGTCTTCATGCAGGAAATATGTATGCTTTTGTTGGTGCTGATATTTTTGGTAGATATATGAGAATGAAGGGACATAGTGTGTTTGAGCCAATTGGATTGGATGGTTTTGGAATTCATTCTGAAAATTATGCTTTAAAAATTGGAAAAAACCCAATGGATCAGGCTAAAATCTCTCAAGAAAACTTTTATAACCAACTTCATTCAATTGGTAATGGTTATGACTGGGATAGAACAGTTGAAACCTATGATCCCAATTACTATAAATGGACACAATGGTTATTTATACAAATGTTTAAAAAAGGACTTGCTGTTAAGAAGAAATCTCCTGTTAATTTTTGTCCTTCTTGTAAAACCGTGCTTGCTGATGAGCAGGTAATTGATGGTAAATGTGAAAGATGCGACACAATAGTTGAAAAAAAGGATCTAGAACAATGGTTTTTTAAGATTACAGATTATGCAGACAGACTCTTAAGTAATATTCCAAAGCTAAATTGGAGTGAGAAAGTAAAAATAGCACAAACTAACTGGATCGGAAAATCTGAAGGGATGACAGTTAAGTTTAGAGTAGAAAAGTTAAAAAAAGAAATAGAAGTATTTACAACCAGGCCAGACACTCTTTATGGCACAACCTTTCTAGTTTTATCTCCTGAACACAGACTTGTTAATTTTCTTTTAGAATCAAAAGAAATTAAAGACTACGTTGATAGGGCAGTTAAAAAATCAGATATTGAAAGACAAGCTGAAGGAAAAGAGAAAACAGGTGTTTTTACAGGTGTTTATGCCATAAATCCAGTAAATAACGAAGAAATTCCAATATATATTGCAGATTATGTTCTATCATCCTATGGAACAGGAGCAATTATGGCAGTTCCTGCTCATGACACACGTGATTATGAGTTTGCCAAAAAGTATAATGTTGGGATAAAGCAAGTAATAGCAGGCGAAAACGTTTCAAAAGAAGCATACGTAGGACATGGTAAAATTATTAATTCAGAAGACCTAAACGGACTTTTTTATCCAAAAGATAAGGAAAAAGTAATAAATATTCTTTCTGAAAAAGGAATTGGAAAAAAAGAAGTACATTTTCATTTGCGCGACTGGCTTATCTCAAGACAAAGATATTGGGGACCACCAATTCCAATTATTTATTGCCAAAAATGCGGAGCAGTTGCGGTACCTGAAAAAGATTTACCTGTAAAGCTTCCATATATTGAAAATTACAAACCAATAGGAACAGGTAAATCTCCTTTAGCAACCCATCCTGAGTTTTATAACACTAAATGTCCCGAGTGCAACGGAGAGGCAACCAGGGAAACAGATGTCTCAGATACGTTTTTAGATAGCGCTTGGTATTTTTTAAGATACACTTCGACTGAGGTAAAAGATAAGATTTTTGAAAAAGAAATAATTAAGAAATGGCTTCCAGTTGACATGTATATAGGTGGGGCAGAACATTCAGTTTTACATCTTTTGTACTCTCGCTTTATGACAATGTTTTTAAAGGATTTAGGGCTAATTAACTTTGAGGAGCCGTATAAACGCTTTTTTGCCCACGGACTTTTAATTAAAGAAGGTGCAAAAATGAGTAAATCTAAAGGGAATGTTATTACTCCTGATAAGTATATTGCAAAATTCGGAGCAGACACAATGAGGTGTTATCTAATGTTTCTAGGTCAGTTTAGTCAGGGGGGAGATTTTTACGATACAGGCCTTGAAGGAATGAATAGATTTCTTAAAAGAATTTGGGTTTTTTCAAACTCTGTTTTACTTACTGATAAAGAGGAAGATAGGGAAGTTTTAAGAATGATAAATAAAACTATTAAAGAAGTTTCAAAAGATATTGAACGTCTTTCATATAACACGGTAATAGCAAAGCTTATGGAATTTTATAACTTTGCAGTAGATAAAAAAAGTTTGGGAAAAGATACCTTAGGGGCTTTTCTTAGGCTACTTGCACCATTTGCGCCACATCTTACAGAAGAGCTTTATCAATCAAAAATTTCTTCTGCTAAGGATTTTAGTTCAATTCATAGTAATCTCTGGCCAAGTTATGAGGAAAAACACCTTGTTTTAAACGAATTTTTAGTAGTTGTTCAAGTAAATGGAAAAGTTAGAGATACTTTAAAGATAAAATCAAAAGATTCAGAGGATCAGAAGACAGTAGAAAGAAGTGCAAAAGGAAGTAAAAAGATAGAATCCTACTTGAAAGATAAAAAACTTATAAAAACAGTCTATATTAAAGGAAAAATAATTAATTTTGTAACAGATTAGCTTATTTATGGATTATAAAGCCATACTTGATAAAGCTTATCTAATGCTTAGTAGAAATCTTCTTGCTAGCCTTGGGGTGATATTCTTTAGGATGGTTTGATATCTTTGTTAGGATCTTCTTCTATAGTCAAAAATCTATTTTAAAAGAAGAGCAAGAAGTAGTAATTGAAACAATTCTTTTAAAAGAGCCACAATTATTAGAGGAGAAACAAAAGTTTTCGATAGTATTATCAGGTTAAAGAATTTATATTACTACTCTTCGTTTACCAGAATTCCATTATGGAGACAGGATAAGAATTAATGGAGAAATAAGAGTTAGCAATCTAAAGAGTGATTTGCCAGGTCAGAAACCAAGAAATATTATAAGTCTTTCTAGTCCAAATATTGAGATTGTGAAAAATCGTGAAAATTTATTTCTTCTTCCAATTGAAAAAATATTAGCAATCATATCTATTTTTCGCCAGTCAGTAATTAGTTTTTTCCTCTCAAATTTTGAGAAGACAAAGCTTTGCAGGCTACATACTTTTATTAACTGGTTTTTTAATGGTTATTTCTCCACCTTTTTTAATTGAAGATATTGGTTTTCAGCTGTTATTTTTTGCAACAGCAGGTATCTTATATATTCAGCCAGTTCTTTCAAATGTATTTAGACTTAAAAAAGTGTCTATCTTAGGTGAAGCTATAGAGACTACACTTTCGGCACAAATTGCAACCACGCCTATCTTACTTGTAAATTTTGGCACATTATCTTTATACTCAGTTGCAGTAAATGCGTTGGTTTTATGGACAGTTCCGTTTTTAACTATAATTGGAGGAATTTTTCTTCTTTAAGCTTAATCTTTTTTAGTCCTTTAGCAAAAGTTTTGCTTTATTTAGCTTTGCCTTTGCTTTTGTTTTTTGAAAAAACAATTAATCTTTTTTCTTCGTTTGGAGGACTTATTGATCTTAGTAGCTTTAACATCTATATGGCTTTGGGATATTATTTCTTGCTCTCATCATTTTTTATCTTAATAAAGAAAAAAGAACAAATAATATAAAAAAAAGCCTAATTAGCATATTCTTACTCTTTATTCTTGTAACTGGTTTATTTTTTTACCAGAAAGCAAAATTCTTTGATTCAAGAATGCATGTCATTTTTTGTAATGTAGGAGAAGGAGATGCAATTTTAATAAGAGCATTTGATTATACAAAAATATTTTAATTGATGGTGGCTCTGCTGATTCTGTGTTAACTTGTCTTTCGAATCACTTACCATTTTGGGAGCGAAAATTAGATGTTGTTTTTTTGTCTCATCAGCATGCAGATCATCTAAATGGACTTGTTTCTGTTCTAGATAGATACACTGTGGTACACTTTTTGAGTGAGAATGTTGAAAATGGAACAATTTTAGAAAAAGTTGAAAAAGATGTTTTAGCAGAGAAAAATTTGATTGCCAGCTATCTTTCAAAAGGTAATCGGATTGTAGTTACTGGGAAAACAGAAATAAAAGTGTTTTGGCCTCTTAAAGAGTTAGTAGAATTGAGCCTAAATAATGACAAAAAGGGCAATTTAGATGTTAACGGACTTGCTTTAGCCCAGCTCTTAATTTATGGCAAATTTAGGGTTCTTTTGACCTCGGATCTAGAAATTCCTTTTCTTGATATCTTTGCTAAAGACGTGGGAAAAGTAAGTGTTTTAAAAGTAAGTCATCATGGTTCTAAAAACGGCTTAAGTAAAGCTGTTTTAACTTCAACTATTCCAGACTTAGCAGTAATATCAGTTGGAAAAAATACTTATGGGTATCCTACTAAGGAAACATTATCTCTTCTTAAGGAAAAAGGAATTAGAGTTTTAAGAACAGATCAAAAAGAAGATATTGAAATTATTTCAGATGGAAACTCCTGGGCTATTGTTAATTAACATTTAAGAACTTATGAGAAGAATAGCTATCTTCTTCTTTTATGTCTTTGGTAGTAGTCTCTGTAAGAGGGAGAGTAAAAGATATTTTTGTTCCTTTGTTTTCTTCTGATTCTACCCAGACTGTGCCACCGTGTGCCTTAACAACACCTTTAACAATATAAAGACCAATGCCAGTTCCTTTTGTAGCAACGCCCTGAGGAAATTTTCTTACTTGATAGAACTTTGAGAAAAGGTGAGATTGTTCTTCCTTAGGTATACCTGATCCAGTATCAGAAACTGAAACCAAAATATAATCTTGTTTTAGAGCAGATGAAATAATAATGCTTCCTCCTTCAGGTGTAAACTTAAGACTATTTGAGACTAGATTATTTATTACTTGAGTTATTCTAGTTTTATCAATTTCTAAATCTGGAAGGGTGTCTGAAAGCTTAAGGTCTATTGTGATTTGTTTTTTTATTGCAATTGGTAGGAGTGCAGAGCTGGCATCAACAATTGTCTTTTTAAGATTTGTTTTTTCTTTATAAATAGTAAATTTGTTTGCTTCAATTTTTGCTGCATCAAGAATTGATCCTACTTCGTCTAGGAGTACTCTTGATTGTTTGTTTACAATTGAGAGCATTTGATCTTTTTCTTCTTCGCTTAGCATGTCTTTTTTCTCAAGCAAAAGATCAGAAGATGCTTTAATTGAAGTCAAAGGTGCTCTTATTTCATGAACAACCATGTTTGTAAAGTCTTCTCTAATATTTGCAAGTTGTTTTTCAAGCGTAATATCGTGAAGAAGAATGGACACTCCAATTGGCTTTTTATTTCCCGTTTCGTTTGATCTTAAAACAGGCGTAATAAAAATCTGAAGTGTTTTACCATCAATATTAACCTCTTTATCCTCAATAATCTTTCCCTCAAAAAGACAGCTTTCTATTTTTTCAGATAAAGAATATTTAGCTTCTATTAACTCAATTACTTCAAAATACGAAGGATCTTTTTTATTAATACCTAAAAATATCTTTGCGGTATTATTTATTATTTTAATTTGTTTTTTTTGATCAACCATAATAACTCCGTCAGCAAGGCTACTAATTAAAGAGACTAGTTTGCCTTTTTCTGTCTCAAGTACATTTTCAAGCTTAGATAAAGCACTTGAGGCCTGATTTGTTATTTCATATAAAAGACTCATTTCAGATTCGGAATAAAGCTTATCTTTAACAGAAGAAATATTAATTAGTCCTAAGACTTTATTATTGACCATAAGAGGAATATTAAAAAATGACTTTGGAGAAAGGGGATTAGTATAATCAAGAGGTGTTCCTAATAATGTTTCTTCAATAACCTCGGGAATTTTCCCTAAGAGAATAGAAAGAGAGGCTAGCATGCTTTTTTTAACACTTTCAATATATATTCTATTAACCCCTTCTTGTAAATTAGTTTTAAAAATGAGCTTATTTTCCTTTATAACCATGGATGAAGCGCTTGTGTAGAGGAATAAATCTTTTAAACTTTTTGTAATAACGTCAACAATTTCTTCTATATCTAAAGAATAGCCAATTCTTTCTTGAAGCTGTTTTAATATTTCAATGTGATAAGTTTTTTGTTTTTGAAGGTTTTCGCGGTTAACCAAATTTTTCTTTTCTTTTTGCTCCCTAAGAGAGTAATAAATGGAAATACTTCCGAAGATTAATATAAGAAGAATTGAGAATATTTCAGACAGATCCATGTCATAAAACTATTTTGTTAAAGATTCGAGATTATCGCCAGTTTTTTTACTACCAATAACAATAATATACGTTCCTATAACAAATAATGCACCTTTTAGGATTAAGAGTAGCGAACTTACGCTTCCGTATCCTGAAACATTCATGTATGTTTGAACTGAATCAAGCAAGATTCCGCCAGCGATAAAGAAAACTCCGATTGAAATTGATTTAAAACCTGCTGCAAGAATACCCGTGCCAAAGTGTTTTTTAACTTGAAACATAATAATTCCTGCAATAATTGCGGCAAAAGCAGAGATAAAAGTTCCTGCTTCAATAATAATTGTTAATAATTTTGCTTCGTCAATATTCATTATGTATTTGTATTTTGCTGACTACTTAATGCTTGATTTATTTGATCTTGAAGTGGAGAAGCTGGAGCTTCGGACTGTTTCTGAGCTGCAACTTGGGGAGTAGGAATGCTTGTAATTCCTGCTCCACGTGCCATTAAAAGAGGTTCCATTGTTTTTTTAACAATTAAGCCTGAAAGCTGAACAAACTGATCAATTAGCGCTTGAATCATTTCCTGAGGATTTCCACTAATTGCCGTTACTGAGCCGTCATCTGCAACAGTTATTCCTTTTACATTTCTGGCCTTAGCAAGGGTAATATCTGGTCCGAGAAGGATTATTTGTTTTTTTATTACATCAGTAAAAAGCTTTTGATATTCTTGATTTGACATTGAATCCATAATTATTTTCCTTTATCTAAAACCTCTTTTATTTTCTTAACAACATCTCCTATTTCAACTTGATATTTAAAAATATATTCCACAGCGCCCATGTTAATTGCTTGCTTGACTAGTTCTTCTTGTCCAAAATTAGAAAGAATTATAACTGGAATATCTTTAATGCCTTGTGTGTTTTTTATTTCTTTTAAAACTTCTGTTCCTGAAATGTCTGGAAGTACTTGATCAAGGAGTACAAGATCAAATTCTCCTGCTTTTAGTTTACTCAATCCATCTTGACCATTTGGGGCAACAGTAACAATAATACCTTCTTTATTAAGGCCGGTAACATATACCGAAGCTAAAGCTTCATCATCGTCTATAAGAAGAACTTTCATAAACAATACTCTGGCACTTTGTTACCAGATCTAATATTAACGCTAGCAGGTATTTTTATAAAATGCAATACCTTTTAAGATATAGGGGTTTTAGGAGTTTCTTTTATTTTTTCTTAGTTTTGTTTTTTTGGGTTTTAAGCTTTACATTTAATTGATTTATTTGCTCTGCAAGTTGCTCTGTGAATTGTTCTGTAAGCTCTTCAATTTGTTTAAATTCCCTTGGGTATCTAAATCTAAATCGATCAGAAAAGCGAAGTCCTTGGATAATGCCCCCAATTAAAAATCCTTGAAGAATCATTGGATATTGAAAGCGCTCCCTTATAATAACAGGCGTTGCAATTATTAAGGCAAATACAAACCAGTGGTGAAAATGATAGGTTTTTTTACCAATATGAATTCTAAAATTAGGTAAGAAATCAACATTGCCAAGGCTAATTCTGGGAACTCTATGCTTTTTCTTCTTAGGGTGGGAGAGATATAAGAAAAACAAATAGCCGATTGGAGCTGAAAAAATAAAGGTTAAAATACCATTCATAGCCAAGACAATCATATTCAGAACAAACTAAAATGTCAATAAAAGATATTTAGAAGAGTTTAGTAATTATGCTTAGATATAATCATTAACTGTTCTGTGATAAAATGAAAAGGTGAATATAAAAAATGAATTAGAAAAATACATTAAAGAAGTTTTAAAAGAACTTGATTTAATAGATGTTAATCTAGAATTTTCTCAGCCTGAAGATCTTTCTCACGGTGATTACACAACAAATGTAGCATTAGTTTCCTTTGCAAATTCTAGTTTTAGTAAAAAACATCAAGAAGTAAAAAGTCCTAAGGACCTTGCAGAAGAGATAATAGCAAGGATTAAGGAAAAAACTAAAAAGATGGATGTTTTTTCTAAAATTGAAGCTGCAGGACCTGGTTTTATTAATTTCTTCCTCTCAGAAAAATATCTTAGCAATAACATAGATCAATTGCTAGAGGATAAAGAAAAGGTTTTAAACATAGGAAAAACTCCTAAAGGAAAGGTAGTCGTAGAATATTCATCTCCAAATATTGCAAAACCGTTTACTGTAGGGCATTTGAGATCAACAATCATTGGAGACGCAGTGGCAAATCTGCTTAAAGCAACTGGTTGGGAAGTTTTAAGAGATAACCATATAGGAGACTGGGGAAGTCAGTTTGGAAAACTGCTCTATGTAATAAAAACATGGGGAGATGAAAAAAAGATTGAATCTGCAGATAATCCTGTTAAAGAATTAGTTAAGCTTTATGTAAGGTTTCATAAAGAAGCAGAATTAGATAAGGCTCTTGAAGATAAAGCAAGAGAATGGTTTAAAAAACTTGAAGATGGAGACATTGAAGCAAGAAGACTTTGGCAAAAGTGCATTGATTGGTCATTTAAAGAGTTTGACAAGCTATATAAGGAGCTTGATATTGAGTTTACGGAAAACAGTAAAAGAGGCTATGGAGAGTCTTTTTTTGAAGATAAGATGAGTTCGGTTATTGACGAACTAAGAGAAAAGAAGCTTTTGAAAAAAGACAAGGGAGCAGAACTTGTGTATTTTAAAGATGATAAATATCCGCCTCTAATGATTTTAAAGCAAGACGGAGCAACTCTTTATGCAACTAGGGATTTAGCAACTGATAAGTTTAGGCTTAAAGAATATGGGAAAGATGTAAAAATTATTAATGAGGTTGGAGCTGAGCAGTCATTATACTTTAACCAATTATTTGAAGTTGAAAAAATGCTTGGTTGGGTAAGTAATGCTCAGAGAGTACATATAAGGCATGGGCATTACAGGTTTAAGGATCAGAAAATGTCTACTCGAAAAGGAAACGTTATTTTTCTTGAAGATCTTTTAAGTGAGGCTAAAGCAAAGGTAAAAACATTAATTAAGACAGATAGTGAAGTATTAGAGGATAAGAATATAAAAGAAATTGCCATAGGGGCTTTAAAGTGGAATGATTTAAAGCGAAACTCAGTTCAAGATATTGTTTTTAGTTGGGATGATATTTTAAATATGCAAGGAGATTCAGGTCCATACATGCAATATACATATGCAAGAACTCAAAGCATTTTAGAAAAAAAAGGAAAGTTAGGATTTGAATTGAAAAAAGATCTTCTTTTAAAAGAATTAGAGGAACTAGATTTAGTTAGATATATATTAAGATACTTTGATATAGTAGAACAGGCAGCGGATAACTATTCTCCAAATCTTTTATGCAGCTATCTTTTTGTGCTTGCACAAAAGTTTAATCTTTTTTATCAAAAACATAAGGTTATAGGAGGAGACAATGAAGAGGAAAGACTTAAAATAGTTACTGTAACAGGTATTATACTTGAGTATGGATTAGGACTTTTAGGTATAAAATCGCTTAAAAAAATGTAGGCTATAATTTTTGTAAATTTTGTAGCACTTTTGAAAACTATCTGCTAAAAGCTATCCTATAAGCAAATACTAAAAGATCAATTTTGCCAAAAAACCTTGGAGATACAGGATCTAAGTGATACAATAAATATCTTATGAAATTTGAAAAGAAAATATTATCAAATGGACTTAGAGTGATTGCTATTCCCATGCCTTCACTTGAGAGTGCAACAGCTTTGGTTATGGTTGGAGCAGGCAGTAGATATGAAACAAAGAAGAATAACGGTATTTCTCACTTCTTAGAGCATATGGCTTTTAAAGGAACTACAAAAAGGCCTCAAGCAATGGATATTATGAATATTATTGATGGAATTGGTGGAGAGTTTAATGCTTTTACCAGTAAGGAAGTGACTGGGTATTACATAAAATCAGCATCAAACCATATAGAATTATGTCTTGATGTTCTATCTGATATATTGCGAAATTCAAAATTTGATTCAGATGAGATTGAGAAGGAGCGAGGAGTAATTTTACAAGAAATAAGTATGTATGAAGATACTCCAATGCGTAAAATTAGTGATATTTATGAAACACTTGTTTTTGGAGATAATCCTTTAGGATGGGAGATTGCAGGGGAAAAAGAAGTAATAAAATCTGTGAAAAGACAGGATTTTTTAAATTACATGGCTAAGCTTTATAGTGCTGATAATATGACAGTGGTTATTGCCGGAGGGGTATCTGCGGATAAGGCTTTTTCACTTGCTGAAAAATATTTTGATGATATGAATGTGTTTAATACATTTAAATATACTAATGTAGTAGATAAACAAGAAAAACCACGCGTATTTATAAAGCATAAGAAAACTGAACAAGCACATATTGCTATTGGTTTTAAAACAACTTCACTTTTTACGCCTGACAGATATCCGTTGGCAGTTTTATCAACAATTTTAGGAGGAGGAGCAAGTAGTAGGCTTTTTCATGAGATTAGAGAAAAAAGAGGTCTTGCATATTTTGTTAGAACCAGCTCAGAGCATTATCAAGACAATGGAACATTAGTTTCTTTTGCAGGGCTTGATCCTCTAAAAATAGATGAGGCAATTAGTGTACTAGTCTCAGAATATGCAAAAATAAAAGATAAAGGTGTTAAAAACAAAGAAGAGCTTAAAAAAGCTAAAGAATTTTTAAAAGGACACTTAGTTTTAGAGCTTGAAGATAGTCGTTCTGTTGCAGGGTTTTACGGTCAGCAAGAACTCTTAGAAGACAAAGTTAAAAATCCAGATGATATGCTTGAGAAAATAGATAGCGTTACAGAAGAGAGAATTCAAGAAGTTGCAAAAAAATACTTTGTAAAAGATGGCTTAAACCTTGCAGTAATTGGAGATTTTGACAGTAGACAAAGATTTGAAAAGTTGCTAAAGTTATAACTAATAAGGGTATTTATATGGAAAGATCAACAATAATTGTTAAACCAGATGGAGTTCAAAGAGGACTAATCGGAGAAATAATTCATCGATTTGAGAGAAAAGGGCTAAAGCTAGTCGGTCTTAAGATGATGGCCTTAGATGATGTGCTCTTAGATCAGTGGTATGCACATCATAAAGACAAACCCTTTTTTCCAGGACTTAAAGCCTATATGCAATCTTATCCGGTAATTGCTATGTGTTGGGAAGGGAATGAGGCAGTATCTACTATTCGTAAATTAGTTGGAATAACTAAAGCAAGAGATGCAGAAGCAGGAACCGTAAGAGGAGATTTTGCCATGAGTCAGCAATACAACTTAATTCATGCTTCAGAAAACTCAGAAATTGCTGAAAAAGAAGTAAAATTGCTATTTAACAGCCACGAGCTTTTTGAATGGAAAAAAACAGATCTTGACCACGTATATCTTCCAGAAGAAAAATAATATTTTTCCTAATTATTCTTCCTCAGATAATGGCATTCTAGTTTTAGAAGTTGCATTTATGATATCTTCTTTTCTAGCTGCTTCCTCTTACCCAAAAACATTTCCCAGTACTTTCTCATTCCAGGAGATACAACGGGACCTGTTTCAAGAGGTTTTTTCGACCAAGTTTAAAGGCGAAGGTAGTTTTGGTTGTCCAATAGCTTTTTCTGCTATAGAACCCATAATTTAGTATAGCAACACTTATAAAGTACTTGTCAGATACTAGCTATGACTTTTGCCTTTCTACTTTTTTGACATGCCTTACCATGTTAATTGCAAAAAGATAAATTAAAAATGAAATTATTTCAGAGCCAATACAATATTGACAAATAGCTCTTAAAACTATAATTTGAAGCAAGAACAAAAAGAGTGAGACTAAAAATCCAAGATATGCTGTTAAAGAAAATAATTGAACCCATGTTTTGTGCGGATGAGTAATAATTAAAATTGCAAAAAAACTTAGCGCTAAATAAAATAAAGCGCCAAAAAGGGCAATTGGAATACCCCCAATAGTGGAGAGCGCACTCGTGGTGACTATGTCACAACCTTTCAAAATAGAACAATTGGGTAATGCATCTCTGTAATGGACAATGGTTAGATATGAAGCATCAATAAAGCCTAAGAAGCTTAGGACAAGAGCAGGAATTAAATGTCTATTTTTCACTAAGTGCATTTTCAATTGCCTCTTTAAAAGAGTCGTATCCTTTTGAAATATCAACTTTTTCATTGTTTACAAAAAAGGTTGGCGTTGAGTTAATTCCTAAGCTTTGAGCTTCATTTGTTTGATCTTCAATTATTTGTTTTACCTCCTTAGAAGCTACGTCTTGATCATACTTTCTCATATCAAGGCCAATTTTCTCTGCGTAACTTTTAAAGATTGCTTGAGGATTTGTTTCGTTTTCCCAAACCTTTTGATTTTCATAAAGTAAGTCTTCCATTTCATAAAACTTACCTTGTCTAAAAGCAGCATAGCCTGTATAGGCTGCAGGTTTGGCATTTTGGTGTTGTGGAAGAGGAAAATTGCGATAAACAAAAAGAATTTTTTCTCCATAGGTTGCTAAAACTTGTTTAACTGCTGGATAGTTATCTGCACAAGCAGGGCATTGAAAATCAGCAAATTCGGTTAGAATAACCTTAGCACTGCTGCTCCCAATTGTTATATCGGTTTCTTTTGGAGAAGGAAGATTATTAAGAGTTGTGGTCTCTGAGATAGGCTTATCAGTTGCAGCAATTAATCCCCAAACTACAAAGCTAAAGACAATAATTGCTCCTGCCCAGATTCCAATCTTCTTAAGCATATTATTCTTTTTTTCCTTATTAACTTTTTCTTCCCATTCTTGTTTGCGTATTTCTCTTTTTTCTTTTTTAGTAACCTTTTCCATAAAAAATATAATAGCACTTTTTAAAGATAAAATCGAGTGGACTAGTACTCTGTGTTGTCAAATTAGGTCTTTAATTTTTTAAAACTTCCAGTTATAATCTGTTTCTATGAAGTCTGATGTGCAAATAGCTCAAGATACAAAGCTAAAGCCAATTATAGATGTTGCCAGAGGTTTAAAAATACGAGAAGAAGAGCTTGATCTTTATGGTAAATACAAAGCAAAAGTTTCCCTTAGTGTTTTAGAAAAGCTAAAAGCTAAAAAAGATGGTAAATTAATTTTAGTTACTGCAATAAACCCAACTCCTGCAGGAGAAGGAAAGACTACTATTAGCGTTGGTCTTGCCATGGGACTTAATAAGATTGGTAAAAAAGCAGTTGTAGCCTTAAGAGAACCTTCTTTGGGTCCTTGTTTTGGAGTAAAGGGTGGCGCTGCAGGAGGGGGATATGCCCAAATTGTGCCAATGGAGGATATAAACTTGCATTTCACAGGCGATATTCATGCGATAACTGCGGCACACAATCTTTTATCAGCTTTAATTGATAATCATCTTTTTCAAGGCAATAAGCTTAAGATTGATCCTAAGAAGATCTTTTGGAAAAGAGCACTTGATTTAAATGATAGAGCACTTAGAAATATTCAAGTTGGATTAGGTGGAAATGGAGTTAAAAGAGAAGATGGTTTTATGATTTCAGTAGCATCAGAAATTATGGCTATTCTGTGCCTTGCTAAAGACCTTATGGACTTAAAAAGTCGCTTAAGCGCTATAGTAGTAGCTTATGATACAAAAGGAGCTCTGGTGACTGCAAATGACCTTAAAGCAACTGGTTCTTTAACAGTACTTTTAAAGGATGCATTAAAGCCTAATTTAGTACAGACTTTAGAAGGAACTCCTGCTTTTATACACGGTGGACCTTTTGCAAATATTGCTCATGGTTGTAATAGTTTAATTGCTACAAAAACAGCTTTAAAACTAGGTGATTATGTAGTAACTGAAGCAGGTTTTGGAGCAGATCTTGGAGCAGAAAAGTTTTTTGACATTAAATGCCGGTTTGGAAAATTAAAACCAGATGCAGTTGTTTTGGTTGCAACAATAAGAGCACTTAAGTATCACGGGGGAGTTGATCTTAAAAATCTTACAAAAGAAAATCTTAAAGCTTTAAAAAAAGGTTTTGTAAATTTAAAAAAACATTTAGAAAACATTAATAAATACGGTGTTTTAGTAGTGGTTGCTATAAATGAATTTCCAAGTGATACTAAAGCTGAAGTAGAGCTTTTAAAGTCTCTTTGTGATGAAATTGGGGTAAAAGCAGTTCTTACTCAAGTTTGGGCAAAGGGTGGAGAAGGTGGCAAAGAACTTGCAAAAGAAGTAATTAAGGTTGTTAACTTAAATCAAAGTAAATTTAAAGTTCTATATAGCGATAAGCTTTCAATAGAAGAAAAGCTAAATAAAGTGGCAAAAGAAATTTATGGAGCAGATGGAGTCGAATTTAGTAGCGAGGCAAAAAATCAGCTCAAGGAAGTAAAGAAATTAGGTTTAGAAAAAGCATCGGTCTGTATTGCCAAGACTCAGTACTCACTTTCTGATAATCCAAAACTTTTAGGAAGGCCATCTAAGTTTAAGATAAAGGTGAAAGAGCTGAGGTTTTCTAGGGGTGCAGGATTCGTAGTTGCTTTAGCAGGGAATATTATGATTATGCCAGGTCTTCCTAAGATACCCGCAGCTAATTCTATTGATATAGATAGAGAAGGAAAGATAGTGGGATTATTTTGATTTAGTAGGTTTAATAGCAAAATTTCTCTCGGTTGTGCTATTGAGATGTGGTAATTCAAGTTGTCCTCTGAGAGCCTCTTGTTGTCTTGCTGATTGTTCTGCTAAATTCTCAGGAGTTAAAATTACTCTAGGGTTTTCGCCTGTTTTACGTTCGAATCCTAGCATTACGCGAGTTCGAAGATCCATTCCTTCGATTGGAGATTTTAATTCTTTAGTCATATATATAGGAGTGATATTATCAAGCCATAAGATGTTTGTCAAATTTTAAAATTTTATCTTTTTTGTAAATACAAGGGAACTTCAATAAGACTTCCTGCTTCTTTTCTTTTCTCTCTAGGTAAGATTACATTTCTTCTTAGATATCTTGATGTTTTTGAAATTCTATCTGAGGGGCCAATTACGACAAGCTGTTTATCATTTGCCTTTTTAGCTAAGTCATCAACTTCTCTCCATGAAAGGTGAGGAATATCTCCTCGTCTAGAAGAGAGTCTAACTGGCCAGAATAAAGAATCTGAAGACTGAGCTTCAGAACAATAATCAAGAAAAATATTCAAGGCTCTTCTTATTCCACGGTGCCCAATACCAATTGCCAAAATATCTTTCGTTTTTGTTTGTTCTGCGATAGTTTCAGCAATTAATAGATCAGCCTTTGCCGGATGATCGGGCATAATATCTGGATCAGGTGCTTCAGATAAGGGTTTTCTAAGCATTCTGTTAACTCCAGGGGTTTCTAGTAGCTTTTCAAAGTTATCAAACTTTTTTCTGCAAGTTTTGTCTTCTAAATCGCAAGCAATGGCAAGATCTACGGAAAATTCAACTGCTTTAAGTGCATCATTGATATATTCTTTTTTGGTTTCATCGGCATATATTTTTTCCTCGACAGACATTTTGATAAGTTCATAAGTTCTATAAAAAAGAGCAACTCTATCTTCATCAGTCTGTATTCTTTCTTCAATTTTATGAATCCCTGTTCTAACTGCCACAAGAACATCGGCTACAGTTCCTTGAAAGGTTTCTATTCGTATAAATCCATTTTTATCTAAAGGAGTGACCTTCTCTAAAGGAGAAGCATATCTTGCCGCAGAAACTTTACGTTCAGGCATAAGTAATTAAATATAACGCTATAGGAAATTAATGTCAATTAATAAGACCTAATCTTTTTTTCACAGAATCTGATTTTAATTCTCTTAAAGCATCGCTTGCTATCCATTTTGCTGACTTTGAGTCAATTCTTTTGATCTCATTTGCGCACCCTACTGCAAGATTATATAAATTTTTGTTTCTTGATTTGCCAATGTTTCTTAAAGCCCAATTAATTGCTTTTTTCACAAAATTTCGCTTATCTTTTGCTTCTCTTTTTATGGCTCTTAAGAAAGGAATAAACTTATTATTTTTTGCATTTTTATTATGCACAGAAAGACCTGCCATTAGGGCAAAGCCTGCTCTTTTTTCAAACTCTTTTTCCCTTTTAGTCCATTCAGGTGCTTTTTCAAAAGCAAAGGGAGTTTTATCAAAAAGAGAGGTGCAAGCTTGGTCGCAAATATCCCAGGAATCAAAATCAGAAATCCAATCTTCCATTTGTTTTTCTGTCACTTCTTTTGGATCTTCTATAAAAACAGCAAGCATTCTTGCCTCATGAATACTGGTTTTCCAGAGTTTTAAAGCAAGCCCATGAAGTTCTT
>Ga0075530_1000601_pt1 | contig 17189 bp, 22 predicted proteins | sample NGEPerD_2_FD_75101 | JGI IMG/M metagenome (GOLD analysis project Ga0075530, IMG submission 75101) | Arctic peat soil microbial communities from the Barrow Environmental Observatory site, Barrow, Alaska, USA - NGEE PermafrostL1-D | ecosystem: Environmental > Terrestrial > Soil > Wetlands > Peat ... | reverse complement strand
GCGGTTGGCATGGGCCGCTGCTGCCACCCATTGTCTGGTTCGTACTCAAGACCAGCGTGTTTTTGATGCTGTTCATTCTGGTGCGAGCCTCGCTGCCCCGGCCGCGTTACGACCGGGTGATGACCTTTGGCTGGATTGTCTGTCTGCCGCTGACGCTGATCAACCTGCTGGTAACCGGCGCGGTGATACTGCTTGTTGCGCCAGGCTAAGAGCATTCGAACCGATAATGAACGAGGAGCAACTGCTATGTACAAGGGACTTTTAAAAGGTACCTGGTCGCAATTGCGCACCCTGGGTATGGTTTTTATGCACGGTTTTCGCAAGCGCGAAACCGTCAACTATCCGGAAGAAGAAGTTTATCTGTCGCCGCGCTATCGCGGGCGCATTGTGCTGACCCGGGATCCGGATGGCGAGGAGCGTTGCGTGGCTTGCAATCTGTGCGCCGTAGCCTGTCCGGTGGCCTGTATCTCGCTGCAAAAAGGCGAAAGGGAAGATGGGCGCTGGTATCCCGAATTCTTCCGTATCAACTTCTCCCGCTGCATCTTCTGCGGCATGTGTGAAGAGGCCTGTCCGACTTCTGCGATCCAGCTGACCCCGGACTTTGAGATGGGCGAATACAACCGCAAGGAGCTGGTCTATGAAAAGGAAGATTTACTGATCAGCGGCCCGGGCAAGGACCACAACTACAACTTCTATAAGGTAGCGGGCATGGCCATCGCCGGCAAAGACAAGGGTAAGGGCGTGGCGGAATACGAGCCGATCAAGGTCACCACGCTGCTTCCCTGAAGCCGTATCGCCAGCGTCGCTACGCTGGAGAGAAGCGGAAAGGAGGGGAGAAGAATGGAGAGAGAAACATGGAATACGCATTTTACCTGAGCGGTCTGGTCGCAGTGCTGGCGACCTTGGGGGTTATCAGCAATCCCAATCCGGTGCATGGGGTGCTGTATCTGGTGGTGTCATTGCTGGCCGTGGCCATGGTGTTCTTTGCCCTGGGTGCGCCCTTCGCCGGCGCACTTGAGATTATCGTCTACGCCGGAGCGATCATGGTGCTGTTCGTTTTCGTGGTGATGATGCTTAACCTGGGCGAGGCGGCGGTCGCCCAGGAGCGCGTCTGGTTGCAACCGCGCACGTGGCTGGGGCCATCGCTGCTCGCCGGTGCCTTGTTGCTGGTGTTGATCGACTTACTGTTGCGCGGCGATGCGGGCGTGCTAATTCAGGGCGATGTGCTGAGTGCCAAGCAGGTGGGCACGATTCTGTTCGGCCCTTGGCTGCTGGTAGTGGAACTCAGTGCTTTGCTGCTGCTGGCCGCACTGGTCACAGCATCCCATGTAGGGCGCCGACGCCAACCAGGGTCAGATTCGGAGACAGCGCCATGAGCGGCGTACCCATGGAACATGGTCTGGTGTTGGCGGCCATCCTGTTCGCGCTGGGGCTGGCGGGCCTGATGTTCAGGCGCAATATGATCTTCATACTGATGAGCCTTGAGATCATGCTCAACGCCACTGGACTTGCCTTTATCGTCGCCGGCGCGGCCTGGCAGCAGCCGGAAGGCCAGGTCATGTTTCTGCTGGTGATCACGCTGGCGGCTGCAGAGGCCGCCGTCGGTCTGGCGCTGCTGATTCAGCTGCACCAGCGCTTCAAGTCCCTGGATATCGATGCGGTCAGCAGGATGCGCGGATAATGGAAATAATGACGTTACTGCCCTCGACCACGCTACTGCTGCCGCTGACGTTTCTGTTGCCTCTGGCAGGAACGCTGATTCTGGCCTTTTCCCGGGGCAAGTTTAGCTATCGTGTCAGTACCATTGTGGGAGTCAGCAGCGTGGGACTGGCCGCGCTAGTCACTGCACTGCTGGTACTGGGTTTTGTCAACGGCGCGGCTAATGCCAACCATCCTCAAATTGTTACCCTGTGGACCTGGATAGCCGTGGGGGAGTTTCAGCCCACTATGGGCCTTGCCCTGGACGGGTTGTCGCTGACCATGCTCGGCATTATTACCGGCGTAGGCTTTCTGATTCATCTGTTTGCCGCCTGGTACATGCGCGGCGACGAAGGTGTTACGCGCTTTTATACCTACATGAACCTGTTCGTGTTCAGCATGGTGCTGCTGGTACTGGGAGATAATCTGCTGCTGCTGTTTCTGGGCTGGGAAGGAGTCGGCATGTGCAGCTACCTTCTGATCGGCTACTACTACCAGGATAGCGCCAACGGCTGGGCGGGGTTCAAAGCCTTCATCATTACCCGCATCGGCGATGTGTTCCTGGCCATCGGTATGTTTCTGCTGTTTGCTAAACTCGGCACCCTGAACATTGCCGAGATCCTTTCTCTCGCACCGCAGATGTGGCGTGCGGGGGATCCAACCGTAGAGTTGGCGGCATTGCTACTGCTGGGCGGAGCAGTGGGCAAGTCTGCCCAACTACCGCTGCACACCTGGCTTGCCGACGCCATGGCAGGCCCCACGCCGGTGTCGGCCTTAATTCACGCCGCGACTATGGTCACCGCCGGGGTTTATTTGATCGCGCGCATGCACGGTGTGTTTGAGTTGGCGCCCACTGCTCTCTACCTCACTGGCCTGATCGGTGCACTCACGCTGCTGGTGGCGGGCTTCGCGGCCCTGGCCCAGACCGACATCAAACGGGTACTGGCCTATTCCACTATGAGCCAGATCGGCTATATGTTTCTGGCTCTGGGCGCCGGAGCCTTCGACGCGGCGGTGTTTCACTTGATGGTTCATGCCTTCTTCAAAGCACTGCTGTTCCTCTCTGCTGGCGCAGTGATTATCAGTTGTCATCACGAACAGGACATGCGCCGCCTGGGCGGGCTGTGGCGCAAGCTGCCTCTGGCTTACATGGGCTTTATCGTCGGCGGTGCGGCGTTGGTGGCCTTGCCGTTGGTTACTGCGGGCTTCTACAGCAAAGATGAGATTCTCTGGCAGGCACTGGCGGCAGATCGCCAGGGGCTGCTAATCGCTGGTTTGGTTGGCGCTTTCCTGACTTCGCTATACACCGCGCGTCTGGTTTTTGGCATCTTCCATGGTGAGATGAAAAGTGACGGTGCTCACCATGCCAAGGCCGGGCGAGGCCTGGCCCACGGCCTGCCGTTGGTGATCCTGGCAATACTCTCGACGGTGGTCGGTGCCTGGATTACGCCGCCGCTGGGCGGAGTGTTACCGGCCGGCCCCGGCGAGGGCGTGGAGGCAGGGCATACCGCACTTGAGCTGATGGCTTCCGCCGTGGCGTTGGTCGGTCTGGGCCTGGGGGCCTGGTTGTTTATCTTCAAGCGTGACTGGCTTGCGCGCGCCACTCAGCAGGGGATCGGTGCCGGGCTTTGGACCTTGTGGAATCTGGCATGGGGCTTCGACATTGTTTTCGACTGGTTGTTGGTAAGACCCTGGCGCGGCCTGGTGCGCATGCTGAAAGGCGATCTGTTCGATGCCTTCTTCCGCCTGATTGCTCAGGCTTTGCGTGTTGTACATTTAGGGCTTTCCCGAACCCAGACAGGCAAATTACGCGGCTATGCTGCCACCATGGTGGTCGGGGCCGCGCTGATTCTACTGAGCCTGGCGCTAGCGTTCTAGGGATTGTGCAAAACCCGGATAAGGAGATGCAACGCTTATGATACTGGTGTGGTTAATCGTGATCCCTTTCATCGGGGGACTCCTGTGCTGGCAGATAGAGCGATTCGGTGATAAGCCGACGCGCTGGATCGCGCTTGTCACCATGCTGGTCGAGCTGTTGATTTCGTTTTGGTTGTGGGCACAGTACGATTTCCATCTGCCGGCGCTGGATGGCTCGACTACCCAGTGGGCTCTGGAATTTCGGGTGGTCTGGATTGAACGTTTTGGCATCGATTTTCACCTTGCCATGGATGGTCTGTCGCTGGTGCTTATCGCCCTGACCAGCTTTCTCGGCGCGCTGGCGGTGCTATGTTCGTGGAACGAGATTGTGCGCCGGATCGGGTTTTTTCATCTCAACTTACTGTGGATTCTCACCGGCGTTGTCGGGGTGTTTCTGGCCATCGACCTGTTCCTGTTCTTCTTCTTCTGGGAGCTGATGCTGGTGCCGATGTACTTCTTGATTGCTCTGTGGGGCCATAGTGGTTCGAAGGGCAAAACTCGCATCGGTGCGGCCATCAAGTTCTTCATCTATACCCAGGCCAGTGGGCTTTTGATGCTGGTCTCGATCCTCGGGCTGGTGTTCGCTCATCATGCCAACACTGGCGAGTATTCTTTCAGCTATGAGGTGCTGCTGGAAACCACGCTGTCGCCCACACTTTCCACGTGGTTGATGCTGGGCTTCTTTATCGCCTTTGCGGTCAAACTGCCCGTGGTGCCGCTGCACGGGTGGCTGCCGGATGCCCATGCTCAGGCACCGACCGCCGGCAGCGTGGATCTGGCGGGAATACTTCTCAAGACCGCCGCCTACGGCATGATGCGTTTCGCTTTGCCGCTGTTTCCCGAGGCCTCCCAGGCATTCGCGCCCATCGCTATGGGGCTTGGCCTGCTCGGTATCTACTACGGTGCGGTGCTGGCCTGTGGGCAACAGAACGTTAAGCGCTTCATAGCCTATACCAGTGTCGCCCACATGGGGTTCGTACTGATTGGCATCTATTCCGGCTCTCTATTGGCTTTACAGGGTGTGATAGTACTGATGCTGGCCCACGCCTTTTCCGCAGCGGGGCTGTTTATTCTCAGCGGACAGTTATACGAGCGCCTGCGTACCCGTGAGATGGACAAGATGGGCGGTCTGTGGGGGCGGCTGGGGAGCCTGCCGGGGTTCTGGCTGTTCTTTATTGCTGCTTCGCTGGGAATACCTGTCACTGCCAATTTTGTTGGTGAATTCATGGTGCTGTTCGGTACTTTTCCCACGGCACCCTGGGTGGTTGTGATCGCAAGCTTTGGCCTGGTGCTGGCAGCAATCTATTCGCTGATCCTGATGCAGCGCGTGCACTATGGCCCGCCACGCAGCGAGACGCCCTTGAAGGGGCTTGATGCCCGCGAATTTGCCATGATGCTTAGCATCGTCGTGCTGCTGATATGGCTTGGTATCTACCCCCAACCTCTGCTTGATACGACCGAGGCCGCAATGGGAGAAGTGCAACAGGTGTTCGAGACCTCGGGCACGGCGTTGCGGGAAATCTCTACCGGGCCGGGCGCGCCCATCACTCTGATGCCGGAGGCCCGCTGATGCCCGTTGCTGTTCTTATCGCCTATCTGCCAATAATTCTGGTTGCCGCGACGGCGATTGCGGTGATGCTTGGCATCGCCTGGCGTCGCGAGCACGCCGTAACGGTTGCTGCCAGCGTACTCGGCCTGGGGCTGGCCTTGATCGCTCAGGCGTTTGCCTGGCGGGTGATTCCCGTACACACGCCACTGCTCGATTTCGATGGTCTGGCGCTATTGGCCGGGCTCTTGATCCTGGCGTCGACCCTGGTTTGCGCGATTCTGTCCCATGCGTATCTTGAGTCTTTTCACGGCGCCCGCGAGGAATTCTATGTGTTGCTGCTGTGCGCGGCTGCAGGGGGCCTGGTGCTGGCGGCGAGTCGGCACCTGGCCAGCCTGTTCATCGGCCTGGAGCTGTTATCCATGCCGCTCTATGGAATGCTGGCCTACGCTTACCACGAGCCACGCTCCCTTGAAGCCGGCATCAAATACCTGATTCTTTCTGCCGCCGCCAGCGCCTTTTTACTGTTCGGTATGGCGCTGCTCTATGCACAGACCGGTGAGTTACGGATCGACGTTTTGATGGCCAGCCTTGATTCGAACACTGGTATCTGGGGCCTGGCGGGCGTTGGCCTGATGCTCGTGGGGTTGGGCTTCAAGCTTTCGGTAGTGCCCTTTCATCTATGGACCCCGGACGTCTACGAGGGTGGGCCGGGGCCGGCGACGACCTTTCTGGCCACTGCCAGCAAGGTGGCGGTGTTCGTGCTGCTGCTGCGGCTGATGCTGTCGGCGCCCGTCGTGCAGGGTGACTGGCTGCGCACGGTGCTTACCGGGCTGGCACTTGCAAGCATGCTAATCGGCAACCTGCTGGCGCTGACTCAGTCTAACCTCAAACGCATCCTTGGCTATTCGTCGATTGCTCACTTCGGCTACCTGCTGATCGTGCTGGTGGTCGCGGACGGCCTGGCGGCGGAAACGGGAGGGGTCTACCTGATCACCTACGTGTTGAGCACTCTGGCGGCGTTTGGCGTGGTCATCCTGATATCGAGCACTGTCAGCGGCGAAGACGCAGCAGCGCTGCACCACTATCGCGGCCTGTTCTGGCGGCGCCCTTACCTGACCGCAGTACTTACCGTGGCTATGCTTTCGCTGGCGGGCATTCCGGCGACCGTCGGCTTCATCGGCAAGTTTTATCTCATCGCCCTGGGCGTGGAAGCCCAGCGCTGGTGGCTGGTGGGTGGCATCATCCTTGGCAGCGCCATCGGGCTTTACTACTACCTGAGGGTCACAATCACGCTGTTTATGGCCGAACCGGGAATGTACCGTCGCGACGCATCCGATGACTGGGGCTCGCGGGCAGGGGGCCTGGTGGTGCTTGCTGTAGCGGGGTTGGTGATACTGCTGGGCGTCTATCCGGCGCCGATGATCGAGCTTGCCCGAGCCCTTGGTGCGATTACCATCCGCTGAATGAAACCGCCCGACAGGCTTCCAGCAGGATAACCACCAAGCTATGAAGGGAGTTCAGTCACTCCAGACAAAGAAGGCAGCTGTCTTTATCACCAGACTGCGCCACCATTTCCCCGAACGGACTGGCAGTAATTCCCTGGCTTTTCGCAACTTGCTCGAATCTTGCTCTTGCTGAAGGAGCCACAGCCACTAGCAAGCCACCACTTGTTTGAGGGTCACACAGGATAAGAGAATCACTCTCCGTCATATTGTGAACATAAGAACCAAAGGCAGCTGCATTGCGATAAGTGCCTCCGGGAATACATTCAGCCTCAATATAAGTGGACAGGTTCGGCATTATTGGCAATGCGCTCACATTCAATTTGGCAGACAACCCGCTACCGCGGCAGACTTCAAGTAGATGCCCCACCAACCCAAAGCCGGTGACGTCTGTCATTGCGTGCACACCCTCTATTTCTGCGAATACCAACCCTGGCTTATTCAGAGTTGTCATGTTCTTCACGGCCAGAGCCAGGTCAGCGTCTGTCAGTAAACCTTTTTTCGATGCGCTGGTAAGAATGCCGACTCCGAGCGGCTTGGTGAGATAGAGCAGGTCTCCCTCACGGGCACGGTCATTACGCATAATCCGATCAGTCGCAACCTGCCCGGTAACAGCAAGCCCGAAGATTGGCTCTGGTGCGTCAATACTGTGACCACCAGCCAGCGCAATGCCTGCCTCGCTGCATACTGCCCGGCCACCATCCATCACTCTGGATGCAATCTCCGGGGCCAGCGCATTTACTGGCCATCCTAGAATTGCAATTGCCATCAGCGGCTTACCGCCCATGGCATAAACATCGCTTATGGCGTTGGCAGCAGCAATTCGCCCAAAATCATACGGGTCATCAACAACAGGCATGAAAAAGTCTGTTGTGCTGATAATGCCTATCCCGTTACCAATATCGACGACGGCCGCATCATCCCGGCTTTCATTTCCTACCAGAAGCCGGGGATCTGAAAATTGTGGAACCTTGGTGTGAAGAATTCGTTCTAAAACATCCGGTGCAATCTTACAGCCGCAACCCGCACCATGGCTAAATTCGGTTAATCGTATCGTCAAATCTGCTACCCCTTCCTGTTCCATTCCGGCCCGCGCCTCCATTAATTTCCCTTTTGTTCCAGTGAGATGATTATCCCCACGCAAGAACCGGTGGTATGTTGGCGCTATATTCTTCTGTCTTTACAGGTTTTTTGTCCGGGTTGCTTAAAGTCAATTACTGCCTACGGTTTTACCGTGTCCGAACTGTTGACCCAACTGCACACCAATTTTACCAAGAATGGCAGTATACAGCGAAAGGCGGGCCTTTGGCCGTTGGGCTTTACCGAAGTCGGCGAGACGAGACGCACAATACAATGAATGGATTTGGTCGGTTTTGTTTGGCGTTTGACGTTAAACGTTAAGCGTTATACTATTTCGGCATGATCAAGACCTTCCGATGTAAAGACACCAAGACCCTGTTTGAGACTGGGAAAACCAGGCGGTTTGCGGCGATCAAGGCGGCGGCGGAGCGTAAGTTGATTGTGCTTCAGGCCGCCGAAGCGCTGGATGATCTGAAGTCCCCTCCTGGCAACCGGTTGGAGGCTTTGAGTGGCGATCGTGAGGGTCAATACAGCGTCCGCATCAACAGGCAGTGGCGGGTGTGTTTTCGATGGACAGATGATGGCCCGGAAGATGTTGAAATTGTTGACTACCACTGAGGAGTACGCGCAATGATTCGTAATGGTATGCGCCCCATTCACCCGGGGGAGATTCTTCGGGAAGAGTACTTGGAGCCGCTGGAAATGAGCGTGAATGCCCTTTCCAAGGCGTTGCATGTTCCGACTACCCGGATGAATGAAATCGTCCGTGAGAAACGAGGCGTTACAGCAGATACGGCTTTGCGCCTGGCTCGATACTTCGGTACCAGCGAGCGCTTTTGGCTGAACCTGCAGACAGAATTTGAGCTCCGCCAAGCACAGATCAGTAAGGCCACTCAGGTGGCAAAAGAAATTCGGCCGTACGCGGCGTGATTGGCTGACATGCCCAGCGCTGAAGCCAGAGAAGGAGTCTTAAGGAGATATCTGTGTCTGAAATTGGAAATACTCCAAGCGGAGTGGGGCAGAAAGGGTTCTTTTCAAAGTTGGCAAGCGGCGACTTTGGCCTGGCCAAAACCTATTGGCTCTACGGCGTTTTGGTCGGCCTGATTGTTAACGCTGTTACCAGAGTAATTCCCTCAGTTGGCGTTTTGGCGCTTGTTCTGGCTGTGACGATTGCCTATCAGGCGATGGTTCTGCTTGGCATATGGCGCGCAGCAGGCAGGTACCAGGGCCGCAAGGTTTGGGCTATTTTGGCGAAGATTGCCACGGTGCTCGGTTGGTTGGGCGTTCTGGCAAGTGTCTGGGTCGTTGTTGAAATACTCGCGTATCTATAAGGGAGAGCTACTCGCTCACCCAACGCTGAACAACATCCAGTGCCCCCGTCGAAGGGCTGGAGCGCGTCAGAAAAACCTGAACGTGTCATGTTGCGAAAATGCCAACTTGTCGCCGAATCGTTGGAGTCCTATAATTGTGGCAATTATTAACACACGATAAAGGTGGAGTCATGGCCAGAACAACTAGCATTACTATCGGGGCACCGTTAGATGACTTTGTAGGGAAGCTGATAACGTCTGGACGTTATGGCTCGACCAGTGAGATTGTTCGCTCAGCATTGCGATTGCTTGAGCGCCAGGAAAACCAACTAGCCGCGTTAAGAGCTGCGGTGGAGGCCGGCGAGCGCAGTGGAGAAAGCAACCTGTCTTTGCACGACATTGCAGCGCGAGTGAAACAGCAACGCCATGTATAAACTCTCAAACTTGGCGGCTGAAGATTTTGCAGCTATCTACGAGTACACCCTGCTCAATTTCGGAGCACTTCAGGCTGACATCTACACCGACGATTTGGATAAAACCTTTCAGCTTTTATCAGGCTCACCATTGATGGGCTACGAATGCCCAGAAATTGCAGTCGGTGTCCGTCGTCATGATCACCAGAAGCATGCCATTTTTTACCGGCAACGTGAGCACGATATTTTCGTGATAAGAATACTCCATCAACAGATGGATCTATGGAGGCATCTCTTCGAGTTCTGAGCATCCCAAGCCGATAGCTGAGGGTGGCGCAGAGATCGGGAAAATCTGGTTTTGTGAAGAAGATACGTTGTTCGATGTCAGCTTTGTCATGTTTTTTCGCCCCTCAGCCTCACAAGTTCGCCACCCCAAACGGAATATGCACCATCGGAATATCCCCCGCATCAGATTCCAGGTGCGACCGTTGGTCATCAAAGAACATGTGGGGCTTAAGCACGTTCAGAATCCGGTCTTTCTTCATACCACCCAGGAAGAACACCTCATTGGCATCCACACCCCAGTGTTCCAGCGTTGTAATCACGCGCTCATGAGAAGGCGCATTGCGAGCCGTCACAATGGCGGTTCGCAATACCCGCTTATAATCGGGGTCGTCCGTTACAGCTTGGTCTTCCAGCTTTTGCAGGTGTGAAAGCTTGCGGAATAGATCTGCAAGCGGGCCCGGGCTGTGGGGAATCTGCGAGCGGGACGTCTCGTGCTCCTGAAAGTCCTCCAGCGAGCCGGCTTTGTAAACCTGCTCAGAGGCATCATCTGCAATCACACCATCAAAATCGAAAGCAATACGCAGCTCCGTATCACCTTCATCATCCACTACCTTGCTGGGCAGAACCGTGCCAGCCGCGTAGCCATAGTCCAGCGCCTGTGACACATCGGCGGCATTTGCAGAGAGAAACAGCGAGGCGTTGAATGCTGGAATGTAGGCGTAAGGTGATTTGCCCTCCAGAAAGGCCGCGCGGGAAATGTCCAGGCCGTGGTGATGAATAGAGTGGAACACCCGCTTGCCGGTAATCACCGAATTTCGGGATAGCAACACCACTTCAACCGGGCACTGCTCCGGAAACTTCTGGTTCACACTCAAAAAACGTTTCACGAACGGGAAGGCAACGCCTTTGCGCAAGGGTTCATCCAAGTGAGCTTCCTGATACTTCCGATAGGCCTTCTCACCCTGTTCCCGGAATACACGGTCAGACCCTGACAGATCAAACAGAGCGCTGGACGCAACCGCGATAACCAGCTTGTCTTCGATGGGATAGGGCATCGGCAGAGCGTTCCTTCTCTTTGCGGGTATCGAAATTCAAATCTCTGGAATCTGAGCCATAGTCGCACTATGCGACACATTTCGTCGCATTCGCGTTGCATAGTTATCATATCAAACAGGAGGGATCTTATGATTGATAACTTCAAAACTGATCCGGCGGAGATTTTGGTATCTGGGGGGGCGTTCAAACAATCCCTTCTTCAAAAAGCCTGCACCGGCGAACTAACTGCAGAAAACAGGGAAAGCGAGGTGAGGGAGTCCGTGATATGACCACAGAAAACGAAACCCCCACCATCATTTATGAAAACGCCGAGAATAGTGTTGAAGTGTGGCTGGACTCGAGCCACGAAACGCTGCGGCTGACGCAGGCACAGATGAGCTTTCTGTTTGATGTCAAACCGCAGGATATCACCATGCACCGGAAAAACATCTATGCGTAATGTGAGTTGGCAGAGGTGTCAACTTGTAAGGATTTCTTACAAGTTCAATCCGAAGCTGGCCGGAACGCTGAGCGCAAATGTAAACACCTCGCCCAAGGCTGGACCCTGAACCGCGACCGCTTTGAGGCCAATGCCAGCGAGCTGGAAGCAGCCCTGGCACTGGTACGTAAAACTGCCCAAAGCCCGGAACTGGGCGTTGAGGCAGGGCGCGGGCTGGTGGATATTGTCGCACGCTACGCGCAGACCTGATCGACCCGGCCGTAAAGGTGTCTCACCGAGGCTATTGCTGACGATCTTTGGAACTGTTCAGCTTGGACCAGCTATAGTAATGGTGACGAGTTGTGGGATCGCTATCCTGAGTATTAGACTAGCTTAGTACGTATTCGAGTGCTCAGGATAAGCCAGAATTAGGCTATCCGCTGGCTCTGGCATTCCAATAACGAACAATACAATATGGGATTCGAAGGGATAACCACTCACGATCCACCAGCAAAGGAGGCTTTATCATGGCTAGTCTTAACCAATTGCGTCGCGATCACGCCAACATGGCGCGGTTGCTGCACATACTCTTGCTCAGGCACAAGAACTTGGAGCAGGGCGAGCGCCCAGACTTTCATCTGATACGTGAGGTTGTGGACTACATTCTCGAATACATGGACGGCTTCATCATGCCCTTGGAGCGTCTGTACAGCGAACATCTGCTAGCCAGGGAGCCCGACGCCGAGGCGTTAAGCCGCCGAATGGGCGAGGATTACCAGGCCTTGCGTAAGCGCCTGAACCTGCTCTCCGAAACTCTTAATATGATCCTGATGGATGCTGTAGTGCCCATGGATCGCTTTATCGACGACCTCAAAACCTATCTCGATGCCCATCTAGCTTACTTACAGGTCGAGCGTGAGCAGCTGTTTCCGTTCCTTCGTGAACATCTGACCGATGCGGAGCAGAAGGACTTACTCAAGATGCTGCCAGACGGCGCTCAGGCCAACCTGTCGCGGCTCCGGGAGGATTATCCTGAGCTTTATGCGGAGTTCAAGGCGGCGCCGTCGCCGTTTTTCTGAGCACGGTGTTAGAAAGGGGAGCGCCATGCACAGCGCTTGGCTTGTTGGCATTGATCTGGGTGGCACCAAAACCGAAGTCATCCTGATGGACCGGCAAAGTAACGAGCATTTCAAAAAGCGCGTGCCGACCCCCGCAGGGGATTATCCCGCCACCCTGGAAACCATACGGTCGCTGGTGCTGGACGCCGAATTACAGGCAGGTGTCAGCGGTTTACCTGTGGGCATTGGCATACCCGGTAGCGTTTCTGGCATCACCGGCAGAATAAAGAATGGCAACTCCACCTGGATTAACGGACAACCCATGCAGGACGACTTGTGCGCCCTGTTGCAAAGGCCGGTCACTCTCACCAACGATGCCAATTGCCTGGCGCTTTCTGAGGCCACAGATGGGGCGGGCAAAAACCACAACGTAGTATTCGCAGCCATACTGGGCACAGGTTGTGGCGCCGGCATAAGTGTGAATGGCCGAATTCTCACCGGCCCTAACGGCGTTGCCGGTGAATGGGGCCACAACCCGCTGGCCTGGACGCCACAAGCCGACATGGCACTGCGCCCCTGCTTCTGTGGCCGCTATGGCTGCAACGAAACCTTCCTGTCTGGCGTCGGGCTGTCATTGACGCACACACTGCTGTCCGGCCTGGAGCGACCCGCCCGGGACATCACCGATAACGCTCGCAAAGGTGACACAGAGGCCGCTGAAACTCTGAATCAGTACTTGGAACACCTGGCCCGTGGCCTGGCTGCCGTTATCAATGTACTGGACCCGGACATTATTGTATTGGGAGGCGGTATGAGTAATGTCGAACAAATCTACCGGGAGCTGCCGCCAAGATTGACGAAGTACGTGTTTGGTGGAGAGTGCGGAACTCCGGTGGTAAGAGCTGTTCACGGGGATTCCAGTGGGGTGCGGGGGGCGGCTTGGTTAGCTGATCAGTCCAGTTCCTGAACGCCACCACCAGATACCGTCAGTATCTGCCCGCTGACCCAGCCTGCGGCAGGTGAGCACAGAAACAGGGCGACGTTAGCCATGTCCTGGGGCTCGCCCAGTCGCTGAATAGGGGTGTGTTCCAGCATTTTTTTCTCGATGTTATCGTTCAGCACGGATTTCAGTGCGTCGGTGCGGGTGGCTCCGGGGGCGATGCCGTTCACCCGGATGTTCTTCGGGCCCAGATCAAAGGCGATGTTGCGAACAAGGTGGCTGGTCGCTGACCATAACGGCTGCACCGAAGGTTTCTGCGATGGCACGGCCGATACCGGCACCTGCACCTGTGACGACCACGACTTGATCGTCGAGCCTGAAGTGTTTTGGATCATACATATTGGTTATTTCCGCGTGTGGTCGGATTGGGTTTCGAAAACAAGTCTAGATCTAGATCTAGAACTGCTCCCCCGTCGACAAATGGCTGCGAATCAACTCAGCCAACTGCTTCGCCGGCTCTGAAGGCCTGCCGGATGGCCGGTGCAGGGCAATCTCCACGGATTGCAGCGCGGGCATGCCGCTGCGCTCGTCCAGCACTCGCAACTGGGGCGTGAGCATATTACGGGTGATAACGGCGACTGCCAGCCCTGCTGCGACGACCGGCATTAGGCCAGTCATTGACTGGCTGGAGTAGGCCATTCGCCAATCCCGCCCCGCGTTTGCCAAAGCCTGCTCGGCAACCTCGCGGAATACGTCGGCGCCGGGGGAGTAGAGCGCCAGCGGTATCGGATCGGTCAGAGAGGGTTGGGCGTTGGCGCCGACAGCCCACATCAGTGGCTCCCGCCGGATGACTTCGCCTCCCGGGGATCGCGACTGGCGCGTAACCACGGCCAGGTCCATATTTCCCGCCTGTACCTGCTTCACCAGCTCCACGCTTGATCTGCAGGTAACCTGTAACTGTACCGCGGGAAACTGTCGGTTGAAGTGAGAGAGGACCGAGGTCAGCAGGAACGCATAATCCTCCGGAATACCAAGGTTCAGCTGCCCGGAAACCTGGCGTTGCTGCACGTCATCAACGGCCTCGTTGTTGAGTTCCAGCATCTTTCTGGCATACCCCACCAGCTTCTGGCCCTCGGCCGTAAACCGGATGCGCCGCCCGTCCTTTTCGTGAAGCGGAACGCCAAGCGCGGCTTCCAGTCGGTTCAACTGCATGCTTACCGTGGACTGGGTGTAGGCCAGGCGCTCCGCTGCTGCTGTCACGGTTCCGGTGTCTGCGATGGTCACTAACGTGAGCAGCATGTTCAAGTCCAGTACTCGTGTTTTCAATGTATCAATCCTGTTGATGTAACCTATCAAAAACCATTGATGTTGTGATGAATATTAGGTGTATAGGCTGTCAGTGTCGAATCCAATCCATCTCTTTTCAATCCACCCACAGCAACAGGAGCCACGACGGTGCGCACATTGACAAGCCCTTCCCGCCCACTTTTTATCAGTATTATTGCTGCGCTTTTTGCCGTTGTGCTTTGGGCTGGCGCGCCCTTGCTGGTGGATATTGCCAGTTCGGTACCGCCGTTCCAGCTCACCACCATTGCTCTGCTCAGTGGTGCCATAGTGGCTTTGCCGATGAGCATTCGCAAACGGCGTAGCCGTGGTGACCAAAGGGTTCATGCGCCGATGTCCCTTAAGTGGAAGCTGGCTATTTATGGCCTGATACCGGCTTTGATACTTGGGGCTGTTGGCGGTTATCTGACCGGTATTGGAATGGCACCGACCGCCGAGGCAGCGCTGATTACCTACACCTGGCCGGTGATGTTCATTGTGATGAGCCAGTGGCTTTTTCATCGTCGGCTCCCGCTTCCTGTTCTGTGCGGCGCACTCATCGCGTTTTCTGGCGCTGCGGTGTTACTTTCCCCGGAAGCGGGAGGTGCGGGACTTTCGCAATACATGGTCGGGTACGCGCTGGCTCTGATGGCCGGTTGCTGCTGGGCATTGTATTCGTGGATTTGCCAGGCGGCGCCTGTTGCGATTGCACCGCTAATGCCCGGGCTTTTTCTGCTGGCGGCGGTGGGAGCGGCAATCGCTGATGTTCTTTCGGGTAGCGCTTTCGGGCTGCCATCCGGCCTGGCGCTTGTTGCCGGCGTTGCGCTTGGCGTCGGGCCTTATGGGCTTGCCATGGTGGCATGGGACCTGGCGCTCCGTAATGGACCGGCGGCCCTGGTGGGTAGCCTCGCCTATGGAGTGCCCGTGCTGGCGGCTGCGTTTCTGGTGATTGCTGGCGTTACGGCTCCGGATTGGCGGTTACCACTCGCGGCTTTACTGGTGGTCGCCGGATCGATTGTGGCGACCATGAAGCGCAGTCATGAAGCGCAGTGATGACCGTCTGAAATGTTGATGCAAAAGTAATAGACTGCAGGTTGACGGATTTATCGCTGCAACCCGGTGACCTATTAAAAAACCAACGCTGCAAAACCTCCTGAGACGGCCGGCTGATGAAGCCGGCCAGAACTTCGTGGCCGTGTGTGTATCGCTTACTTTCTGCTTCGTTGTCTATTCGATGCTGCTGGTCACCGTACCGGTCTACGGCCTCGAGCTCGGTGCTTCTCCCCTGATGCTGGGTGTCATTCTTAGTTCTCAGTATCTGCTTCCTTTTTTGCTGGCCATTCCTCTGGGCGGCGTGGTGGCGCGCCACGGAGGCCGGATTACACTGGTGGCCGGCGCGCTTGTAATGACTGCGGGCCTGCTGCTCATGCAGCTTCTGCCCGGCTATTACGGGCTCATTGGCGGCCAGCTGTTAATAGGGCTGGCACACCTTCAGATGGTGTTGTCGGCCCAGACGATCATCTCGTCGCTGGCAACCGGCCCAAAGCTGGAAGGCTATTTTGGCTGGTATGCCACCTGGCTGTCTGGAGGGCAGGTGGTTGGCCCTTTGCTGGCGGGCGGCTGGATTCAATGGGCAGGCGGTGTAGACAACCTGTTTCTGGTGATGGCTGGTATTGCTTTGATGGGTGGTTTGGCGGGCCTGGCGCTGACGGGTGACGCAACGTTGGGTATGCCTGTTACCGGAAAACAGACCGGGTTTCGTGCCCAGGCCACACTGATACGAGGCAATACAGGTGTTCAGGTATCAATCGCCATTACGGTGGCGGGTATGTTTGCTCTGGGTGTTTATGGCAGTTATATGCCCGTCTACCTTGATAGCCTGGAAATGAGCGCGGTGATGATCGGTGTGCTGATCAGCCTGAGGTCGGGCGTTTCCATGGTGATACGGCCGTTTATTCTCCGGATTATTCACGCCGTTGGCGGGCGCGAGAAAGCAACAATTCTGGCGTTGTGTACTATGTCGGTAGGCTTGGCCTGTATGGGGTTCGCGGGTAATGTGTTTGCAATTGCACTCTTGTCGATGCTGGTCGGGCTGGGTGGGGGCTTGACGCAACCCCTGTCGATGGTTGTTCTGGCTGAGAGTGTAGGGCGGGAACAGAGGTCCGGGGCGTTGGGTATGCGCCTGATGGCCAACCGGGCTGTTCACTTTGTGGCACCGCTACTGTTCGGCGCGGTTCTTGGGATGAGTGGTTTTGGTTTGTCTTTTGGCCTTTCAGGCATGTTCATAGCGTTGGTTGCCGTTGTACTGCTGTGGCTTCACGGCCAGCGCAGAGCTATTTAGCAATCGCTACATAGCGCGCTCTACGTAGCACTCTCTACACAGCACTCCCTAGAGGAATCGTCTGGGTATTTTTGATCTCACGCAGTGCAAAGTTGGAGTTAACCTGTGCAATACCCTGCAAGGTGAATATTTTTTCGTTCAGGAAGCGGTCATAGCTGGCCATATCCGGCACGATTACCCGCAACACGAAATCCGCATTACCGGTAACCGCGAAACACTGAAGCACTTCCGGATAGCTGCTCACCTGCCGCTCGATATCCGCCGTGCTGTCTATGGTGTGTCGTTGAAGTGACAGGTTG
>Ga0075530_1000600_pt1 | contig 17196 bp, 17 predicted proteins | sample NGEPerD_2_FD_75101 | JGI IMG/M metagenome (GOLD analysis project Ga0075530, IMG submission 75101) | Arctic peat soil microbial communities from the Barrow Environmental Observatory site, Barrow, Alaska, USA - NGEE PermafrostL1-D | ecosystem: Environmental > Terrestrial > Soil > Wetlands > Peat ... | reverse complement strand
TTGACACCCCGCTCAGCCCGCCAGATCTCTCCGACGAACCGGGGCCTGCTACTGGGCGCTCCGGTACCTACCCAGGCGGGACTCACACCCGCTGGCCTGATCCAGCTTTCAGGACGCACCATGGCCAGCACCCTACGCAGCCCTCGGCCCACTCGGCAGGCCTCAGCCGCTGAGGTCCCGCGACCAGGTCACGCTCTCGACCGGGACGTTGCCGATGTCGAACCGCAGCCAGGTCTCCACCTCGCCGCCGTCGGCGTCTGCCGTGACCAGCCGCTGCGAGTCGGGCTGACCTGCCAGCCACACGATCCGGTCTCCCGCCCACCCCATGGGGCGGACGGCGTCCGCCGGCGCCGTGAGCGGAGACATCCGGCCGCCGTCGACGGGCTGCGCGCCAAACCCCACGGCATCGGCGAAGACGAGAACAGCCCTCCCGTCCGGCGACCAGGACTGGGATCCGTTCGTGAGGTGGGCCCCGGCGAACAGGTGCTGCTCGGTGCCCCCCGGGTCGACGACTGCCAGGTCGTCGCCGTCGTGTACCGCCAGCTTCGAACCGTCGGGTGCCCACCCCAGCCCCGGGACGGTCGGGTCGGCCTCCGTGTGGAGGGGCAGCCGACGCACGGTCCTGCCTGCACCTGTCGCCACGTCGACGACGCGGACCTCGCCGTCCACGAACGCGGCCACGGTGCGGTTGTCGGGTGACATCTCGGCGAAGAAGGCCCAGTGGTCCAGCTCCACGACCTGGCCGGTCCGCAGGTCCTGGACATCGACTCTCGCGGCGATGTCCCCGCTGAAGTCGACGGCGCTGGCCAGGTACGAGCCGTCGGGCGACAGGCGCTGCGTGAAGTAGCCCTCCGCCGTCCCGTCACTGGGTGGGACGGCGATCACCCCTCCTCCGCCGACCGGGGTGACGAACACCGTCGCTTGGGCCTGCGCCCCAACGGTCACCGCCATCCACGCGATCCCTGGTCGCGCCGACTCAGAGCTCCCCAGCTCGAAGACGGGCGGGGGTTCGTATGCGGGCTGCGGCATGGACGTCAGGCGCGACTGGACGAAGGCCGTAGACACCGCGACGGCCACCACGGCGGCAGCAGCGACACCGGCCACCACCAGACGGCGCCGGCGCATGGCCGGGGCGCGATCGTCGAGCCGGCTGAGCAGCGCGGCGGGCTGGGCCTCGTCGGCCATCTCCTGGAAGCGCGTCCGCAGTCGTTCCTCGGTGGTCGTCATCGGGCCTCCCTCCCCCGGGTGCCGGCCGGCGCCAGGTCACCGCTCGCGACCCGAAGCCGGTGCAGCGCCTTGAACGTCTGGCTCTTCACGGTGCCGACGCTGATGCCGAGCAGCTCGGCGACCTCGCGCTCGGTGAGGTCCTCGTAGAACCGGAGCACGAGGATCGCCCGCTGGCGCCGGCCGAGCCGGTTCAAGGCCTGTGCCAGGTCAAGGCGCTCCTCCACCTGGTCCCCGGCGCTCTCGGGTCGACGCGGCTCGGGGATGACGTCGGTCAGGTCCTCGTTGACCCGGCGCCGGCGCCAGATCGACACCTGGTCGCGGTACATGGTCCGGCGGACGTAGGACTCCGCGGCGCCGGCGAACCGGATGCTGCCCCAGTGCCGTGCGGTCTTCTCCAGGGCCGACTGGATCAGGTCCTCCGCGAGCTGCTGGTCACCGGTCAGCACGTAGGCCGACCGGACCAGCGCGGAGCCGCGGGCGATCACGAACCCGCGGAACTCCGAGTCCTCCAGCGCCTTCACGAGACCTCCGTCCCGGCTCGGCCGTCCACCCAGGATGCTCCGGTGGACGGCCGAGCGTTGCCGCTACGCGACAACCGAGTGGTGCCGTCGCACCCGCTGGGTGCCGACCAGGACGACGCCGGTGACGGCCGCGCCCGCGGCCGCGCTGAGAGCCAGCTGCCAGGCGACCGCGTTCCCGGTCGAGCTGTCGCTGATCGAGGTGGCGCTCCCGGGCTTGTTGGCCGGCTCCGCACCCCGCTCGGCGTGCTCGATCTGCGCCTTCGGCGGGTGGGGTGCGCCCTGCCGCTCGAGGTACTCGACCTGGGCCTTGGGGACCGGCTGCGGCTCGTCGGCCGCGTTGGCCGCGACCGGAAGCCAGACAGCAGAGGCTGCCAGCCCGACCACGGACATCCCCCGCACAACACGCTGTGTCTTCGACATCGTGGGCTCCTTGTGCCTGCGCCTGCAGGCGGAAGAGGTGGGTTGCTGATTTCGGCGGACGTCCACTGCCCAAGACGCGCGTCCCGGCTCCGATGGTTGCCCGCCTACGCTGTCCCGTGTGCTCGTGCTGCTGCCTCCCTCGGAGGGCAAGGCATCCCGGCGGCGCGGCACCCCGGCCGACCTCGGCGTCTTGTCATTCCCCGAGCTGACCGCGGCCCGACTGCAGGTGCTCGAGGCACTGGCCAGCGTCAGCGACTCCCCCGGCGCCGCCGCAGCCCTCGGGGTGGGCACCTCACTGGCGGACGACGTCGCCCGGAACACGCGCTGGCGCACCGAGCCGGCGCTGCCGGCGTCCGCCCTCTACACCGGCGTGCTCTACGACGCGCTCGACCTGGCGGGCCTGCCCCCCGCCACCCGGCGCCGCGCCACCAACCGTCTGCTGGTGATCTCCGCGGCGTGGGGGGCGTTGCGCCCGGGCGACCGCGTCCCGCCCTACCGCCTGTCGATGGGCGTCGACCTACCCGGCATCGGTCCGCTCGCTGGCTTCTGGCGCCGGCACCTCGCAGAAGCATTGGCGCCGCTGGCAACCGGGCTGGTCGTCGACTGCCGCTCGGCCACCTACGTGGCGGCCTGGCGGCCTCGGGGTGCAGTCGCCGTCCGCGTCCTCCAGGACCAGTCCGGACGGCGGACCGTCGTCTCGCACATGGCGAAGCACACCCGGGGTCTCGTGGCCCGGCACCTTCTCCTACGCGGCGGCCGGGACCCCCGGACGCCGGACTCCCTGGCGGACGCCGTCTCGGAGCGGTTCGAGAGCGAGCTGGGGCCGCCGTCCCGCGACGGCAGCCGCACGCTCGACGTCATCGTCCGGGCCTGAGCGGCAACGACGTGCTTGATCACGGGGAGGGGGTGAGGGCCCGCGCGAGGTCGGCCTGGACGTCGGCGACGTCCTCGAGGCCGACGGACAGGCGCACGAGGCCGTCGGTGATGCCGACCCGGGCCCGTCCCTCGGCACCGAGCCGACGGTGGGTGGTGGTCGCGGGATGGGTGATCAGTGACTTGGAGTCACCCAGGTTGTTCGAGATGTCCACCACACGCAGGGCGTCCAGCAGGGCGAACGCCTCCGCCTTGCCCCCGACCAGCTCGAACGTCACCACGGTGCCGCCGCCGTCCATCTGCGCCCGCGCCAGCACGTGCTGCGGGTGCGAGGGGAGCCACGGGTAGCGCACCGAGGTGACCTGCGGCTGCTCCTCCAGCCACGCGGCCAGGCGCAGCGCCGACGCCTGGGCGTGGCGCACACGCATCGCCATCGTCTCCAAGCCCTTGGTGAGGACCCACGCGTTGAACGGGCTCAACGAGGGCCCGGTGTGGCGCATCAGCAGCCGCACGTCCTCGTCGACGTAGGCCTTCGGTCCCAGGATCGCCCCGCCGAGCGTGCGCCCCTGGCCGTCGATGTGCTTGGTGGCCGAGTACACGACGACGTCGGCGCCGTGCTCCATCGGCCGCTGCAGCACCGGTGTGGCGAAGACGTTGTCGACGACGACCGTCGCACCGGCCGCGTGGGCCAGGTCGCAGACGGCGCGCACGTCGACCAGCTCCTGCATCGGGTTGGACGGCGACTCGAAGAACACCGCCTTCGCGGGCGTCGAGAGTGCCTTCTCCCACTGGTCGAGGTCGGCGCCGTCCACGAACTCGGTCGTCACGCCCCAGCGCGGCAGCAGCTCGTCGAGGATCACGAAGCACGAGCCGAACAGGGAGCGCGCCGCGACCACCCGGTCGCCGGCGCGCACCAGCGCCGCCATCGCCGTGAAGACGGCCGCCATCCCGCTCGCCGTCGCGAAGCAGGCCGGCGCCCCCTCGATCAGCCGGAGGCGCTCCGCGAACGCGTCGACCGTCGGGTTGCCGTAGCGCGAGTAGACGAAGCGGTCGATGTCGCCCGCGAAGGCCGCCTCGGCCTCGGCCGCGCTGCCGTAGACGAACCCGGACGTGAGGAACAGCGCCTCGGCCGTCTCGTCGAAGCCCGAGCGAGCCAGTCCCCCGCGCACGGCCAGCGTGTCGGGGCGCCAGCTCGGGTCGGGCTCGTTCACGACTGGCGCCAGGGCAGCTGCTCGCTGCGCCATCCCCCGACTCCCCGGTGGCCGTCGCCGTCCAGCTGGCCCTCGAAGCCGTCGGCCACGTTGTACGCCGGTCCGAGCCCGGCCCCGGTGACCATCGCGGCGGCCACCGCCGACCGCGCGCCCGATCGGCAGATGAAGACCGCCGTGGTGTCCGGCCCGACCCCCGCCGCCTGCAGCTCGGCGACGAAGTGAGGGTTGCGAGCGCCGTCCGGGTAGGTCTGCAGCTCCACCAGCACGACCTGCTTGCCGATCCCGCTCAGGTCCGGGACGCCGACGTAGCCCCACTCGGCGCGGGTGCGGCAGTCGACGAGCACCGCCGCGTCGTCGTCCGCCAGCACCTTCCACGCCTCGGACGGCGTCAGGTCACCGGCGTACGACATCGTCACGGCTGCGCGAGGTCGACGGGCTGCTCGACGACGACGGCTTGGGCGACCACGACCCGGTCGCCGTCGACGGCGACCGCGGGGCCGCCGTGCAGCCGGTAGCCGTCGGCGAGCGCCTTGCTGACCTTCTCGCAGAACGCGCGGTCGTCCGGCCCGGTCAGCAGGCGGTAGGACAGCTGCTCGGTCACGACGGTCTCCTCGAGGTCGACGGGCGGATCGGTCACGGACGCCGTCCAGGTCTCGCCGCGCGCCGCGGCGTCCATGGCGGCGTTGGCCAGGCGGTCGGCGTGGCCGTTGCGCTCCCGGGGCACCCACGTGTAGCGGACCTGCCCGGGCGGCAGCACGTCCCGCGCCTCGAGCGCGAGCCGGCGCATGTCGTCGTGCTTGATCTTCCACCGGCCGCTCATCTGCTCGACGACGAGCTTGGAGTCCATCCGCACCTCGACCGACGCCAAGGCGTCGAGCGCCGCGACCGCCCGGAGCCCGGCGACCAGGCCGCCGTACTCGGCGACGTTGTTGGTCGCGATCCCGATCGCGTCGGCCACCTCGGCGAGCACCTCGCCGGTGTCGGCGTCCTTGACGACGGCACCGAAACCGGCGGGCCCGGGGTTGCCGCGGGAGCCGCCGTCCGCCTCCACGATCAATCGACGCGACGAGCCGGCCACGGTCACACCCCCGAGTCGGGGACGCGCACGAGGATGCGGCGGCACTCCTCGCAGCGCAGCACCTCGTCGTCCGCCGCATCCCGGATGCGGGCCAGGTCGGACGGCGGCAGCTCGAGCCGGCAGCCCTCGCAGCGCCTGGCCTTCAGCGGGGCGGCGCCGAGACCGCCCGAGGCGCTGCGGACCTTGTCGTACAAGGCGACCAGGCCGTCGTCCAGCGCGGCGACGGTCTGTTCACGCTCCGACGTGACCCGCCCGACCTCCGCGTCGATCTCGGCCGTGGACCGGTCCAGTCGCTCGGAGAGCGCTGCCCTGGTCTGCGCCAGCTCGTCGATGTCGGCAGAGATCCGCGCCTGCTCCGCGCCGGCCTGCTCGGCCCGCTCCATCACCTCGAGCTCGACGTCCTCGAGCTCGCTCTGACGGCGCCCGAGAGAGACCATCTCGTGCTGCAGGGCCTGCAGGTCCTTGGCAGTGCCCTGGCCCGACTCCAGCCGCGAGCTGTCGCGGGATGCCCGGGAACGCACGAGCTCGACGTCGTCCTCGGCCTTCCGCAGCTCCCGGGCGATGTCACCGACGAGGGTCTGGGCCGCAACCAGCTGGTCGGCCAGCGCCGCCGTCCGGGCCTGGACGGCCTCGAGCTCAGCCAGCTCGGGCAGCGTGGACCTGCGGCGTGCGAGCTGGGAGAGGCGGGTGTCGAGGGCCTGGACGTCGAGCAGGGCGATCTGGTCAGCGGCGGGAGCCGTGGTCACCGGACGAGTCCTCCAGAGCTGGGCAGGCGGAAGGTCCACGGGTCGGTCCGACGCGCGCTGACCACGGTCTCCACCGTATCCCCGGCCGATCCGTCGGCGGCGGCCAGACCGGTGGCGAGCCGCTCGGCGCACCCGTGCAGCCACGGCCACTCGCTCGCCCAGTGCGCCACGTCGACGAGGTAGGGCGGACCGCCTCGTGCCTGCTCCCGCGCCTCGGACGCCGGGTGGTGGCGCAGGTCGGCGGTGACGAAGGCGTCGGCCCCGCTGGCCCGGACCGCGTCGAACAGGGAGTCCCCGCTGCCCCCGCACACCGCCACCGTGCTCACCGGCGCGTTCAGGTCGCCGGCAACCCGGACGCCCTGCGGGGTGTGGGGCAGCACCTCGGCGACCGACATCGCGAAGCGCTCCAGCGTCGTGGGCCGCGCCAGGCGCCCCACGCGCCCGATGCCTCGTGGGCCCGACCAGCGGGCCAGCTCGAACACGTCGAAGGCCGGTTCCTCGTAGGGGTGGGCGCCGCGCATCGCGGCCACCACGGCGTTGCGGGAGGCGCGCGGCATCACCATCTCCACCCGCGTCTCGGCCACCTCCTCCCGCCGCCCGGCCGACCCCCGGGTCGGGCGGGAGCGGTCGCCGGGCACGAACGTCCCCGTGCCGGACGTCGTCCAGGCGCACCGCGAGTACTCCCCGATCCGACCCGCCCCGGCGGCGGCGACGGCGTCGAGCACCCGCTCCGCGTCGCCGTCCGGGGCGAACAGGACCAGCTTGTCGAGGGCCTCGGCCGGCTCGGGCGACAACGGCACCAGGTCCTGCAGCCCCAGCACGCGGGCGAGCGCGTCCGAGACGCCGGGGACGGCGGCGTCCGCGTTGGTGTGCGCGACGTACAGCGCGCAGCCGGCTCGCACGAGACGGTGCAGGGCGCGGCCCTTGAAGGACGTCGCCGCCATCGAGTGCACTCCGCGCAGGAGCAGCGGATGGTGCACGAGGAGCAGGTCGGCACCGGTCTCGATCGCCTCGTCCACGACCTCGGCAACCGGGTCCAGCGCGAGCAGGACCCGGCGCACGCCGGCGTCGGGATCACCGCAGACGAGACCGACGGCGTCCCAGTCCTGTGCGGTCTCGGGTGGGTAGATGGCCTCCAGCACCTCGACGACACGCCCCAACGTCGGCACATCGCCCGAGGACACATCAGCCACGGGCCGCACAGTACCCGCCACGCCGCCGCTGGCGGCCCGGGAGACTGGGGGGATGCTGAACGCGCTGAGGATCACCAACCTCGGGGTCCGCTTCACCCTCGAGCTCGCCGCCCTGGGTGCCCTCGCCTACTGGGGCAGCGCTGGTGCTGGCGTCACAGCCCACCTGGGGACTCGTGCTGGCGTGCCTCGCGCTGGTCAGCGGGGTGCTGATGCGGGTGCTCGACGAGTAGGGCTTCGGTGGGCCCGGCCGGGCTCGAACCGACGACGCCCGCGGTGTAAACGCGGTGCTCTACCAACTGAGCTACAGGCCCTGCAGTGAAGGACCACGGCCGCCGTAGTCTCGGGCCAGCGGCGGCCGTGGTCTCCGACCAGACTAGAGCGACTGGACCGCCGCGCGGTAGTCGGCGACGTCCCTCGCCTGCCCCACGGCGTTGACGACCGCCCAGCGCATCACACCGCGGGAGTCCACGAGGAACGTGCCCCGGCCGGCCCTGCCGGCGCGCTCGTCGAAGACGCCGTAGGCCTCGGCCACCTGGCCGTGCGGCCAGAAGTCCGACAGCAGCGGGAACCCGATGCCCTCGGCCGCGCCGTACGCCTTGAGCGCGTAGGTGGGGTCGCACGAGACCGCGAGCACCTGCACACCGGCGTCGGTGAACGACGCGAGCTCGTCGCGCAGGGTGCGCAGCTCAGCGGTGCAGATGCGGGAGAACGCGAACGGGTAGAACACGATCAGCGCGGGCCCGGCCCGGACGACCTCCGAGAGGGTGACGTCCTGCCCGTGCTGGTCGCGCAGCGTGAAGTCGGGGGCCTGCTCGCCCACCGCCGGTGTCGGGTCGAAAGGCCCCAGCGCGGGCTGCGTCATGATGGGAGTGTGTCATCACCTCACCGCGGCCTCCGGCCCGAGCCCGGCGAGCGCGGCCTGGCCTCGACCGACGCGGCGGAGGTCGCCGCGCTGCTCGGTGGTGCCTGGGACGCCCTGATCGACGTCGCCGGCCGGGTCGACCTCGACGCGCCGACACGCCTGGAGGGCTGGAACGCCCGTGACGTGCTCGTGCACCTCGGCAGCTGGGGCCCGTCCACGCCGCTGGAGGAGCGCGCGGACGACGCCAGGACCGGCCGCGTGCGCAGCGAGGACGACGCCGACGCCCGCAACGCGATGGTGGTGGCGTCCCACCACGACGCCGGTCTGCCGGAGATCCAAGGCGCACTGCGTGCGGCCCGCGACCGCGCGCTGTCGTTCCTGGCCTCGGACGACGCGGAGGTCGTCGGCCGCCGCTGGGTCGGCTCGATGGTGGGCGAGCTGCCGATGACCGGGGTGCTGGCCGCGCAGGCGTACGAGCTCGCGGTGCACGCGCTCGACCTGCGCCCGGCCGGGCTGACGGAGGTCCCCGAGCCCCTGCTGGACGCCGGCACCGGAGCCCTCGTGGACGTCGCCGGCGCGCTCGCGGCGCGTCAGGGGATGACCGAGACCTTCGCGCTCTGCACACCCTCCGGTTGCTGGGCGACCGGGACCGCCGACCGTTCCTGGACGACGGTGCGACTGGATCCCGGGGTGCAGGCCTCCGCGTTGGGATGGCCGGCGATCACCGGCTCGGCCCCGGACGTGCTGGACGCGGCCGCGGGCCGGGCGGTCGCCGTCCGGCTGCTGGCGACCCGGCGACTGCGGCTCCACGACCACCCGCGGGTGCTGAACCTGTTGGTCTCGATCGGTTCGGCGCCGGGCTTTCCCGCCGGGTCCGCCGTCCAGGCCAGCCTGCGCGCGCTGGCCCAGACCGGTCGGGTGGCGGGACGGCTAGGCGACCGCCTGACCGGCGCGTTGTCGCGGCGTTAGCGGCGACCCTTGGGGGTGGCCAGCCGGGTGCCGGACCAGTCAGGGCAGGCGCTGATGGTGGACGTCGCGTGAAGACCCGCCGTCGGCGCGGCCTCCTCGATCTCGGAGGGCTCGACGTGGCCGTCGCGGCCGCTCTTGGGGGTCAGCAACCAGATCACTCCGCCCTCGGCGAGCACAGCGGGCACGTCGACCAGAGCGTCGACCAGGTCGCCGTCGTCCTCGCGCCACCAGAGCACGACGACGTCGACGATCTCGTCGGAGTCCTCGTCGACCATCTCGTGGCCGGTGAGCTCCTCGATGGCATCCCGCAGGTCGTGGTCGACGTCGTCGTCGTACCCGTACTCCTGAGCGATCTGTCCGGGCTTGACGCCGAGTCGGCTCGCCATGCCCGGGTCCGCCGCGGCGTCCGCGGTCGCGCCCACGTGCTGGTCCCCTCTCCTCGTGGCCCCGCCGTGTGCGGGGCCGCGGCACGACGGTAGACCACACCGGCGCGCCCGCGTAGCCGACCGGGTGAAACCGTCGCTGGAGCGTCTCAACCGGGCGGGAACGACCGCCGCGACACCCCCCTCGGCTCGAGTGTCCCGCTCCGGCGCGACTCGCCGGCGTGTCGCTCCGCAGGGGGACACTCGCGGGACGACGGCGGGCGCACCCGGCCGTCACGGGGTGGATGTGACGCCGGTCCCGGCGAGGGACAGGATGGGGGGTCACCCCGAGCGGCACCAGCGCGAGAGAAGGTCACCACCGTGGCAGGACGCGAGGACAGCGGCCCCATCCTCAACGGGATGCCGAGCCAGCTACCGGACATCGACCCGGAGGAGACCGCCGAGTGGCTCGAGTCCCTCGACGGTGTCGTCGACGCCTCCGGTCGGGCGCGCGCCCGGTACCTGATGCTGAGCATGCTGCAGCGGGCCCGCGAGACCCATGTGGGCGTCCCCAGCCTCACCGCCAGCGACTACGTGAACACGATCCCGCCGGAGGCCGAGCCCTGGTTCCCCGGCGACGAGGAGGTCGAGCGGCGCTACCGAGCGTGGATCCGCTGGAACGCGGCGGTGATGGTGCACCGCGCCCAGCGTCCTGACCTCTCGGTCGGCGGTCACATCTCCTCGTACGCCTCGTCGGCGACGCTGTACGAGGTCGGCTTCAACCACTTCTTCCGCGGCAAGGACCACCCCGGCGGCGGTGACCACATCTACTTCCAGGGCCACTCCTCCCCCGGGGTCTACGCCCGGGCGTACCTCGAGGGCCGGCTGTCGGAGGGCCAGCTCGACGGCTTCCGGCAGGAGCTGTCGCACCCCGGCGGCGGGCTGCCCTCCTACCCGCACCCCCGGCTGGCCAAGGAGTTCTGGGAGTTCCCGACCGTCTCCATGGGGCTCGGGCCGATGAACGCCATCTACCAGGCGCAGTTCAACCGCTACCTGCAGGCCCGGGGGATCACCGACACCAGCGAGCAGCACACCTGGGCGTTCCTCGGCGACGGGGAGATGGACGAGCCCGAGAGCCGCGGCCTGCTGCAGCTCGCCGCCTACGAGGAGCTCGACAACCTCACGTTCGTCGTCAACTGCAACCTGCAGCGGCTCGACGGACCGGTGCGCGGCAACGGCAAGATCATCCAGGAGCTGGAGTCGTTCTTCCGCGGCGCCGGCTGGAACGTGATCAAGGTGAACTGGGGCCGCGAGTGGGACCCGCTGCTGGCCGCCGACCGCGACGGTGCCCTCGTGCACCTGATGAACACCACCCGGGACGGCGACTACCAGACGTACAAGGCCGAGGACGGTGCGTTCGTCCGCGAGCACTTCTTCGGGCGCGACCCGCGCACGCGCAGGATGGTCGAGCACCTCTCGGACGACGACATCTGGAACCTCAAGCGTGGTGGGCACGACTACCGCAAGGTGTACGCGGCCTACCGCGCCGCGATGGAGCACACCGGGCAGCCGACGGTGATCCTCGCCAAGACCATCAAGGGTTACGGCCTCGGCACGCACTTCGAGGGGCGCAACGCGACGCACCAGATGAAGAAGCTCACCCTGGACGACCTGAAGGACTTCCGGGACAGCCTGCGGATTCCGATCTCGGACGCCGACCTCGAGGCCGACCCGTACCTGCCGCCGTACTACCACCCCGGGCCGGACTCGGAGGAGATCACGTACCTCCTCGAGCGGCGTCGGGTGCTCGGTGGCGCGGTGCCGCAGCGCCGCAACGACCCCGAGCCCCTCAAGCTGCCGACCGCCGACCTGTACGAGGTGCTGCATCGCGGCTCGGGCAAGCAGCAGGTCGCCACCACGATGGCCTTCGTGCGGCTGCTGCGCGACCTGATGCGCGACAAGGAGTTCGGCCGGCACGTCGTGCCGATCATCCCCGACGAGGCTCGGACCTTCGGGATGGACGCGTTCTTCCCGACGGCGAAGATCTACAACCCGCACGGGCAGAAGTACGCGTCCGTCGACCGCGAGCTGATGCTGGCCTACAAGGAGTCCGAGAGCGGCCAGATCCTGCACGTCGGCATCAACGAGGCGGGCTCCGTCGCCGCGTTCACGGCCGCGGGAACCTCGTACGCCACGCACGGCGTGCCGATGGTGCCGGTCTACATCTTCTACTCGATGTTCGGGTTCCAGCGCACCGGCGACAGCCTGTGGGCGGCGGCCGACCAGATGACGCGCGGTTTCCTGCTCGGCGCCACGGCCGGTCGGACGACGCTGACGGGCGAGGGGCTGCAGCACGCCGACGGTCACTCGCTGCTGCTGGCCTCGACGAACCCGGCGGTCGTCGCCTACGACGCGGCGTACGGCTACGAGCTCGCGCACATCGTGCGCGACGCCCTGGGCCGGATGTACGGCGACGGAGGCGACCTGCCCGGCCGCGACCCCGACGTCATGTACTACCTGACCGTCTACAACGAGCCGATGCAGCAGCCCGCCGCCCCGGAGGGCCTCGACGTCGAGGGAGTCCTGCGCGGGATCTACCGGCTGCGGGAGGGGGCATCCGGTGAGACCCGGCCGCGTGTGCAGCTGTTGGCGTCCGGTGTCGGGGTCCCGTGGGCGCTGGAGGCCCAGGAGCTGCTCGAGCGCGACTTCGCGGTGGACGCCGACGTCTGGAGCGTCACGTCGTGGAACGAGCTGCGACGTGACGGCCTCGACTGCGACGCCTACGCCTTCGACCACCCCGCCGAGGAGGCGCCGGTGCCGTTCGTCGCCCAGCGCCTGGCCGACGCGGCAGGACCGGTGGTCGCCGTCAGCGACTGGATGCGCGCCGTCCCGGACCAGATCCGGCAGTACGTGCCCCAGGAGTTCGTCTCCCTCGGCACCGATGGGTTCGGGCTCTCCGACACGCGACCCGCCGCCCGCCGGCACTTCCACGTCGACGGGCCGTCGATCGCCTACCGGGCGCTGCAGGTGCTGGCGCTGCGCGGTGAGGTGGCGGCCGACGTCCCCGCGCAGGCGTACGAGCGGTACCGGCTGAACGACGTCAACGCCGGGTCCAGCGGCAACGCCGGCGGCGACTCCGGCTGACCCTCCCGGGCAGGGGTGGGGCGGCGCGGGTCAGCGGCGAGGCGTCTTGGGACGTCGGCGCGAGGCGGCGGCCAGCTCGCGCTCGAGCTCGGCCCGCAGCGGGGCGACCCGGCCCTGGTCGGGGTGCAGCGACAGCGCCTCGAGGTGCCGGCGGGCCTCGCTCATCCGACCAGCCTCGACCGCGGCCTTGACGAGGTGGCGGCCGGCCTCCACGTCGTGCTCGCGGGGCCGCCAGTGCCCCACGCCCAGCCCCAGCGCGTCACCGGGCATGCCGGCGTCCCGCAGCATCGCGACACCCTCGGCCAGGGCGCGCCCGCTGTGGTCGCGCTCGGCGGCGGTGCCGAGCCGTCGCAGGGCGCCGTCACGGTCCTCGTGCACGGACAGCCGGGCCAGCTCGATCAGCGGGTACCAGGCGCGGTGGTTGCCGGCCAGCTCCTCGGCGAGCGCCCAGACCGCGTCGTCGGCCGCGCGGCGGGGGTCGCCGTCCGCGTGCCCCTCGGCCGCACGCCGCCGGACGATGTCCGCCAGGTCGGAGAAGGCGGGCTCGTCGTTCGGGTCGTCGTGCAGCCGGCTGCGAAGGCGGGTCTCGGCGGCGGCGTCGACGGGGGGCTTGCGGCGCCGCCCGGTCCTGCTGCGCACCGTGCGCAGCGCCGGCTTCAGCCGCTCGGGGGTGACCCCGCCGACCCGGCGCCGCAGGCGGTCCAGCAGGCCCATGCTGTCCTTCCCCGAGGTGGTCCCCGAGACCCGGGGACGATGCTGACGACCCTAGCCGCTGACCGTCGCAGCCGCCGACTCACCGTGCTCCCGCCGCCGACCTTTGCTGCCGCCGCCACCACGTCCCTGGCACAGAACTGTGCTTGGCGGGCGCAAAGGTGGGTGGCGGGAGCAAGGGAGGGTGGTTGTCGCTTCTCGACAACCACCCTCGTATCCTCATCACCGTGACCAGTGTGGCGAGCCACGCCCGCCGGCCGAGCCAGGCCAACATCCGGCGGCTCCGCCGTGGCAGCGGCGCGCTCGCCACCGCGGCCCTGCGCCGGCTGGACGAGACCCTCCCCTGGTATCGCTCGATGCCAGCGGAGGACCGCTCCTGGGTGGGGCTCGTGGCCCAGGCCGGGGTCTCGGCCTTCACCGCCTGGTACGGAGACCGCGACGCTCCGCTGACCATCACCACCGATGTCTTCGGGACCGCGCCCGCCGAGCTCACCCGCTCGGTGTCCCTCCGCCAGACCCTTGAGCTGGTGCGCACCCTGGTGCAGGTCGTCGAGGACCACGTCGACGACCTCGCCGCCCCCGGCCAGGAGCAGGCCCTGCGCGAGGCGGTGCTGCTGTACTCCCGCGAGGTGGCCTTCGCCGCGGCCGAGGTCTACGCCCAGGCCGCCGAGACCCGCGGCGCCTGGGACGCCCGGCTGGAGGCGCTCGTCGTCGACGCCCTGCTGCGCGGTGACCCCGACGGCTCGCTGCCCTCGCGGGCGTCGGCACTGGGCTGGCAGGGTCATGAGCAGGTCGTGGTGGTCGTGGGCCCCAGCGCTCCCGGGCCGTCCGAGGACGTCGTGGCCGAGATGCGCAGGGCGTCCCGCGCCGAGGCCGACGACGCGCTGGTGGGGCTGCAGGGCGACCGGCTCGTCGTCGTGCTCGGGTCTGCGGGCGACCCGCGGACGGCGGCCACCGCCCTGACCACGCGGTTCGGACCGGGCCCTGTCGTCGTCGGGCCGGTGGTGGCCGGCCTGGCCGAGGCAGGCCGGTCGGCTCGCGCCGCGATGGCGGGTCTGGTCGGCGTCCGCGCCTGGCCCGGCGCCCCCCGCCCCGTGGACGCCGACGACCTGCTCCCCGAGCGCGTTCTCTCCGGCGACGTCGGTGCCCGGCGCGCGCTGATCGACCAGGTGCACCGCCCGCTGGTCGACGCCGGCGGGTCGCTGGCCGAGACCGTCGCCGCCTACCTGGAGGCGGGTCGCTCCATCGAGGCGTGCGCCCGGACGCTGTTCGTGCACCCCAACACCGTGCGGTACCGGCTGCGGCGAGCCGCCGGCGTCACCGGCTGGGACGCGACCGACGCCCGCGACGCGTGGGTCCTGCAGACGGCCCTCGCCGTCGGCCTGCTGGCGGGAGGACCGTGACGTGCGTTTGTAGGAAACCTCTAATCAGACCGTGGCGACTTGGTCGACGCCGCCACGCTCGCGGCGAGCCCCCAACCGACAGGCTGGGCGGGTGCTCGTCATCGTCTGCCCCGGCCAGGGGTCCCAGAGCCCCGGCTTCCTGACTCCCTGGCTCGACGTCCCCGACTTCGCCGACCGGATGGCCTGGTTGTCCACCGTGGCCGGCATCGACCTGCTCGAGCACGGCACCGCCAGCGACGCCGAGACGATCCGAGACACCGCCGTCGCGCAGCCGCTGATCGTCGCCAGCGGGCTGATCTCCCTCCTCGCCCTGTTCCCGCACCCCGGCGACGCGTTCGGCGTGGTCGCGGGCGGCGCCGGGCACAGCGTCGGCGAGATCACCGCGGCCGCGGCGGCCGGCGTGATGAGCGCCGAGCAGGCGATGGTCTTTGTCCGCGAGCGGGGTGCCGCAATGGCCGCAGCGAGCGCGGTCACCCCGACCGGCATGAGCGCGGTCGTGGGCGGCGACCCCGACGAGGTGGCCGCCGCGCTCGACCGCCACGGCCTGGTCGCGGCGAACGTCAACAGCGTCGGCCAGGTCGTCGCGGCGGGCACCCTCGAACAGCTCGCGGCCCTCTCCGGCGACGCACCCGCCAAAGCGCGCGTGATCCCGCTGCAGGTGGCCGGTGCCTTCCACACCCACCACATGGCCCCGGCGGTCGACGTCCTCGCCCGGCACGCGCGGGCGATCTCCACCCACGACCCGCGCGCCCTGCTGCTCTCGAACGCCGACGGCACCGTGGTGCACGACGGCCGCGACGTGCTCACCCGGCTGGTGACGCAGGTGAGCAACCCCGTCCGCTGGGACCTGTGCATGCAGACCTTCGCCGAGCTCGGCGTCACCGCGATGATCGAGATCCCCCCGGCGGGCACCCTCACCAACCTCGCCAAGCGCGCCCTGCCCGGCGTCGAGACGCTCGCCCTGAAGTCCCCCGACGGCCTCGACGCGGCCCGCGCGCTCGTCGAGAGCCACGGCGTCGGCAGCCCGGTGGACACCGCCCCCACCTGGCGGCTGGTGGTGGCACCGGCGAAGGGGATGGTCCGGATCCTCTCGGCGGCGACGCCGGGCGCTCCGGTCTCCCCCGGCTCGACCATCGCCCGCGTCGATGGCCTGCGTGACGGGCACGACGTGCACGCCCCCCACGGCGGCACCGTGGTGGAGTGGCTCGTCCAGGAGGGCGATCCCGTGTCCCCAGGCCAGCCCCTGTTGCGCCTCCACCCCACCGGGAGCTCCTCGTGACCACCCCACAGATCACGCCGCCGCAGGGCGCGGCGCACGCGCGCCTGGTCGGGATCGGCGCGTACCGGCCCGAACGGGTCGTCACCAACGACGAGATCTGCGAGCGCATCGACTCCACCGACCAGTGGATCCGGGAGCGCTCGGGCATCGAGTCCCGGCGCTTTGCCGACCCCGACGTGAGCGTCACCGACATGGCCGAGGCGGCGAGCCGCGAGGCCCTCGAGCGCGCCGAGCTGACCGGTGCCGACATCGACGCGGTGATCGTCGCGACCGTCACGCACCCGTACCAGACGCCGTCGTCGGCCGCGCTGCTGGCGCACCGGCTCGACGCGACACCGGCCGCGGCGTTCGACATCTCGGCGGCCTGCGCGGGCTACTGCCACGGCGTCGGCCTCGCCTCGGACATGGTGCGCGGCGGGTCGGCCCGCAACGTGCTCGTCGTCGGCGTCGAGAAGCTCTCGGACTTCACCGACCCCACCGACCGCTCGACCGCGTTCATCTTCGGCGACGGCGCCGGCGCCGTGGTGATCGGGCCCTCCGACGTCCCCGGGATCGGCCCCACCCTCTGGGGGTCGGACGGCTCGGCCTGGGACGTCATCTCCCAGAAGCACTCGTGGATCGACGTCCGCGACCACACGACGGAGTGGCCGGCGCTGCGGATGGCCGGCCAGAGCGTCTTCCGCTGGGCGGTCTGGCAGATGGCACCGGTGGCGCGCAAGGCGATGGAGGCCGCCGGCATCGAGCCCGGCGACCTCGCGGCGTTCATCCCGCACCAGGCCAACAACCGGATCACCGACGCGATGGTCAAGCAGCTCGGTTTGCCGGAGCACGTCCCGGTCGCCCGGGACATCGTCACCACCGGCAACACCTCGGCGGCGTCCATCCCGCTGGCGATGCACCGCATGCTGGACGACGGCACGGTGGCCCCGGGCGGCCTCGCCCTCCAGATCGGGTTCGGCGCGGGACTCGTCTACGCGGCCCAGGTTGTCGTCGTCCCCTAGCCTGCCAACGCAGAACAGCAGAAGACAGCACAGCACCCCGAGCAGAAGGAGCACACGAGACATGGCGCAGACCGAGCAGGAGATCCTCGACGGGATCGCCGAGCTGGTGAACGAGGAGACCGGCCTGCCGAAGGAGTCGGTCGAGCTCGACAAGTCGTTCACCGACGACCTCGACATCGACTCGCTCTCGATGACC
>Ga0075530_1000599_pt1 | contig 17202 bp, 15 predicted proteins | sample NGEPerD_2_FD_75101 | JGI IMG/M metagenome (GOLD analysis project Ga0075530, IMG submission 75101) | Arctic peat soil microbial communities from the Barrow Environmental Observatory site, Barrow, Alaska, USA - NGEE PermafrostL1-D | ecosystem: Environmental > Terrestrial > Soil > Wetlands > Peat ... | reverse complement strand
GGGACGGAGGACGGGCGGGGCGGCGCCGGAGGTGCGGCTCAGCTCGTGAGGCAGCGGCGCAGCGCATCGGCCGCACGGCGGGCGTCGGCGGCTGAGACGTCCAGATGTGTGACCAGGCGGACCGTGCGCGCGTCCATCGCACCCGCCAGCACGCCGTGCTCGCGCAGCGCCGCCACGGTGGCCGCCGCGTCGATGTCCTCGAGGTTCACGATGTTGGTGGTCACAGCCTCCACATCGACGGCGTCCGAATTCGCTTCGGCGGCCGCTTCGGCGAGGAGCCGCGCGTTGGCGTGGTCCTCCTCCAGGCGTTCCACGTTGTGCTCGAGGGCGTGCAGCCCGGCGGCGGCGAGGATGCCGACCTGGCGCATGGCGCCGCCATAGCGCCGGCGCCACACCCGCGCCTCGTCGATGGCGTCGGCGTCACCCACCATCAGCGAGCCGATCGGTGCGCCGAGCCCTTTGGAGATGCAGAACATCAGCCCGTGGACCACCGCGCCGTAGTCCGCGGGGTCCACGCCGCTGGCCACCGCAGCGTTGAAGATTCGCGCGCCGTCCATGTACAGCGGCACGTCCGCCTGGTCGCAGACGGTTCGGATGGCGCGCAGCTCGTCGATGGCGTGCACGGCGCCCCCGCCGCGGTTGGTGGTCTGCTCGACCGCGACCAGGCCGGTGGGCGTGAGCGGGAACCGGTCGGCGCGCAGGTTGGCGCGCACGTGGGCGGCCGAGAGGCGCCCGCGGTCGCCGCGCACCGTGCGGAACTGCACGCCGCCGAGCAGGGCGCCGGCGGCACTCTCGTAGTTGACGATGTGCGCGTCGGCTTCGAGCAGGACCTCGGTGCCGGGCGGGACCAGCACGCGCAACCACACCTGGTTGCACATCACACCGCTCGGCAGCAGCAGCGCCGCCTCGCGGCCGAAGCGCTCGGCGGCCGCCTCCTGCAAGGCCGTCGCCGTGGGGTCCTCGCCGTAGACGTCGTCACCCACCTCGGCACGCGCCATCACCTGCCGCATGGCCTCGCTCGGGCGGGTCACGGTGTCGCTGCGCAGGTCGATCATCAAGGGCTCCGACGGGCGGTGGTCGGGCGGGCGGTGGTCCGGGGGGCCTCGGCGGACGAGCGGTCACTCACCCGAAGAACACCTGGGCGACCTCGTAGATCTCCTTGGGCACCTGCTTCAGGGACGCGGTCGCCTCGCGCAGGTCAACCGCCACGACCGAGTAGCCGCGCATGGCGGTCATGGTTCCCCACCGCTGCTGTTGCGCGAAGTCGCAGGCCCGGACGCCCATGGAGGAGCCGAGCACGCGGTCGGCCGCGTTGGGACGCCCACCCCGCTGCACGTGGCCCAGGATGGTGACCCGCGTGGAGAAGCCGGTGCGCTGCTCGATGATCGGCCCGAGGTGGCTGGCCAGTCCCCCGAGCACCGGGCGGTCGAACTCGTCGAGGTCGTAGTCGGGCAGCTCCATGGTTCCGGCAGCCGGCACGGCACCCTCGGCGACCACGACGATGGAGAAGGTGCGCCCGGTCCCGTGGCGTCGTTTGAGGTGACGGCAGACCTTGTCGATGTCGAAGGGCTGCTCCGGGATCAGGATCGCGTCCGCCCCGCCGGCCATGCCCGCGTAGGTGGCGATCCAGCCCGCGTGGCGCCCCATGACCTCCAGCACCATCACGCGGTTGTGGCTCTCAGCGGTCGAGTGCAGTCGATCCACCGCCTCGGTGGCGATGTCCAAGGCGGTCGCAAAACCGATCGTGTAGTCGGTGCCGCCCAGGTCGTTGTCGATGGTCTTCGGCACCCCCACGATCGGGATGCCGTGGTCGCGGTGCAGATGCGTGGCGGCTGACAGGGTGCCCTCGCCGCCGATGACGATCAGGCCGTCGATGCGGTGGACCTCGAGCGCGTCGAGGATGCGCCCCACGCCGCCGTCGATGCTGATCGGATCGGTCCGGCTGGTGCCGAGCATGGTCCCGCCCCGGTGCAGGATGCCGCGGGTGGACTCGATGGTCAGCGGCACGGTGGCCGCCTCGAGGACGCCCTGCCACCCGTTGCGGAAACCGACCACCGACAGGTTGTGGTCCTCCACCCCACGGCGAACGATGCCGCGGATGACGGCGTTGAGCCCCGGGCAGTCGCCGCCACCGGTCAGCACGCCGATGCGTTGGATGGCCATCTTGGTGTGCTCCTCGTCTCCGGCTGGGTGCCGGCGCATCCTAGGTCAGGCACCGGCGAACGCCGCTCGGAGGTGACGCCGCTCAGCCCGCGTCCGCCGCTGCGGCGGGCAGCAGGCGCGTCGGGACGTCGACGTCGGCATCGCACACCAGCTCGGACGGATCGGCGCCGGCCAGCGCCAGCATCCTGGCGGCCGCCTCGTCGAGGCGCCGCTCGGTCAACCTGCCCGACTCGACGGCCGCGACCAGGGCGTCGCGCATGACGGCGGTCTGGTTGCCGTCGGTGGCGAGCACCGCATCGGCACCCGCCTGGATCGCCAGCACCGCGGCTTCCGGGAAGGGCCAGCGCAGGTTGACCGCACCCATACCGATGGAATCGGTGATCGCCACGCCCTGGAAGCCCATGTCACGCAGGAGGCGGTAGGCGGCGGAGGAGAGACTCGCCGGCCGCTCGGGGTCGATGTCGCCGTAGGCCACATGCCCGGTCATCACCAGCGGCACACCGGCCTCGATGTGCGCGGCGAAGGGCACCAGGTCGGTCTTGACCAGCTCGTCGAGGCCGACCTCCACCAGCGCCAGCTCCCGGTGGCTGTCGGACGTGGACCGTCCGTGCCCGGGGAAGTGCTTGACCGTGGGAGCCACCCCGCCGTCGGCGAGCCCGCGGGCGAACGCCAGCGAGTAGCTGGTCGCGGTGGCGGGATCGGCTGAGAACGAACGGTCGCCGATCACGCCGCCAGACGGGCCGTCGTCGAGGTCGGCGACGGGTGCGAGGTTCACGTCGATGCCGAAGGCCGCCAGCGAGCTGCCCATCTCCTGGGCGAAGGCGCGCATGGCCGGAACCCCGTCGCGCGCGGCCAGCGTCCGCGCCGACGGGCTGCGACCGAGCAGCTCGCCGAAGCTCGACACCCGTCCGGGCTCCTCGTCGGTGGCGACGACCAGCGGGGCGTCCTGGCGGGCACGCAGCGCGCGGACGAGCGCGCGGACCTGGTCTGCCTCCGCGACGTTGGCCTTGGACAGGAACACCCCGCCCACGCCAGCGCCCAGCATGGCGTCCACGGCCGGGTCGTCGGGGTCGGTGACCGCGGGCAGGCCGACGACCAGGACCTGCTGGGCGCGCGCGGCCAGCGGCGCCTCGGCGCAGCTGTCGGCCGGTGCCTCGCCCGGTGCCCTCACGGCGCCCCCCACTGCTGCAGCCGGACCCGGCGCGCGCAAGGGTACGGGCTGCGCACTCGTGTGCGCCCCGGGGTCCGGACGTGCGGTCGGCGGTGCGGCGATCTCCTCGGCCAGCGCCCAGCCCAGTGAGCCCACGAGCCCCATCACCAGGCCGAGCACGAACATCAAGGAGAGCCGCATCACCGCAGGCTAGCGTCGCGGCCGCTGGGTCAGCTGGCCTCGCCGACCGCGAAGGGATCCTCGTCGATCTGCTGACCGAGCTCCTCGAGGTCGCCGGAGCCGATCGTCACCTCGCCGGACTTGATGCGGGCGGCGTACTCGTCGACGTACTCCTGGCCGGACAGCATCATGAGCTCGTACATGAGCTCGTCGGTCGCGCTGCGCAGGACGAAGCGGTCGTCGTCGGCGCCGGCGTAGCGCGAGAAGTCCAGCGGCTTGCCGATGCGCACGCCGACCTGGCGGATCCTCGGCAGCCTGGCGCCGGGCGGGAGCACCTCGAACAGGCCCACCATGGCCGCCGGGATGATCGGCGCGCCGGTGCGGAGGGCGAGTCGCGCCGGGCCCGTCTTGCCACGGTAGAGACGGCCGTCGGGCGAGCGGGTGCCCTCCGGGTAGATGCCCAGCAGCCGGCCCCGCTCCAGGACCTCCTGGCCCTTGCGCAGGCTGGCCTCGCCGGCATCCCCACCCTGGCGCGCCACCGGCATCACCCCGACGCCTTCGAAGAAGTGGCGCTGCCAGCCGCTGAAGTAGTCGCTCTTGCCCAGGAAGTAGATCGGCCGCTGCACGTAGGCGGGCAGGAAGAAGTGATCCAGGAACGACAGGTGGTTGGAGGCGATGATGGCCGGGCCCGTCTCCGGGATGTGGTGCAGCCCCTCCGTCCACGGCCGGTAGAGCGCGTTGATGAGGGGCGGCACGACGCGGTGCATGGCCCGGTACAGCGGCGGTGCCTTGTCTCGCATCAGCTGGAACTCCGCAGTCCGCCGGCGGCTCCATTGCCCCGCACGGCGTAAAGTCTAGCCAGCCGGCGACAGCCGACACATCACCCGGCGCCCGCGACAGCCCGCGCATGTGCCCGTCCCCGCCGGCGACAGCCGCAGCCCCCCAGGAAGCCGACGCCGCCCCTTGATCGACACCGAGCTCGCCGCCTTCGACCCTGACCTCGCCGAGGCCGTCGTGCGGGTGCTGCGCCGTCACGGCGTGCAGGCCTGGCTGGCCGACGCGCCGGCGCGCGCCGCCGCTGGCGGCTCGGAGCGGGCGGTGCACGTGCGCCCCGAGCAGCGTGAGCCGGCCCTGGGCCTGCTCGCCGAGCACATGGAGGAGGTGGGCGCGGAGCTGGACGGTTCCGACGGCGACGATGCCGACGTGCCCCTCCATGGCGGCGGCCGACCTCTGGTGATGGAGCGCTTCCGCCGTATCGGGCTCAACCTGGCGATCGTGCTCGCGCCGCTGCTGATCATCTCCCTGGCGCGCCCGCCCTTCCCGTTGGGGCTCACCCTGGTGACGCTCGTCGGGGGCATGGCCGTCATCGTGGCTCTGCGCAACCGCCACGCCGGCGGCGAGGATCGATAGGGTTCGGGTGGACGCCCCCGCTCCGTTCCTGTGGGGCGCCGCCACGGCGGCGTACCAGATCGAGGGTGCGGTGCGGGCCGACGGCCGCGGCGCATCCATCTGGGACGTCTTCAGCCACACGCCGGGCAAGGTGGCCGGTGGTGACACCGGCGACATCGCCTGCGACCACTACTCCCGGATGGGCACCGATGTCGAGCTCATGGCGTGGCTCGGGCTGTCGGCGTACCGGTTCTCGATCGCGTGGCCCCGCATCCAACCGGAGGGCAGGGGCAAACCGAACCGTCGCGGGCTGGACGCCTACCGCCGGCTGGTGGAGCTGCTGCTCGGCGCCGGCATCGCGCCCGTGCCAACGCTGTACCACTGGGACCTGCCGCAGGCGCTGCAGGAGCGCGGCGGTTGGGACAACCGCGACACGGCGCACCGCTTCGCCGACTACGCCGAGGCGGTCCACGGCGCGCTTGGCGACGTCATCCCCACCTGGTTCACCATCAACGAGCCGGAGGTCGCGGCCTTCCTGGGGCACGTCACGGGGGTGCACGCACCGGGGCTGACCGACCCCGCGACGGGACTTCGGGCCGCACACCACCTGCTGCTGGGCCACGGCGAGGCGGCACAGGCGCTGCGCGCCGGCGGCGCCCGCGGCGTCGGGATCGTGCTGAACCTGTCCCCGGTCGAGCCCCACAGCGATCGCCAGGAGGATCTGGCTGCCGCCGAGCGCCTGGACGCGATCACCAACCGGCTGTTCCTGGACGCGACGCTGCTCGGCGGGTATCCGCCGGCCGTGCTGGAGGCCTTCGAGGAGCTGCAGGTGAGCGACGCGGTGCGCGACACCGATGCCGCCACCATCGCCCAGCCCCTGGACGGGCTGGGGGTCAACTACTACTTCCCGCGGACGGTGCGCCACGCCCCCGGCGAGGGCGCCGAGCGCTGGCCAGGAGTGGCCGACGTGCAGGTGGTCGACCCTGCGGAGCTCGGGCAGCGCACCACCGCGATGGGCTGGCCGGTGGCTCCAGGCGGGCTCACCGACACGCTGCTGAGGCTCCACCGCGAGTACCCGCACGTGCCGCTGTTCGTGACCGAGAACGGCGCCGCCTACGACGACGAGGTCGGTCCCGACGGCTCCGTGAACGACCGGGAGCGACGGGCCTACCTGCAGGACCACGTGGCCGCCGCGCAGGACGCGGTCGCGCAGGGCGTGGACCTGCGCGGCTACTTCGTGTGGTCGCTGCTGGACAACTTCGAGTGGGCGGAGGGCTACGCCAAGCGCTTCGGCATCGTCCACGTCGACTACCAGACCCTGCAGCGCACCCCGAAGGCCAGCGCCCGCTGGTACCGCGCGCACATCGCCGGCGACGCCTGAGCGCTTGGTGAGGCCTTTGCGTGGCGGCGCTCAGGCGGCCCCGGCCGGCGCCGGGCCATCGAGCGACAGCAGGGCGGCCCCGACGAGCCCGGCGTCGTCGCTAAGGCTCGCCCGCACGATCTTGGTGGGCCGGCGCTGCGCGGCGCCGATGAGCCGCTCCACAAACGCCCGGCGCGCGGGCTCCAGCACCAGCTCACCGGCCTGGATCGCGCCACCCCCGATCACCACCAGCTCCGGGTCGACGGCGTTGCACAACGAGGCGATGCCCACCCCCAGCCAGAACCCGGCGGTGGCGAGCACCTCCCGCGCGGCGGCGTCCCCGGCGTGTGCCGCCACGGTCACCGCCTTGCCGGTGACCGCGTCGAGCCGGTGCAGCGCGGAGCCGGCCGGCACCTGGCCGCCGGCCAGCCGCTCCCTCGCGATGCGGCCGATGGCGGTGCCGCTGGCCAGGGGTTCCAGGCAACCGTGGTTGCCGCACGGGCACGCCGGCCCGCCCTCGTCGACGATGATGTGGCCGAACTCGCTGCCGAAGCCGCTCGCGCCCCTGACCAGGCGCTCGTCGATGACCAGGCCGCCACCGACCCCGGTGCCGAGCGTGAGCATGGCCATGCTGCGAACGGCGCTCCCCGCCCCAACCCGGAACTCGCCCCAGGCCGCGGCGCTGGCATCGTTGTCGATGGTCACGGCGACGCCGAGGCGCTCGGCCAGCCGCTGCTGCAGGGGCTCATCGACCCAGCTGATGTTGGGCGCATAGCGGATGACGCCGTCGTGGGACACCAGCCCGGCGGCGCCGACCCCCACGGGGATGTCGACCTGACCCTGGGACAGGCGCAGGGCGGCATCGACCAGCAGCTCGAAGAGCGCTTCGGTGTCGTCGGGTGTGCTCAGCCGCTCGCGCAGCAAGACGCTGCCGTCGGCACCGACCAGGCCCGCGGCGATCTTGGTGCCGCCGACGTCCAGGCCGACGGCGAGCCCCTCACCCGCCGCCCGCACTAGAAGCGCAGCAACGCGGCCACGGGGTGACCGTCCAAGCGCACCTCGTCGCGGAACAGCTCGATGTGGGCGTTGGCCCGAACGGCCTCCTCGATGATCTCATCGATCACATCGTCGACGGCCTCGACCTCGCCGCCGTAGGACTTGGCCTCATCCTCGCGCAGCGCCAACGCGCCGGTGGAGGAGCGGTAGCCCGGTTCGCCGGCGCCCTCGACGACGAACAGCACCTCGACCTTCTTGCCGTTGACCGCCTCCAACACGTGACGCAGTCCGCGCGCCGCCTTCTCCCCCTGACCCGAGGAGGCCGCCAGCCGTTGCAGCAGGGCGCTGCGGCGCGCGGACACGAGCTCCTGCTCCACGCCGGTGAGCAGCTCGGTCAGCTCCTTGCTGCTGGCGTGCAGCTCGACCGCCACGGGGTCGCCGTGCTTAATCTTGTCGAGGTAGGGATGCAGCGTGCGGGAGAACTCCGCCGCCTCCGCTTGCGGTCCGGCGATCACGAGGGCGTCGAAGGGCTGGTCCTCGTGGGCCCGCCGAAGGATCTCGTCGGCCTCCTTGAAGTGGTGCAGCACCTCGTTGTCGATGTTCTTCTGGTACCCGGGCGCCGACCAGCCGCCCTGCTTGTGCTGGCCGTGGACGTCGGACTCCAGGCCGAAGTACTCCTCCAGTCGGCCCAGGCGGTAGCGGAAGATGCGCGCCTTGTTCCGTTCGATCACCGTCAGCGCGATGTGGTGATGGCGCCCCAGCAACGCCTCCAGCGGCACCACATACGGTGTGTCGGCGACTCGGGCGAGATTACGCACCGGCAGCGCGACCTGAACGGTTTCGAAGATGTCCCCGCCGGAGGCGAACAGACAGAGCCCGCGCGTATCCGAGCGGTTGAATTGGCTACGGACCCACCCGCGGATGGCTTCGATGTCGGCGCCGACACCCGCGCACCGTGCCTCGTCGAGCCGTTCGGCGTCACGTCTGACCTGCCGCAGGAGTGCGTCGAGCCGGGCCTCGTAATCGCTGGCCCTGGGAAACCGCGCACCGTCCGTGTTGAGGTACACGGTCGTCACGCACTTGCCGTCCACATTGCGGTTGACAAGTGCTCTGATGTCAGCGGCGGTCACGTCCACGGGATCTCCTTCTGACGGGTCGGTCTGCGCAACCTAGCGGCTGGCGCTGGTCGTGCACTCCCTACCCTGGGACGGCGGTGGGTTACCGGTCGACGGAGGTTCGTGAAGGTGCGCGCGTCAGGCCGCGCCTTCGGCGCGCAGCTTCGCGCCCTGCAGCGCGCCGTCGACGATGCGTTTGGCGATCTGCCGCCGGAGCACCGCCGGGACGGACATGGTCGGCTCCACGTCCAGCACGTAGGTGAGCTCCGTGCGGCCGTCGCCCAGGTCGTCGATGAGGTAGGAGCCGTCGTTGCGTGTGAGCCCGTCGCCTTCGACCAGCTGCCAGTGCATGCCGGCGTCGTCGTAGGTGTAGACGAGAGTGCACGACACCGTCATCAGCTTGGCGTCGATGACGAAGTGGGCCTTGGTCGCCCGCCCGTCGTCACCGGTGTCGACCACCTCGACGGCGGTGATCTCCGGCTGCCACTCGGGATAGGCCGCCACGTCGGCGACCGTGCTCAGCACGGTATCCGCGGAGGCGTCCACGATGATGGTCTCGCGCACCGGGTCGGACACAGGCTCTCCTTGCGCTCGATGGGTTGGGCGTGTTCGCAGTGGGTCACCCGTTGCGGGATGCGTCGGAGAAACCGTCGCAGCCGGGCGGTCAGCAATCCTAGGGATCCGCGGCGCTCATGTTGCGGTGCACCAGGCCGCCGGGACCGCTCACAGCACCAGGGCGGGGAGCAGTGCTGCGACCCCGACGGCGACTGCGACACCGGTGCTCAGCACCACCGAACGCACGCGCCGGGCCCGCATCAACGCCCACAGCGCGGCGATGGCAGCGCCGGCGAGCAGCCCTCCGAGGTGCGCCTGCCACGCGATGCGCGGCACGATCAGCGGCAGCGCGAGGTTGAGGCCGAGCAGCAGGAGCAGCTGGCGGAACCCCGCCGCACCGGCCGGGCTGCGGCGGGCCCGATACGCGATCGCCAGGTAGGCGCCGAAGAGCCCGAAGATCGCGCCGGAGGCGCCGACCGCCTGACCGAAGGGATCGCCCAGCAGGTAGAAGGCGGCCCCGCCCGCGGCCGCCGAGGCCGCGTACAGCCCGGCGAACGGGGCGCTGCCGGCGATGCGCTCGAGCTGCGGTCCGAACAAATACAGGGCCCACATGTTGAACAGCAGATGGGTGAGGCTGGCGTGCAGGAAGGCGGCGGTGAAGATCACCTCCCACTGCCCCTGGGCGATCAGGGCGTTGGTCTGCGGGCGCAGGAACGGCGGTGCGGCGCCGGCCGCCACCAGCAGGAACACGACCACGTTGACGGCCAGCAGTCCGAAGGTGACCGGGGAGGACTGGCGCGCGGGCTGGATGACCCTGCTGCTGCTGCGGGGGACCGCCGCGCATTCCGGGCACTTCTGGCCCACGGCGGCGGGCTGGACGCACTCGACGCACACGGGGCGCTCGCAGTTGGAGCACGCCAGCCGGGTGGTCCGATCCGGGTGGCGATAGCAGGTGGGCAGGGTCGTCTCGGCGTCCACCCCCCGAACCCTACCCGCGGATGCGCAGATCCGGGCCTCCGTCACGGCCCGCGCCCACCGAGGTGTTCAGGTTCCGCGACGGGGCACGTCGGCGCACCCGCACACGTGCGTGCACCCACCGAGGTGTGAAGACTCGCCGACCTCCGCCGTCGCCTCGCCCGCACACCTGGGGAACCGAAGGGGGCGCTGGGGCTCGGGACAGTCCAGTCGCCGGGCAATTACGGAAACAGGGTGGGCGGTTGCGCGGGACTAACGGGCGTACACGCCCTCGATCTGGGCGGCGAAGTGCTCATAGATGGTGCCGCGGCGCAGCTTGATCGACGGCGTCAACTCGCCCGCCTCCTCGGTGAACTCGCGTTCGAGGACGACGATCTTGCGGATCGACTCCGGTTTGCTGACGACGCGGTTGGCGTGGTCGACGGCCTTCTGCAGCTCCGCCTGGACCTGCGGGTTCCCGCACAGCTGCGCGACATCGCCGGTGAGGCCGTGGTCCTTGGCGAAGGCGGCGAGCTCGTCGGGATCCAGGGTGACCAGGGCGGCGATGAACGGTCGGCCGTCGCCGACGACCAGGGCCTGGGACACCAGCCGGTGGGCCTTCAGGCGCTCCTCCAGCACCGCCGGCGCGACGTTCTTGCCGCCCGCCGTGATGAGGATCTCCTTCTTGCGACCGGTGATCCTGACGAAGCCGTCGTCATCGATCTCGCCGATGTCGCCGGTGCGGAACCAGCCGTCGTCCCCCAGCACCTCCCGGGTCGCCTCGTCGTTGTGCCAGTAGCCGAGGAAGACACCGGGGCCCTTGATGAACAGCTCGCCGTCCTCGGCCACCTTCACCTCGACGCCGGCGTTGGGCACGCCGACCGTGCCGATGCGCCGCTTCGTCACCCGGTTGACCGTGGTTGCGGCACTGGTCTCGGTCAGTCCGTAGCCCTCCAGGACGGTGAGGCCGGCGGCGTTGAAGAAGTGCGCCAGGTGCGGTGCCAGCGGGGCTCCGCCCGACACGACGTACCGCATGCGACCTCCCAGCGCGGCGCGCAGCTTGGCGTAGACGAGCTTGTCCACGAGGCCGTGCCCCAGCCTGGTCACCAGCCCGGGGCTTCGCCCGGCGTCCTTGGCCTCCGACCACTGCCGACCCAAGTCGACGGCCAGCTGGAAGATCTTGGCCTTGGCGCCCTCCGCCTTGCGTTGGGCACCGTTGAAGATCTTCTCGAACAGCCGCGGCACCGCGAGCAGGAATGTGGGCTGCACCGCGGCGAGGTCTTCGACCAGGGAGTCCACGCTCCTGGCGTAGATGATCTGCGCCTGGGCCTCCAGGCAGCCGAACTGGATGATGCGGGCGAACACGTGCGCCAGCGGCAGGAACAGCAGCGTGCTGGAATCGCCCTGGAACAGCTCGCTCAGCTGCAGCTCGGTCTGCCGTGCGGTGGACAGCAGGTTGCCATGGGTGAGCATGCAGCCCCTCGGGTTCCCGGTGGTGCCCGAGGTGTAGATGATCGATGCGAGGTCGCCGGTGCCGCTCGCGGAGACACGCTGGGTGACCCGCTCCCGATGCGACGCGTCGGCTCGATCGGCGAGTGCGTCCAGACCCCGGTCATCCAGGACGAGCACCTCGCCCAGGGCCGGCGCCTGCGCCCGTGCGGCCTCCACGGTCTTGGCGTTGTCCGCGGAGCCGGCCAGCACCAGCTTGGCGCCCGAGTCCGACAGGATCCAGCCGCACCGATCCACGGAGCTGGTCTCGTACAGCGGCACCGTCACGCCGCCGGCTGCAAGGATCGCCAGGTCTGCGACGGTCCAGTCGAGCCGGGTGGAGGACATGAGCGCCACCCGGTCACCGTGCTCGACGCCCGCGGCGATCAGTCCCGCGGCCACCGCCTCGACGCGCGTGGCCAGCTGCTGCCAGGTCAGCCCGCGCCACGCTCCGTCGGCGTGGTGACGCAGGATCTCGCGGCCGCCGCCCATGGCACCGCGGCTCCACAGCGTCGTCGTCAGGTTCTCGTGCGCCGCGACTGCGACGGGCTCGAGGCCCTTCGTGTACGTCTTCGCCATAGTCCGGCTCCCCGGTCTCGTCCTTGGCCTGACGGCGTGACGATACCCGTTGGCGGGGCTCCGGCGGGGCCTTGATCCGTCACCGGCGAGCCGCGGGGCGCGGGAGCGGACTGGCGTCGGGGGCTACGCTGGCGGCCCCGCCGTCGACTGCTCGCGAGGCTAGACCGTGAATCCTGAACCCGTCGTCCCGTCCGAGGGCTGGGGCGTGCTGCACCTGTTCTTCCACCTGCGCCGCGAGCTGTTGGCCGACTCCGAGAGCGCCGCCAAGGACTTCGCCGGCCGTTTGCAGGCGTTCAATGCCCGTGACGACTACCAGGCGCTCGCCTTCAGCGTGCTCGGCCAGAAGGCGGATCTCGGGTTGATGGTGCTCGGGCCCGACCTCGCGCAGCTGGACCAGCTGGCGATCGAGCTCGCCGCGTCCCCGCTCGGCGAGGCGCTGCTGCCGGCCGGCTCCTACGTGTCCATGACGGAGCTGTCGGAGTACACGACCTCCGAGGCCGAGGAGTCGGCACGGCTCACCGCCGAGGAGAACCTGGTGGCCGGCAGCACGGAGCACGCCGAGGCGCTGGAGGCCTTCCGACAGCGCATGGCGAGCTACAACGAGCACCGACTGCACCCGAAGCTGCCCGCGAAGAAGGTCATCAGCTTCTATCCGATGTCGAAGCGCCGCGAGGGCGCGGACAACTGGTACTCGCTGCCCTTCGGGGACCGCAAGCAGGTGATGGCCGGGCACGCGCGCATCGGCCGCACCTACCGCGGTCGCGTCCTCCAGCTCATCACCGGCTCGGTGGGCATCGACGACTGGGAGTGGGGCGTGACGCTGCTCGCCGACGACCCCAAGGCCCTCAAGGATGTCGTCTACGAGATGCGCTTTGACGAGGCCAGCGCTCGTTACGGGGAGTTCGGGCCCTTCGTCACTGGCCTGCTGCAAGAGCCCGACGAGCTTCTGCGCCACCTCGGCCTGCTGTAGCGGCGAACGCGGTGAGGGCGCCGCGCGGGTTGGCCGCCCGCTAGTCCTTGCTCGCTTCCTTCCAGTCGTAGTTGCCCAGACCCGGACGGAAGTTGCGCGACTTGAACTGCTCCACACCCTTCTTCCAGGTATCCCCCGACAGGTACCCAAGCTCGTTGTCCTTTGCAGTGAGCCAGGCGCCGGATTCTTCCCAGTTCATGTCTTCGACGAACAGCAGCGCCTCTTTGGCGGACTGCAGCACACGCGGATTCTTCTGCTTGAGAATGTCGGCGATCTCGTTGACCTTCGACATCAGCTCGTCCTGCGGCACGTGCATGGTCGCAAGGCCAACCCGGACGGCCTCTTCGGCTCCGAAGGCCTGACCCGTCATGAGGTAGTAGACGGCATCGCGGCGGTTCATGACCTCAGAGACCACCTTCGACACCTGGCCACCCGCGATCTTTCCAAAGTTGACCTCGGAGAGGCCGAACTTGGCGTTGCTGCCGGCGACGACGATGTCGGAGCATCCAACTATCGAGAACGCGCCGCCGAAGCAGTATCCGTTGACCGCGGAGATCGTGGGCTTGGGAAAGAAGCGCAGCAGCTGCGTACGCCAAAGGCTCGCCTTGCGCGCCTTGGCGCGCGCCTTGCGGTCGTCATCGATGTCGTAGAAGTACTCCTTCAGGTCTTGACCAGCACAGAAGCTCTCACCGGCGCCGGTCAGGACCAGAACCCGACAATCGTCGTCGTACTCCAGTTCCGTCAGCGCATCGAACATCTCGCGATGGAGCGTGGGGTTCATGGCGTTGCGACGCTCCGGCCGATTGAACGTGATCGTTGTCACCCCATCGACCGTGTCCTTCTTGATAGTCTCATAGCTCATGCCGTGTTCCTTTCATCTGTCGAATAGCAAGACAAGGGTGCGAGCTGGGGGCCCTTGGGTGCCTTGGGCGTCCCCGAGGTCGGCATCTCATGACAGTCGGGGAACGACCAACGCGTCGAGCGCGACGGCGCCCTTGCCGGCCTGCAAGACGGTGAAGGGATTCACGTCGACCGACTCGATGAGATCGCCGCAGTCATGCGCCAACCGGCTCAGCGCCACCAGCGCCGCGACCGCCGCCATGCGGTCGAAGACCGGTCCACCACGGAAGCCCATCAGCAGCGGATAGGCGCGCGTCGCAGCGATCAGGTCCTCAGCCTCGCGGTCGCCCAGCGGCACAGGACCGAAGGCGACGCTCTTCACCACCTCCAGCCACACGCCGCCCAGGCCGACCATCACCACCGGACCCATCTCCACGTCACGATGCACACCCAAGGCGAGCTCGAGGCCGCCCTCGACGTGATCGGCGACCAGGACTCCGCGGAAGCTGGCCGAGAGCCCGTGTTGCGCTGCTCGCCGCTCGAGCTCCCCGTAGCCCTCGGCGATCTCCGTGGGACTGGTCAATCGCAGCAGGACACCGCCGATCTCGGTCTTGTGGCCGATGCCCTCCAACACCACCTTGAGGGTGACGGGGTAGCCGATCGCGTCCGCGGCCTTGACGGCCTCCGTGGCGGACGTGACGACGATCTCACGGGGGACCTCGATGCCGTACTCCACCAGCAGCGCCTTGGAGTCGACCTCGCTCCACGGCTGGTCACGAGGCCGGTCGAGCACCATCCCCCGCGCTGTGTCTCCCAGTGCCGGCTGCGTCGGATCGGCGGGCAGACCCTCTTGGCCGTCCAGGGACGCGAGCCGGCGCAACATCGCCACCACACTGACCGCCTGGTCGGGGCCCTGCACGAAGCCGATGTGCTCGAAGGTGTCACGCAGCGCCCGTCCCGCTTCCGAGACGTTCTGGTTGGCCAAGGAGAAGATCACGATCGGCGTACCCGTCTGGCCCGAGCGTCGGTCGAGCTCGGCGAGGGTGGCGTCCTTGTGGACGCCGGTACCGTCGCCCAGCCCTTGGGGCAGCTCGCCTTGCGCCAGCAGGATGTCGACATGCTGGTCGTTCATCAACGCCTCGACGCACTGCAGGTACGCGGGCTTGTCGGTCAGGCCGGTGTAACCAGAGTCCAGCGGGTTGCCGACACCGCCCCCGACACCCAGCAGGGAGCCGATCTTCTCCAGCGTCGCCGGTTCCAGGTCAGCGAAGGCAACGCCGCGGCGATCCGCGCTCTCCTCCAGCAGGCCGCGGGCACCGCCGGAGAAGGTGATGGCGGCGATCCCGCCCCGCCGGCCCGCGGGCCGGCCGCGAGGCCGTCGGCGGCATCCACGACCTCGTCGATGGTCTCCACCCGCAACACCCCGGCGCGCCCGGCCACCGCGTCGAACGCCTCCAGCGTTCCCGCCAGCGCACCCGTGTGGGCCTGCGCCGCCTGACGACTTCGCTGCGAGCCACCGATCTTCAACGCCACCACCAGCACGTTCGCCTCGCGGGCACGCTCCACGGCGGCCAGGAACCGCTTCGGGTCGCCCAGGCCCTCCAGGAACAGGGCCACCAACCGGGTACGCCCGGTGCTCACCAGGTAGTCGATGTAGTCGGCCGTCACCAACCCGATCTCGTTGCCGCTGGTGATCACATGACCAGCGTAGACACCCCGCTCCGCCAACCGACGGTTGATGGCCATCGCGACCCCACCGCTCTGGGCCACAATCGCCACCGGACCGTCCCTCACCTCGGTCAGCCGCCGATCGGTCAGGGTGACCAGCCGTGACGACGCGCAGATGTTGCCAAGGCAGTTGGGCCCGGACATTGCGATCCCGGTGCGCGTGACAACCTCTCTGAGGTCCGCCGCGTACCCGGGTCCCGTGGCGCTGCCGTCCTCCCCGAAGCCGCTGGCGACCACCGTGGCGCTGCGGGCGCCCGCGCGTGCGCCTTGCTCAAGCGTCGAAGCCGCCGCGCGTGCCGGTGTCAGCACCACCAGGTGATCGGGGGTTTCGGGCAAGGAAGCGATATCCGGGTAGCACGGCCCGTCCCACAAGGAGCCATACCGGGGGTTGACCGCGTAGATCTCTCCCGGGAAGCCGAACCGCTGCAAGTTGTCGCGGGTGAGCCCGGCCCAACTCGTCGGTCGTTCCGTCGCCCCCACGATCACCACGTTGCGAGGGTTCAGCAATCGCCTGACCTGCTCAATTTGCCGGTCGGCCGCCGCATCAGACATCGGCACTCCTGCCTGTTGCATCATGGCTCACCGGAAGAACTGATCGACGACGGCATTCCACTCTTCTCGGTGCTCGTCGAAGTACTCCGGTGACATGACCTCATACTCGAGCCCGGCGTGTTCCGGAATGAGCGACGGCTCCTTGGCAGGCACGTCGGGATGGGCAGGCAGGTAGTCGGCTTCCTGGTAGAGCAGCTGACCTTCTTCGCTCAACTGGTAATCCATGAACAATCGCGCGGCACACGGCGACGAGGCACCCTTGGTGAGCCCAGTCGGGGAGGGGTTCACCATCAACGGCTCCATCGGTATCCAGTCGACCGGGGCACCGGCCTGAGCGCTGATGACGGTGTGGTGATTGAAGATCTGCAGCGCGATATCGTATTCGCCCGCGATCACCTGATCCACGATCTGCCGGGCGGACACGTCGAGATGCGCGATGTCCTGTTCCGCCAGCTGCTCCAGATAGGCCATGCCCTCTTCCTCGCCCATCGTCTCCAAGAGGTGACCCACCCATGCGGCCGAGCCGGATATGTCGCTGGTACCCCAGGCCATCCGGCCCTTCAGCGCCGGATCGAGCAAGTCCTCATAGGTCTGAGGGACCTCCTCCGGTGCCACAGCTTCAGTGTTGTAACCGGGGGAGAACGTGTAGACGTTCGAGGCGACCCAGGTGCCTTCGGCACCCTTGAGGTTGTCTGGATAGTCAGCAGCCGTGGGGAAGTCGTACTCCTCGATGAGGTCGGCGTCCTTCAATGGCTGTACCTGTGAGGACGACCACACGTCGGATTGGATGCGTCCCGCACGCGATTCGGTCACCATCTTCTCGACCACGCCGGTGCTGTTGCTGCGAGAGAGCTCGACGGTGAGCTCCGGATAGCGCTCCTGGAAGGCTTCCGCCAAGGGACGGGCCAGCTGATCCTCGATCAGGGTGGTGTACCAGAGCAGAGGCTCTTCCCCGGTCGCGCACTCCAGCAGCGCGTTCTCCCGCTCCTCACCCTCAAGCTGCGCGATTGCCCCCAGGCCCGCGGCTTGGGGTGCGTCCGTCGCGCCGGCAGCCGCCGCTCCGGAGTCCAGACCTCCTGACATAGCGACGGGGAGAAGCCACTGGTAGCGGGGAAACGTCCCACACTCGACCTCTTCTCTATGCGATAATTGTTGCAGAGTTAAGGCTGGTTTGAGGGGTGGT
>Ga0075530_1000598_pt1 | contig 17207 bp, 14 predicted proteins | sample NGEPerD_2_FD_75101 | JGI IMG/M metagenome (GOLD analysis project Ga0075530, IMG submission 75101) | Arctic peat soil microbial communities from the Barrow Environmental Observatory site, Barrow, Alaska, USA - NGEE PermafrostL1-D | ecosystem: Environmental > Terrestrial > Soil > Wetlands > Peat ... | reverse complement strand
AGCCCTAGCACGCGCGCCATGCCGTTGCCGGTACCGAGCGGGATGATCCCGAGGATCGCGCCGGCACCCGAGCGCAGCACGCCATGAGCCACCGCCGTCACGGTGCCGTCGCCGCCGCCGGCGACGACGGCACCGTGACGGCGGTGGCTCATGGCGTGCTGCGCTCGGGTGCCGGCGCGATCATCGGGATCATCCCGCTCGGTACCGGCAACGGCATGGCGCGCGTGCTAGGGCTGCCGCTCGAGCCGGCCGAGACGCTCGCCGCGCTGGCAACTGGCCGGCTTGTCGACGTTGACGTCGCCGAGGTCGTCTCGCACGACACGATCTCACTGCTGTTCTTCGGGGCCGGCCTCGACGCCGAGATCAACCGCGACGCCGACGCCGATGAGAAGGCACGACTGGGCGCCCTCGCCTACCTCAAAGCGACCCTCGCCAACCTCAGGAAGTCCAAGAACCACGACGTAACCATGTCTCTTGACGACCGCCGGACAGGTTTGAGGGCGCACACGGTCACCGTGCTCAACGCCACTAGGTTCGACCTGCTCGGCATGCGGGTCGGGCCCGACGCCCGTCCGCACGACGGCCAGCTGAAGGTGACCGTGATGCGTTCGCCCGGCCTACTCGCCTCTCTCGGTCAGCTGCTGCGTCTTGTCAACAAACGGGCTTCGCGGGCGGAACTAGAGACGGCCACGCTCATCAGGATCGAAGCGACGCCGCCGCTTCCGGTCCAGGTTGACGGTGACGTCGTGGGCGAGACTCCGCTGGAGGCCCGGATCTTGCCTGCGGCCCTGAAGTTCATCTCGGCCGCGGACTACCACGCGGACGAGCGCTAGGTTCGTGGAGCTTCGCGGCTCGACGACGGTGGGCTTTGGTGGGCGATGAGGGGTTCGAACCCCCGACCCTCCGCGTGTAAAGCGGACGCTCTTCCGCTGAGCTAATCGCCCTTACTGGTCGTCGAGCACGGCTCGGCCGGCCACGACAACAACACCATTATGTCATTGACCCAGCCAGGTCGGCTCTATACCGGCGCCGACGACTCGGGCTCGGTGGCGCCTCCGCCGCCGGCGCTACGAGTACTACCGCCCAACGAGGCGCAAAAGACGAACATTGACCAGCCATTGCCGACGCTGTTACCCTCGCGGGCAGCGACGGCAACGCCTTGGCAAGGCTATCGAACCACCGTGTCGCCCGTGCCGAACCGGCCCTGAGCGTGCGTCCGTGACGACAGGCACGAGCAAAAGGTAGTTAGGGGGAGATCTAAATGGGCGCTATCGACTTATCGAGACTCGTAGCGATCGAGGGGTTCAACTTTCCCCTCTACGCCAGTCCTGGCGCCGAAGCACGGGCGCGCGCTGTCGGCGAGCGCGCCGAGCGCGCCATAGCCTGGTTGACGGGGATCCTCGGTCCGGCCCCCACCCCGGCGGCCTTCGTCGTCGGTCCCGGGGAGTGGCCTGGCGTCACCGAACTACCCATATACGGGTTGCCCCACGTGGACCGCATGGACGATGGAAGCGTCGGCGACCTGCATTGGAAGATGGTCATGGGAGCAGAGCCAGGGGGATTCTGGCGCGACGTGTACGCCTTCATATGGACGCACCTCGACCCGGAGGGGCAAGCAGATGTTCGCGGCGCTTACGGGGACGCAGACGGGTTCTCCGCCTGCTTTCCCGACCTGATCGTGGTCCATGAGCTAGCGCATCTGTTCCAGGGTGAGCATGGCCCGGCCGAACTCGACGGCGCCGCGCCCGACCGCTACTTCCCGCGCCAATGGGTGAGCGAACTCTTCGCCAATCTCGCGCTCTACGGGTATTTGGCCGAAGTCGAACCGAGCGAACTGCAGACGCTGGAAACGATCTGTCTAGGAGCGGGCCGCGTTCCCCGCAGCGAGACGCCAGTGCGAGCGTTGGATGATATGTACCGCTCGTTGGAGTTTCAGAACGGTGCCGTCCTCTACTGCTGGTACCAGTTCCTGCTCATAATGGGAGCGAAGCGCATCTGGCAGCGCGTAGGACGTGACGGCCTGCGGTCGTACTACCAGACCTTGAATCGCCCGGATATGAGCGACGACGACATCCTTCAGGCGCTCGAGAGGATCGATCCGGAAGCGCGTCGCTTGGTGCGGGAGTGGCCGGAGTAGGAAGGTGGCGCCTACCTGACCTCTTGAGCGAGCCGCTCTACCGTCAGAGAGCCTTCGATGGCGACGGCGCGCGTCGGATCCGGCGGGTCCATCGTGCCTTGCTTGAACGCGATGAGAGATTCGAACCCCGGACTCTCCGCGTGTAAAGCGGACGCCCTTCCGCTGCGCTAATCGTCCCTACCGCCGTCGCAGTCGACTGAGGCGAGCGTCGCTGCGTAGCAGCGCCAATATGTAATCGCGGCGGGCGCTCGACCACCGCGGTGCCGACGTCCGGCAGCGAGTAGGCGTGGGTGGGCTGCGCTAGGCGTTGTCATCGAGAAGAGCCCGCACCGCCGCCGCGTCGGGAATCGCGCTGCGCCCGATGCCCGTGCAGGCGAGCGCCGCGGCCGCTGCCGCCACTCGCCCGCAGTGATGCGGCGGCCAACCACAGGCCACCCCGAAGGCGTAGGCGCCGTGGAACACGTCGCCGGCGCCAGTGGTGTCGAGTGCGTCTACGGCGAACGCCGGCACGGTCCGTGCGCCCGAGCCGTCGTCGATGATCAGGCCGTGCTCGCCGAGCGTGACGCCGACCACCTGGTCGGGCCGTTGCCGCAACGCGGCCAGGGCTGCCGGCGGATCGTCGCGCCCAAGCACCGCGGCCGCGCACTCCCGGGAGGCGATAAGGTGATCGAGCGGGCCGGTGAGCTCCAAGTGCCTGGTGTTGGAGACGTCGCCTACGCTCGGCACCCCGGCCGCATGGGCGGCTTCGAGCGCCTGTGCGGTGAGGCCGGGGATGCGCAAGTCGACGAGAACTGAGCCGGCACCCGCCAACCAGCCGGCGTCGAAGTCCTCGAGCGCCGCCTCGCGCAGCGAGTCCCCGAAGTACGGAAAGATGTGCCGCTCACCGTCGGCGTTGACGATCACCGCGCTGACTGCAGTCCTGCCGCCCTGCAGCCGCCTTACCTCACTGATGTCGACGCCGAGGCCCGCCAGCTCGGTCGCTGCTGCGTTCCCCGCGCCGTCGTCACCGAGGTTCGACCACAGCCTCACGTGCGCCCCCAGTCGGGCCGCGGCCACTGCTGCTGTGGCGGCCGGCCCGCCCCCGCTCGAGTCGTAGGCGCGCGCCGGCGTCCTCGAACCCGTCGGCGGGAACCTCTCGACGCGCCACAGGTGGTCGAGCGTGCTCAGGCCGACACACACCACTTTCGGCGGCTCAATTGGCCAGGTAGGGTGGTAGTAAGTGTCCAACGGCGCGATCCTACCTTCCGAGCGGGCCGGCGAGACCGGGAGTAGCTGTTGCGCTCCTGGTCGGGGTGCGAACCGCGTAGGCCGAGGCGAAGTCGGCGCTCGCGCCGGCGGCACCGCGGACGGCCGCGACGCGAGCCTCCCTGAGCGGCGCGTGGACGTCGCCGGGACCGTAGACCGGACCGCCGCCACGACCGTCGCGCTTTCCAACGCTACCGCCGCGATCGTCGCGCTCCCCGGCGGTTGCTTTCGCATGGGCAGCGACGACCGCACGTTCCCAGCCGATCGCGAGGGGCCGGTAAGGGAGGTCGAGGTCGCTGCCTTCGGCATCGATAGCTGCGCTGTCACCAATTACCGCTTCGCTGAGTTCGTCGCCGACACCGGCTACGTTACTGAGGCTGAGCGCTTCGGCTGGTCGTTCGTGTTCAAGAGCTTCTTGTCCGCTGACCACCCACCGACCCGCGCCGTGGCCGCCGCGCCGTGGTGGCGCGTGGTGCCTGGAGCCGACTGGAGTCACCCCTTCGGACCGCGCTCCGACCTCGACGATCGCCGCGACCACCCCGTCGTCCACATGTCGTGGCACGACGCGGCCGCCTTCGCTCGCTGGGCCGGTGGCCGCCTCCCGCGCGAGGCCGAGTGGGAGTACGCCGCGCGGGGCGGCCTCGATCAAAAGCGCTTCCCGTGGGGTGACCGGTTGGTCGACGGCAAGCGCCACCGCTGCAACGTCTGGCAAGGCTCGTTCCCCGACCATGACCACGCGCGCGACGGCTATCACGGTACCGCCCCGGCACGAAGCTTCGAGCCGAACGGGTTCGGGCTATACAACGTCGTCGGTAACGTCTGGGAGTGGTGCGCTGACCCTTGGGAAGAGCCACGCGACGGCGAAGTGAATGTCCCCCGCGTGATGAAGGGCGGCTCCTACCTCTGCCACGCCTCGTACTGCAACCGCTACCGCCTTTCGGCTCGCTCTTCGAGCACCGACGATAGCAGCATCGGCCACGTGGGCTTCAGGGTCGCCTACGACCCCGCCTCTGATCTTGCCCACGGTGTCGCCCGCGATCTAGCTCTACGCTCGGCGCGCGTAGAAGAACAAGCGCGAGCCCGGCGGCTGTAGGCTTCAGTACCTTGTCCCCGGCGCCAACGCCGCCGGGCGCTCGCAGGAGCTGGCTAGCGTCTGCCACGCCCGCGTTTCGGACGCCTCGAGGATGCTCACCATCGTGTCGAGCACGTGGAACGCGAGCTCGCCGCCGGCCCGCTGCCGCCGACCCGCCGCTAGGGCGTCGACCATGTCGGCGAGCCCGAGCCCGCGGCTGTTCTCGGTGTAGGGCCCGCTGAGGGGCAGCGTTTGCCACTCCTTGTCGGCCGTCCGCCGCAGCTTCAGTGAGCCGCCGAAGGTGTTCGGATCGGGCAGGCTCAACGTCGCCTCGGTGCCGTAAACCTCGCACTTTGGCAGCTCCGAAGCCGGGCAATCGAAGCTGGTGAGCAGCGTCACTACCTTGCCGCTGGCGAACTCGAGCTGGGCGCTGACGTGAGTCGGCGTCTCGACTGCCAACAGCTGACCTTTGCGGGGCGCGCTCATGATCGGCCTCGTGCGGCGGCCGATCACCGCCGAGCCTGACACCTGGGAGACAGGTCCGAAGAGGTTGATGAGCGCAGTCAGGTAGTAGGGGCCCATATCGAAAAGTGGGCCGGCGCCCGGAGCGAAGAAGAACGCCGGGTCAGGGTGCCACTGGTCGGGGCCGCTGCTCATCATGAACGCGCTGGCCGCGATCGGCTCACCGATGAGTCCCGCGTCGATGGCCGCGCGCGCCGCCTGCAGTCCGGCGCCGAGGAACGTATCGGGAGCGCATCCGACCAGCAGGCCCCGCGCTGCCGCGAGCGCCAGGATCGCCTTGCCGTCCTCGCGGCTGGTGGCCAGAGGCTTCTCGCTGTAGACGTGCTTGCCCGCCCCTAGTACCGCACGGCTAACTGCCGCGTGAGCCGCCGGGACGGTGAGGTTCACGACGACGTCGATAGCGTCGTCGGCGAGCAGTTCGGTGACCGTCGTCGCCTGCACGCCGTGCGCCTCGGCCTTGGCGGCAGCTCGCTCGGTGTCAAGATCGGCTATCGCCGTGAAAGCGAAGTTGCTAAATCCCCTACCGATGCGCAGATAGAAGTCGCTGATGTTGCCTGCTCCGATGATGCCGACGTTCAGCACCCCGGCGCCCGCTCGAGTCGCTCGGGCGGAGGCAGCGCGCTCATCTTCTTGAGCTTCACTCATGAGCCGGTTCATAGCTGACCAGAATACATAGCGGCCGCCCCTGAGGTAGGCAGTTGTCGCCGGCGTTTCAACCGCTTCTCAACCGCTTCTCAACGCATAACAACAATTAATGGCATGGTGACGATCACTTCTGTTGAAATGAGTTGAAACTGAGAATCGCATGTGATAGCGTCGCAACATCACAAACCTGAGGGGAGGACGGCATGCTCGCTGAGGAGCGTCGCCAGCACATCTTGAGCCTTCTGCACCAGCAGGGGTCGGCGAGGACCATGGAGCTGGCCAGGCGCTTCAACGTCTCGGACCAGACGATCCGCCGCGACCTCCAAGAACTCGAGGTCCTCGGTCTCATCATCAAGAGCCACGGCGGCGGTTCCCTCATCAACTGGGATGGCGCCTCGTTCCGTGATCGCACCCTGGCGAATCGTGAAGAGAAGCTCAGCATCGCCGCGACCGCTGCGCGCCTGGTGAAGCCGGGCATGACCGTGGTCCTCGGGCCTGGCACTACCACCGAGGCGGTGGCGCATGGCATCGACGGAATGTCGATAACGCTAGTTACCAACAGCTTGGCCGTCGCGCGCGCCATCGCCAGTCGCGAGACCGAAGTCTTGTTGACCGGTGGCCGCTACCGTTCGGAAGCCGAACTCACGGTCGGCGACTGGACCGAACTCAATCTCGCTCGCCTCTTCGCCGACATCAGCTTCATCGGCGTAAGCGGCATCGATGCCGACTCTGGCTACACCGTCACCGAAGAGGACGAGGCGCTCGCTCTACGCCACTGCATCCGCGTGGCGAAGAAGGCGGTGGTGGTGGCCGACGCGAGCAAGTTCGAACGCGTCGCCAAGGCGAGCGTCGCTCCGTTGGGCGCCGTTCACCTGCTCGTTTCCGATGAGGGCCTACCGGGCGACTGGCATATCCGCCTCGAGGCCAGTGGGGTAGAGGTGGTTATCAGCGGCGACATGACAAGCGAAGGAGGTAGCGGGTAAGCGACGTCTCGCCGCGAGGCGAGCCTCTGATCCTCGGCAGCGGCCCGGACGACCGGGCTCGAGCGTGATCCGAGCACCACCAGGCACGACGATTCCCAGGAGGTAGTAGATGATCGGTACGGTTCGCAAGTTGACATGGCGGCGGTCGCTCATGGCGCTGGCCGCAGGGCTGTTGGCCCTGTCCACGCTGTCCGTCGGCAGTGCGCAGCAAGGGGAGATACCCCTCAACCCCGAAGTCTCGGGCGACGTCGAGTTCTGGCACTTCTGGGGCTCCCCGGTGAGGCGCAACGCCATCCGCCGCGTGGTTGCCCAGTGCCAGGCAGAGCTGCCCAACATCACCGTTACTGAGACGTTCAAGCCGTGGGGTGACATCTGGACCGCCAACATCGCCGCCGTGGCGGCGCGCTCCGGCATGCCTGACGTCATCGTCGCCGACCGCCTGCAGCTCCCGCGCGACGCCGCCGACGGAATCTACCAGAGCCTTGGCGACATGGTCGAAGCCGACAACATCCAGAGCTCGGCTTTCTGGGACTTCACCTGGCAGCAGACGCTCTACGAAGGCGAGAGCTACGGGCTTCCGTTCGAGACCGACGTGCGCGTGCTGTTCTACAACAAGAACGTCCTGGAGGAGGCCGGCCTCGATCCAGAGAACCCGCCTGCCACCTGGGAAGAGCTGTGGGCCGCGGCCGACGCTCTTGACGTCAAGAACGAGGACGGCACCTTCGAGCGCATCGCCTTCTTCCCGCTTTATGGCAACGTCGGTGTCGACCTCTGGGCGATGGCCAACGGCCATGAGTTCGTGGTCGACGGTCAGCCCGTCGTCGACGATCCGGCAGTCGCCGAGACCCTGGAGTGGATGAAGCGCTGGATCGACCGTTACGGCGGCTGGTCCGAAGTGCAGCGATTCCTTGCTCAGTACGGCGCCGCTCCCAACGACGCGTTCATGGCAGGCGGCGTGGTGATGAAGGTAGACACCGCGGGCTACAACTCGATCCTCAACTTCTACCGGCCGAAGGCCAACCTCGCTGACGGCAGCACGCCGAACATGGACTGGGGCGTGAGCCTGCCCCCGTACGAGGTCGAGCCGGCCACCTGGAGCGGCGGTTTCACCCTTTCGATCCCTTCGGGCGCTGAGAACCCCGAGGCTGCCTGGGAGTTCATCAAGTGCGCCGCCAGCCGTCCCGGTCAGGTCTCATGGGCCCGCGACACCTACTCGATCCCGAGCGATATCGCGGCTGCTCGCGACCCTGTCCTGATGGCCGATCCCGCCTGGGGCTTCTTCATCGACGCCATGGAGGTCGGCAAGCTGGTGCCCTTCGTGCCCGCGTACTCCAACTGGATCGAGCAGTTGAACTCGCGGCTCGAGTCCGTCTGGACCGATGCGACGACCATCGAGGAAGCTCTCTCGGAGGCGCAGCAAGAGATCGACAGGACGATCGAACAGAACCGCTGACAGCCGTTGCGGGGGTGGGCGCATCACCCACCCCCGCAAAACCTCGCGCTTCAGCCCACGAGGAACCGTCACTGTGGCCACTCGCGTAACCGAAAGCCAGCCGGTACTCACCGTCGCCCCCAAGGCGCGCCGGAAGTTCTCACGGCGCCGGTTCAACCAGGGGCTCACCGGTTATCTTTTCGCATTGCCGTGGCTCATCGGCTTCGCGGTCTTCACCCTGTGGCCGATGCTGTACTCGCTCTACACCAGCTTCACGCGCTACAACATCATCGGCGAGCCACGCTGGTTGGGTCTTCGCAACTACGAGAACATCATCTTCAACGACTCTATGTTCCTCAAGGCGCTAGAGAACACCTTCTGGATGGTGATAGTCAAGACGCCGATCGTCATCGTCGCCGCCCTCACCATCGCTATCTTGCTCAACCTCAACCTGCCGGGCGAACGCGGCTTCCGCACCATCGTTTACCTGCCCAACGTGCTCTCGGGCGTCGCGGCCATCTTCCTGTGGCAATGGATCCTCGCCCCTAACGGGCTGTTCAACGCCGGGCTCGAGCTAATCGGCGTGCGTGGGCCGGCCTGGTTCACCGATCCCGCCTGGACCAAGCCGGGGCTGGTGGTGATGAGCTCGTGGTGGATCGGTGCGCAGGTGCTCATCTACTTGGCGAGCCTCAAGGGGATACCCAAGTCGCTCTACGAGGCGGCCGAGATCGACGGCGCCACCGGCTGGGCCAAGACCCGCTACATAACGCTGCCGATGCTGTCGCCGACAACGTTCTTCCTCGTCGTCACCAGCATCATCGGCACCTTCCAGATCTTCGAGACAGCGTTCATCATCGCCGGCGCGGCGGGCCGGGACATCGCGCTCGGCGGACCGGGGCAGTCGCTGTTGTTCTACGTCTTCTACCTATATAACCGGGCGTTCGGCAAGGTCGGCGCCGGCGGCCTGCAGATGGGCTACGCCTCGGCGCTTGCTTGGATCTTGTTCCTCATCATCATGGCAGTGACGCTCGTCCAGCTACTGCTTGCCAAGCGCTGGGTGTACTACGAGACGGATGGCCGCTGATGCGTCGCGGCTACAGCCCCTTCGCCTCCTTCTGGCACTTCGTGGCCTGGCTCGGGCTCGTCAGCATCTCGGTTCTCTTCCTCGTCCCACTGTTCTGGATGATCTCGACGGCGCTGAAGGAACCAGCCGAGCTGATGCGCAACAACTGGATCCCCCAGCATTTCGCCTGGGAGAATTTCTCCTACGCCCTGTCGTACGGCATGTGGTTCCGCTGGGCCTTCAACTCGGTAGTCATCACCGTGTTCTCGGTGATCGGCATGGTGCTTTCCTCGGCCATGGTCGCGTACGCTTTCGCACGCTTGAAATGGCCCGGTCGAGATTTTCTCTTCGGCATCGTGCTCGCGACGATGATGATGCCTGGCGTGGTCTTGATGATCCCGCAGTTCATCATCTTCGCCCGTCTACCCGCCTTCGGCTTCCAAGGCTCAGCGAGCTGGGTCAACACGTTCCTGCCGTTGATAGTGCCCGCCTTCACGGGCAGCGCGTTCTACATCTTCCTACTGAGGCAGTTCATGCGCGGGGTGCCGATGGAGCTCTCCGAGAGCGCGAAGATCGACGGCGCCTCGGAGCTCAACATCTTCTGGAACATCGTGATGCCGTTGTCCAAGCCGGCGCTCGCGACTATCGCCATCTTCAGTTTCCAGGGCGCTTGGCAGGACTTCATGGGCCCGCTCATCTACCTCCAGAGCGAGCGCCTCTATACCTTGCAGCTCGGCCTGCGTCAGTTCGAGTTCGCTGCGGGCGGCGCGCCCGCCTGGAACTGGTTGATGGCCGTGAGTCTGCTCGTAATGTTGCCCGTCCTCGTCGTCTTCCTGGCGTTCCAACGCTACTTCATAGAGGGGATAAGTATCACCGGCATGGGTGGCAGGTAGCGCCCAGGCTCGGTAACCTCCATGTCAACCACCTCCGAAGGAAAGCCTTTGCATTACCGTTGCTCGAACTACTCACTTGAATGCGCGGCCGATAGGCCGTACGTACGACTGTTCTCCCCGACCGGCGAACTTCTGCTCGACCTGTTCGTGCCAGCGAGCATCAATACCAACCGGGCGCTCGACGACACCACCGGCGTCGGCGAGTTCACGAAGCGGACCGCCGGTCATGAGACGGTCTTCACGCTGGAGGCGACGAGCTCGGTCTGGCGCCGCAAGACCTACCGCATCCGCTGCACCGTTGCCTCTCTGTGCTTCGAGACCGAAGTCGATGGGCATGGCCAGCTCACCGACGTCCACTACTTCGGCGGCAACTACTCGGGACAGCCACGCTGGGGGACAGGCTACTTCTGGTCTGGAACGAGACTGTCGAAGGGGTTCAACCCCGAGCCGATGGTCGCCGAGGAACAGTACTTCCCGGCGTCCTCCGGGTCGCTTATCGACGCCACCGGGGTTCCGCTGCCTGGCAAGGACGGCTGGTTCTTCACGCCCCCACCGTATTGCCTGGCTTTCGAATGGTCGCAAGGTTGGCTGGGCTTCGGCGTCGAGGCCGCCCCCGGCGCCAACCGCTACAACGACCTTCGCTACGTCGGGCAGCGAGGCGCCTTCCACCTCTCGCTCGGTTTCGATGGCCGCACCGGCGTTGACGGTGTCTATCGCCTTCCTGACCTCGCCATACAGTTCGGCGCGGGACCGTACGAGGTGCTCGAGGCTCACGTCAAGAGCTTCAAGTCGCGAGCGTTGGTCCCCGACCCGCACGCCCGGCTGCAAGCGCTCTGGTGGTGTTGGCCGATCTTCTGCGGCTGGGGCTCGCAGAGTCACCTGGCGGCGGTGACCGGCGGGCACGCCCCGGCGCTCGCCACCGAACCGAACTACCGGACGTTCCTCGCGACCTTGGCCGAGCAGGGCATCTCGCCAGGTGTGCTGGTGATCGATGACAAGTGGCAGGCGACCTACGGCGAGAACCTCGTCGACGAGGCGAAGTGGCCCGATCTCAACGGCTTCATCGCCGAACAGCACGAGACTGGCCGCAAGGTGCTGCTGTGGCTCAAGGCCTGGGACCCCGAGGGCCTGCCTGTCGAGGAATGCGTGACCAACGCCGTGGGCGTGAAGGTCGCTTGTGACCCTACCAACCCAGCCTTCGAACGTCGCTTGCGCGCCGCAGTAAGGAACATGCTCGCTGCCGATGGCTACGACGCCGACGGCTTCAAACTCGACTTCACCGCACGCATGCCGAGCGGCCCTGGCCTTACGCTCAACGGCGACGTCTGGGGTCTGGAGTTGATGCGCCTCTACCTGAGCATCCTCTACTCTGAGGCCAAGGCGGTGAAACCCGACGCGCTCGTCATGACGCACACGCCGCACCCCTACCTGGCTGACCAGTTGGACATGATCCGTTTGAACGACATCAACAAGGGCTCTGACGTCAACGCCGCCATGCGCCACCGAGCGCACGTGGCGCGGATCGCCTGCCCTCACGCGCTTATCGACACCGACAACTGGCCGATCCCGGACCGCAGCTCCTGGCGCGAGTACATCGGGCTGCAGCTCGAGCTTGGGGTGCCCTCGTTGTACTACTCGAGCCACATCGACACCAGTGGCGAGCCCCTGCTCGACGAGGACTACGAGCTCATCCGCCGCATCTGGGGCCGAGCGCCTGGTGCCGCGCCGCACAGCTCGCCACTCGCGCCGTTCGAGGATGAGATAATCCCCGGGACTCAGGGAGAGGACCCGGAAGCGGAGGCGGTCTCGTGACCCGCGACCGACTCAGCGGCAAAAGGAAGATCGACGACAAGGTAACCGTGGCTGTGATTCACACCTCACCACTTACCGTCGACCCGATCAAGGCGCTGGTAGCTGAGTTGCTACCGGCCGCCGACGTCATCAACTTCGTCGACGACTCGATACTGCCGCAGCTCGCCCGCAACGGCGGAGACGTAAGCGAGGTCGAGCAGCGCCTGCTCAGCTACGCCGGGTTCGCCGCACAGGTCGGTGCCGACGTGATCCTCAACGCCTGCTCATCGGTCGGCGAAGTCGTCGCCGCCATGCGCGAGAAGGTATCGGTTCCCGTCGTGCGCATCGACGACGCCATGACCGACGAGGCGATCAGGCGCGGCACGCGCATCGGAGTGGCCGCCACACGGCAGACGACGCTGGCCCCAACGCTCGCCATGCTCCGGCGCAAGGCCGAAGCGGCCGGTACCGGCGCCGTGTTCGACGCGCGCGTGGCCAACGACGCGTTCGACCTCCTGGCGGCCGGCGATAGGGAAGGGCACGACCGCGCACTTGCCGAGATGTTGGACGAGCTGGCCGCCGCCAACGACATCGTGGTGCTGGCGCAAGCCTCGATGGCGCGGGTACTTCCCAGCCTCACGGAGGAGAAGCGCGACAAGTTCTTGAGCAGCCCACGCCTCGCGGTCGAGCGCGTCGCTCGCGTGCTTGACGATGCAGGGTCGAGGCGAACCGAGGAGAGGGATCAGTGGTGAGCGCCCTAAGACCCTCGAACGTCGTAACGCTCGCCGACCTGCTGCCCGTGGCGCAGAGGAGCGAGTACGCGGTCGGCTCGTTCTCGCCGCGCTACCCGCGGATGGTCCTGCCCGTGCTTCGCGCCGCCCAGGCGCTCTCGTCGCCGGCGATAGTGCAGATCTCGCAGAAGGACATGCTCCGCTGCGGAGTTGCGGTCGAGGACTTCGCCGAGGCGTTCTACGCCGCGCTCCGCGACGAGCGCGTCGGCGTTCCGGTAACGCTGCACCTCGACCACACCCACGACGTCGCGATCATCCGCCGCGCGATTCACTCCTCGTTCACCTCGGTGATGATCGACGCCTCCGACCTGCCCCTTGAGCAGAACATCGAGCTTACGGCGTCCGTGGTCGAGCTCGGCCACGCCGCCGGCGTGTCCGTCGAGGGTGAGATCGGCACGCTCGGCGCGTTCGCCTTCTCGGAGACCGACGAGACGTATAGCAGCACCATGACCGAGCCACAAGAGGCCGGCCGCTTCGCCCGCGAGAGCGGCGTCGACGCCATGGCAGTCTCGATCGGCACCATGCACGGCGTGCGTGACGGCGCCGCAGTCAACCTCGACATCGACCGGCTAACCGCCATCCGCGCGCAGACCGACGTGCCGTTGGTGCTGCACGGCGGCTCGGGAGTGCCCGCCGAGGCGATGGTCAAGGCGATACGCATCCCGGGCGGGGGCGTCTCCAAGGTGAACCTGGCGACCGACCTCGAGCTCGCGATGCTGGCCGCCCTCGACTCGACACGCCGGTTGAGAGACGACGCCATCGCGGCGCTCGGCGAGGACGACCTCGAGAGAGCACAAGACGCGGTCGAGCGGGTGACCCGCGAGAAGATGACCTCGTTCCTGCTGAGCGCTGGCCGCGCTCGGCTACCCGGGGCGACGCGATGAGCACCAGGCTCCACACCACCGAAGCGGTGAACGGCTTCGCCATCAGGGGCGTGGTCGAGGGGTTCTATGGCGCCGCCTACACGCAACCCCAGCGCGAAGACCTGTTGCGGTTCCTGGGCGAGCACGGTTTCAATACCTACATCTACGGTCCCAAGAACGATCGCAAGCACCGTGCGCGCTGGCGTGAACCGTACGGCGACGAGGCCATGTTGGACTTTCGCGACTCGGTGACCGTCGCGGCTCGAGCCGGCATCGAGTTCGTGTACGCGTTGAGTCCCGGGCTCGACGTGCGCTACGGCTCCGGGAACGACTTCGCGGCGATCACGGCCAAGTTCACAGCGCTTCTCGGCGCCGGGGTGCGACGCTTCTCGCTGTTCTTGGACGACATCAACCCCACCTTCCGCCACCTAGAAGACAGCAGCAAGTTCGCCAGCTTCGCCAGCGCCCAGGCCGACCTTTGCAACCGCACGCTGGCCTGGCTGCGCGAGCAGCGGGCCGACGCCCAGCTGTCGATGTGCCCGACCATCTACCACGGCGCGCCGCCGTTCGGCGACTACCTGCACGAACTCGGCGAGCGTCTGCACCCGGAGATAGACGTCTACTACACCGGCATCGACGTCTGCTCACGCACCATCGATGCGCTCGAGGTACGGGCGTTCGCGAGCACGCTTAGGCGCCAGCCGATCCTGTGGGACAACTACCCCGTCAACGACGGCGGTATGGCGTCTGAGCTGCACATCGGGCCGCTAAGGGGGCGCGCTCCTGACCTTGTCGACTGCGCCAAGGGCTTCGCCGCGAACCCGATGAACCAGCCCGAGGCCTCGAAGGTGGCACTGCACACCTTCGGTGCGTACTTCCGCGACCCGGTCGGATACGACCCCGATAACGCCTGGCGCCCTGCCCTTACCGCCGTGGCGGGAGCGCAGCAGGCCGCCGCGTTCGAATCGTTCGCCTCGACCTCGCTGCACGGGGCGCTCGGCGTCGAACCGGCGCCGCTTCTGAAGCCGCTCGTTGTGGCTGCCTGCCATCACCTGCGCGGCGCCAGTGACAAGGAGGCGCCTGCGGGCACCAGCGGGCACCCGCTCCGCGACTTGGGGGCCAACCTCGACGAACTCGACGAAGCCTGCTACGACCTGAAGTTCCACCTACGTAACCTCGCCTTGCGAGCCGAGCTGTTGCCGTGGCTCGAGGCCATGGAGAACTGGTTGTGGTCCGGTCGCCGGGCGCTCGAGCTCGTGGCGGCGCCAGTCGCAGGAGATGACGTCGGACCGGCCTTGAGGCGGCTGAAAGAGCCGTTCGCGAGCGCCAGGGCGCACCACAAACGCAGCGGTGGGAGCGAGCTGCTGCCGTTCATCGACCTCGCTCTCGAACGACACGCTCTCGCCTCCGCATGAACGAGCCGCTACTGGTTCTCGACTACGGGGGCACGAAGCTCAGCGCCGGTCTCGTCGATCGGCGTTCGCGCGGACCGCTCGACGGCGGCGGCTGGTTGGCGCTCGAGCGGGTCAAGAAACCGGTCGGTGTCGACGCTGGGTACGACCAGACGACCATGGTCGAACTGGGCCGCAGGCTGCTTAACGGTCGAGCCCCGGCGGCCGTCGGCGTGTCGTTCGGCGGGCCCGTCGAGTTCGGGCGCGGCGTCGTGCGGCTTTCGCATCACGTCGCCGGCTGGGAGAACACACCACTTCGCGACCAACTTAGCCGGGCCTTCGACGCCCCTACCCGCATCGACAACGACGCTAACGCCGGCGCCCTTGGCGAGCACCGTTACGGTGCTGGCCGTGGGGTCGACAGCCTGCTCTACGTCACCGTCAGCACCGGGGTCGGCGGCGGGTGGGTGTTGGGCGGCGACGTGTGGCGCGGCTTCGAAGGCATGGCCGGCGAGTTCGGCCACATCACCATCGACCCCGAAGGTCCGAGTTGCGTCTGCGGCGGCCGGGGCTGCGTCGAACGCCTGGCTTCAGGGCCGTCGATGGCGGCTGCGGCTGCCGAGGTACTGGCGGCGCGGCCGGGGACCGGTACGGTGCTCCGCGAGCTCGCTCGGGACGGGGCGTTGACCGCCGTGCAGCTGGCGGCCGCCGCCGCCCGCGGCGACGAGGTGGCGCTAGCGGCGCTGGCCGCGGGGGCGCGGGCGCTTGGCATCGCGCTTGGCAGCACCGCCAACCTAATCAACCCACAACTCTTCGTCATCGGCGGCGGCTTGATCAAGTCAGGCGAGCCGTTCTGGAACGTCCTCCTCACCACGGCACGGGCACACGCCATGCCGGAGGTGAGCCTCGACATCGTCAAGGCAAAGCTCGGCGACGACGCTCCGTTATGGGGAGCGGTCGCCTTGGCGCACGACGCCTTGTCGACGGAAGTCTTAACGACGGGAGTCTTGACGACCGGCGCCGTGGCGACCGACGGGATGACGACCGAAGCCTTGACGACCGAGCAGGGCTCATAAGTGAACCAGCCCGTCCCCGACCTCGTCATCGACCACGGCGGCCTCGTCGCGACCGCCCGCGAGCGGGCCGAGGCGCTACTGGTGACCAACTCTTCGGACTTGGGTCTGCTGGCCGCGAAGCAGCTCTACCGTCAGGTCTGGGCCCGCGACAGCATGCTCAGCGGCCTCGGCCTGCTGCTATGCGACGACCCGCGCACGCACGAGGCGTTCCGGCGCTCACTGGAGACGCTCGGCCGCTACCAATCGCCGCTCGGCAAGATCCCCCACAACGTCGAGAAGCGCACTCCCCGAGGAGTTGGACCGGCCCCTGCCGACGCCGCCGATGACGTCGTGCTCGACACAGCGCACGCCGGCTGCGTCGACTCGAACCTGTGGTACGTGCTCGGCCACCACTACCACTACTGTTTGACCAAGGACATAGACCTGCTGAGCAGATCCTGGCCAAACTTGAACAAGGCGATGACCTGGCTGCGGTACCAGGACTCCAACGAGTGTGGACTCCTCGAGGTTCACGAAGCAATGGACTGGGCCGACCTGCTGGCGAACCGCTATAACGTGCTCTTCGACAACGTTCTCTACAGCGCCTGTTGGCGCGCGATGAGCGAGTTGGCCAGGGCGCTCGGCGGCGAGGCGGCGGCGAGCGCCGACGACTGGCTCGCCGCCGCCTTGGACGTGCGCCAGAAGATAGACACGCTGCTGTGGGTCGGCCCCGAGGCGCCGACCGACCATGACCGCCTGGCCCGTGAACGGCGCGAGTGGCTCTACCCGGTGAAGCGCATGGAGGTGGAGCTAGTTGAGCGGCCGTTCTACCTGCCGTACGTCGCGTTCCGCGACTTCGCCGACCGTTTCGACACGCTCGGCAACCTCATGGCCATCCTGCTTGGCATCGCCGACCGGCCCAAGATCGACAGGATCCTCGACTACATCGACGCCACCGGACTCGCCGAACCGCTGCCGGTGCGTGCGCTCTACCCGCCGATCCGGCCAGGGGAGGCCGACTGGCGAACCTACTACCGCGTACGCAACCTCAATCAGCCGGATCACTACCACAACGGCGGCTCGTGGCCGTTCATCGGCGGCGTCTACGTGGCCGCTCTAGTCAAGGCCGGTCGCCTCGACCAAGCCGGCCGCGAGCTGGCCAAGCTGGCCGAGATGAACCGGCGCGGGCGACACGAGGAGTGGGAGTTCAACGAGTGGTTCCACGGCCTCAGTGGAAGACCGCTCGGGCAGGGCGGGCAGTCGTGGTCAGCCGCCCTCTACGTGTTCGCGCACGAGGCCGTCAAGACGGGCACGGTGCCGGTGT
>Ga0075530_1000595_pt1 | contig 17212 bp, 16 predicted proteins | sample NGEPerD_2_FD_75101 | JGI IMG/M metagenome (GOLD analysis project Ga0075530, IMG submission 75101) | Arctic peat soil microbial communities from the Barrow Environmental Observatory site, Barrow, Alaska, USA - NGEE PermafrostL1-D | ecosystem: Environmental > Terrestrial > Soil > Wetlands > Peat ... | reverse complement strand
GATTTTTTACAAAAACAGTATTCTTTATCTCAAAATGAGGCAGAGGAAATTGCCGAGAGAGCTGATGGAAAGATAGGAAAAGTCATCAAGTTATTAGATAAAGATTATAAAAAAGAATTAGACCAGAAAAGAAAGGATTTAAAAGAAATCCTTAATCAGGGTTTTGCAAAACAATCTGTTTATTTCCAAAAATTAGTAGAAGATAGCGGGGAATTAAAAAGTACTTTAGAGGAATGGTTAAGAGTTTTAAAGTCTGATACAGATTCAAAGGAATTAAAATTAATTTCTGAAAAGAGAATAAAATTAATTGATAGTATTTTAAAAAGTATTTATTTAATAGCAGACACAAATATTAATAGGCAACTTTTAATGGAGAATATTTTTCTTCAATTATAATTATGTTAATAGAAAAACTTAGAGAACAAACGAAAAAATTATTAGAGGATTTTTTTAATGAAATTATAGGTTTTCGTACTTCTCGTCCTACAACTGCTCTAGTGGATAATATTAAAGTTAATTGTTACGGTTCATTATCTCCATTAAAGCATGTTGCTTCAGTATCAATTAAACTTCCTAATGTTATTATTATTGAACCTTGGGATGAAGGATTAGCATCTTCTGTTAAAAAAGCATTAGAATCTTCAAATTTAGGTCTTACTCCATCTCAAGATGGAAAACAGATAAAATTATTTTTACCGCCTTTAAGCAGAGAAAGGAAAGATGAATTAGTAAAATTGATTGGGGCAACAAAAGAAGAGTATCGAGTTAAATTAAGGGAGATAAGAGATGAATTGCTCGGAGAAGTTAAAGAAGAATTTGAAAAAAAAGAGATATCTGAAGATGAAAAGTTTCGTTTAAAAGAAGAAACACAAAAAATCGTTGAACAGATTAATAAATCTTTAGATAGCCAAGAAAAGCAAAAAGCAGACGAAATTATTAACTCTTAATTATTATTTTATGATATCTTTTCTTATTAGTTTATTTAGTTTAAGCATTATAATCCTATTGCATGAAATGGGACATTTTTTGCTAGCAAGGCATTTTGGAGTAAAAGTAGAAGAATTTGGTATTGGTTTTCCTCCACGAATTTTCAGTTTTAAAAAAAATGAAGTAGTTTATTCTATCAATGCTATTCCATTTGGTGGATTTGTAAAGATCGTAGAACATGATGGACCAGATAGTTTTTCATCAAAAAGTTTAGGGAAAAGAACTCTTATACTTTTAGCTGGCGTGGTTAATAATGTTTTAATAGCTTTTTTGCTTTTTACAATTCTTTTTTCTGTTGGAATGCCAACTTTTGCTTTACCTGAGAATTATAAACAAGATATTCCTTCAACAGTAATTATAAGGGAAATAGAAAAAGATTCTCCTGCATTTTTAGCTGGTTTAGAATCCGGAGATGTTATTCTAGGAATAGAATATTTAGATCATTTTTATGAAATGACAAGTATTAAAGATGTTCAGGATAGGACAAAAGAGTTTCAAGGCAAGGAAATGCAATTAATTATTCAAAGGCAAGGGGAGAGTACAGAAATAAGTATTATACCAAGAGAATCGCCTCCAGAAGGAAAAGGATATTTAGGGGTGATTTTAACTGATGATGGGGTTTTAAAATATTCTTTGTTTGAGGCTCCATGGCAGGCAATTCGTTTTATGGGAGTTCTTACTCAAGAAACATTTACTGGGCTTGGTAGGGTTTTTGTCAATTTATTTAAACATGGTAACATAGAAGAATTGACAGGGCCTGTGGGGATTATGGCAATAACTACAAGAGGATTTCAGTGGGGCTGGGAATATGGACTGTATATTTTAGGGCTTATTTCTTATGCTTTTGCCATTTTTAATCTTTTTCCTATTCCTGCAGTGGACGGGGGAAGAATCTTGTTTTTAATGATAGAAAAGATAAGACGAAGACCAATATCGCCAAATACAGAAATCTTGGTAAATAATATTTGTTTTTATCTATTAGTTATTCTTCTTTTTGTTGTTACTATTAAAGATATTAATTTTTTCATTTTAAATAGATAAATTATGCGAGAGTCAAAATTTTATTTTAAAACCAGGAAAGAGGTTTCTAAAGAAGAAGTAGCTGTTAGCGCTTGTTTATTAATAAGAGCTAATTTTATAGAAAAATTAACAAGTGGAGTTTATAATTTTTTGCCTTTAGGTTTCAAAGTTATAAAAAAAATAGAAGGAATTGTAAGAGATGAAATGGAAGCTATTGGAGGGCAAGAAATATTAATGGCACTTTTAAATCCAAAAAGCAATTGGAAACAAACTAATCGTTGGGATACATTCAAAGCTTTATTTAAAGTACAATCCAGATATGGACAATGGTTCGCTCTTGCTCCTACTCATGAGGAGATAATTACGCCAATGGTAAAGAATTTTATTTTTTCTTATAAAGATTTACCATTATATCTATTTCATATTTCTGATAAATTTCGTGATGAGCCTCGCTCTAAGTCAGGAATATTAAGAGGAAAAGAGTTTATAATGAAAGATTTGTATAGTTTTCATACTGATGAAAAAGATCTGGAAAAATATTATGAAAAAGTAAAAAAAGCTTATAAGAGAGTTTTTAAAAGATGTGGATTAAAAGCTTTTGTTGTAGAAGCATCAGGAGGATCTTTTTCGCGTTTTTCACATGAATTTCAGGTTATAACACCAGCAGGTGAAGATTTGTTTTATTATTGTTCTTCTTGTAAATTCTGTCGCAATAAGGAAATAGCAGAAAATATTAAAAAATGTCCTGAATGCGGTCATACAGTAGAAATGCTTAAAGGTTCCGAAGTAGGAAATATTTTTAAATTAAAAGATAAATATTCTAATGCGTTTGATTTAAAATTCAGGGATAAAGACGGAAAAAATAAAAACGTTATGATGGGTTGTTATGGGATTGGAATTAGCCGTTTATTGGGAGTGATAGCGGAAGCAAATTATGATAAAGATGGAATGATTTGGCCAGAAGAGGTAGCTCCATTTATTTATCATTTGTTAAGTTTGTCTAGTGGAGATGCAAAGATGAATAAAATAATTAAAAAACAAGCTGATTTGTTTTATACAAAAATGCTGGAAAAAGGGATTGAGGTCCTTTACGATGATAGAGAAGACGTTTCAAATGGAGAAAAATTAGTTGATGCTGATTTATTAGGTTTGCCTTATAGAATAGTGGTTAGTGAGAAAACAATTAAAAATAATAAGTTTGAATTAAGAGAAAGAAGAAATCGTAAAGTAAAATTAATCAAATTGAGTGATTTTGACAAAACAGTCAAAAGTAAGTAAACTAACAAAACAAAGGATAATTGTTATCTATTATGGCTAAGAATTTTAAAGAGAATTTTTTTCGTAATATTGGAGTGGATTTAGGAACTTCTAAGACTTTGGTTTATGTAAAAGGAAAAGGGATAGTGGTTAATGAACCGACGGTTGTTGCTATGAATAATAAGACTAATCAGATTCTAGCTATTGGCCATGAGGCAGAAGAAATGATAGGAAAAACTCCTTCACATATTAATGCTATTAGACCTCTTTGTAATGGTGTAATTTCTGATTTTGAAGTAGGTGAAAAGATGTTGCATTACTTTTTAGATAGAGCCAAGAAAAAAGGATTTTTTGGTCAGTTCTTAGATTGGCCTCGTTTAGTTATTGGAGTTCCTACAGGCGGTACCGAGGTAGAGAAGAGAGCCGTAGAGGATATTGCTAGAAGCGCTGGGGCCAAAGAAGTCTATTTGATTGAAGAACCGATTGCTGTGGCCTTAGGCGCTCAATTATCAGTTAAAGATGCGCAAGGTATCTTTGTTGTAGATATCGGCGGTGGAATAACAGAAGTGGCAGTAATCTCCTTAGGTGGCATTGTTGTGTCAAAAAGTTTGCGCATAGCAGGTACTAAATTAAATGATGATATTATTCATTACTTTAGAGATAAATTTAAATTATCTATTGGAGAGAAAACAGCTGAAAGGATTAAAGTTTTAATAGGTTCTGCCTTAGATTTAGGAAGTAATCAAGAGATGAAAGTGAAAGGACGTGATCTTACCCGTGGTTTACCAAAAGAGATTAAGATTAAAGAAGACGATATTAGAGAAGCTATAACCCCTTCTTTAAACAAAATTTTAGATGCTATTAAAAGTACTGTTGAAATTACTCCGCCAGAGTTAATTGGCGATATAATGGAATCGGGGATTATCTTATCAGGAGGAACAAGTTTGCTTCGCGGTATGGATAAATTAATTGAAGAATCTATTGATCTTCCAGTAAAGATAATGGATGATCCTATAACTTCAGTGATTAGAGGTATAGGAATAATCTTAGAAGACTTACAAGGATCAAAAGATATTTTAACTACAATTAGTAGAGAAAAACCTCCTTTATGATATTATGAAACAAAGAAATAATCTTCATTTCTTGGTTTTACTAGTGATTTTCATAATCACTAGTATTTTGTTATTCAAATTCTATTTTTCTCAAGAAAAAACTTTTAAGCCTCAATTAGCTTACAATTTAGAAAAAGGAGGATTAGTAGGAAATTACCTTTTTGATTTTAAAAATTGGACAAATGATCTCTTACATTTTAATACTTTAAGAAGACAATTGTTAGAGATTGGATATGAAAACATTAAACTCATCAATCAGTTGCAGGCGTTTAAACAAATTAAAGAAGAGAATAATCTTTTAAAAAATGCTTTAGAAATTAAAGATGAAACAAATTGGTCATTAGTATCAGCTAAAATCGTTTTGATGGATCCTTCAGGGTTAACTGGTTCTTTTTGGATAAACAAAGGTGCTAAACAAGGGTTAAAACAAGGAATGAATGTAATTTTGGAGGACAAGATTTTAGTAGGTAGGTTAAAAGAATGTTTTGATAATTATTGTCGAGGTGAATCAATTTTTAGTCCAGAGACGAAAATTAGTGTGGAAGACTTGCGTTCATCTACATTAGCAGTGGCAGAAAAAGATGCAAAAGGGAGTTTTCGTTTAAAGTTAGTTCCATATGAGGCAGATATTAAAGTTGGAGATATTTTAATTACTTCTTCTGAAAATGCTAATTTTTTTAAAGGTCTTTTGGTTGCTAAAGTCAAAAAATCCAGTTCATCTTCTGATGTTAGTTCATTAAAAGAATTTATTTTAGAACCTCTATTAAATCTTTTTGAAATATCTTCAGTTTTAATTATTACTGATTTTATTCCTGCACAATAATGATTCAACGTTATTTATTAAATTTTCTTTTATTTGTTTCCACTGTTTTTATTCAAATATATTTTGGAATGACTTTTTCTATCTCTCCGGTTTTAAATATTGTTATAATCTTTTTAATTTTTACTCTCTTTTATTTTTCACCATTCTATTTGTTTTTTTTGATTTTTATATCAGCAGCTATTCTAGATAGTCTTTCCGGATTCTTTTGGGGAACGAATCTTTTCCTTTTTTTAATTTCCTTAGGAATAGGTCTTTTATTAACACGATTTTTGGAAAAATCTCATTTTTTCCCACGGTTAATTATGGGAGGACTAATAATTTTTATATATTTTTTAGGTCTTTTAATAATAAACTTAGTTTTAAAAACGTCACATATTAGTTTTATTATTTTTGAACAATTTCTATTCACTTTAATATTTTATATACTTTTGTCATTTTTACTTAATAAAATTCAAGAGTTGAGAACGGTAAATAACTAATAGCAAGTTAATACCAAGAAAATTGTTTGTTAATTTTTAATAATGAAAAATCTTTATATAAAAAGAGAAAAGCATTTGTTAGATCCCGAGGAGGTTCTTTTAGATAGAAAAGCTAAAGAAGCAAGGGAAAATGATTTGGAGAGATTGGAGTTTCCAATTTCATCTTTTTTAATAAAAACAGTCTTTGGGATATGTTTGGCTCTTTTTTTAATTATTTTTTTGCGGGCTTTTTACCTTCAAGCAATTGAAGGGGAAAATTATCAAAAGAGGGCGGAAAATAATCGTACTCATTATTATATTATTAGTGCTCCTCGTGGAATAATTTATGATAGGTATAATCAACCTTTGGTTCTTAATAGCCCATCTTTTAGTTTGGTAATGATTCCATTAAATTTACCCAAAGATGAAAATGAAAGGATGGATATAATAGAAAAGGTTATTGATATTTTTGATATTGAGAAAGAGGAAATTGATATACTTCTCAAGGATTATAAAACAGTTTATTCTTTTCAACCAATTTTAATAAAACCAAATCTTGAAATTGAAGAAGTGCGACGTTTTGAAACAACTATAGAAAGCAATTTTGGTTTTAGTGTTATTTCTGATTATAGTAGGCGTTATCCATTTGATGATGCTTTTGCTCATGTTTTAGGATATATTGGTAGAATTTCTCCACAGGATATTTTTAAATACAAAGATTATCCTTTAACTAGTATGGTAGGAAAGGATGGGTTAGAAGCATATTATGAAAAAACTTTGCAAGGCAAACCTGGTAAAAAAATAATAGAGGTTGATGCTGCTTTTAATGTTCAAAAAGATTTAGGTTCCATAGAGCCTAAAAAAGGTGAAGATCTTATCACTACAATAGATAAAGATTTACAAATAGCATTTTATAATTCTTTAAAAGAGAGAACTGAAACATTGGGTGTAGCAGGGGCAGCTGGTATAATTTTGAATCCTAAAACAGGAGAAATTTTATCTTTAGTAAGCTTACCAAGTTTTGATCCAAATGTTTTTACAAAAGGTTCTCCTCGTCAATTAATAAATGAATATCTTCAAAGTTCTTCGCTTGCACTTTTTAATCGCGCAATAAGTGGTCTCTATCATCCTGGGTCTGTAATTAAGCCTCTTATGGCTTTGGCTGCTTTAGAAGAGAATATAATAGATCCTAATCTTGAAATATTTACTGATGGGAAAATTGTTATTACAAGTCCCTATGATCCAGAGCAAAAGTATGTTTTTAATGACTGGAGAAATAATGGATGGGTAGATATGAGAAGAGCAATTGCTGTATCATGCAATGTTTATTTTTGGGCTATAGGCGGTGGATGGGAAGATATTTCTGGTTTAGGTTTGGCAAAAATTATAAAATATTGGTTAGCGTTTGGTCTTGATAAAAAATTAGGCATTGATTTGTTTGGAGAAGCTCAATCAGTATTACCTGATACTAAATGGTTAAAAGAGCACCGGTCTTATGATCCGACTTGGAAATTAGGAGATACTTATAATATTTCCATTGGAGAAGGTGGTCTTCTCTTGACACCATTACAAATGGCTGCTTATATATCTACTATTGCTAATGACGGTATTTTGATGCAACCGCATTTAGTAAAACAAACAGAAAATGTTGAAATCGTAAAATTAAATGTTTCCGAAGAAAATTTAAAAATAGTTCAGGAAGGAATGAGAGAAGTGATAAATTCAGGAACAGCAATGACTTTAAAATACCTTCCTTTTCAAGTTGCAGGAAAAAGTGGTTCTCCAAAATTTATTTTAAATGGAGAAGCAAAATACAATGCTCTTTTTGGCGCTTATGCACCTTATGAAGATCCAGAGATTGTCGTCTTTGTGCTAATAGAAAATCCACCAAGTGACGTAGTTGTTACTTTGCCAATAATTGAGGATGTTTTACAATGGTATTGGGATAATAGAATAAATAAAGAACAAATAATAAATAATGAACAACATGAATAAAAACTATATTACAGCTGAGGCATATAAAGCTCTTACAGAAGAATTAAATGAATTAAAAACTATAAAAAGAAAAGAAATCGCTCAAATGCTTCAGGATGCAAAAGAATTAGGAGATTTATCAGAAAATGCGGCTTATCAAGAAGCAAAAGGAATACAATCTGCTTTAGAAACTCGGATTTTACAATTAGAGATATTCTTTAAAGACATCTCTATTATTCGTCATTCTATTAATAATGATATTGTGCAATTAGGTTCAACAATTGAGATAAAAAGTTTAACTCAACCTATAAACATAAAAGTATTTACTATTATTGGATCACATGAAGCTAAACCAATAGAAGGCAAAATTTCTAATTTGTCACCTTTAGGTAAAGCGTTCTTAGGGCACAAAAAAGGTGATATTATACTTGTAAATACACCTCAAGGTGAGGTAAAATATAAGGTATTAAAGATATCTTAAATTTATGTTATCTGATTTAATAAAAGAACGAATAGAAAAACTTAAAAAATTGAGAAAATTAGGCATTGACCCTTATCCTGAAAAAACTCATCGTCAATTTTCTATTATCCAAGCATTGGATAATTTTTCTAAATGGTCCAGTGCTAAAAAAAAGATTATTTTAGCAGGAAGAATTTGGGGGATTAGAGGGCATGGTGGTGCTATTTTTGTGGATATTAAAGACCAAACAGATAAAATTCAACTTTTACTTAAACAAGATAAACTTGGTAAGGATAAGATGAAGCTTTTTGAGGATCTTTTTGATTTAGGAGATTTTTTAGAAATTCAAGGAATTCTTTTTAAAACAAAAAGAGGAGAGAAAACATTGGAAGTTAGAGATTTTAAGTTATTATCTAAAAGTTTAAGACCATTGCCAAAAGCATGGTATGGACTAGAGGATGCAGAAGAACGATTCCGCAGACGATATCTTGATTTATTGGAGAATGAAGAAGTTAAGAATAAATTTGTTTTTCGCAGTAAGATAATTTCTTCAATAAGAGAATTTTTAAATAAAAAAGAATATTTAGAAGTAGAAACACCAATTTTACAACCCTTATATGGAGGAGCATTTGCTAATCCTTTTGTTACGCGGCTAGAAGCATTAAAGATGAAAATTTATTTGAGAATAGCACCAGAATTATATTTAAAACGTCTTATAGTTGGGGGATTTGAAAATATTTATGAAATTGGAAAATGTTTTCGAAACGAAGGAATGGATAGAGAACATAATCCTGAATTTACTATGTTGGAATTATATAGTGCATATAAAACAAGAGAAGATTTGATGAAATTGATTGAAGAATTGTTTCAATCTTTAGCAAAGAAATTTAAAAATGATATTCCTGATGCAAAAGTTTTTCTTAAAAAAAACTGGAAAAAGATTGGTTTTGAGAAATTTTTAGAAAAAGAAACGGGATTAAATTTTAATGATAATAAAGAAAAATGGTTAAAGATGGCAAAAGCATTGGGGGCTATTGTAGATAAGATAGATTCTAAAGAAAAAATAGCAGATGCGATTTTTAAAAAATTACGTGGGAAAATTACAGAACCAACTTTTGTTATAGATCATCCTTTAGAAATATCGCCGCTAGCAAAGAAAAAAGCTGATGATCCTAATAAAACAGCTCGTTTTCAATTAATTGTTTTTGGTTCTGAGATAGTAAATGGTTTTTCTGAATTAAATGATCCAATAGATCAGAAGCAAAGATTTAAAGAACAAGCTGAAATGAAGAAAAAAGGGGATGTAGAGGCTCACCCACAGGATATTGATTATATCGAGGCATTAGAATATGGAATGCCGCCAACAGCAGGTTTAGGAATTGGAATTGATAGATTAGTAACGGTTTTAACACGCTCATCTTCATTAAAAGAGGTAATCCTTTTTCCATTTATGAAACCCAAAAATAAATAATTTTATTAAGTATATGTTAGATATTAAACTTATTAGAGAACAACCAGAAAAGATTAAACAAGGTATTAGTAAAAAAGGTGCCGATATTTCTTTAGTGGATAAGGTCTTGGAATTAGATAAAAAGAAAAGGGATTTATTACAAGAAATAGAATCAGTGCGAGCAAAAAAGAATACGGCTGAAAAAAAGATTATTGAAGAGAAAGACAAAGAGGCGATAATGAAAGTTTTAAAAGATGCAAAGATTTTTTTATCTGGCAAGGTAAAAGAATTGGATCAAGTAGAAAAAGAATACAAACAAGTAATGAGCCTTATTCCGAATCCTCCTTTGGATTATGTTCCAGAAGGGAAAGATGATAGAGAAAATGTGGTTATAAGGCAAGTTGGAAAGAAGCCAAAATTTAATTTTACTCCACAGGATTATCTCTCATTATCAGAGAAATTAGATATTATTGATACAAAAAGAGCGTCTAAAATATCAGGTTCTCGTTTTGGTATTTTAAAAGGGGGAGCAGCTATTTTAGAAATTGCTTTAGTCAAATTTGTTTTTGATAAATTAACAAAGAAAGGGTTTATTCCTATAATTCCTCCTGTTTTAATAAAACCTGAGCCTTTTTGGGGCATGGGTTATTTAGATAGAGGAGCGGAAGATGTATATTATTTGCCAAAGGACGAACTTTATTTAGTAGGAACTTCAGAACAAATGATTGGACCAATGCATATGAATGAGGTTTTTGAAGAAGAAGATTTACCTCGTCGTTATGCATCTTTTTCTTCTTGTTTTAGAAGGGAAGCTGGTTCTTATGGTAAAGATACGAAGGGTATTCTACGGGTTCATCAGTTTGATAAAATAGAAATGTTTATCTTTTCCAAACCAGAAGATTCAATAAAGGAACATAATTTTCTTCTTTCTGTAGAAGAAGAAATGATGAAAGACTTAAAAATTCCTTATCAAGTATTACAAATTTGCTCAGGTGATTTAGGTGATCCTGCTGTGGCTAAATATGATATAGAAGCTTGGCTTCCAGGGCAAGATAATGGTAAAGGTCAATATCGCGAAACTCATTCAACCTCTAATTGTACCGATTTTCAGTCTAGGCGATTGAATATTAAGTTTAAAAACAAAGTTACGTCTAAAAATGAATTAGTCTATACTTTAAATGGAACTGCTTTTGCAATGGGAAGAATAATAATAGCAATTATTGAGAATTATCAAACAAAGGATGGAAAGGTAAAAGTTCCTAAATCTCTTTGGCGTTATACAAATGGAATAAAAGTCATTTCCTAAATAATATATTTTATGAGAAGAACTCGCCATACTTCAAGAATTTACTGGTTGAGAGTAAAAATATTTTTTATTATTCTTCTTGTTTTTTCTTTTCTTGGCCTTGTATATTGGTTTCTTTTTCTTTCCCCATATCTTCAAATAAAGGAAATAACAATAGAAGGATTTAATCAGGATTTTTCTAAAAAAATTGAATTAATTCTTAAGCAAAACAATCTTCGTTTTACGCCTTTTTTAATTTACGAGATTTTTCCTCAATACATTGGAAATAATAAAAGCTATATATCTTTTATTTCTTTTGATTTAAAAAATTTCATTCTCAAACAATATCCAGAAATAGAAGAAGTGGATATGGATTTAAATATTAAAGAAGGAATTTTAGTTGTTAATATTAAACAAAGGATTATTGATTTTTTGTTATGTGATCAAGGTGAAACTGTTTTATTGAATCAAGACGAATCTGTTCTACTAAACGAAGATAGGGATTGCTATTATATGGATAAAAATGGAATAATTTTTGAAAAAGCTTTAGAAACGCAAGGATCTTTTATTAATCAAATTGTATTTTTAAAAACGGGAAAGAGGTATTTGGGCGATAAAGTTATTTCTCGAGATAAATTAGAAAAACTTGATAAAATATTTATCCTTGCTAAAGGTGAAGGAAGTCCTATTTTAATTGATTTTTTAGAAATTAAAGAAGAAGATTTTTCAAGCTTAAAGATAATTACTAACGAAGGATTTTATGTTCTTTATAATTTAAACGATGATTTTTCGGAAATTCTTAAAATAATAGCAGAAATTAAAGAACAAAAGACCAATGATGATTTTAGTAATTTAGAATACATAGATTGTCGGTATCTTCCGAAAGTTTATTTGTCTAATTAGAACATGGTATAATATATTCAAATGGAAAAAACAGAATTAGAATTAATTAGAGAAAGAATACAAGTTAAAAAAGAGCAATTAGACCAACAAGGATTTTCTGTTCCTGAGGAAAAGGAGTTAGTTGCTGAAATTATTAATGAAAGAATGGAAGATTCTTTAAAAGAAATGCCTCCTGGTATGGATGTTATAAAACCTGATTCAGAAATGAAGGTGCCTTTTCCTTCTCAAATTGTTTCCCAAACTGATAAATCTGATAAATCTTTTGATTCAATTATAGAAGAGGCTAATATTAAGCTTTCCGAGCTTGTCATCATAGCGATGGAAAAAAGTATTCCAAAAGCTGTCAAGATTGCTTTAAAGAGTGGCAATGCTTTTTTAATTGATAAATTACGCGATTCTTTGGCAGATAAATATTATCAAGAATTAAAAAACAAAAAATTGATTTAAGGATGTATTTAGCAATTATATTATTTATTATAGCTTTATCAATTTTATTTTTCTTTTTTATTAGAAAAAAGTTTTTTCATTTGGAAATTAAAAAGAGTTTAAACTATCAATTATTTCTTATAACAATTCCACGTGACTTTTCATTAATAGAACAGGAAAAACAAAAAACTTTTATTGATTTTGTTTCTGTTTTTGAACAAGCTTTAGAAAGTTTGAGTAGGTATAAAAAAGAAATTATTTTTGAAATCGCAGTGCATAATAGTTCTCAGGAGATTTGTTTTTATGCGGCTTGTTTTAAAAAAGACTCAGAATTTTTTGAAAAAACACTTTCATCCTTATTCCCTTATGCTGTAATTGAACCAGTGGATGACTATACTATTTTTTCTCCACAAGGAAAAGTTGTTGGATCAGAATTTGCTTTAAAAGAACCATTTGTTTTACCCATTAAAACCTTTAAGTCTTTTGATCAAGATCCGTTAGCAACTATTGTTAACGCTTTTACTAAAATAGTTCTACAAGGTGAAGGAGCGGCTTTTCAGATTGTAATAAAACCAGATATTATTGGGATGAAAAAGAAATTTATTGGAATTAAAAAAGCTCTTTTGCAAGGCAAGAGCTTAGATCAAGCGATATTAAAATCTTCTTCCTTGGTAAAAGAGTCGTTTAAAAAAGAATCAACCGAAGAATTAAAACCTAAACTAGTCGATGAAAATCTGATTAAATTGATAGATGAAAAATCTCAATTTCCACTTTTTTCTCTTAATGCTCGTTTGTTAGCGTCATCGCACACGAAAGAACGTGCCCAAGAACTATTATCTCATTTAGAGGCTTCATTTAGTTCTTTTTCTAATCCGATTGGAAATAGTTTATCAATTAAAAAAATAAAGGCAAAACGAGGATTAAAACAATTAGTTTATGATTTTTCTTTTAGACTTTTTAGAAGAAAAAAATCAATTTTGTTAAATTCTTTAGAAATTGCTACTATATTTCATTTTCCCCATCCTTTTTTGGAAAATTCCCGGTTAAAATGGTTAAACGCTCGTAGTGCTTCAGCGCCTTTGAATCTATCAGAACAAGGAACAGTTTTAGGAATAAATGCTTTTCAGAGAGAAAATAAGGAGGTTAGAATATTAGATGAAGATAGACGGCGTCATATTTATATAATAGGTCAGACAGGAACAGGTAAGACCTCTCTGATGAAGAATATGTTTATCCAGGATGTTTCTGCCGGAAAAGGCGCTTGCTATATTGATCCCCATGGAGATACTGCTGAGTATCTAATGGGATTGATACCAGAATCAAGGCATAAAGATGTCATATATTTTAATCCAGGAGATTTTGAAAGATCATTTGGTTTAAACATGCTTGAATGGGATAAAAGATATCCTTTTCAAAAATCTTTTGTAACTAATGAACTTCTTGAAATTTTAGATAAACTATATGATTTGAAAACAGCAGGAGGTCCTGTTTTCGAACAATATTTTCGTAATGCATTGCTTCTTTTACTTGATGATACTGAGAAAACTTATACTCTAGGTGATGTTCCTCGTGTTTTGATCAATCCTGATTTTCGTAAATCATTATTAGAAAAAACTCCTAATCCTATGGTAAAGGAATTTTGGGAGAAAGAAGCAGAAAAAGCTGGTGGGGAATTAGCATTAGCTAATGTTGCTCCTTATATCAATTCTAAACTTAATCCTTTTTTGGCTAATGATTTAGTACGTCCTATTATTAGTCAGAAGAAATCATCTATAGATTTTAGAAAAGTTATGGATGAAGAAAAGATTTTAATTATTAATCTTTCTAAGGGATTATTAGGAGATATAAATAGTTATCTTTTGGGAATGATTATTGTAGGGAAATTAATGATGGCATCATTTTCTCGTGTAGATATTCCAGAAGATCAAAGAAAAGATTTTTATCTTTATATCGATGAGTTTCAGAATATTACAACTAATACTATTTCTACTATTTTTTCAGAAGCAAGAAAATATCGTCTTAATTTAACTGTTGCTAATCAATTTCTGGGTCAATTAAAAGAGCCAATTCTTAAATCAGTTTTTGGTAATGTTGGTACAATTGTTTCTTTTCGTGTAGGAAATGAAGATTCTGAATTTTTGGCTAAATATTTTGCTCCTGTTTTTAGCGCTTATGATTTAATTAATCTTGATAATTTTAATGCATATATTAAATTGACAATTGAAGGTCAGGTTTCAAGGGCATTTAATATAAAAATAAATAAACCAATTGATTCAGATTTAGGTCAATTAGAATCTTTAAGAAAACTTTCTTCTTTAAAGTATGCTCGGCCGCGTAACGAGATTGAAGAAGAAATACGTGAAGGATATAAATAATTTATTGTGTTATCAATCCAGTTTATAAAATTTCTTTTAGTTGGAGTTCTTAATACCGGAATTGACTTCGGTGTTTTAAATTTATTAATGTTTTCAACAGGAATAACTTCTGGTTTTTATTACCTAATATTTAAAGCTATTTCTTTTACTTGTGGTGTTACTAATAGCTATATCTGGAATAAAAGATGGACTTTTAAAAAAGGGAAGGACCTTGGAAAAAAAGAATTTTCTAAGTTTTTTACAATTAGCTTAATAGCATTTGGCGTTAATATAGGGGTTGCATCCATATTAGTAAATATTGTAGGTCCAATTGGAGGAATATCTCCTTATGTTTGGGCTAATATTGGCGCATTAGCTGCTGCTGGATTTACTACTTTAATTAATTTTTTTGGTTATAAATATCTAGTTTTTAAAGATAAAAATTAAGCTTTTAAAACTCGCTGTTTTTTGCTACAATATACAAAATTATGGCTCAACTTGTTTTTTATCGTAAATATCGTCCTAAGGTTTTTTCTGAAATGGTTAATCAAAAAAATACCATTAAAACCTTATCCAATGCCCTTATACAAGGGCAAATTGCTCATGCTTATCTTTTTTCTGGTCCTCGTGGAGTAGGAAAGACAACAGTTGCTCGTTTATTAGCTAAAGCTTTAAATTGTCAAAATAGAAAACCTAATGAATTTGAACCTTGTAATAAATGTGAATCTTGTTTGGCAATTAATGCTGGGCATTCTATGGATCTTATAGAAATAGACGCTGCTTCTAATCGCGGAATAGAAGATGTTCGTTCTTTAAGAGAAAATATTAAATTTCCTCCAATAAATTCAAAATACAAAGTTTTTATAATAGATGAAGCGCATCAAATTACTAAAGAAGGTTTTAATGCTTTGTTAAAAACATTAGAAGAGCCTCCAGAATATGTAGTTTTTATTTTAGCAACAACACAGCCCGATAAATTACTTGCAACTATTCTTTCTAGGGTTCAACGTTATGATTTTAAAAAATTAAATTTAGATGATAGTATTAAACGCCTTGTTTATATCTGTAAACAAGAAAAGATAAAATTTGAAGATGAAGCATTAAGATTGATAGCTTTATATTCTGAAGGGGGATTACGTGACGCAGAATCCTTATTAGGACAAATTTCTTTAGTGACTGAAAAGAATATTACAAAGAAAGCGGTTGAGGAATCAGTAGGAGCCATTAATTTTGAAAAAGTAAAAAGATTTATTGATTGTTTAGGGAAGAAGAATAAAGAAAAAGCCCTGGAATTTATTAATAAGATATATGATGAAGGATATGATTTGGAAGTTTTTAATAAAGAAGTGCTAAACTATTTAAGAAAGATTTTGTTATTAAAAATTTCTCCTACATTAGGTAAGCTATTAGAAAAGGATACGACTTCTGAGGAAATGACAACATTGTTTAAACAAGCTGAATTTTTTGATACTCCTTATCTTGAAAAACTATTAGGAAGATTTATTGAAATTCAATTACAGCTTAGAAGAACTCCAATTCCTACATTGCCTTTTGAAATATGTATTAGCCAGGAACTTTAAGTAATTATTGCGGGATCGTCTAACGGTAGGACGCATTCCTCTGGAGAATGATATCCTGGTTCGAATCCAGGTCCCGCAGCTATTGACAGAATACTTTAAATATACTATATTTATTATTAAGCGAGTAAGAAATTGCACATTGAGTATTAAATAAAATATATATAGGAGGAGAAAAATGAAATACAAGAGATTAATTAATCTCAAACCAATGGATGAATTTAGTATTCCCATTAAGGATAAAAGAAGGGTATTGGTAAAATACACCAATCATTGAGTTACAACAAGAAATAGGGAAGGAAAATGTGAAATATCTAAATTAGATGGTAATTTGAAAGTAATAGACGAGAGTTAAGTATTCAGGCGCGGAAGGATTATTATAAGCAATAATCTTCCGCGCCATTTTTTATAAATGAGTTGATAATTTTTAAATATAAAGGTAAAATTAAACAAAATATGATTCTTTCAGATAGAGATATAAAAAAGATAATTAAAAGTAAAAAACTTGTTTTTGAACCAAGTTTAAATAAGAATCAAATAGGTCCTGCTTCTATTGATTTAAAATTAGGACCGATTTTTAAAAGTTTTAATATTACCAAGCAATGCCTTTTGGATACTAAAAAAGGGCTGCCTGATGAAGATTTTATTATTACTAAAAAAATAAAAACAGGGGAGGCTTTTATTCTTCATCCCAATAATTTTATATTAGCTAGCACTAAAGAATATGTAAAAGTGCCAGATGATATGGTCTTAAAAGTTGAAGGTAAAAGTACATTAGCTAGGATGGGAATTCTAGTACATACAGCTGGTTTTGTAGATCCTGGATTTGAAGGTACTTTAACATTAGAAATTAGCAATCAATCTAATCTACCAGTAGCCTTATATCCTGATATGCATATTTGTCAGATAGCAGTGGAGTTTTTATCTTCTCCAGCAGAAGTTCCGTATAACAAAAGGAAGAAATCACTTTATTCTAAATCTAAAGGCCCTATAGCCGCCAAAACCAATAATTTATTTGATAAATCAAAGAAATAATAGTATAATCAAAATATTCCGCGGTAGCTCAATGGTAGAGCGGCACGCTGTTAACGTGATGGTTGTAGGTTCGAGTCCTACCCGCGGAGCT
>Ga0075530_1000593_pt1 | contig 17216 bp, 22 predicted proteins | sample NGEPerD_2_FD_75101 | JGI IMG/M metagenome (GOLD analysis project Ga0075530, IMG submission 75101) | Arctic peat soil microbial communities from the Barrow Environmental Observatory site, Barrow, Alaska, USA - NGEE PermafrostL1-D | ecosystem: Environmental > Terrestrial > Soil > Wetlands > Peat ... | reverse complement strand
GGAGTGGGGTCGCGTCGGTCGCTTCCTCGGTCCGAACATCTCCGCGCACTACCGACGCTATTCGGTGCCCTGGACCGTCGCCGCATGGCGCGATGCCGGCCTCGTCGACGTCGATGTCCGCTCGATGAGCCTTGGCGGTGGCCTCGTGATGTGGGCGCGCAAGGCGCACGGCTGAGCATGGTGCGGCCCGCCTTCTACGCCGCCCGTCCGGGTGGCTGGCGCGACTGGTGGACCGTGCTCCACCCGCCCTACACGGCGTGGCACCTCTCGTATGTGGCCATCGGCGCCGCCCTCGCTCCACACACTGACGTGCCGCGCCTCGTCGCGACGCTGCTCGCGTTCTTCTTGGCCGTCGGCGTCGCCGCCCACGCGTTCGACGAGCTCCATGGCCGCCCGCTGGGCACCGCCATCCCGACACCGTGGCTCATCGGGGTGGGCGTTGTCGGGTTGTTGCTCGCGTGCGTGCTCGGCTTGATCGGCGTCGCGAGGGTCGGCCCGGGACTCATCGTGTTCGTCGTGATTGGTCCGGTGCTCGTGCTCGGCTACAACCTCGAGCTCTTTGGTGGCTGGATCCACACCGACCTCGGGTTCGCGGTCGCGTGGGGTGCCTTCCCCGTGTTGGTCGCCTTCTTCGTGCAGGCAGAGCGGCTCGACGTGGCGGCGCTCCTCGGAGCCGTGGCAGCTCTGGGGCTCTCGCTCGCGCAGCGATCACTGAGCACTCCGGCGCGCACGTTGCGGCGTCGGGTGAGCCATGTCGAGGGAACGGTGACGATGGACGACCGGAGCGTGCGCGATCTGGACACCGCGACGATGCTCGAGCCTCTCGAACGGACGCTCGGGGTGCTGTCGTGGTCGATGGTCGCGCTCGCGGTCGCGCTCGTCGCGGCTCGCGTCCTCTAGTCCCGCGCGCCAGGCGACGCGACTCTGCGCGGCCGGCGCGCGGGCCCCTTCCGCTCGCGACGCTAGGACAGATCGCCGCGCATGAGGTGGCGACGAAAACCGTCGACCGTGGCGTCGACGACGCGATCGTGGCCCCACCGGAGGAGCGGGTGCGCGTATCGAGCCGCCGTACGCATCGGTCGTTGCATCATCTCCACCGTCCACGTCGCGTGCGCGTGCGCTTCGGTTTCGTCGCCCTCGAAGGTGATCACAGCTCTCCCCTCGAGGTCTCCGTGCACCGTTGCGGCGAGGCGCCGTTCAGGGATGCATTCGTCGAGCACGATGTCGAGGTGCATCCGATACGGGAGTGGGGGTGCGACCGTGCCGTGGAGGACGGTGCCGGACGCGAGGCCGAGCCCGTCGACGGTGAACCCGTGCAACCAGCCCCACCATGACGGAAAGCGCTCGATCTGGACGAGTGTGGCCCACAGCTCGGTGACGGGCACTGGGAAGCTGAACGTGCCGTGATACTCGATCACATTCGATGAGGTCGCCGCGGCCGGTGGATGCGGCGGATCCGAGCCGCTCATCACGTCTTCTTTCTATCCGCTCCACCTGCTCAGGCACCACCCAGAAGTGTTGCACGAGCGGCTCAAGTTCCGGGCGCGGTCACGCAGAGGGTGAGGAGAGCGAGATGGCGAGCCGCTACGACCTGGTCATCGTCGGCATGGGATCGGCGGGAGCGGCCAAACGCCTGTGTCAGACGCGCGTGAAGGGGGCAGACGCGACGATGCCTGAATGGGAACTGAGCATCGCCCGCCAGGAGCCGCGGGTACCGTGCGCGCTGACGGACATCGCGTCGACCGCCGCTCGGTCCCGGTTGCAACGACGCACGCGCGAATGATTCGCTGGACGACGCAACCGCGCCACGCGCGTGGCGTGCCCGTTCCTGCCCTTGGAACCCGTGCCCGTTGCGTGCCCGTCATGAGCGGTACTGGTGGTCACTCGCGGTCACTGGCGGTAACTCGAAACGCACCGTGACCTGGAGCCCGACGCTCCGACCTGCACTGTCTGAGGCGGTGACAGAAAGTTAGGAAACCGATGCTCTATCCCCTGAGCTACGAGGGCGGGGGTTGGAGAAAAGGTGGCACAAAACTCGCCTGCGCGTGGCCATCGGGGCTGCGTGGTGTGCGGTGCCGGGCGTGATCCGGGCTGTCCGGGTCTCGACGCGACAGTTTCGCGTGTGCGGGCGCGCCGAAGCTGGCAGGTGTTCGGGGGTGCTGGTGGTTCAGGCGGCGAGGGCGGTGCGAGTGGTCGGGTGTCGCCGGCGGTGGCGGTGCAGGGCGAGGCCGTTGACCATGAGCGCGTAGCCCAACAGGTTGAGGAGCTGGCGTTGGTGGCCGATGCTGTGGGCGCGGCGTAGCCAGAGGGTGTCGTCGAGGTTGCGGTTGATGGACTCGGCGTCGTTGCGCCGAGGGTAGAGCCGGGCGAAGTCCGGATCGGTCGGCGGGATGACGCGGATGTTCTCGGTCCGGTTGAGCTTCCGGGCCGAATCCTCTGGCGTGCCGTGGAGGCGGACGGTCACCACGCGGCCGCCGAGGTGGTGGGGGAGCCGGTAGTCGTTGTACCAGCGGTACCGGCCGGTCTTGTCGGCGTTGCGGTGGGTCCGGACCCGGGTGAGCTCGGTGTAGTGGAGGTCGCCTCGTTCGGTGAGCTCACCGATCCCGATCGCACCGCCACGCGCGTACAACTGGATCTGGTGTTCCGTCCCGTCGGGTTGGGTGATGGTCTTGGTCTCGATCCGGGTGCTCTTCTCGACCCGCTGCTCGCTGACGTTGCGCCGTGGCTTCTTGGCGCCGGTCTTGGCGGCGGTGACCCGGTTCACGGGGATGAGCCCGAGGTCGCGCAGAAGCTTCTGGTGGTGGACGCCACGTAGCGCGGTGTCGTAGATGACTCCTTGCGCGCCGGGCACGAGCGGTGCGACCCATTCGAAACACTCCATCGCGGTCTTGGCCTCACCACCGTGGCTGGGGACCCAAGCGACGTCGACGATGACCCGGCCGTGGATGTCGGTGTTGCGGGCGGCGACGAGCACGAACTTGGTGCCCCACGCGGTCTCCCCGTCGCCTTGGAAGTGCAGCGCGGCATCGGGCTCGAACCGTTTCGCGAGGATCTCGCCGGTGGCCTTGTCGACGCGCGTCTGGCCGGGTTGGGCTTTGTAGAGCGGGGTGACGACCTTGCCGTCGGCGTGCAGCATCCGGGTGAGATCGGGATGGGTCCATGAGCCCAGCCCGTCCGGATCGAGGAGCCCAACGTCGCGAACCTGGCCGGCGGCAAGCTCCCGATGACGCGCGGTGAGGGTTTCGAGGATGTCGGAGCGGGCGAGGTAGGTGGTGCGTCCGTAGAGGTAGTGGTGGCGTCGCATCGGCCGTTCGGGTAGCCACTGCGAGGGGTCCTTCGGGAACCGCTCGCGCACCAGGCGCCGCACGAACTCCCAGACCAAGGGATGGGCGAGCTCGGCTTCGACCTGACGTGCACTGCCGTACACCGACAGGAGTGCTTCGTAGACGATCCACATGAACACCGGATACTGACGCCGCCGCCCACCCCGGCTCCGGTCGGGTTCGGGAATGAGTGCGGCGAGCTCGTAGATCGCCGGGTTCCGAAGGATCGCCTCGACTCGTTCGAGGACCGACACACCGCGCGTTTCGTTCACAGTGTGTCCGCCGTTGCGCGCCAGTCGAGGCCGATGAGGCGTGCCGCGGTGTCGAGACTGCGACAGCCGAGCGCACGAGCCGCTAGGTCGATCCGGCCCGTGTTGGCAAGTACGAGCGCGCCGGCCCAGGAGGCGACCGAGACGGGCCGGACATCAGGCTCCGAGCCAAGACCCGCGCGGCGCAGCGTCTCGGCAATCGCCTGACACGACGACGCCTGCCGGCTCTCCGCCGACCCGTCCCCGCCGTAGACCAACAAGGTGGACAGTTCAGCGGCGCGGCCGAGCTCGCGCACTCGACGCTCGAGCTGTACCCGCCCCCAGTCCGAGAGCCGGCCCCACCGAGCCTCGGTTCGCGGTGAGCCATGGATCCGGACCCGTCGCCGATCGAGGTCGAGGTCGGCTACCCGCATGTGCGGAAGCTCGGCGGTGCGCGCCGTCGCCTCCGTCAGCGCCCACGCGGCCGCAAGCCGAGTGCTCGACAGGGAGTACAACGCCGAGCTACGACACAACGCCACCTCCTCATCAGTCAGCGGCCGCGAATTACTCAGCGAGCGGGGCGGGAGACGCAAGTCCAAGGTCGGATCTCCTGCGGCCAGCCCGAGCTCGCGGGCGATTCGGAACAGGAGACGCACCGAAGAGCGGCGCAGATGCTGTGTCGCGACCCCCGGCGCGGTCCCGTCCCCGCCAGGCGCGCTCACGAACGCCTTCACGTGTTGCGGTGTGACTCGGTCGAGGTCCGAGACACACTGGCCCGCCGCGATGAACCGCCCGAACCGTTCGAGGAGCTCGACCATCCGCCGGTGGCTCTGCGCCGACAGCGCACGACTACCAGCCAGCTCAGCCCCGACGCGATCGACCACGTCCGCCAGAGGCTGTCGGCGCTGCTGCCTATGCTCACCCACGTCGGGACCTCTCATACAGGTGCCGGCCACGGCCCCGGGGGTGTTAGCGCACCCGCCGGGTCCATTGTCTAAATCGTTAGTCTAGGGTCCAGACGGCGGAACGTCAACATCGTTAGTCTTCGAAGTCGTGGCGCCCAGGATCAACAGCGAGGATCTCATCGACTCTGAGCTCGTCGCTGAGATCCTCGGTCTGGCTCACCGCAACAGCGTCACCACCTATCTGCGTCGCTACCCCGACATGCCTCGACCCGTCGTCGAGCTGGGCAAGGGCCGCGTCAGACTCTGGCTGAGACCGCAGATCGAGGCCTGGGCCCGGCAGACCGGGCGCGCTTACTAGTTGGTGGCCTCGAACGCTCCTCGCTCTCGCTCGCCTGAATTTGCGTCGAAGCGCAGGCAGCTCTTCCTTGATGCACTATTGCGTTCGCGCATGATGGTCGTGTCCAGCCCAGCAGGACCGGCGGCTTCTGCGCGAATGGGAGGAGACAGACGTTGACCATGAGAAAGCCATCCGAAACCGTAGAGCAAGCTATTCGTCGCACTGTGTAGGAAGGCCAGACCCTCCACACCCCAGCCCGAGGATCCAGGTTCTCGGTGGCGCGTCTGGACCCCCAGCACCTTGTGCTGCTCCTCGGCCGGAATGAGGTTTGGACCCCAATCTCGTGGACATGCCTGGAGGGAGTACCAGACTTCCTCCGCGGTCGGGGATGGGTGGTTATCGGCTCGAAGTACGTGACCTCTGGTGACCCCGACACGTTGGACGGGTACTTGAAGGATTTCATCAAGCGGGCCACAGCGGGTTGGGTGGCAGCGGTCCTCGAACACGCCGGTGTCGTAGAGATCGACCGTGGTCGACCCGCTCGGGTGCGCCTCACCTCGACCTTCAGCTGACGCCGTCGCCACGCACTCACCCGAACAGCCACGCATCTGTCGACGAGGAAGACTCCGACACCCGACCCGTCCGCTGGACCGAGGGAAGCTTACTTTCGCGGTTGCTAGCCTGCGGCTGTCGCCAGAAACAGAGGAACCTGCTCCCGAGGAGTCCACCGTGACTCGCCGAACCATTGCCCTAGCCGTTCTGATGCTGACGCTCGCCGCTGGGTGCAGCGGTAGTGATGACACCGAGGTGATCGGTCGCGACGAGTCGACCGTGTCAACCGAAGACAAACCTAAGACGGCAAGCTCATCCCCAGAAGAGGAGACCTCGACTACGCGCGAAGAGATGGACCTCACCGTCGAGTCGGGGTTCACGAGCAGCGTGGACCAGATTGGGACTAGGTATACGAGCGCCGGTGCGCTCGTGACGAATCCGAACGAGAATCAGGCCTCCTACGACGTCCAGATACTGTTCAACCTGATGGGCCCTGACGGCTCAGTGCTCGACAGCGATAGCGCGAACGTGCCGTACATTCCGGCGGGTTCGACGATTGCGACCGCGCCGCTCCAAATCGGCTTCGACATTGCGGCCGACCCAGCGGGTCTCGAAGTGACGGCGACCGGGGACTTCCGTGACGACGACGGATGGGACGGGGTCGAGTTTCTCAGCGGCGCCGGAATCGACCTCGTGGTCACCGACGGCCAGGTCGCCCCGGGAAACTTCGGGACCTCGCTCAACGCCCAAGTCATGAACCCCTCCGAGGAGATCGCAGAGTTCGCGACATGGAGCTGCGTCTTCAAGGCCGGAGGAGCGATCATTGGTGGCGAGACGAGCAGTATCGTCGATCGCATCCCTCCTGGCGCGACTGTCGCGCTCAACGTTCCTTTGTCGGCCGAGGTTTCCGCCGATGAGGTCATCTGCAACGCGTACGCCTGACCGCTTCGCCAGTTGCTCGGAGGACGTCGGGGGGTACTGTTGCGTTAGCGCAAAACGGACACGGATCGGAGCCACCGTGGGGCGGGCTCGGGTGTGCAAACCGACCGACCCGACTGATTGCGGTCCGCACGAATCGCCCATTCGACGTCGCGCAGGTACCCGGAGAGCGGCGCGCGGGCTCAATGCAACAGTGCCGTGTCAGACGCGCGTGAGGCGCTCGCGGCCGCGTGGGGGCGGGCCAGATCGGCGTCCGGCGGCACGCCACCCGGAGCGTGTCCGAGTTGGTCGGTACGCTGCGAATAGGGCTTGGGGGTGGGGCACCGATGGACGCGACGCCGGCGGGCTGGTACATGGACTACGAAGACGCGTCGCGGCTTCGTTGGTGGGACGGCGCCGCGTGGACCTCCTGGACTCACCCTCCCGCTGACGACGCGGCCACCCAGGCGACGCCTGACAGCAGCGGCCCTCTCGCCGGGCTGTTGGGCGACGCAGAGCGGATCGCGGTCGTCGATGTCGAGACGACCGGGCTGTACAAGGCAGATCGCGTTGTCGAGATCGCGGTGGTGACCCTGGACCGAGACGGCACCATCACTGACGAGTTCACGACGCTGATCAACCCGCGCCGTGACGTCGGGCCCACGTGGTTGCATGGTGTGACTGCCACGATGGTTTCTGACGCGCCGGTGTTCGACGATGTCGCCGGCCACATCGCCGCGCAGCTCGACGGCGCGGTGCTCGCTGCCCACAACCTCGCGTTCGATGCTCGCATGCTCACCTGCGAGTACGACCGGCTCGGCTACGCGATCGACCTCGGAGTCGGCGTCGACACACTCAACGCGGTGCTTTGTCGGCTCGATGTCGCCTGCGAGCAGTACGGCATCCCGCACGACGATGCGCATCAGGCGCTCGGCGATGCGCGCGCGACGGCGTTGCTGGTGACGACCGTGATTGGGCTGTTCGACCGAGGTGCCCGACGCCCGGCTCGGATCGCCGGCGGCGCCACTAGCGGGCGCCTCTGCGTGCGCAGTAGCGATGGGGCCGCGGTGACCGTGCCCTACCTCGCCGCTCTCGCCGCGGGCACCGGAGCCGTACCGGACGCGGCGACTGCCCACTACCGAGACCTGCTCGACCGTGTCCTCGCCGACCTGCGCATCGACGATGACGAACGAGCCGCGCTCGGGGAGCTCGCCTCCGAGCACGGCCTCGATCTCACGCAACTCGCTACGCTGCATCGCGAATACGTCGACGACCTCATCGACGCGGCCCTCGCCGACGGGATCGTCACGGAAGACGAGCACGGGCAACTATGCCGGGCCGCTGTGTGCCTCGGTGTCGACCCAGAGCTCGTCGAGCGACGTACACAGACCGCGCGCACCCAAACCCGCGCACTCCCACTGACACGGGGCCTGCGGCTCTGCTTCACAGGAGCTGCCACCGACCCCGACGGCGACCCGGTCAACCGCGACGAACTCCAATCGCTCGCGCGCCAGAAAGGTCTCGAACCGGTCGACAACGTGACCGCCAGGGGCTGCGACCTGCTCGTCGCAGCCGACGCGGCATCGGGCTCTGGCAAGGCTGCCCACGCCCGCAAGCTCGGAGTCCCGATCACTACCGTCACCGAGTTCCTCGTCGCCCACGCCGGCGAGACGGTCCGCGTGAAGACCGTCGCCGTTGGCGGCACCATCGCGGTCGTCTGCCCCGGCTGCGGGGAGAGCCGCATGGTGACGCGCCGCAGCCGGGGAGGCATGTGCGAAGCGTGTACCGCCCGAACGCCCCGCGACGGACGGCCGACGCGTACGACCTCGACAGGCCCCGCGTACGCACCCAGCCCGGGGGCCGCGAGCCACAGCGAACTCGAGACGCTCGAATGCAGCGAGTGCGGGGAACGGTGGCAGCGGCCGCGCGCTCGGGGTCGCAAGCCCTCCCGTTGCCCGCGCTGCGCCTGAAGGCGGAACCCGACGGGCAGGGTCGAACAGGCTCAGCCGCGCTGCCGTGGCGGCGCCTGGCGTCCGCGGTCAGGTCTTGCGAAGGATGGGAAGGCGTCGGGCGCGGGTCCGAGTTCTGTCGAAGGTGACGACCGCACCCAAGTCGAGCTCGTCGGCAACCGCGTCGAGGTTCGCGACGAGCAGCCGAGCCTGCTGATCGGGTGTCAGCTCGTTGACGTGTCGGAGCAGGATGAACGATGGCCTGCGTTGATCGTGGCGCGCGAGAAGCGCCCCGAAGTCAGTGTCGCTCGAGATGATGATCCGATCCTCGGCTCGCGCGGCCTCGAGGATCTCATGGTCGGTTACCTCGCCGAGCTCCCGCTCGAAGACGTGCACCGCGTCATGACCTGCGGCATTGAGTACGGCGGCCATAGTTCGACGCGCCACGGCTGTCCGATCCGAACGAGTGCTCTGGGAACCGAGTTGAGTGACAGGCTGGTCGCCAGAGCGGAGTTGGACTGCACTCTGCGCGGATAAATCATCCGAGCATCTGGAGGAAGTCGTGCTCGGTGACGATCTCGATCATGTGACCGTGTTCGCGGAGTTGCGCAAACTTCGTGAGCTTGGAAGTCGTAGTGGCGCCTGGCGCGAATTCCGAGCGTCTTGGATGCCGGACACGAGTAGGTCGACCTTCCGGGAGATGCTGTTGGTGACGTGGCCTCCGGCGTCGACAACAAGTTGGGCGGCTTGGAGTCTCGTCATGGAGTCGAGCGCGCCGGTGAACACGATGGTCTTGCCGTAGAGGGGGTGGGAGTCATCGAGGTTGTCGCTCCGCGGTTCGAGCGCGGAGAAGTTCTTGGAGCCCTGATGCGAGCAGGACTTCCAATCGGATCCGGAGAGTTGGCCGATGCGAATTCGGTGAGCTTCGAGTGTGGACTCCAGGTCAGCCACGCCCGTCGCGACGACGGCGGCGATCGCGATGGCGACTGCAGCTTCCGCGTCAGCGAGCGGGTCGTGGTGCTCAAACGGGAAACCGATGAGGTCCGCGACGATGGGGAGACTTCAGGACCAGAGCTCGGGCCATACCCGCCGCGAGAGCACCAGTGTGCAAGCGTACGACCAGGTGCCCGGCCCACCGCCGCAACCAGCAAGCGATTGGCGTAGTACCGAGAGATCGAACGCGGCGTTGTGGGCGACAAGCAACCGGCCTTCACACAGGGGGGCGAGTTCGTCCCAGACGCTCGCCGCGTCGGGTGAGTTCGCGGTGTCTCCGGGCCGGATGCCGTGAATGAAGATGTTCATCGGGTCGTAGAAGTTCTCGGGTGGCCGGATCATCCGGCGCTCGCGGCGGGTCACCTCACCGTCATCAACGAGGGCCAGCCCGATGGCACATGCCGAGTTGCGGCGCGCGGTCGCGGTCTCGAAGTCGATTGCTGCCCACCTGCCTTGCAGGTCACGCTGTGATTCTCGCCTGTACCCGCAGCGCGGTGCGAGACTTCCCGGGTGCACATCTGTTTGGCAGCAGCTGATCTGATTCGTGAGCGAGGCCTGCAGGTCGACCCGGCGCTGACGACGGGCAAGGGCGCAACCGGCATCACGCTCCACCAGGCGCTGCGCCGCGCCGCCGGGATCCACCCGGGCGCGTGGCTCGGTGCCTATGTGGACTACCGGGCAAGCACCGCCACCTACGAACAGGCGGTCACTGCCCTGCGCGCGGAGGTTGCACGGCGCAGCGAACGGCCGATCGAGATGACCGTGTGGGCGGAGCGAGTCACCTCGGACGAGGTGCTGGACGCGCTCAGAGTCGCCGCCGAAGCCTCGCCAGGCGCCGACGTTGCCGAGCCCCCGCCGCGACTGCGGCCCGGTTGCAACCCGAAGCAGTGGATCTCGTCGGTGAAGATCGGTGGTGTGCTCGTTGCCGCCCTGCGTCTCGCCGCGGAGGGGCACCCCGACATCCCAGTCGCGGTGCTCGCGACACGCGCCGCAGAGGGAGACCTCACCGGGTGCGACAATGAGGCGTTCCTTGACGGACTCGACGCGCTCGTACCCGTCGACTTTGCGCCGGCAGGACCCGTTCCGCACCCACCGCCTTCAGCGGCCGAAGTGTGCGATGCACTCGCTGAAGCAGTCACAATGATGATCGAGTACCGGGCGCCCCGGCTGTTGGCTGTCGTGGGGGGAGCCCAGATCGAGTCGATGTCGGACGGCGAACTTGGCGAGCGCCTCCGCCGCAAGGTTGCCCAGGTGCGCGAGCACCGCAAGGCTGCCCAGGAGCGCGAAGTCAAGGCGAAGGCGTAGAACCTGACAGCCTGTGTCGTGGGTCGGCGAGCACTCTGGTGGAGCGCGGCGTGCGCGGCACCCTCCGTCTCAACGCAACAGAACGTCCTGCACGGTCAGGCCGGTGCCGTTGCGAGTGCGCAGGCTGTCTCCGAGCAGAGCGTCGATCGCCGCGTCGATCGCAGCGCGTACGTCAGCGGTCCGGCTCCCACGGAACGGCCGCGCGACGGCTGCGCTCACCGGTTTGTCGTCGATCATTTGTGCGTCCTTGACGAGGCGCAGGATCGCCTCCTTCAACTCGGGCCCGGAGAGCTCCGCCGCGGTGCGGCGCTACTCCGGGTCATTCGGGTCGGGCACGTGAATCCCCGGAAGTCCCTGCCCGGGTATGACGAGGAAGCCCTGTTCGACCTCGGCCAGATTGCCGCGGCGCACCATCAGTTTGATGCGCCCGTAGGCTCTGTTGCATTGGCGCAAGGTCGCGCCGGTCGGTGAGCGTGGCGGGATGATGCCTCGCCGTTTCCGTCCGATCCCCGTAGTGCCCAGCTCAGCATTCGTCGGGTTCCGGTGGCCTCCCGAGATCATCGTCTTGGCGGTGCGGTGGTATCTGCGGTACGGGCTCTCCTTTCGCGATGTCGAGGAGCTACTGGCCGAGCATGGGATCGAAGTCGACCACGTCACCATCTACCGGTGGGTGCAGCGCTTCACCCCACTTCTGGCCGATGCCGCCGGGCCGTGTCGGCACACGGTCGGCGATCGTTGGTTCGTCGACGAGACCTACGTGAAGGTCGCCGGCAAACGGCGGTACGTGTACCGGGCCGTCGACCAGCACGGCCAGATCATCGACGTGCTCGTCTCAGTCCGGCGCGATTTCCGGGCAGCACGCCGGTTCTTCGGTGCAGCGCTCCGCGCGCATGGTGAGCCCGTCGAGGTCGTCACCGATCGGGCACCCGCGTTACGGGCCGCGATCGAAGGGCTCATGCCAGCCGCGTTTCACAACACCGAGCAGTACGCGAACTACCGCGTCGAATGCGACCACGGACGGCTCAAAGCCAGGCTCCGTCCGATGCGCGGACTCAAACGCGACCACACCGCACGAGTCATCATGCGCGGCCACGCGCTCATGGAGAACATCCGCCGCGGCCACTACGAACTCGGCATCGACGCGCGCCACCACCGGGGCATCGAGCACGCCTTCATCGAACTCGCCCGCACCATCTGAACCCAAATGGGGACGGCAACTCGGTCCCGCGCGTCGCGGTTCGGCTCAATGCAACAGTGCCCGACAGGCTCGTGTTGGCCTGTCAAGAGCAATCCGTGAGCGCGCGGCGATCAGTCTGTGCGAGCGAGAAACCCGTCTGACTGAAGTCGACGAACATCCTCCTCTTGGTACCGCCGATGCCCGCCGACCGTCGACGTGAACGGCAGCCGACCGGCGATCGACCAGTTCTCGATCGTGCTCTGACTCACGCCAAGGATCTTCGCCGCTTCGGAGGAACGGAGCAGTCGCTTCTCTTGTCCGCCCAGCCGAGCGAACGCAGCGCGAAGCTGCTCGATCTGTGTTGCGGACACGCGGTGCTGCGGTCCGACCCGTAGGTCGGAGAGGATCCCGTCGCGAAGGAGTGCTCTCACGGTGCCGACGCTGACGCCGAGGTGCTCGGACGCCTGCGCGTGCGTGAGCAGACGTTGTCCCATGAAGCAACAATCGGCACACTCAACCCCCCGCATGACATCTCTCGTTCAGTTCGATGAGTGTGGCTGGCTACAGGCCAGCCTGGACGCGCGCTTGGACGAGCCGCTCAATGATGGTCTCGCTACGCCGCCGCCTTCGCGGATCCTCCGGATCTGTGTTGTTCCACGACTGCGGGGAGAAGCTTCCACAACGCAGAATCACGAGACTGCGCTGTGGGGCATCGAGCACGCCGTTGATACCATCGAACGCCTTGCCTGCCTCCCTGCCGAGCAGAACCACCACTCGGAGGTCTGGGAGTAGATCCAAGAGGTCAAGGAACAGCGTCGCCCCCAACGCGCGCGCGCCCGCGAACGTTTGCCATGGCCGGGTCGGGTCAACGAGTCGGCGGCGTTTCTTGATGTTCACCCACCAAGGGAAGACGTTCCAGTGGACCCGGTGACTCATCGCGAGACCCGCTTCCCGACACGCCACGGTCGCGTTCTTGGCTGTCGGGTCGTTGTTGTCTGGGCTACAGAAGTTCGTGAATGTCGCAACTTGAGATGGGTCTTGCTGCAACAGCAGTACCTTCGCCTCGGTCCCACCGCCGCGAGGGTCGAACCAGGGGATCGTGCTACCGGCGCGCGGTGGTAGTCGTGCGTCTTCTCGAAGGCGAGCGACCCACGCGTTCAGCGGCGCGACTGGCCGTTTGAAGATCCGGTCCAATCGCGACGCCACATTGTCGGAGGCGAAGCGCGGGCTCAACAGGTTCGCTGGTTCCGTAGCGGTGTTCGCTATTCCTTCATCTCGCGCCACGCAGAGTCCTCGCTCTGCTTGGGCTCGAGGCGGGATTTAAGGGCGTCATGGGAGCCTCTAGCGTGCGGGCGGTTTCACGTCGACCCGGCGGTGCCCTGTTGTACTTCGATGCGCCGCCGCCACGTCGTTCACGTGGCCATCGTCGTTCGCTGCGACGTTGAAGAGGCAATCTCCAGCGCGACACACCACCCGATAGCCAGAGGTAGCGTGGCGCTTGCCGTGCTTGTTTTCGGACGGAGGAGTCGGGCCGTTCTTGTTCGACGGTACGAAGCGAACCTTCCGCTTGGCCTTCGGCATGCCGGTACGGCACTTGGCGACACCCGCTGAGAGCCTGTCCTGGCACTACGGGCCACGACTCCCTCGCAGATCCTGCCGAGGCATGACCTGAAGTTGTGGATCGGCCACCCCTTCAATCTACGCAAATCGTAGCGTGCGCGACCCCTGGGCCTGGGCTATGGCAATCCGAACGCGGTTACCAGGCCTCACCACGACAGCTGGTTGACCCGTAATCGGGCTCTACGCGACCAAGCGTGGTTGGCGGCCTCGTAGTCTTGGTCGCGTAGAGTCGGAAAACCTGGGGAAGATCAGCCTCGGGTTTTCGCTCGGTAGAGCGAACCTGTCTTCTCGTCGATCATCCAGTTGTTGTCGCGTAGGGCGTTTGTGACTGCACCTAGGTGAATCCCGCCGAGGTCCAATCGTTCTCTCATACCGAGTCTCAGGATCTCAAGGTAGAGATGGCTGGGCGTCGTTGTTTCGGTGCCTTCTGTCACCCGACGTACAGTCTCGGTTACCAGCTCCGGTGGGTACCGTCGTAGCGGCGGCGTCGAGCCCCTCTCTACTGCGTACATCGTGATGATGAGATCAAGGGTGGCGACGTGCTCGAAGCCGGAGGCCAAGCCCTTGACCGATCGTTGTCCTTTGTTGAGGATCACCAGCGCCTCAGGATCGATAGCGAGATCGGCGGCGTCGATCGCTTGCTGAACGAGTGCCCACACTGCGCCAGATGAGTTGCCGAAGACCATGCTGATCCGGCCACCAGGCTTGACGATCCTCCGGCACTCACCGAGAGCCTCGGCGAGAACGCGAACGTACCGTTCTGTTGAGTCCTGACGTTTCGTGCCGCGACCTACGACCGCCTCGAGCGAGACGTCGGTGAAGCCGCTGAGCCAGGCCTCCTGAAACAGCGCCATGTCTGCATAGAAGAGGTTGGATCCAAACGGTGGGTCGGTGAACACGTAGTCGACACTGGCATCTGCGAGCGGGATCGAGTCGGCACTACTGATCTCGTAGGTGACGTCGGGCCAATGGTCATCTTGCACCCCGTAGACGGCAGCCTGGCTTCGCACATAGTTATCGGAGCGGATCGCCGCCTCAACTTTCCGAAGGAAGAGATCAAAGACGTTCCACTCGTAGAAGACGGGAGCGACGTAGTAGTTGGCGTTGGCAGCGTTGAGCGGTCGCTGTCTCGACCACTGGTACCGCTTCGAGGCTCGGGTCAGTGACGCGGTGAACGCGAACATGAGCTTCGACCTGATGGGCTCGTCGCCGACGAGGTCAATCTGGTGACGTAGAGCCGTAAGCACGGCCAAGTTCCGGGCGGAGTAGAACGCAGCGATCGTTGTTCGACCGGATTTGCCAAGCGATTGCGCCTGGTACATCTGCCGGTCGGGAGTGATCTCGACGTGCGGCGACGACGCGAGTGTTGCATCCAGCTCCCAGTGCTCGCTCACTGGAGGTGCTTGTTCCAATTGCTTAGCGCTGCACTCGCAGGTGATGTAGTCGAGGACGCGGCTCTCACCTTGATGGGCCAGCTTGGCGCTGATCGCGGCGTCGCAGTGAGGGCAGGTCATCCGCCCCTTGACCCAGTCGGCGGTTTCCAATGCGTCGTAGTAGTTGACCGACTCTCCGCAGCCCTTGCAGGCTACGTCAATGGTCCACACTGCCTTCGCCAGCTGAGCTTCCCGGTCGCATGCCGAACACTTGAGCTGGTAGCAGTCGCCGAGAGTGTCGCGCGCGCGGTCAACGACCTCGGCGGCGACCTTCCTGAATTGGTCCGCGTCGACGTGGTTCACGTAGTTGGTTCCGATGTGCTGGCCCAGCACACTGATATCGAACAAACGCGCGCGGCGACCCAGCACCGCGGCCGCTACGCCAGTCATGCCTGAGCCCGCGAAAGGGTCGACAACCGTGCCGCCGCTCGGGACGTACACCTCGATGAACGGCGTGATGGCCGGCACGGGTACCTTGGTGAGATAGGCGTGCGCCATGTAGACCGGATCCCCGCGTCCAACAAGGAGTTCCTCGCTCATCCGGGGAAGGTTACTCATAGTCTGTAGCTTCATAGTCAGCAGGCCTCCTACGGTCTTCTCCCATCATGTCGGGAAAACGCCGGGGAGGAGCGGACGCCGCTCGAAAGCGCTTCGGCGCACGGGTGCGCGAGCTGAGGCTTGCCGCAGGCATGTCGCAGGAACGACTTGCTGACCTCGCAGGCATCCACCGCACCTACGTCTCGAGCTTGGAACGCGGGGGTCGCAATGTTGGGCTCGACAACATCTTGGCTCTCGCCGACGCGCTACAAGTGCCCTCCTCCAAGCTGTTCGAGGCACTCTGATGGCTCCGGGCGAAAGAACCGAAGGAGAATCAAGTGCGTCTCAGCTCGTGCCAACAGGAGACATCCGACCAGTGGTAGCGATGGGTATCGAGCTGCAGAGGCAGGCCTCCGCGCGATACATCCACAACGTCTTCGATGACGGCGGATACAAGGAACTGCTGATGCTGACCCTGTTCAACCTGCAGAAGCTCGATCGCGAAGGCGACGACGCGGAAGACAGTGACGGCAGGCGCTACGAGATGAAGACCGTCGCCCGGGTGAACTCACGCGGCGAACGAAAGACGAGCCTCTCCGTGACAACAGAGCACACGCTCACGCTCACCAACATCGAGCGGTACAAGCGCACATTCCTCTGGATAGTCGCCGTTTTCGATCAGTCGCAGCCGGAGGCAATCTACGAGATCACACCCGCCGCGCTTGAGCCTTACTTCTCCACGTGGGAGAACCGGCTCCTCGGCCAGGCTGAAGCACGCGCCGCCGGCAGCGCTCCCGACCACCTCAACAATCCAAAGATCCCCCTCAGGTTCATCGCCGAACACGGCACAAGGGTATGGCCACAGGATGATGTACCTCTGCCGCGGCCAGTTGAAGAAGGCCTGACGATGACTGAGGACCTTGGCGACGAATAGCAACGGCAGGCCTCAGCCTGGACTGGCTGCTGGATCCAAGGACTCCGGTGGTAGCTAGGTCCTAGCTAGGAACTATCTGTGCTATGGTACCGAGCCATGAACAGCTCGTCGTCCCCCAGTCCGCCCCAGCTCCGCGATTGGCTTGCCGCGCTCGACGCGCGCGAGGCGGAGATCGCGGCGGCACTGCAACCGCTCCTCAATGAGCAGTCCGCGAATCGGGAGCGACGCCGCTTGCTGGCCGACCTGGTCACCTCCTACGAAGAGAGTTGCCCGATCGCCCGTCCGAGTAATCGCAGCCTTGGTGAACCTGTCGGAGCACGAATCCGCCGTCAAGTTCGGCGGATCCTCGATGACGAGGGCAGTCCAATGCACATCAACGACATTCACGCGGCCTTTGTCGAACGGGCCTACGACATTCCCGGACAAGGACGCCCAGCAAACATCACCGCGCACCTCACACGCGACGACGAGATCATCTCGCCGCAGCGCGGGCTCTACGGGTTGAGGTCCGTTGTCGGTCCGATCAGACCGAAATCGGTCAAGCGACGCAAGTCGAGTAGGCGAAGGGAGTGATGCACTGTGAGTCCGTCAGACGAAAGCGTCCTCGCCACGCGACTCTGGACGGCCAAGACCGTCGCGGACGTCCACTGGCTGCTCTCTGAGGCGCGCAACCTCTACGGCGAGACAGAAACGCGACCGGTTGGCGGCAGACCGAACAACAGCGGCATTGTTCGAGTTTCGTCCGATCCGATGCTTGCGTTGGTCGAGCGCATCACCAATGCGATCGACGCGTGCCTTGAACTTCACGCGCTGGCAAACGGATCGCTCCCACCGGACCCACGCTCGGCAGCTCACGCCTGGTTCAAGATTCCAGCGGCTGGTCTAGCCGCGATGAGCGACGCCGAACGCCGCACGTTGGCGCAGCAGATCTCGGTGGTCCTTGAGGCATCTGGAGAGCCGCGCCGCCCGACGGTCGTTGTTACCG
>Ga0075530_1000592_pt1 | contig 17222 bp, 26 predicted proteins | sample NGEPerD_2_FD_75101 | JGI IMG/M metagenome (GOLD analysis project Ga0075530, IMG submission 75101) | Arctic peat soil microbial communities from the Barrow Environmental Observatory site, Barrow, Alaska, USA - NGEE PermafrostL1-D | ecosystem: Environmental > Terrestrial > Soil > Wetlands > Peat ... | reverse complement strand
TGCCGTAACGCTTGACCGCCTCCTCGGTGACGTCGCGCATGTCGACGACGCTCGGCTCGAACTGGGACAGCGGCGCGATGTGCTGGATCAGGTCGTGCCCCTTGCCGGCGGAGATCTCCGCCGCGATGCGAGCCGGGACGCCGGCCGTGTCGATGTGGTCGACGGTGACGTTCACCCCGACCTTCTTGCCCCACTCCTTGACGAACGGGTCGAACCAGTCGTCGTGCGACGGCACGAAGTGGCTCCACATCAGGATCCGAAGATCGCCCGAGAGCTTCGACGACGGGTCGATGAAGCTGGTCTTCGACGTCCCGGCGCGCTTCGCCGGCTCACCGTCGTCGCCGCAGCCGGCAGCGGTGAGCACCGCCAGGCCGCTGAGCGCGAGGAAGCGCCGCCGCGAAACCGGCCACAGTTCATGGTACGCGTCTGACATGGGCACTCACTCCTCCGCTCAGTCGGTCATCTGACCGCGGTGGATCGTACCGCATGGCCTGAAAGCCCACGGCGCCCCGGAGGTGGCCGTCGACGGCGAGGTGCTCGAGGCGGACCCGCCGCGCAAGCTCGTCCAGACGTGGCGCATGGTCATGGACCCGGACATGGCGGCGGAAGGGTTCACGCGCCTCACCTACGAGATCGCGGAGGGCGAAGGCGGCGTCAGCAAGCTCACGGTGATTCTCGAGCTCGAGGGCGCGCCGCAGACAGCGGTGCTGCTCGCCGGCGGCATGGAGGACCAGGGGCGCGGCGGTGGCTGGAGCTTCGTGCTCAGCGGTCTGAAGCCGCTGCTCGAGACCGGCAAGGCGCTCGACGACTGAACCGGCCAGGCGGGGGCCCTGCGCGAGCAGGGCCCCCGCCGAGCGTCGGGCCTAGGTCTGGGCGCGGGTCCTTCGAGGGCTCGAATCCCTCCCCCTCCGCTTGTAGGCCGGATCTCGCGCTGGAGCAGGATCCGGCCCACACGCAGAAGCGCCAAGAGCACAGGCGCGGGCACCTCCAGCAACACTGCCCGCGGCGGAGGCGTCCTCTGCATCGGGGCTGCCACCTCCCCCACCCGATGAACCGCGGGCCCGAGACGTCTCATAGCCCCACGCCGGGCGAAGTGACTAGCGCCGCCGGCGGGCGGGCTCGTCCGACTCGTCGATCACTGCGATGTTGACCGTCGAGCAGCGCCCACAGCGGACGCGGACCTTTTTCGTCATCTGCACCGGATGCATTGCCTCAGCAAGGATGTTGCCGCACTGCACACAGACGTAATCGTCCGGGCCATTGCCACGGAATGCGGGGCGGTCGGGGTCCTCCTGAAGCGCAGTCCCACCGTCGAACGGCACCTCGCCTTCGCGGATCTGTCGCATCGGGATGCTGGCCATGAATCAGATCTCGCCGAGCTTCCCGGTGAAATCCGTGATCAGCGCGTCGAGCACGCCGACGACGGCGCCCTCGCCCATCGACGCGGCCTTGCCCGTGATCTGCGCGTGGGTGTGGATCGTCCCGCCGCCGTCGTTGAGCTGGAAGGTGACGTCTGCGTTGGCGTGTCCCTGGCCGCCGGCCTCCCTTGCCTTGACGCGCACTACGGCGCGATGGGCGGCGGCGTCCTGCTCGACGACCTCCACGGTGCCGATCAATTTCATGGACATGGCCCCCATCTTCATGACGATCTCGGCCTTGACCGAGTCCGGTCCCGTCGTCTCGACCACGCTGCCGCCCTCGACGGCCGGCACGACGCGCTCGAGGTCGAGGATCGCCGCGAAGCTGTCGTCGATCGACTTCGTCGTCGAGAAAGAATGATCCAGTTCAGTAGCCATACAGTGTGTCTCCTTTGTGTAAGGGCGTTTCTATATGCTCGGCGTGTGTCGATTCAGTCAGGCATGCATCGGCTCGGACCTGACAAAGCCACCCTCTCGGTGCGGACGGGGCGGACCGGGGCCGCGGCGAAGGCCGGCCACGATCTCGTGATCCACGTGACCTCCTGGGAAGCGGCGCTCGAGGTCGGCGAGGACCCCGCGAAGACGAGCATCGAGCTCACCGCCGACGCCACATCGCTTCGCGTGCACGAGGGAAAGGGCGGGGTGCAGGCGCTCGGCGACGACGACAAGGGAGACATCCGCCAGACCATCGACGACGAGGTACTCAAGCGCCAGGACATCACGTTCCGCTCGACCGGGGTGCAGAGCGCGGCCGACGGCAGCCCGATCAGCGTGCAGGGCGACCTGACGCTCATGGGCAACACCCAGCCGATCGCGTTCGACCTCGCGATCGGCGACGACGGGACCCTCAGCGCCACCGCCGTCGTCACGCAGACCGCCTGGGGCATGAAGCCCTATTCCGCATTGTTCGGGGCGCTCAAGGTCGCCGACGATGTCGAGGTTGTGCTTGACGGCCACCTGTAGTCCTCAATCGCGATAGACGGTCTGCGCGTCGAGTCCCCCCTCGACGCCCGGCGGCAGGGCGCCGGTGCCGTGCGCGTAGAGGGCGATGTCCTCGACCGTCTTGCTCTGCGTGGGGTCGCTGCCGTCGCCGGCGACCCACGAGCCGTTCGACCACGTGAGGGTCTCCGGCGAAGCGTTCAGCGCCATGCCCGCGAGGAGCCGCGCCTTGTCGCGGATCTTGGCGCTGGCGCTGCTGATCGCCGCCGGCGTCCCGTCGGACGGGCTCGTGTTGTAGCCGTGACCCACGCCGAACCGGTCGGTGTCCGCGGCGACGATCTTGACGTCGAGCGCGGGAACGCCAAGCTCCTTGGCGACAAGCTCCGCGTACTGGGGCTCCTTCCCGTCGGAGTCGGTGGTCAGGCTGAGCACCATCTTGCCGGTCGGGTGCACGCGCAGAAAGACCGCTCGGTAAGCCTCGTCAGCCATTACTGAACCTCCTCCTCCTGGTCGGCTTTGGTCTGGGACGCGAGGCGCTCGCGCTCCTGGTGGGCGCTCAGCGCGTTGTGCTCTTCCTTCTCGCAGAAGGCGGGTTGGGGCCCGCCCAGCGGGTTCGGAGGCACGGCCGGTCGCTCACATCCCGGGTAGATACAGGTCTTACCCGTCGTCATCGGTCACCCATCCCGGGGTGGTGTTGCCCCTGCTCGGGCTGTGACCGCTGGGCATCGCGACCGAGCTGCCCGGCACCGGCGTGGCGCTGGCCCACGGCTCCTGCTCCTCGGCATCGACATCGGGCGGCGCCCCGAAGCTCGCTGCCGGCGCGTCCTCGCGGCCCCGCGACGGCGCCCCGATCGCGTCGGCCACTTCGCCGAGGGCATGGAAGCTGTGGCCGCTCACCAGCGCGTCGCAGTGGGGCAGCGCGGCAACCATGCCGCCGGCCCGCACGGAGAACGCGCTCGCGCCGACGCGAGGATTGACCCACACGATCCTGTGGGCCAGGCGCGCGAGGCGCTCCATCTCGCGTCCCACGAGCATCGGGTCGCCGCGCTCCCAGCCATCGGAGAGGATCACGACCACAGCGCCGCGGGCCATGCCGCGACGCCCGTGGCGGTCGTTGAACGCCTTCAGCGCGTCACCGATCCGGGTTCCGCTCGACCAATCCGGCGCCGCGGTGGCGGCGCGCTGGATCGCACGCTCGGGGTGGCGGGAGGCCAGCGCGCGGGTCAGGCGGGTCAGCCGCGTGGCGAAGACGAACGCCTCGGCTTTCGGACCGCTCCCGACGGCACAGGTCAGGAACTGCAGGTAGGCGCGGGCGTAGGGCTCCATCGAACCCGAGATGTCGCACAGCATCACGAGCCGGCGGCGGGCGATGCGCCGGCGCCGACGCGCGAGGCGGATCGGCTCGCCCCCGGTACGCAGACTGGCTCGCAGGGTCCGCCGCATGTCGATGTGCTGGCCGTGACGCCCCTTCTGGTAGCGCCGTGTGCGCCGCAGTGGGGTGGCGAGCTCCAGGCGCGACATGAGCCGGTAGAGCTGCGCAAGCTCATGGGGTTCGAGCGCATCGAAGCTCTTGCCGGCCAGCAGCTCCTCGTCGCTTGCCATCGCCAGCGGAACGTCGACCTCGGCGCCACCCTCATCATCGTCGCGCGCACGTGGCGGCGACGACGCCACGCTCGCGCGCGGATCGCGCTCGGTCGACTCCCCGGGCGAGGTCTTGTGATCGGACTTCGGCCGCTCGTCTGGCGGCGCGGCGACGGTCTGCGCATCGTCGGGGACCACGCTGTCGGGTGCGGCCGGGTTGCCGAAGATCGAGAAGAAGACCGCGTCGAAGGCCTTGGCGTGCGCCTGGTCGGACACGAACACCGAACGGGCGGTCCAATACAGCCGCCGACGGGTGATCGGCCGCACGAGCGTGAGCGCCCGCGCGAAGTCCGCCGGGCGCTCGGGCGTCATCGGCACGCCGGCATCGTGCAGGCGCCGGCTCAATGCCCCGGCGAGGGGCGGCAGGTCGAGGTGGATGGTCTGCACCCCGAACTCGGGGTCGGACACGCCGGCGTCAGTCACCGCTGCGCACGAGCTGCTCGAGGCCGGCCGCGCGGATCACCTCCTGGTCCTCGTCGTACTTGAGCACCGACCCGAGGGTGAGGTTCACGGCCGCGGCATCCAGGCGCTCGATCCCGAGCAGGCTCAGGGCCGCCAGCCAGTCGATCGCCTCGGCGATCCCCGGTGGCTTCTGCACGTCGCTGTCGCGCATGCGAGCGACCGCGTCCGCGACCTGGACCGCCAGCGTCTGGGAGGAGCTCTTCACCCGGCGGCGCACGATCTCCACCTCGCGCTGGGGGGTCGGGTAGTCGATCCAGTGGTACAGGCAGCGGCGCTTCACGGCGTCGTGGAGATCACGCGTGCGGTTGGACGTCAGCACGATGATCGGCGGATGGGTGGCCACGATCGTGCCGAGCTCCGGGATGGTCACGCTGGCGTCCGCCAGCAGCTCGAGCAGAAAGGCCTCGAAGTCGTCGTCGGCGCGGTCGATCTCGTCGATCAGCAGCACCGCGGGCCGCGGGCCGGGGTGCTCGAGCGCGCGCAGCAGCGGTCGCCGGATGAGGTAGTCCGGACCGAACAGCTCCTCCTCGCGCAGAGTCGAGCCGCTGGAGTCGGCGAGCCGGATGCTCAGGAGCTGCCGGGGATAGTTCCACTCGTACAGCGCCTCCGCCGCGTCGATCCCCTCGTAGCACTGCAGGCGGATCAGCGGCGTGTCGAGCACGGCGGCCAGCGATCGGGCCGCTTCCGTCTTGCCGACACCCGCCTCGCCCTCGAGCAGCAGGGGCTGGGGCAGGCGCAGGCTCAGGAACATCGACGTCGCCAGGCCCTCGTCGACGAGGTAGTCCACATCAGCGAGACGCTGAGCCAGCGTCTCGACGTCGGGCACGAGCTGGCGGACCTCGCCGGCTGCCTCTCCCGTGACCTCCGGCGGGCTCATGCCGGGGCCGCGGCGAGGACCGCCTGGTAGTCCTCCGGGGTGTCGACGTCGAGGGGGATCTGACCCGCGACCGCAACCTCCGTCACGTCGCCGGCGCGCTGGTCGAGCAGTCGCCAGACGCCCTTGTCTCCGTGGAGGTCGGCGAGGTCGGCGAACGTGCTGCGCGCGAACGCGATCGGGTGCCCGCGTCCGTCGTCGTAGCGGCATATGGCCACCGGCGCGTCGCCACGGCCTTCCAGCAGCGCCGCCACCGTGGCCGCCGTCACGCCCGGCTGGTCTCCGAGCATCAGCACCATCACGTCGCAGCAGGGGTCCACGATGCCGAGCGCCGCGGCGATCGACGACGAACAGCCCGCGCCGTAGGCGTCGTTGACGACCACGTCGGCGCCCGCCAGGTCCACGCTCGCGCGAACCTCGTCCGCCGCGCCGCCGATCGCGATGACGAGCTGGTCGAACGGGCACGTACGCGCGACGCCGGCGACGTGGCCCAGCAGGGTCCCGTCCCCGTAGGGGAGCAGCTGCTTGGGCCGGCCGAGGCGGCTCGACCCACCGGCGCCGAGCACGAGCCCGGTGACGAAGGGGGGCGGTGCTCGCCGGAGAGCCTCCGGTGTGGTGCTCGCCGGAACGACGTTCCGGCTGCGCTCCTCCCCGGGGAACGTTCCGGCTGCGCTCCTCCCCGGGAAGGGATCACTCCGCGACGGCATGCTCGTGCTGCTCCTCGAACTCGGCCTTGCAGCCCTCGCAGCAGAAGTAGACCGTCTCGCCGTCGTGCTGGACCGAAGGCGTGCTCGCCACGGCAGCGACCGTCATCCCGCAGATGGGGTCGACGGCGGTCACGGATCGCTGATCGCGACGCACGGCGATGATCTTGGCGAGGATCGACAACGCGATCTCGGCGGGGGTGCGCGCGCCGATGTCGATGCCGGCGGGCACGTCGATCCGCTCGACGAGCTCCTTGGACACGCCGTCGCCACGCAACTCGCCGATCACGCCCGCGCCGCGCTTGCTGCTGGCGACGAGGCCGACGTAGGGCATGCCTGACTCGAGGCCGCGCCGGAGCGCGTGAAGCTCGTCCTGCCCGTGCGCCGCGACGACGAGCGCGAGATCGTCGGGCCGAGGATCGAGAGCACCGCCGTCCACGCCGACGACGTCGAGCCCGAGCCCGGGGCCGATCCGCAGGACCGCGCCCGCGATCGGCGTCTCGCCCACGACCAGGACACGCGGCGCGGGAAGGACGGGCTCGAGGAAGACCTCGATCGCGCCGCCCGACAGGCACGGGTTCTGGACTGTCACGGACCCGTCCTCGCTGGCCACCTCCTCGCCGGCGGGGTCCGCCTCCGTCGCGACCTCCTCGTCGAAGGGAAGGATCCGCAGCAGCACCGCCTCACCGCTCTGGATCGCCTTCAGCGCGTACGCGCGCACGCTGTGCTCCGCGCAAGCACCGCCGGCGAAGCCCTCGATCGTCCCGTCACCGAGCACGAGCGCCACGTCCCCCGCCTTCGCGCTCGTCGGGCGCTCCACGCGCACCACCGTCGCGGTCACGAACGCCTCGCCCTGCGCGGCGAGCTCCTGCGCCCGCCGCGACATAGCGGCGGTCATCATTGCGGCGGCTCGGGACGCCCCTGCATCGCCGCCCAGACACGGGCCGGGGTGCACGGCATGTCGATGTGCTCGACCCCGTGCGTCTCGTGCAGCGCGTCGATCACCGCGTTGACGATCGCCGGCGGCGAACCGACAGTCGGCGACTCGCCGACGCCCTTGGCGCCGAGCGGGTGGTGGGGGCAGGGCGTGACCGTCTCTCCCAGCTCGAAGTCGGGGCACTCGAGCGCGGTCGGGATGAGGTAGTCCATGAACGACGAGTTGAGGCAGTTGCCCTCCTCGTCAAACGAGATCAGCTCCATCAGCGCGATACCCACGCCCTCGGCGAGCCCGCCGTGGATCTGGCCGTCGACGACCATAGGGTTGATCCGCACGCCGCAGTCGTCGACCGCGATGAAGCGCCGGACCGTGACATGGGCGGTGTCGGGGTCGATGTCGACGACGGCGATGTACGCGCCGTAGGGGTACGTGAGGTTCGGCGGGTCGTAGATCACCTGCGCGTCGAGTCCGCCCTCCATGTCGGCCGGCATCGGCTCTCCGCTATACGCCCGCGAAGCGATGTCCTCGATCATCGCTCCCTTCTCGGGATCGCCCTTGACGTACCAGTTGCCCTTCTCCCAGGCCAGATCCTCGGGCCTGCACTCCAGCATCGTCGCCGCGATCAGGCGCGCCTTGTCGCGCACCTTGCGCGAGACGACCGCGACCGCCCCGCCGGAGACCGGCGTCGACCGGCTGCCGTAGGTGCCCAGGCCGTAGGGCGACTTGTCGCTGTCGCCGTGGCGGACCTCAACGTCCTCCGGCGGGATGCCGAGCTCCTCCGCGACGATCTGCGCAAACGTGGTCTCGTGCCCCTGGCCCTGGGTCTGCGCGCTGATGCTGACCACCGCCTTGCCCGAAGGGTGCACGCGCAGATCGGCGCCGTCGTTCATGGACAGCCCGAGGATGTCCATGTGCTTGCGCGGCCCCGCGCCGACGCCCTCCGTGAAGAAGGACACGCCGATGCCCATCAGCTCGCCACGGGCGCGCTTCTCGGCCTGCTCGCGGCGCAGATCGTCGTAGCCGGCGATCTCCTTCGCGACGTCCATCGTCTTGGCGTAGTCGCCGGAGTCATAGGTCCAGCCGGTCGTCGTCTCGTACGGGAACTGCTCGGGGGCGATGAAGCTGCGCATGCGCAGGTCGATCGGGTCGGCCTTCATCTCGAGTGCCAGCGCGTCGACCATCCGTTCGACGAGGTAGACGGCCTCTGTGATGCGGAACGAGCACCGGTATGCCACACCCCCGGGCGCCTTGTTCGTGTAGACCGCCTTGACCTTGACGTGCGACGCCTGCAGGTCGTAGGACCCGCAGACGATGTGGAAGAACCCGGCCGGGAACTTCGTCGGCTGGGCCGTGCTGTCGAAGGCGCCGTGGTCGGCGATGGCGTCCACCCGCAGACCGGTGATCTTGCCGTCCTTCGAGCACATCTCGCCGCGCATCACGTAGTCGCGGGCGAAGCCCGTGGACATCAGGTTCTCGGAGCGGTTCTCCACCCACTTGACCGGCACGCCGGCCACGATCGAACCGGCGATCGCACAGACATAGCCCGGGTAGACCGGCACCTTGTTCCCGAAGCCGCCGCCGATGTCGTTGCAGCGGATCCGGATCATGTGCTCGGCGAGCCCCGCGACGTGCGCGTAGACCGTGCGGTGCGCGTGCGGCGCCTGGCTGCCGTTGTAGATGTCGAGCTGGCCGGTCTCCGGGTTGAAGTCGGCGATGATGCCGCACGTCTCGAGCGGCGCCGGGTGACACCGCGGGTAGATGATGTCGCGGGTCACGACGGTGTCGGCCTCGGCGAATGCGCGTTCGGTCGCCGCCTCATCGCCGGCCTCCCAGGTCGGGCTCGCGAGATTGTCGCGCTGGCCGGACTTGTCGTCGCGGATCAGCGGCGCCTCGGGGTCGAGCGCCTTGCGGGCGTTGACGACCGCCGGCAACGGGTCGTACTCCACTTCGATCAGCGCAAGCGCGTCGTTGGCCGAGTACTCGTCGGTCGCGATCACGAACGCGACCTCCTGACCCTGGAAGCGGACCTTGTCGCCGGCGAGGACGGCCTGCGTGTCGTAGGAGATCGTCGGCATCCACGCCAGGCCGAGCGTCTCGAGGTCCTTGGCGGTGACCACGGCGGCGACGTTGGGATGGGCCAGCGCGGCCGACGTGTCGATCGAAAGGATGCGCGCGTGGGCGTACGGGCTGCGCAGGACGGCGCCGTACACCATCCCCGGCAGCTTGATGTCGTCGAGGTAGGTGCCCTCGCCGCGGATGAAGCGCGGGTCCTCCTTGCGCTTCAGACGACCAAAGCCGATCGGACGTTCGGTCGTGGGACTCGGAAGGTTCTCGACAACAGTCATGCTCATGCCTCCAGTTTCGCAGCGGCTTCGTGGTCGGCCGCCCAGCGGACGGCACTGACGATGTTCTTGTACCCGGTACAGCGGCAGATGGCGCCAGAGATCGCGGTCCGGATCTCGTGGTCGGTGGGATCCGGGTTCTCATCCAGCAGGGCGCGAGCCGTCATCAACATCCCCGGCGTGCAGAATCCGCACTGCAGAGCGTGGCGCTCGTGGAAGCCCTGCTGGATTGGGTCCAACTGGCCGTCCACCTCGAGTGCCTCGACCGTCCGGATCTCATGGCCCTCGCACATCGCCGCCAGGATCGTGCACGACTTGACCGGCTGGCCGTCCATCTGCACCACGCAGGCACCGCAGTTGGACGTGTCGCAGCCCCAATGGGTGCCTGTCAGGCCGGGGGTCTCGCGGATGAAGTGGACGAGTAGCTGGCGCGGCTCGATCTCGCGGGAGACCTGCTCGCCGTTGACCGTTATCGACACGTGCATGATCAGGCCTCCTGTTGCAGAGCGCGCGCCGTCGAGCGGCGCAGCGCGCGGTGGGTGAGCACGCCGGCGAGATGGCGCTTGTAGTCGATCGGCCCGCGACCGTCGGCGCTCGGAGAGCAGTCCTCCGAAGCGATCTCGCCCGCTTGGGCGAACAGCTCCTCCGACGGCGCCTTGCCGCGCAGCAGCTCCTCGGCTCGCGTGAGGTGGATAGTCGTCATCCCGACCGCGCTGAGCGCGATGCCTACGTCGGCGATCGTGCCGCCGTCGATCCATAGAGCCGCCGAGGCCGCGGCGATGGCCCAGTCGCCGGCGCGACGCTCCACCTTCTCGTGCGCGCTGCCCGCGCCCTGACGCACCGGCACGCGGACCTCGGTCAGCATCTCGCCCGCTCCCACCGCGGTCATGTAGGGGCCTACGTGGAAGTCCTCCATTCCGACCACCCGCTCGCCGCCGGTGCCGCGGATGACGACCTGCGCCTTGGTTGCCGAGCAGACGGCCGACAGGTCTTCGGCCGCGTCCGCCTGGCACAGCGAGCCGCCGATCGTGCCCCGGTTGCGGACAACTGGGTCGGCGATCACGGTCTCGGCGTCGGCGAAGAGCGGGAAGCGCTGCGCGAGCAGCTCGGACTTCAACAGGTCGACGTGCCGGGTGAGCGCGCCGATCCTGATCTCACCGTCCTGCTCGCGGATGTAGGCGAGCTCCGCGAGGTCGTTGATGTCGATCAGATGCTCGGGGCTGGCCAGCCGCAGCTTCATCATCGGTAGCAGGCTGTGACCCCCGGCGATGATTCGCGCCTCGGAGCCGAGCCGCTCGAGCGCCGCTATCGCGCCCTCCACGCTGGTGGCACGCTCGTACTCAAATGGCGCAGGGGTCTGCAAGCGGTGCTCCTATCGGATCAGGAACGACGCACCGGGGGCCGCTTACGAGGAGCCCCGATGTCGTCGCGCTGTTCGTATTGGACGGGTGCATCGGCGCCGATGGCCGGCGACCCCGGTAGTTTTTCCGGACCCGTATGACGGACGTCCGGGTAGAGCTGTCGCGCCGCCAGGCTGCCCCCCTCGACGTTCCTCAGCAGCTCACCCTCCGGGCTCGCGGCGGCGATCGGCGCCTCGCGTCCGAGCCGCGCGAGCGTGAGCGTGCCTTTCGTATAGACCTCGCCGATGCGCGGCGGGTCGATGTCGGTGCTCTCGGGGAAGTTGCGCAATCCGGCGGCGCCGGCCCCCGGGTAAACGCCGTCGATGAGGCCGACGGCGTCGCTCATGCCCGCCTTCTTCACGAGCAGGCCCTCAAGCAGGTCGACGCCCGCGTCGAGTTGCCCGTTGATCGCGGTCACGACATCGTTGACCGGCGCGCTCTTCTCCACGATCTCGCCGACGCCGGCGATGACGTCGTCCAGGCCGGCGGTGATCTTCCGCAGCTCCAAGATCGTCGAGACGAGGAAGTAGACGAGCGCGAGGACGATCAGCAGAACGGCGAAGATCATGGCCACCCCGGCTGCGACGACTGCCAGCACGGTCATGGCTGCTCCGCCTCGGCGTCGTCGAGGATCACGTCGAGCGAGCCGCCGTAGTTGGCGAGTCCGGCGACCGTCTGCGTTATCTGGTCCTGGGTCGTCAGCAGCAGCGGGGCGGCGTCGAGGTCCTTCGAGCCCGCGGCCGCCACGTTCGCGATCCCCTGCACGGAGGGCACGATGCTCTTGGCCGCCTCGAGCACACCGCGCAGCAGGTACACGACCACCGGGACGATCACTACAAGCAGGACGATGTTGCCGATCCACCAGAGGGTCATCGCGGTCTCCTCTCGGCGACGATCGCGGCCTTGCGGGCGATCCCAGGCAGGGCGCCGAGGATCACGTCGAACTGAGCGTTGATCGCCTTGACCGCGCCCTCGAGCGGGCGCAGGTGCTGGGACTCGACGCCCTCCAGCGCGGACTCGAGCGTCGCGAGGCCCTCCGAGATCGCCATCAGGCCCCTGCGGGCCTGGATCAGCGCGACGGCGAGCACGACGATGACGAGCACCGCGAGCGCGACGCTGAGCGCGATCATGCCTTGCCGAACCCGTCGGTCAGCGCGTTCATGTAGCCGTCCTGGACCACGGCCTCGTCCACGATCTGTGCCAGCACGGGCGCGGTCGCCTCGAGCTGGGGAATGTTCGCCGTGTTCGCGCCGACGTTGCCCGCGATCTCCAGCAGGCCCTCGACCGACCGCTGGATCCTCCCGATGTACATCAGGAGCAATCCGAGCAGGGCCGCGACCACCAGCGCCGCGGCGAGCCCGATGACGAGGGCGATCGTGAAGTAGGTGTCGCCGGAGGCCGCGAGCAGCGTCATCTTCCGACCGCCACCTTCCGGAGCGCCCGCGCGGCGTGCAGCACCCTCACGCCCGAGTCGTTGATCCGCGCGACGCCGTCGAGCTCGGCCGTCTGGCTGCGGACCACCTCGACGGCCTGCTCAGCCGTCCTGGCCTGCTCCGCGATCCGCTTCGCCAGCGCGACGACCGTGATCACGATCACCGCAGCCACAGCAATCACGACGACGCCGAGCACGAGCCCCACCGCCCAGCCGGTGGACGCGACCGTCAGCACACGAGACCGTGAGACAGATCCGGTGCAATGGTCATCAGCTTCTCCTCGCCTCGTGCACTTGCATGGCGTTCCCCGACGCGGAGTCTAAACAAACGACCAGCCTGGGTGCAAAAGCATTCAGACCACTGCGGTCAGGCGGCGAGGGCCAGCAGCGAGGCGCGGTGGCGATGGTAGGCGGCTGCCCCGTCTCCGTCGAGGGCCACGATACGCACGAGTGGCGGGTGGCCCATGGCCACAACAGCGAGGTCTCGCAGCGCGTCGTTGTAGGCCCGTTCGCGCTGCACACCGCCGAAGCCAAAGCCCTTGGCGGCCAGGCCGCGTGAGAGTCCGTCAGTCCTCGAGCACCAGGCGCGGCACAGATCCTTGTGCTCGCCGAGGTCGAAGCCAACGACCACATCCGCGGGGTAGAGCTCGAGCGCGGTCAGGCGGAACGAGGTGAAGTGCGGTGGCCCGTCGACCTCGATCACGGTTCCCGTCGGTGCGTGCACGAGATCGACGGGAAGCAGCAGGTTCTCGCGGGACGCGTACAGGACCGAGAAGTCGCCCTTGAGCCGGGCGTAGATCGCGCCGAGCACCTGCAGCGCGGCGGTCACCGGCGCGACGAGGGTGGGGTCGCGCCGCGCCTTGGCCACGCGCTCGAGCCCGACGTGGCCCTGCTCGCCCAGCCAGTCGAACGACTCACTCTCCAGCTCGATGCCGTCCTGCGCCGCCGCCTGCGTGAACGCGGCTTGAGCGTCGTCAAGCATGTTCAGCCGGCACCGGAGCGCCGCCTACAACGAGAAGGGTGGCCCCCGCTACTTCTACGGCGCTTACTCGCGGGGCGGGGTGCCGATGTCCTTTACGTCGGGCTCCGCTTCCTGCGGCAGGTCGGGCCCGCCGTCGGTCTCCGCGTCGGCGTGGTCGCCCCCGCTCGGGTCGATGCCGCTCTCGGTCGCCGGCTCGTCCGAGCCGGTCGTCTGCCCGAGGACTGAGCTGTCGAGCTCAGGGTCCTCCGCGAGCATCTCGCGCGGCGCATCGGATCCTCCGAGGTCGGCGGGCACGACACCCTCACTCGCCTTGCCCGCCCACCGACCCTTCTCGCGGGCCTCCGTCTCGTCCGGTGTGTCTCCGCCCCGCTGCTCGCTCGGCTTCTGGGGGCCCTGCTCTCGGTCGCTACCAGCCATGGAATCCTCCTCATTGTCGACCTACGGCTAGAGGTTCTCTACCCGTCGGTCGGTCGGCCAATCGGCCGGAGCCTCTACTCGCCGTCGGCTTCGCGCTCGGCGCGCTCGCGCTCCTCGAGCTTCTCGCGCAGGTAGGCCGACTTCTCCGCCCGGCGCTCGTGCTGCTTCTCCTCGGCCTCGGTGCCGGCACGCCCCGCGGCCTTGTGTGAGGCGGCCTCGCGCTCGCCCTGCACGATCCGCAGCTCCTCGGTGGTGGGATCCTCGGTGCCGTCGCTCATCGTGTGGCTGAAGGTAGCCACCGGAATCCTGGAATGGGAGAAAACTCTGCGCTGGGCGACTGAGCGACACTCAGCCGTCGTCCTGGCGAAACGCCCAGCGCATCTCGTCGATCGAGAGGCCGGCGGCGAGGCAGGCCAGCAGCTTCATGCGCGCCGCCTGCGGTGAGAGAAAGCCCGCGGGGATGATGTTGGTCTCGCGCAGGTCGCGCTCGGACCCGGCGTAGCCGTAGGTGGAGTTGAGGATCACGCCGCGCTCGGGGCGGCAGTAGGCCGTCACCGGGATGCGCTCGGCCGCCTCGGCCCAGAGGTCGAGCAACGGCGGGGCCAGGTGCCCGGCGCCGAGCGTTCCGACCACGGCGCCATCCGGTTCGGTGGCCAGCGCGGCACGTGCCAGGCCGCCGCCGTCGCCGGACGTGCTCGGCACGATCAGCACGTTGCCGCCGAGGTCGGGCGGGTCGAGCGGCGGATTGCGGGGTATGCGCGACCAGATCGTGGCGTGCCCCTCGGTCACCCGCCCGAGGGGGCCGGTCTGCGGCGAGGAGAAGGCCACGAGCGAGGTGGTGTCGGTCTTGCGCGCGCAGCGGGCGTGGTGTATCTCGCCGCCGAAGCACACGAGCACGCCCATGCCGTCGGCGCCCTCGCTGGCGGCCACGGCCACGGCGTCGGCCACGTTGGCGGGGCCGTCGGCCCCGGCGGCAGACGCGGGGCGGATGGCGCCCGTGAACACGATCGGCGCGTCGGCGTCGTGCAGGACGTCGCAGAGCATGGCCGTCTCCTCGAGCGTGTCGGTGCCGTGGGTGACCACCACTCCGATGCCGCGCCGCGCGGCGTCACGCGCCTCGCGGCAGATACGCAGCTGGTGCTCGAGCGTGAGGTGGGCGCTGGGGAGGTTCATCACCGTTCGCGCCTCCACGCCGTTGTCCGAAGTGAGCGACGGGATGGCCTTGAGCAGCGCCTCCGCGTCCAGCTCCGGGGTGGCCCCCCCGGAGCCGGTCATGGCGATCGTGCCGCCGGCGGCCAGGATGCGCACCCGCCGGTGCCGCACGGCCGAGGAGCGGTTCATGAGGTCCCCATCGCTGCCGACTCTAGGGGTACGCCGGGTTCGGGGCGCGGTGCCACCTCTAGCCTGGACGGGGTGAGAGAGGCATTCCGGGCCCCGTTGCGCGCCGCCGCCGCCACCGCGTTCGTGGTCGGAGTGCTGCTGTTCCTCATCAACCCGCCATCGCTGTCCGGGGCCGAGGAGCTGCTCACCTGGGTGGTGGGCGCGATCGCTCTGATCCTGCTCAGCGCCTGGTGCACGACCGTCCTGATGGGCGACGGCCCGAGCGAGGGGGAGATCGACCGCATCTCGGACCGCAGCGAGCGGCTGGCGGCCGGCCCGCCGCCGGATGAGCCTCCCGGCCACTTCGACGAGCTGATCTCCCAGGCGATCGACGCCCTGCCCGCCGAGTTCCAGGCGCTGCTGGAGACCACGCCCGTCGTGATCTCCCACCTCGGCCGCGAGCACCGCGCCTACGGCCACTACATCGGCGACACCGTGGCCCGCGACAACCACCCGGACAAGATCGTGATCTACCGCGACACTCTGGAGCGCGACTTCGGCCACGATCCCGACCTGCTGCGCGCCCAGGTGGAGCGCACGCTGCGCCACGAGGTGGCGCACCACCTCGGCTGGGGCGAGGGCGGAGTGAGGGAGCTGGGCCTGTAGAGCGAAGAGACTCGCGGCGAAAACCAAGCCTGGCAAGGAAGAGGAGGGCGACGTGTGCCCTGGCACACGAGCCCTCCGATGACACAGCCAGGCGCCGGTTTGCAGCCGCGAGAACGGAGAGGGAGGGATTCGAACCCTCGAGGCAGGTTTCCCCGCCCACGCGATTTCCAGTCGCGCTCCTTAAGCCACTCGGACACCTCTCCAGGTGGGCGAAGAGGGTATCCACGGTCGGGTTTTGGCGAGGGCCACCCATCGTCCCCGACGGACGTGAGTGAGATTGGTCCCGCATAGCGAGACCGATCTCACACGCATCTCCTCAGGACCCTTCGTTCCAGACGCGGAAGGCGCCTACGCCGCGCGGCGCACGTCGACTTCGCGACCGGGCCGCTTCGCCGGCTCGGCGTTGGCCCAGCTGACGGCCCGCAACGGCCCGTCGCAGTCCTCGCATAGGAGCTCGTTGATCGCCTCACGACTGCCCTCTGCTTCGAAGGCGGCGCGGCAGTCGCGGTTTCGGCAGACCAGGAGGGCGAGCATGGGACGCCCGGGGGATCCTGCCTCCGGTGACGGACGGAAGCTGGTCATCAGCCGTGCTGCGTTTTCGACGGAGTGATGAGGCGCACGTGGTTCTGGGACAGCATGAGCAGCGGGGCGTGCCAGGAGCGCCCGCCGTCGAGTGGTGTGAGGGTTGCGTCTTGGAGGGTGAGGAACTGCAGGTCGCGCCGGTTCACGTGGTCCGAAAGCCGGCTCTGGTGGCCCGCACTTGGCAGCGTGAGGCTGCCCTCCACCCGGTAGCGGTCGGTCTCGACCACCACCTTTTCCTGTCGCAGGTCCATCCGGCCCGATCCTAGTGGTCGGTCGGATCGCGGCCCCGACAGGGGTACGCTGGGTTCGATGAAGCGAAGCACGGCGCTGGAGGGTGTCTTCACTCCCGTCTCTGCGCAGACGACCTTCGAGGAGACGGTTGAGCGCCTTGGCACCGCCATCCGCCTGGGCCTGCTGCCGGCGGGGTCCCAGCTCCCCGCCGAGCGCGAGCTGGCGGACCAGCTCCACATCTCGCGCTCCACTCTGCGGCAGGCGATCACCACGCTGGTGCAGAGCGGGCTCCTCGTGGTCCAGCGCGGGCGCACCGGCGGCACCTTCGTCACGGAGTCCCCGCCCCTTGCCGAGGACAGCCACTCGGAGCCGCTGGGCGCGGAGGCACGCGCGGCGCTCGACGAGCGCGTTGCCGTGGAGGTGGGAGCCGTGATCCTGGCCTGCGAGCGTGCCGAGCCGGAGGACATCGAGCGGCTGGGGGAGCTCGTGGACCGGATGGCCGACGTGCGCGACTTCCAGGACTACCGCCGCGCGGACATCCGCTTTCACATCGGCGTAGCGGAGGCCGCGCACTCGCCGCGGCTGGTGGCCAGGGCGACCGAGGTCCAGGGGCAGATGAGCGCTCTGATCGCGCGCATCGCGCACCCGGAGTACGTGCTGACGCAATCCAACGAGCAGCACCGAAAGCTCGTGGGCCTGCTGGCGGGCAGGCAATGCACCAAGGCGGTCACCCTGATGCGCGACCACATCGAGGGCACCGAGCACATCCTCGGCGGCCTGATGCCTGGCACCTAGGCCGGGGTTCTCTGCCGATCCTCCGCGTAGGAGCGGAAGTCGGCCTCGAATGCAGGCCACCACCCGGGCGGGCTGTCGTC
>Ga0075530_1000591_pt1 | contig 17225 bp, 20 predicted proteins | sample NGEPerD_2_FD_75101 | JGI IMG/M metagenome (GOLD analysis project Ga0075530, IMG submission 75101) | Arctic peat soil microbial communities from the Barrow Environmental Observatory site, Barrow, Alaska, USA - NGEE PermafrostL1-D | ecosystem: Environmental > Terrestrial > Soil > Wetlands > Peat ... | reverse complement strand
GGCTTGGCCACGGTGCAGCCCTTCTCGTGGCACTTCTCGGAGTTAGCCGCCAATCGTCGCGAACCACCGTGATGGCGGAAGCGAGATGGAATGTCGGCGAAACGGATTCGGGAAACACTTTGTTCGCACGGTCACAGGGATTTCACCTCGATCTTGTCGACGCACACCGCGTGCTCGATCTGCCGGCGACGATGCCTGAAGCGCCCGTGTGTGACGATTATGCGCTGCGTTCGTGGCGAGGCCCGTGCCCCGAGGAATGGATCGATCAGTACGCCGAATTGCTCTCGCTCATCGCGCAGGACGCACCGAGCGGGGATCTCAAATTGGAGAAGGAGTTCTTTGATGCAGGGAGGGTCCGGTTCCAGGAGGAAAGTCTTGCGCGGCAGGGGCGAATCAGGCAGATAAGCGTCGCGTTGGCCCCGGACGGGTCATTGGCTGGTCATACCCAACTCGTGTTCCCCGAAGCAGATCCCAGCGATGTCTACCAGTGGGACACACTTGTCTTGTCCAAGCACCGCGGCCACGGGCTCGGGCTTTCCCTCAAGGTCCACGCGATGGAAGCCTCACGGGATCTGCTCGCCGGCCGCTCGGTGGTCCATACCTACAACGCGGCAAGCAACGGGCCCATGATCGCTGTCAACGAGGCTTTGGGTTTCCGACTCGCATCGAACGTGGGCGAGTTCGTCCGCGACATCTGGAAGTGCCCGTGCCCTTGATAACGTCGGGGCATGCACGTGATCTGGTACACGGCGATGTCCATGGATGGCCGGCTGGCCGGCCGGGGCGACGACCTGGGCTTCCTCGAGTCGATTGGCACCGAGGACGGGGATGAGTTCGCCGATTTCCTGGCTGGCATCGACGCTCTGATCGTCGGCGCACAGACGATCCGCTGGTTCGAACGCGAAGGCCATGGCTTGCTGCCGGCCGAAGGCAAACCGATCTGGGTCCTGACCCATGACGAGGATCTGGCCGGGCGTATGGCTCAGGGCGGCCACCCGGTGACGCGGCGCGAAGGCGATATCGGCGCAGTGCTCGACAAGATTGCGGCTGCAGGTCACGGGCGCGTATAGATCTGCGGTGGCGGCAACGTCGCAGGCCAGTTACTGGCCGCCGACCGTGTGGACGAAGTGGTCCTCACGATCGCCCCGGTGGCCCTCGGCGGCGGTCCGGCAATCTTTGAAGGCGAGGGCCTCGCCGCAAATCGCTTCACCCTGCAGGAATGCCGACCCTATGCCGCAAATGCGGTGCGTCTGCGGTGGACTCGTCCGCGAAACCCCGAATGTTCGCATGTGAGGGAATCAGGCAAGTGGGTCGACGGTGCGGAGTCCCTCGAATCGGGTGAAGCCGCGATCCAGTGTCACCATGCTCGCGCCGTGCTCCATGGCGAGCGAGGCTAGGTAGGCATCCGCGACGTCATCGCCGCGCAGTCGGTGGGCGGTGACCAGCTCTCGGAAGATCGGCCAGTGTCGCGGCCCCGGCCGTACGGTGATCGCTGCGGGCGCATCCATGAGACGGTCGTTGAAATCCATGCATTCTTGCGGCGTAGCTGGGTCGGTGTAGATGCGGTGTTGGGTGACGATGCGTGTCATGGACGCAAGAACGAACTCGCTGATCCCGACATTCTCGGATCCGCTCAGTCGAGACAGAAGCCAGTCACGCACTTCAGCGCCGCGCGGTGTTACGTGAGGTCGCATCGCGTGGATGCAAATGTTGACGTCAAGGAAGTACATGGAACTTGCCGTCATCGAGCAGTTCCTCGATTTGGTCTTTGTTTTCGAGGTCAACCCCGGGTCGGAGGCTTCCCCTGGAGTAGTCCGGCAACGTGTAGGACTCGTTGCTCGCGCGCGACGTTTGCTCGTTGATCAACTTGCGCAAGGCATCCTCCAAAACTGAGCCAATGGTCCGATGGGTGCGGGCCGCAATCAACTTCGTTTCGGCGAGGAGTTGCTCATCAATGTTGACTGTCGTTCGCATGGGTGCATCATATCATCACGGTCCCGCATCATGATGAGGTCGCAGTCGGTTGGACGAGAGGGCAGTCAGAGCTTGCGCATGCGGACCCAGCTCACCGAGTGATCCGATCCTTTGCGGAGTACGAGCGAAGCACGCCCACGGGTCGACTGGATGTTGTCGCGCAGGTTGGGCCAGTTGATCGAGTCCCAAAGCGAGGCGGCCCGCGCCACGGCCTCCTCGGAGGTGAGGTCGCTATAACGGTGGAAGTACGAAGCCGGGTCACGGAACGCCGTTTCACGGAGCCGCAGGAAGCGGCTGATGTACCAGTCGCGGATGTCCTTGCTCGAGGCATCGACGTAGATCGAGAAGTCGAAGAAGTCGCTGATGGCCAGCCCGGGGCGCCCGTCGCCGCGTTTGCGGGCCGGTGCGAGCACGTTGAGGCCTTCGATGATCACGATGTCCGGCTGCTCGATCGTGACGAGCTCGCCGGTCACGTTGTACGACAGGTGCGAGTAGACGGGCACTTGGAGCACGTCGCGGCCCGACTTCACGTCGATCATGAAACGAAGCAGCGCCTTGCGGTCATACGATTCGGGGAAGCCTTTACGGTCGAGGATTTCGCGTCGTTCGAGTTCCTCGTTCGGCAACAGGAAACCGTCGGTGGTGACGAGCTCCACCTTGGGATGATGCTCGGAACGGGCAAGTAGTTCACGCATGAGGCGCGCGGTCGTGGACTTGCCAACGGCGACCGAGCCTGCGATCCCGATGACGAACGGTGTGCGCTTGGGCTGAGGCCAGCCGAGGAACTGGTCGGTGGCGCGATAGAGCTCGCCAGCGTGATGGACTCGCATACTGATGAGTTCGGTCAGCGGGAGATAGACCTGGCGAACTTCTTCGAGATCCGTCTCATCGCCGAGACCTCGCAGACGGTCGATTTCCTCGCCTGAGAGGGGCAGTGGCGTGTCGCCCGCGAGATCGGCCCAATCGGACTTCTCAATCTCGACGTACGGCGAAGTATCGCGACTCATACAACTATTGTCCCGGTAGCAGCATGCTGGCCGACAACTCGGTACCCTGATCACTATGTGTGGAATCGTGGGATATGTCGGAGAACGCTCGGCGCTGGACGTCGTCATGGGTGGGTTGAGACGCCTCGAATACCGCGGTTACGACTCCGCCGGAGTGGCGCTCGTCCACGAGGGCACGATCGTTTCGGCCAAGAAGGCGGGAAAACTCGCCAACCTCGACAAGGTGCTCGCCGAGTCGCCGCTTCCCGAATCGAACACCGGAATCGGCCACACCCGTTGGGCGACGCATGGCGCGCCTAATGACGTCAATGCGCATCCGCACCTCGACAGCGAAAACCGCATCGCGGTCGTACACAACGGCATTATCGAAAACTTCGCCGAACTGCGGGCCGATCTCGAGGCAATCGGTCACACGCTGGTGTCCGAAACCGACACCGAAACCGTCGCCCACCTCTTGCACGACGAGTTGCAGAGGACTCCGGATCTAACCGAAGCCGTGCGGGCCGTCTGTCGCCAACTCGACGGTGCGTTCACGCTCGTGATCACCGATGCGAGGCAACCCGGTGTCGTCGTCGGAGCCCGACGCAATTCGCCCCTCGTAGTGGGTCGCGGCGAAGGCGAAAACTTCCTCGCTTCGGATGTTTCGGCCTTCATCGACTACACCCGTGACGCCATCGAACTCGGTCAGGATCAGGTCGTCACCATCACCTCGTCCACCATTCTCGTGACCGACTTCGACGGCGAGCCGGCCGCAACCAAGGACTACCACGTCGACTGGGACGCCTCGGCCGCCGAAAAGGGCGGTTTCGGCTGGTTCATGCTTAAGGAAATCGACGAGCAACCCCGGGCGGTTGCCGACACCCTGCTTGGTCGGTACTCAGCCGACGGGCTGCTCCAACTCGATGAGATGCGACTCGCAGACGACGAACTTCGCGAGATCGACAAAATCATCGTGATCGCGTGCGGCACGTCGTTCTATGCGGCCATGGTGGCGAAGTACGCAATCGAGCACTGGACCCGGGTGCCGTGCGAGGTCGAACTCGCTTCAGAGTTCCGCTACCGCGATCCGATTGTCGACCAGTCCACATTGGTCGTCACGATCAGCCAGTCGGGCGAAACCATGGATACGTTGATGGCGATGAGGTATGCGCGTCAGCAAAGGGCCAGAGTGCTCTCGATCTGCAACACGAACGGCTCGACGATCCCGCGTGAATCCGATGCTGTCATCTACACGCATGCCGGCCCCGAAGTCGCGGTGGCGTCGACCAAAGGTTTCCTGAGCCAAGTCGTCGCCTGCTATCTGCTGGGGCTGTACCTCGGCCAGGTTCGCGGCGTGAAATACGGCGATGAAATCCGGCAGGTGATGGAAGCCCTTGAAGCGATTCCGGCGGGCATTCAGCGCATGCTCGACGAGGCTGAACCGGTGCGCGAACTTGCCCGCGAACTCGTCAACTCGAAGTCGATCCTGTTCCTCGGTCGCCATGTGGGCCACCCGGTGGCTCTTGAAGGTGCGCTCAAGCTCAAGGAGCTCGCGTACATTCACGCCGAAGGCTTTGCCGCCGGCGAACTGAAGCACGGTCCGATTGCCTTGATCGACGAAGGTATGCCCGTTTTCGTGGTCGTGCCGCCGATCGGCCGGGACCAACTTCACGACAAGGTCGTGAGCAATGTGCAGGAAGTCCGCTCCCGTGGGGCGAAGACGATACTGCTCGTCGAGGACGGCGATGACTCGATCCTGCGCTATGCAGACCATGTGATCCGGCTTCCGAAGGTGCCGACGCTGTTGCAGCCGCTGGTCGCGACAGTTCCGCTGCAAATCTTTGCGTGTGCCCTGGCCGATGAGTTGGGCCATGATGTGGACCAGCCCCGCAACCTGGCGAAATCCGTCACGGTCGAGTGATTGCCGGCGTGGGGGTTGACGTGGTCGAGATCGGCCGTTTCGGCACTGCCTTGGAACGCACGCCGAGTCTGCGCGGACGCCTGTTCACGCCAGCCGAAGCAAAGCTGCCACTGGCTTCCCTGGCGGCAAGATTCGCCGCCAAGGAGGCGCTTGCGAAAGCGCTTGGGGCCACCGCCCAACTCGCATGGCAGGATGCCGAGGTCATTGCATCTGACGGACATCGTCCCGAGTTCGAGCTCCGTGGAACCGTCCGCGCGCGAACCGAAGAGCTCGGCATCATCTCGACCCACCTGTCGATGTCGCACGATGGCACGATCGCGACTGCATTCGTGGTGGCCGAATGCTGACCGCGCACAGCGTGGAGCAGATCCGCGAAGCCGAGGCAGCGCTGGCGGCCACCTTGCCCAAGGGCGAACTCATGCGGCGTGCCGCCCGCGGGCTGTGCGATTTCGTGTCCGAAAGGATTGACTCCGAGGCACGAATTGTCGCGTTGATTGGCACCGGCAACAATGGTGGTGACGCGCTGTTCGCCGCTGGGCTGCTGCGCAGGCGCGGGATTGCCGTCGATGTCTGTTTCGTCGACCCCGACCGCATGCACAAACCGGGGCTGGACGCTGCACTCGCAGCCGGAGCCTCGATCGTCGATTCTCCCGAGGGCTATCCCGTCGTGATTGACGCCGTCGTTGGCATCGGTGGCAAGCCAGGGTTGAGGGGTAAAGCGTGGCAATGGGCGGCCTGGATCAAACGCGAAAACCCGACGGTGATCGCCGTAGATCTGCCGAGTGGGCTTTCGGCCGACTCGGGCCGGCTGCCCGAAGAATTCTTGCGCGCTGATGCGGTCGTGACGTTCGGGACCTACAAGGTGTCCTCGTTCATCGACCCTGCCGCGAATGTGGCAGGTGGTGTGCCCCAACTGGTTGATATCGGGCTGGCACCATTCCTTGGCGGACCGGCGTTGGAGGCATTCGAGCCCGTCGATTGCGGTGCGGAACTGGACAGGTTCGCACCGCGCCGGGACGGGCACAAGTACACACGTGGGGTCGTTGGGGTGGCGGCAGGCTCACATGAGTTTGCTGGCGCGGCCCACCTTTGCGTGGCAGGCGCGCAGGGCGGACTGAGCGGAATGGTGCGTTTCGTTGGCCCAGATGATCTTGGCCGCCGAGTTGTCGACCGGGCGCCCGAGGTGGTGGCAACCCGTGGACAGGTCCAGGCATGGACGATCGGTTCCGGGGGAGGAGACAGCGCAGGGGAACAACTGAGCATGGCTCTCGAGGACGGAGTCCCGGTAGTTGTCGACGCCGACGCTTTGCGATTCCTGCCCGACCGGTTCGACGTGCCGGCATTGCTTACCCCACATGCCGGTGAACTCGCCGCGATGATGGGAACGACGCGCTCGGAGGTCGAGGCGGACCCACTGGGACACGTCGAGAAGGCGGCCAGGCGTTGGAGCACGACGGTCCTTCTCAAGGGGCGCCGAACCCTGATAGCGACCGTGGGTCGGCCTACCCGGGTCAACCTCTCGGGAACCCCGTGGCTCGCCACCGCGGGTTCGGGCGACGTCCTGGCCGGTCTAGCCGGTTCGATCCTGGCGGCCGGCGCCGATCCACACACCGCAGGTTCGGTCGCCGCGTACGTGCATGGGCTTGCCTCCACACGTGCCAATCCTGACGGCCCCGTCACGGCAGGACAGGTCGCTGCCGCAATCCCGGGGGCCATCGCGAATGCTGTCCGGGATCACTGGCACGAGCACCACCTGAAAGAAAGGGACCAATGAGCGTGTGTCCTCAGGCCGAAGCGGTCATCGATCTGGATGCATACCGCGCCAATCTGGCAGCACTCTCGGCGCTTGCACCGGCTTCGCAGGCGATGGCGGTGGTGAAGGCGAATGCGTATGGCCATGGCATGGCCCAATGTGCGCGGGCGGCACGCGACGCCGGCATCGAATGGCTGGGGGTCGCGACGCTTGAGGAGGCGAGACTGTTGCGCGCCGGCGGAGACCGCGGCGAGATCCTGTGCTGGTTGGCTAGCCCGGGAGCCGATTTTGTCGAGGTCATCGACAGCGGCATACAGGTCACCGCCTCGAGCGCTGGTCAATTCGCCGAAATCCTCGCAGCAGGCAAAGGCCGTCTGCCAAAAATTCAACTCAAGGTGGATACCGGGTTGTCCCGCAACGGGGCCGCAGGCCAACAATGGCCCGCGCTCGTCGAGGCGGCCGCCTCCGCCCACCGGGCCGGCATCGCCGAAATCACCGGCGTCTGGTCGCATTTCGCTTGCGCCGATCAACCCGGCAATTCGGCCAACGGGGCGCAGGAGACGGCGTTCCGCGAGGCTGTACAGGACCTTGAATCGGTCGGGCTCGGGCACGTGATGCGGCACTTGTCGAACTCGGCGGCAGCGCTGACCCGACCCAGCGCACACTTTGACATGATCCGGCTTGGCATCGCCTCGTACGGACTTACCCCAGCGCTTGGCCTCGAATACGACTGCAAACTGACGCCCGTCATGACATTGCGTGCACGGCTGGCAGCGGTGAAACGGGTTCCAGCCGGTTCGGGCGTGTCATACGGCCACACCTACGTCACCGCGCGGGAGACGACACTCGGGTTGGTGCCCGCCGGATACGGCGAAGGCATCTTGCGCGCCGCGTCCAACAAGGCGGAAGTCCAGTTCGCGGGCGAACGCGCCCCGGTTGCCGGCATCATCTGCATGGATCAGTTTGTGATCGACCTTGGCGATCGCCAAGCCAGCGTGGGCGACACGGTCATACTCTTCGGACGCGGCGACGACGGTGAACCGACGGTCGCCGATTGGGCCGAGGCGTCGGGGACTATTACGTACGAGATCGTCACTAGGCTGGGGGGACGCATCCAGCGGACATTTCAAGGAGAACGATGAGCAGAACACGTCTGATCGCCGGGGCCGCTGGCGCTGCTGTGGCCGCAGGCGTCACCGCAGGCGTCGCCGGGAGGCTTCTCAGCGACCGCCAGCGAAAGGCCCGCAAACTCCGCCGCGGAGACGAGATTCCGTTTGGTTCGCTGCATTCGCCGCGACGCTCAGTGATCGCCACGGACGGCGTTAAGCTCAATGTCGAAATTGATGAAGGACCGCAGACCGACGGGCCGACGATCGTCTTTTCGCACGGGTGGATGTGCAGTCTGGACAATTGGCATTTCCAGCGTGCGGCGTTGCGCGGCAAAGCACGCTTGGTGTTCGTCGATCTTCGCTCGCACGGTAAGTCGGCCCGCTCGTCAGACGCGAACTCGACGGTCGAACAACTCGGCCGGGACCTCGAGACCGTTATCGACGAGTGTGTACCGGACGGGGACATCATCCTCGTCGGCCACTCGATGGGCGGCATGACCATCATGAGTATGGCCGCACAATTCCCAGGCATCTTCGACAACCGCATCAAGGGTGTCGTGTTGTGTGCGACTGGTGCAGGCCAGCTGGTGAAAGGCAGCAACGCGCTCAGATACCTGCGGCCGATTATCGCCCGCACGACGTTGCTCCTGGATACCGGACGGACGTTCAACAGTTTCTCGGTCCTGCGCCGTTTCGCGTTGGGGCCGCACGCGCCCGAAAAATATGTCGACATGACCGAAGAGATGATTCTCAAGAACTCTTCGCACGTCTTGCTTGACTTCTATCCGACGCTCCTGACCCTCGACCTGCATGAAACGCTCACAAACATGTCGGTCGACCATGTGATCGTCATTGGCGGCGAGAAGGACCTGTTGACACCAATTCGTCACAGCCGCAAGCTCGCCGAACTCATCGAAGGCGCGCACCTAATCGAACTCAAGGACACCGGTCACATGGTGATGTTCGAAGAACACGAAACTGTCACCGGGGCCATCACCGAAGTGCTCGACGCAATCTCGTGACCGCACTCAACGTCATCGAAGCAAAACCCGAACATGCTGAAGCGGTCGTCAGTGTCATACACAAGTCCTTCGGCGCCCGTCGCACCCTTGACCCGCCGTCGACGGCCCTCGATGAGACCGTCGATTCGGTGCGCGAGGTGCTCGCAACGGCCGGTGGATTGCTCGCGGAGCGACGCGATAAACCGATGGGGGCGATGCTTTTCGATGAGTCGCGGCCCGGTGCCCTGGGACTCCGTCGGGTCAGCGTTGATCCGGAAGTCCAGGCCCGGGGTATCGCGTCCGCAATGGTCGGCGTTGCCGAGGACATTGCCGAGGAGCGCGGCAAGGACGGTATCTGGCTGCACGTGCGCGAAGAACTGCCCGCGACCGTGCGGTTCTGGACCCACAGGTTCTATTTCCCTGTCGGCCAGGACGGCCCGCTCATCGAGCTCGGCAAGACTCTCTGGCTGGCGCGCGAACTGCCGAAAGCAGAAGACACTCGCGCGTTCGGCGAGCGGCTCGCCAGTCTGCTTCGCGCCGGTGATCTTCTGGTGATGACAGGCGAACTCGGTGCCGGTAAGACAACCCTGTCGCAGGGGATTGGCGAAGGACTTGGCGTACGTGGTCCGATCACGTCTCCCACCTTCGTCATCGCACGCACCCATCCATCGCTGGTCGACGGCCCCGCCCTCGTCCACGTCGACGCATATCGTCTCGGCGATGCCGCGGAAATCGACGACATCGATCTGGACGCGACAACGGACGAGTCGGTCACGATCGTCGAATGGGGTGAAGACATGGCCGAGCAACTCGGCGACCATTGGCTGGAGGTCCGGATGGACAACCGTCGGGTACGTTCCACCGACCCGCTCGGCACCGCGGTCGCGGGATCAGGCGAGGACACCCGCGTCATCACGGTCAAGCCTTACGGTGCCCGCTGGGTCGGGGCGCCGCTGCGCTCGGTGCTGCTGGGAACGTAGGCTTCGGTCGTGCTTCTTCTCGCTTTCGACACCGCTACGCCGGCGATTACCGTTGCCGTGCATGACGGCAACGGTGTGCTCGGGCAGGCTGCCGGAGAAGGCTCGATGGCGCACGGCGAGTGGCTCGTCCCGTTCATCGACAGAACTATGCGGGAGGCCCGTGTCACGATGGCCGATCTGAGCGATGTTGCCGTCGGGGTCGGTCCCGGACCGTTCACCGGTCTGCGGGTCGGCGTGGTCACCGCGCTGACGTTGGGAGCCACGTTGGGTCTCAAAACACACGGGGTGTGTTCGCTCGACATCATCGCCGCCGAAGTGGCCGAAAAACGTGAGTTCCTGGTCGCGACAGACGCACGTCGCAAAGAGGTCTACTGGGCACGCTACGGTGCCGACGGCCGGCGGCTCGAAGGCCCCGACGTCCTGAAGCCTGCCGATCTCGCCGACAAGCATCCTTCGTTGCCTGCCTATGGCCGGGGTGCGGCACTGTATGCCGATCTGTTCGGTGGCGCTTCGGGACCGATCGATCCGGATGCGGGCGTACTCGCCGAAGCGGTAGTCGCGGGTCTGGTGGAGGAGTTTCCACTGGAGCCGCTCTATTTGCGTCGTCCCGACGCGACGCCGCAGGCAGCCCAGAAGCATGCATGATCCGCACCGCTACGCGCGACGACCTGACGGCCATTGCCGCGCTCGAGGTGGCCTGCTTCGGTGCTGACGCGTGGAGCGCCGCGGCGATTGATGCCGAACTGCAGGTGCCGACACGGCGCATTTTCGTGGCCGAGGGTAAGGCCGACGACATCATCGGTTTCGCCAGCCTGATGGCGGTCGCCGAAATCGCCGACGTGCAGAGGATCGCGGTGTTGCCCGAACACCGGCGCCATGGAGTGGGTGCCAGGTTGCTCGCACAGCTGATTGAACAGGCCGGTGCTGTCAGCTGCGAGCGTTTGATGCTCGAAGTCGCCGCCGACAACACGGCGGCGTTGGCAATGTATGCGACTCACGGCTTTGTGCAGATCTCCCGACGGCACGGCTACTACACCGGTGGCCGTGATGCGGTGATCCTCCAGCTGGTGGTCGAGCGCTGAGTTGCGGTGGTCGCTGGATCCTTCAATTTTGATCCGCGATGCCACTAGTCTGTGGAGATGCGCGATTACACCTATCCGACGATCATCGTCACGGCCAAAGCGTTGTTCAGGTTAGACGGGATCAAGTTTCAGATGTCCGGCACGGAGAACATTCCCAGGAGCGGTGGCGCCATCCTCGCGGCCAATCACATCGGGTACATCGATTTTGTCTTTGACGGCTTCGCCGCGCAACCCAGCAAGCGTCTGGTGCGTTTCATGGCAAAGCAGGAAGTCTTCGATCACAAGATCTCCGGGCCGCTCATGCGGTCCTTGCACCACATCCCGGTCGACAGGGGGCACGGCGAGGACTCATACCGAAAGGCCGTCGAGTATGCGCGGGCCGGCGAAATCGTCGGAATCTTCCCCGAAGCGACGATCAGCCGGTCGATGGAGATCAAGCAGCTCAAGACGGGCGCCGTGCGCATGGCGGCTGAAGCCGGAGTGCCATTGATCCCGATGGTGGCATGGGGAACGCAATTGTTGAAGACCAAGGACCATGAAAAGGATCTCAAGCGCGGAAAGACGATTGCGCTACACGTCGGCCAGCCGCTCGACGTGACGGGCCAGGATCCGCTCGTCGAGACCGCCAAGCTGCACGAATCCATGTCGGAACTACTTGACAAGGCGATTCGCGAATACCCGATCAGCCCTGAAGGCCACTGGTGGGCGCCGGCTCGTTACGGCGGCACCGCACCGACGCCTGCGGCGGCGAAGAAAATGGATTCCGACGAGATGGCGGCCAGGGCTGCCAAGCGCACCGCACGAAAGGAACAAGAATGAAGGCTCTGCTGGGCGACGTTGTCGTCGCCGAGGCCACCGAGGGTGACCTGGTCAGGATCGAAGGCAATTGGTATTTCCCGCCTCAAAGCATTACTGCTTCGATGTTTGAGAAGAGCGACACGCAGTACCACTGTCCGTGGAAGGGCGATTGCCAGTACTTCAATGTTCGGGACGGCGACAACATGATCGCCGACGGAGCATGGTCGTACCCGGATCCGATCCCGTCCTCGTTCGATCGTGTTGGCCAGGACTATTCGGGCTACGTGGCCTTCGGCAAAGAGGTCCGCACCACCCCCTAACGCCGAGGAGATGATCTTGGCGTGCCGAGGAGATGATTTCGGCGCCAAAATCACCTCGCCAGTGCACCAGGATCACCTCCTCGGCGGGGTCAGGCGCCAACGGATCCGTCTGCGCGTTCGCGCAACAGGTCCAGTTGTCCGTTGTGTCGGGCCGTCTCTTCCAAGAGGTGGAGCAACACCCACCTGACATTGGGATGTGAATCCGACAGGGGAAGCGCCGTTGATTGATCCAGATCGAGCCCCGCGATCACCGCATCCGAGTCGGCGATCTGCGCTTCGTAGGCCGCAATAACCTCGTCGACCGTCATCGTCAGGGCCTGAGTCATCTCGCCGTCGGGATCCGCGTCGGTCCACGGCGCTTCGAAGTCCTCGCCGAGGGCGACTCCATGCAGCCAGTCATACTCGACCCACCGCAAGTGGTTGAGAATTGTTGCAGGCGTTGTCAGTCCGGGTCATGTCGCCACCCTTGCACAAGGCACTGTCACAATGTAGGGGTGAGCGAAGCCCTGGTCCTTGGTATCGAGTCGTCGTGCGACGAGACCGGTGTCGGCATCGTCCGCGGCACCAAAATGCTCGCCAATGCCGTCGCCTCGAGCGTTGAGGAACATGTGCGGTTTGGCGGTGTGGTTCCCGAGGTCGCCAGTCGTGCACACCTTGAGGCGATGGTTCCCACGCTCGAACTCGCGTATGCCGAATCCGGGGTCAGCATCGAGGACGTCGACGCGATCGCTGTGACGTCTGGCCCGGGATTGACCGGTGCCCTGCTCGTAGGCATTGCCGCGGCGAAGGCGCTCGCACTCGCGCACAACAAGCCCTTGTATGGCGTCAACCATCTCGTTGCGCATGTTGCCGTTGACCAGTTGGAGCACGGACGGCCGCCCGAACCGACGGCCGCCCTGCTGGTCAGTGGCGGCCATACGTCGCTGCTGATGATCAATGACATCACCAGCGATGTGCGACTCATCGGGGAGACGATCGACGATGCGGCAGGAGAGGCGTTCGACAAGGTCGCTCGTGTCCTCGGCCTGCCCTATCCCGGTGGACCGCATATCGATCGTGTCGCTGCGGGCGGCAACCCCAAGGCAATCGCATTCCCGCGCGGGCTCACCGGCGGGCGCGACATGGAGAAGCACCGGTATGACTTCTCGTTCTCCGGACTCAAGAGCGCCGTCGCCCGGCACGTTCAGCACGAGGAACGCATGGGGCGGGAGTTTTCCGTGGCCGATGTGGCTGCCTCATTCCAGGACGCCGTTTGCGATGTTCTGACCAAGAAGACGATGGCGGCCTGCATCGAGAATGGTGCCAGGACGCTGATCATCGGTGGCGGGGTGGCCGCCAATGGCAGGCTTCGACAGTTTGCCGAAGAGCGTGCCGCAAAGGCGGGTATCGAGGTTCGCGTGCCCAGACCGGTCTTGTGCACGGACAACGGAGCAATGGTTGCTGCCCTTGGCGCCGAACTCGTGCGGCGCGGGCATCAGCAGTCGAGGCTTGATCTGGCTGCCGACTCATCGATGCCGGTCACTCAGGTCGTCGCCGCCTAGGACGCCAAGACTTGGATGGTTTTTGGGGTTTCGTTCGCGTCGAACACCCAAAAACCATCCAAACTGGGGATGCTAGACCGGACTGTCGCCGAATCCGTCGAGGAAATTCTCGAGCGCTTCGCTGACGATGTCGCCCTTGCTGCGGCCTGACGTTCGGGCGGCGACGGTCAATCGCGAATCCAGCGCCGGCGAGATCGTGAGCACCATCTCGTCGACCCCGTCCGACGTGCCGAACTTCGTGAGCGCGGCGACGGTGACAGTGCCCAGCACGTCGAGGATCGCGACGACGCCGAAGAGGCGCCAGTACCAGTCGCCCATTTCGTAGAAGTCGAAGACGATCGGCACGATGATCATGCCCGCGACGACGGCCGCGAATAGGAGCGTCGCATACAGGATCTTGCGTATCGCTGGCTTCGCGTTGTCGACCAACGACAGGAGCAGGCTTACCTGGGCGAGGGTGGCAGCGAGCGTAGTGCCGACGCCGAACGCCTTCCAGATGAATTGGTTGTCCGAATCGAAGTTGCTCCAGATCAGTATGAGCCCGGCGGCGGTCGGGACGCTCGCGGAGACTCCACCGAGGATGCCCACCCACTGGTAGCGCTTGCCCGCCGTGGTGAGGTAGCACAACACCGCGATGCTCACGACTCCGACGAGCAGCGTGGTGATCAGAACATTGCCCTGGGTTTCGCTGAACTCGCCGCCTTTGAGGAGCGCGAGGATACCCAGGAGTGCCGCGATCGAGAACGACCCGATGGTGAGTCTGATGGTGATCTTGCGGATTCGGGCAGTCGCATCGTTCGTAGTCATGGCCAGATCATCCCATCGGCAGGTCCGTCATGCGGCAGAACAGTCAGTTACGACGGAAGCGGATGCCCTGCCCTGGTCGGGCCTGGCCGAGCAGATCCGTGTCCGCATCATTGATGACGGCGATCACCGGGTAGCCGCCGGTCACCGGATGGTCCGGGCCAAACGCGATCGGTTGCCCGTTTGCGGCAACCTGGAGGCTGCCCCGGAGGCAGGGTGCGCTGGGAAGTTCTTCCGTACGGGAGCGCTCGAGAAGGGGCCCGTCGAGGCGGACGCCAATGCGATTCGATTCGGTGCTCACCATCCAACGACTTTGGAGCAGGGCGTCGAGCGCAACTGGCGCGAACCGGTCGGTATGGGGTCCGACCGTGACACCGAGTTCGAGGTCACCGGTCCCGAGCCGGGACTCGGGTTCACCCCAGACGGGTTCACCTCCGACGGGCTTGCCTTCGACATAACCGACGGCGAGGCGGTCACCAGCGGCGAGGGGTGGCGGACCTATGCCGGACAACGTGTCGGTGGCGTGCGAGCCGAGTACCGGCGTGACGTCGAAACCTCCTTGCGCGGTCACATAGGTGCGCATTCCCAGGACCGCCATGCCTAAAGAGAGGGTCTGTCCCGAATGGAGGATCGTCGGCCATTCGTGATGGACTGGTTTGCCGTCGACAGAAAGCGGGCCCACAGCCCCGGTCACACAAATCACCTGGTCGGCATCGGCCCCTAACCGCAGGCCACCAGCCAGCACCTCGAGTCCCGCAGCTTGGGGCCGGTTGCCCAGGATCCGGTTTCCGCGCTGCAGCGACGCGCGATCGAACGCGCCGGAGCGGCTGACTCCCATCGAGGCGTATCCGGGCCGGCCAAGGTCCTGTATGAGGGTCTGCGAACCGGGCTCAAGCACCGTGATCGTCATGGTGATTCGACGAAGCGGACGGTGTGCCCCGGCAGCAGCAGGGCTGGAGGCTCGCGGTCAACGTCCCAGACGGCAACGTCGGTGTGTCCGATGATTTGCCAGCCACCGGGGGACTCCCGCGGGTAAATTCCGCTGAATTCGCCGGCAAGACCGACAGCGCCAGCCGGTATGCGGGTACGCGGCGACGATCGGCGTGGCACGCTCAAGCGCTGATCGCCACCGGCGAGATAGGCAAACCCGGGTGCAAAACCGCCGAACGCGACGTTCCAGAGTGTTCCGGTATGGGCGGACGCGATTGCGCCGGGGGACAGGCCGGTCAACTCCGCAACCTCGTCGATGTCGGGTCCGTCATATCGAACGGGGATCTCAATGGTCGGCAGTTCAAGCTGTGCGCTGCGTTCGACCGGTGACGTATGGGCGACGAGTTGACGCAAATGCGCTGGCTTGCCGCGCAGCAAGACCGACTGCGCGCCGAGCACGGCGTCTTCGCATCGGTCATGGAGGGCTGCATACCAACCCTGCGCCTCGTCGAGGGATGCGCAATCGAGCAAGAGTGCGGCATCGCCGTATGGCAGCAGCCTCATGAGCCGAAACTTGTCACGGTGGCACCGGTGGTTTCGAGAGCCAGTCGCACAGCCCGCGCAAGACCAAGCGCGCCCGGGCTGTCGCTGTGCACGCAGAGCGATCCAACGCCTCGCTCCACCAAAGTGACCGCCTGGGCGGCTGCGGCCCTCCGGATCGGTGAGCACTGCGCCGGGCTCATTTCGCGGAATGAGGGTGCCGCGAACGGTATAGGCACGGTCGGCGAAACCCTCTTCGACGATCGGAATGCCGCACGCCCCGGCGATGCTCAGCGACACCGAACCGGGCAAGCCGAGGAGCGGCAATTGCCAGGTCAGACCAACCAAGGCGTTGACGACGGCCTCGGCCTGCAGATCGTCGAACACGATGTTGTTGTAGAGCGCACCGTGTGGTTTCACGTAGGCGACGTGTCCGCCGACCGATTGCGCGATCTCCTCGAGTAGCAGGATCTGCCTGGCGACTTCATCGGTGAGGTCGTGGCCGGGCATGTCCATATACAGGCGGCCGAATCCTTCTCGGTCCGGATAGCCGACCTGTGCGCCGATCGCGACACCGAGTTTCACCGCAGCCGCGCACGTCGATCGCATCAGGTCTTCGTCGCCGGCATAGGCGCCGCAACACACATTCGCGCTGGTCACCACCGCGAGGAGTTCGAGGTCGTCGCCGGAGGCCCAACGTTCGGGCGACTCGCCGATATCGGCATTGAGGTCGATGCGCATGGACCTAATATGTGGGCGTGACGAGGTAGGCCTTGCCGGCTCCCTGTACGCGGGTCATGATCACCGTCGCCGTCCGTGAGCCTTTGAGCCGTATCCGCTTGATCAATGTCTCCGGGACGATGTCGACGCCGCGCTTCTTGATCGTCAATGTCCCAATGTCGCGCTGCACGAGGGCGGCCTTGAGCGCCTTCTCGCGAAACGGCAACTCCTCGATTACGTGGAACGCTCGGGCGAAGGGCGTCCGGGCGAGTTCGTTGCTGCTGACGTAGGCGATGTGCTGGTCGAGGAGCCAGCCGCCGACCTGTGCGGCGACGGCGGTGACGAGTCCTGCGCGGATGACGGCGTCATCGGGCTCGTAGATCACCGCGCCGGGTGCGTTGGTCCGGGCATCGCCGGGATCTTCGGCTTCGGTGAGGGTGGCCGCGCCTGGCAGCAGGGTCGCCCGGCGGCGCGCGGAGGCGTACGGCTGTCCCCACAGGCACGCCTCAACCAGGTTGCCGCCGTCGCTGATCCACTCTGCTTCCACGCCGTCGGGTACGAGGCTGTGGGCGATTCCGGGTATGGTCTTGACCACGGCATTGCCCTCCAGCAGCGTAGTCACGAAATCCCACGACGGTATGAAGTTCTTCGGGTCGAAGACCCGACCGCGGCCGTCGCGGCGCGCCGGATCAACGAATGCGGTCACGCCATCGGCGATCGCCGCTCCCGTGGCGTCGGAGCATTCGATGGTGCCGGACAGTCCGAG
>Ga0075530_1000590_pt1 | contig 17225 bp, 14 predicted proteins | sample NGEPerD_2_FD_75101 | JGI IMG/M metagenome (GOLD analysis project Ga0075530, IMG submission 75101) | Arctic peat soil microbial communities from the Barrow Environmental Observatory site, Barrow, Alaska, USA - NGEE PermafrostL1-D | ecosystem: Environmental > Terrestrial > Soil > Wetlands > Peat ... | reverse complement strand
TCGTAGGAGATCATGATCTCGTCGTCGGTCAGGTTAGCCTGTTCGACTGCCCGCTTGAAGATGTCGGGGTGCTTCTTCATCAGCAACGTGAAGGTCTCCGGCATGCCGTCGAACATGACCAGCTTTCGGGTGATGCAAGCGCGGGCCACCATGACGTCGCCGGAGACGTTTATGACGCTTTTGCGAAGATCGCAGAGCTCGTGGATCTTGCCGTAGAAATCGAACTGCTCGATGTCGTAATAGGTGACCTTCGCCACGCTGCCGACGTGATGCTGCGAGAACAGCCCGCGTAGGCTCGCCACCTGCGGTGCGATGCGGTGGATGTGGTGGTTGATGGTCGCGTAGGGATATTGGACTGCCGACAGGCTGAGGATGCCCAGAACGGGAAGCACCAGGATAAGCGCGACCACATTGGTCAGGGGCTGGCGGCGCCAGCCAATCGTCGCGATCGACGTGGCGGCGCGAAAGCCGATGTCGATTCCGAGCAGCAGCAGCAACGGCGAGTTACTGATCAGCCTGAAGAACTCGAAAACATGGGCGCTGTTGATGAACATGTTGAGGCTGCTGACCAGGAAGATCGCGGCCTCGACCTTGAGAGCGGTGTCCCTGGCGCCGGCTGTCAGGCGGCTAGCGTAATAGACCAGACACAACACGAAGGCAGCAGAGAAGATGTTGGTCGCGGTATAGGGCGGGCGGAACGGCCGCAGCACACTGAAAGTGTGCAGCCCCGATAGCAGCGTGTAGCCATCGATGATTCTTCCGACGATCACATCCGGCGTCAAACCATAGCCCGCATACATGGCGATCAAAAAGACGCAAGCGATGCCGATGGCAATCAGCGCAATGCGGACGAGCGAGCGCACTGAGACGGGGATCACGAAGGCCAGCAGCAGGATCGTGGCCAGCACGATGGGCAGGCTGGTGTAACGCGTCAGTAGGCTGCAGCTGAAGCAGACGGCGCACAGCAGCTCGGCGCCGAGATTGACCGGCTTGCAACGCAGCAGGAAATAGATGCCGGCGGTGAAAAATGCACCGGCTAGGTAGTCATACCAGGGATAGACGACGAACGGATGCAGAAAGGCGGCAAGGCCTACAAAGGTGACGATCGCCCCGGTGCGCAGCCCCAGCCGTCGCCCAATCAGAATGCAGAAGCCGATATTGGCCGCGAGTGCGACCGCCGTGGCAAGACCGGCCGACAGATAGCTGAACTCAGTCAGCGTGCCCAGCGCGCAATACAGATAGAACCACAGCGGGCCGTAATAGATCGGGACTTCCGTATAGGGGACGCGGCCCTCGCACAGGCTCAGCGAGTGAGTCAGGATCGAGCCCCAGTGCATGCCGTCCCAGCGGAAGATGGCGTATTTCGCGCTCCACAGCGCCAGGGAGATGAGATAGGCCGCAAAAACCAGACCGAGCACCAGCTGCGGGTGGCGGGACACACGCGCGGCAAGATCACGAAGCTGGGCGGAGGGGAAGAATGTCGGCATGTCAGCGGCAATCTTCTGTCAATTGTGTCGGCATGTCGCCGAACGGATCGGTCAGGCTGTCGCTGTAGCTGCCCATGATCTCGCGGTGCTTCGGCAGCATCGTGGTGCGGAACCAGTTGGTGAAGCCCGCCACTATGCGCCCGCGCGGCGTTAGCCGGATGCAGTCGCCATCGAGGGTGATGGTCCCGGAATTCAGCTGCTCGGTAATGCGGATTTCGACGACGTGATATCGCGGGAAGAATTCCTTGAACATCAGGTCTTCCAGCGCCGAACGCCTGATACCGCCGCCGCGATGGCTGAGCATCTCCAACATGCCGACCGACAGCGAGCGATCGACGATGGTCGGCAGCAGAACGGCGTAGTTCACCGCAAGCGACAGCACTGCCGCCAGCGCGAGCGCGGATTCCCAGGCCGTGATCGTCAGGCGACGGCGTAAGGCGAATAGGCAGAAGACGGTGGTCACGGCGGCCAGGAAGGCGTCAGCGATGGCGTCGTAAAGAACCACATGCACCGGCAGAAATCGCGAATGCACGATATTGATGATAACAAACAGCGCCAGGTTCAATGCGATGACGAATGCGATCGTCGGCGATTTCTTAATTGGACGCATAACGCCGATTCCGCTCAAGGTCATGCCCGATGCAAAAGCCCATGGCTGGCCAGAACCCCTACCAGCCGCCCCGCGTTATTGCACGGTCAGTTGCAGGGTCGACGGATAAAAATGGTCGCGGTGCGAGATCGTGACCATGACCCGGCAACCGCGCGCGATGATGCCGATGCGGTGACCCACCGCGTACCGCTCGAGGCTGCTGTCGCGTGGAACCGTGATCACCTCCTCGCCGCTCTGGCCCTTCAGGTTCAGTACCCATTGGGTGCGCGGGCCTGGGCGCTGCAGATACACGAAGCTCTCCTCGTCGAGATCGAAGGCATCCTCACCGGGACCCGGCGCCGGCAGCGCCTTGGCGCGGAGCGTGATTTGTGAAGCGGTGCAGTCGTCCGGATCGTCGGCCCCCTCGAGGGCGAGATCGTAATAGGTCAGCTTGAAATCGCCGCTCTCGGCCCGCGAAACCTCGGTGATCTTGCCGAGCGGAAACCCGAGTTGGAATCGGTAAGACTCGATTTGCGGGTCGCACGGCTGCTCCAAGCCCGGTGGTGGATTCTTGAGTTCAATGCAGACGAAGCGGACGCTCTTTGCGTCGGCGAGTGAGTCGAGCATCGGCTTGAAGACCTCGAGGCCGAAGCTTTCGGTCCTGATGGAGATTGGCGTCGCCGCGGGGGACTTGGCCGCGTTGCGGTTGATCTCGTATTGGATGTCCCAGACCCACCAGTAGTTTCCCAGCAGCACCACGGTCTTCGCCGCCCTAATGTCGGCCGCGAGCCGGACGTATTCCGGTCGCGGCTTGACGATCGAGAGCGTCGGCGGCCCCCAGCTGACGATGTGGGCCACGAGGCTGCCGACCGCGACGGCAGAAGCCGCAGCATACCACGCCAGCCCGACGCGACGCCACGGCGTTGACGCACGCATGATGTCCGCGACGACGGTCGCGATGATCAGACAGGCCGCTACGAACAGCGCGTAGAGTGGCAACGTGGCGTAACGCCCGCGGATGGCGTTTGGCACCAGCTGGACGTGGGCATTCTGCGAAACCACCGCGATCACTAGGATGGCGCTCGCCCAGAGCAGGAACGACACGAGATAGAGCCGCGCCAGCACCGGCCGGGCCCAGCGTCGCGCCGCCCACAACACCAGCCCCGCGATACCACACACCAAGAGACCGCCCACCATCAAACGTGTCGCCGTCACGCCCAAAAGACCCGCCCCCTGATGGAAATCGAGCAAGTAGTTGAACTGCTTGGTCAGCTCGGCGAACGACAGCCCCGAGCTGAGATAGCTTTCGACCGAGTAGTTGGACTTCACGTATTGCGGAAAGTGCCGCTTGTACCAGCCGTAGGACCAGAAGATCACGGCTGTAGCGGCGAGGTTGAGCAGGGCGCCGGCAACGAAGCCGCGCCGTGCGCGCATGACGGCGAGCCCGTGCTTGACGAACCAAACCCGTCCCGCAGCCTCGACCGGGGAACCGATGATGGCCGCCACGAAGCACAAACCGAAGAAGATGAGGAAAAGGAGCGATGACGCCGGATTGATGCCAGCCGCGGTCACGATGGGAACGAATAGCGCGAGCGCGAGCAGTGGAAACCAGATCCCTTTCGGCTCGTATCGCAGCAGCACGGTGCTGCAGATCAAGCCCAGCGAAAATGGAACGACGTAGGGCTGCACCATGCTGACGTGGAACTGGTACATGCCGCCGCCGAACAGGACTGCGATGGCGACGAGAACCGTGACGCAGAAAGGAAAATAAGCGCGCTGCGGCAACGCGTGCGCTACGACGGCGAGCGCCACACTCGGCAACCCGGTGATGATTGCAAAATGCGCGGCCGCAATTTGCTCCGGCGTCCCGAGCCACGACGTAAGCCAAGGCACTACCATGACGATGCGGTTCGAGCCCGGATAGAACAGCCTCAAGCCGTAGGCGGCGCCGAACAGCGAGACCTGCTCCTCGGCGGTATTGAAGTACTGGCCGAAGAACGCCGGCCCGGCCAGAAGGACGAGGACGACGGCGAAGAACACGACGCTGTAGGCGATGGGGGTCGCGCGAGGCCCCGCCTGCTCCGTGTAGACCGGAGCCCGCGCCGGGCTCTCTTCAATCCCAAACGTAGGAACCATCTCGGCAACAGACCCATCTCATTACATGTATCCGGAGCGACTGTTGGGCCGCTGCTGCTTACGGCCGCGCCGACGCGATCGGCCTCTTGGCAATCAGAATGACATTCTTCCCCCAGGGCGGCGTCACGACCCGCTCGGCGGCGCGCGAGACCGGAACCACATAACGATCATGGATGCCGATCAGGCGCGGATTGAAATCCGTGCTGCCAAGCATCTTGTTGAGTAGAAGCCACGGCACCACCCCAGCGAAGTCGAAATACCGGCAGACTTCGACACGAGCACCGGCGGCCTCGACCTTGGCGGCGAGATCGCCGCGTTGATAGCGGCGGAAATGGCCATGCATCAGGTCGAGCTCGCTCATGAGGAACTGCAGCGCCGGCACGAACAGCAGGAGGGATCCGCCCGGCCGCAGGATGCGCACGAGGTCGGCCAGGGCGGCGCGATCGTCCTCGATGTGCTCGAGCACATTCACCATGACGACCGTATCCACGGCTTCCGCCCCGAGCTCCGCAGCGTGCTCCTCGAGACTGCGGCTAATCACGTCGACTTCGGGGTTGTTACGGAAGCGTTGTTGCAGGGTTTCGACGAGGTTGGTCGAGAGCTCGACCAAGGTGAGCCGGTCCGCCAGAGGCTCAAGCCGCATCGAGACCGTACCGGCACCCGCCCCGTACTCGACCACGCGCCCCCGGACATGGGGCGCGAACGCGTCCATGATCCAGTCGTAATATCTGGGCATTTCGGCGAGAACCTCGAGGTCCCGGCCCTCATAGAACAGGTCGGTCATCAGCCATCTCTCGTTCGCAACGCAACAGAACATTGACGACGCGCAGCGCCAGGGTCAAGTCTGCGCAGCTCCGTCCACCGTCCCGCACCGCGGACACGAACTCGCGCACTGCGACCGTCAAAGGCCGGTCTGCCGCGGTTCGAATTTCTGTCCCCGCCTCCGTCGGTCCGGCGCCGCGCCACCCGATATGCCGCAGCGGCGTCTCATGCGGATCGACATAGATCAGCGTGCAATCGTCATAGTCCACCGCGAACCAGCGGTGCCGCGGCCCGAGCGTACTGAGCATGATGTCGCAAGAGACGCCCCCGTCGAGGTCGAGGCCGATCCGCAGGCGCTCGGCGACCGCGCCGTCCACCGGTTGCTGCTCGAGGACCGCGGCACCAGTGACAGCGGCCGGCCCCGGCACGAGGTCGAGCGCCATCGCGATGTCGTGCGGGCCCCAGTCCCAGAGCACTGACACGTCCGGCCGGTACGGGCCGGCATTGCCGGCCGAGGACCGGATCGACAGCGGCCGGCCGCGTGCCGCGACTTCGCGTTTCAGCGCCCGGAAGGCCGGGTGGAACAGATGGGTGTGCTCCACCATGACGACGGCGCCCGGCGGCACCGCGGCGAGCGCATCGAGGTCCGCGGCGGTCGTCACCAAGGGTTTTTCGACCAGCACGGGCTTCCCGGCTGCAACTGCGGCCAGGAGAATGGCCGCATGAGTGGCCGGCGGAGTCGCGATGATGATTCCGTCGACGTCGACAGCGAGCAGATCGGACCACTGCGCAACGACCCGGCAATTCGGCGGAACGAGGCTTGCCGTTTCCGGATTGCCGCTCGCGACCGCCGTCAGGACCGCATCGCTCATACCGCCGATGGTGCGCACATAGTTCCGGCCCCAGCGCCCGACCCCGGCCAAACCGAGCCGTACGAGGCCCGCCGTCATGACGGTCAGACCGCGCCGGTATAGGTTTGGTCGGTCCAGGCAAGGAAACGGCGGAGGCCTTCCTCGAGCGGGACGCGCGGCTCGTATTTGAGTTGCAGGCGCGCTTTTCGAATATCGGGGCAGCGGCGCAGCGGCTCGTCGGCAGGATAGCTGTCGGGATATTCGATGACGTTGTAGTCGATCTTCCGCCCGAGCACCTTCTCGATCGTGATGACGAGATCTTTCATGCTTATCTCGGGCGTCGGATTGCCGATGTTGTAGGCTTCGCCAGAGACGCCGCGCGTCAGCGTGAGCAGGAAGCCGACGATAGCGTCCGTGACGTAGCAGAAGGTGCGGGTCTGCGTGCCGACGCCATAGATGTTGAGCGGCAGGCCCGCCTTGATGCGGCTCGCGAAATTCGGCAACACGCGGTAGTCCTGCTCTTGCATGCCGGGGCCATAGACGTTGAACGGCCGGATCGTCGTCGAGTGCGTGCCGTACGTCTCGTGATAAATGTGGCACAGCGTTTCGCCGACGCGCTTGCTCTCGTCGTAGCAGGCACGTGGGCCGCGGCACGAGACACTGCCGCGATAGCTTTCCTGAGTCGGCACGTGCTTCAGATCGGGATCTCCGTAGATTTCCGAGGAGCTAAAAAACGCCATGTGGGCGTGGTGCTTGGTTGCGAGATCCAGCATGTTGCGGGTGCCGGTGATCGCGACGTCTAGGGTCTCCAGCGGATAGGCGCGGTAATAGAATGGGCTCGCAATGCCGGCCGCGTGGATGATGTAGTCGACCGGTCCGTCCCAGTCGAGCGGCTGGGTCACGTCATGCTTTATGAAGGTGACGTTCGGGCGATCGGAAATCTTACCGCCTAGTTCGCCCGCGGTCAGCAGGTTGTCGAAGCCGACAAAAGTGCACGGCTTCTCGAGCTCGTGCTCGTTGAGATAGGCGAACACATCGGTTAGATAGCGGCCGAGAAAGCCACGCGCGCCCGTCATCAGCACGGTCTTGCCGGCGAAGTCGTAGGCAGCCTCGCCGAGGTGCAGGGCAATTTCTGCGATGTCGTCTTCTGGGCAATGCTGCATGATCAAACGACCTTCACGGTTGGGACGGGCACGATGTATTGCCCGCCGTTCTCTTTAAAACGGGGCGTTTTGGCAATGATAGGGTCGGCGAAGTTCCAAGCCAGGATAACCAGATAGTCGGGCATGCAGTCGGCGATCGCCTGCTCAGACACCACCGGAATGTGCATCCCAGGCGTGAACTGGCCCTGCTTGAGCGGATTGTCGTCAATGATGAAGTCGATGACGCTGGCGTCGATGCCGAAGTGATACATCAGCGTCGTCGCCTTGGCGGGCGCGCCAAAGCCTGCGATGGTCTTGCCGTCCGCCTTGAGGTCCGCGAGGAGAGTGCGGAGTTCGACGCCCAGCGCATCCACGCGCTTTGCGAAGTCGACATAGGTCGATAGCTTCTCGAGGCCGCACTTCGCTTCGAGGTCGAGGGCCTCGTTGACTGAGGTGCCGCGAGGCCGCGGTCCGCCGCGGCGCTGCGCGACACCGCGCAGGCTCCCGCCATGGCTCGACACCCGAATCGCTTCGATGAGCTCGAGTCCGTGGCGCTCCAGGAATGGGATCAGCGGCCGGACCGCGTGATACGCGAGATGCTCGTGATAGATCGTGTCGAACAGTGTCTTCTCGACCACGTCGAGGAGATACGAAACTTCGAACACGAATATGCCGTCCGGAGCCAGCAGTGTGCTGACGCCGTCGGCGACGCTGCAGAGGTCGTCGACATGGGCGAACACGTTGTTGGCGGTGACGACGGCCGCCGTGCCCCGCTCGGCGACCAGCTTCGCGGCGATCGCCGGCGTGAAGAATTCTGCGATGGTCTCGATGCCGGCCGCCGTAGCCGCCTCCGCCAGGTTGCGGGCCGGGTCAATACCGAGGATTCGCGCATCGTGGCGCTCGTTGAAGGCGCGGAGCAGCGTACCGTCGTTCGACCCGATATCGACGACAAGCTTCTGCGGCAGCGGGCCGACCAACCTCGCGACGTCATCGGAATAGCTCTGGAAGTGGCGCACGAAGCTCGGCGACGTGCCCGAGACATAGACGTAATGCTCGAACAGGACTGAGGGATCGACGACGTCGAGCAGCTGCAGATGCGTGCACTCCTCGCAGAAGAAGACTTCGAGTGGAAACTTCGCCTGTGCAACCGAGAGACGATCGGCGGAGACGAAAGCGTTGGCGGGTGGAGTCGGCGCCAGCGCAAACGCTAAGGCCAAATGTGAACTGCCGCAGAGGCGGCAGTCGGTTCGCCGTCGCGACTGCGTCATCATTCCGCCGGTCGCGGTCACGGATCGATCGGGGGAATGCGCACGACGTCGGCCTCGTAGACCGCCTGTTCGCGCGAGTTCCGGCCGAGTGTCAGGAACACGGTGTCCTGCGTGAACACCATCGCATGGTCGACCATCGGCGGCGTAAAGAACAATTCGCCCGGCCCGATAGTCACCTTCTCCGGCGTCTGCGTCGTCCCGGTAGGGCGGTGATAGTAGTGGATCTCGCCGGACAGAACGTAGCAGTAGTGCCAGTCGGTCTTGTGATAGTGGTTGGCCCGCACCGCGCCCTTCTTGGACGAGATCAGCACACAGCTTTCCATCGTGACGTCGACCAGCGGCTGGATCGACCCGCGGGCGTCCTCGAAGGCCTTCTCCAGCGGCACCTTGACCACCTTAGGCCAGCTCGCGCGCTCTTCATCCGTGACCTGTTTGATCAAATCCATCGTGAGCCCCTTCAATTGAACAATCTGCGGCGAAAGATCATGCCGATCACTGGTATGACGTGGCGGGCGCGGATCTTCTTGCCTTCCTCGTAGCTGCGGCCGTGGTAGCTAATCGGGACCTCATAAATTACCTTGGCGCGGCGCACGACCCGGCACAGAATCTCGGCCTGCTGCTCCCACCCGAACGAAACGAGCTCGTCGGCGCTGACGAGGTCGCGCTTGTACAGGAGATAACAGGTGTAGATATCGGTGAACGTGCTGTTGAACAGGGCATTGAAGACCAGCGTGATCAGCCGATTGCCGACCTTGTGGGAGAAATACTGCACCCGGGTGTATTTGGGCGCCGCGAAGCGGCTGCCCATGACTACCTCGGCCCCGAAGGCCGCGATCGGATAGACCATCGCGGCGTAATCGTTGGGAGAGTATTCGAGATCGGCGTCCTGAAACAGGATGTACTGCCCCGTGGCGGCCTTGAGGCCGGCGATCACGGCAGCGCCCTTGCCGCCGTTCTTGGGCTGCTTCACCAGCCTGTCATACAGCGCCGGATTGGCCTCCAGGAGCGCCACGGTCCGGTCCTTCGAGCCGTCGTCCACCACAATCGCCTCGAAGTTGACCCCCTCGACGCGCTGCGCCCGAACCTCCCGCAGCAACTGCAGGATCGTGGCTTCTTCGTTGTATGCTGGGATGATGATGCTGATGGCAAGCATAGAGACTGATGTTTTGAAACCGGTGATATAGCGAGGGGTCCTGGCGTCGTCACACATGATGTCCGCCCACGGGTGCGTTTACGGACCGCATTTACTAGAGTGGTTCCTAAGATGGCAAGCCCCCAAAAAATCACCGTGCCGAGCAGCAACAGCTGCGTTATGGCCGCCAGCCCTAGAAAGGACGGAAGTCCTGGGGCCGAGAATGCCAGCACAAACGAAGGCGAGCTGCGGCGCTCCGACATAGCCCGGCGGAAGGAAACCAGACGCTAAGCGATGCCACACCGACAACGAGGAACTGACCGAGGAGGAGCCAGACCTCGAAGGCGGCCGTCACGAAATAGATCGATAAGCTTCGAGAAGTCAGCTCACCGCGGATCGCCGAGGCGCTCGACAGCAACCTAAAGACTGCATAACCGTCGATCAGGCGCTGGCTGATCTGTGACAAGGTGAGTCCGCGCGGTGCCGCCGCCACAAGCGAAAATGCGAAACGTGATTTCGATACAGTATAAGGCCATCGGCGAAAACCGCCATTGACCGGTGGCCCGAACAACCGCCGCCGCCGCCGCCGCCGCCGCGTCGCAGAGACCGCGATCCACAGCAACACCGTGCCGAATGGGACGCCCAGTACGTCGCAAACGATGATCCTTAGTGATCACCTCCTGAGCAAGCGCCCGCGAGGCAAGCGCTTGGCCTCACGCGTCCGACCGGTTACAATCACCGCTCCCAGTTGGCACCCTGCCCGGTCGACCTCACAGGTACTATCTGAAGGAATGCACACACAGATGAGCGGCGCGGCACGGCTCGTCCCGATTGCCAGGGCGGAGGTCCGCGTCGTTGACCACCCCTGGGTCTTCGCGCAACAGAACGCCGTTGCCATCGAGGCGCATTGGCTTACGCGGCTGGCGGCGCAACCGCGGCTGTTCAACGGTGACGTTCTCCTTCTTGAGAACGGACGCATCGAGGGCGGCGTCCTGGCCGGCAATTGCATCCGGACCGACTTTAAAAGTCTATTGTATTGGCGGGAGCGAGCCGCCGAGGATCGTACTGTTCTCGATGCCTTCGCCGCGGGAGCCATCCACTCCCGGGAGGGTTGGCTGCTGGTCGCCCGCATGGCCGATCACACGTCGAGCCGCGGCTTCTTCTATCCCCCCTGCGGAATGCTCGGGCGCAACGACATCCGCGACGGGACGGTCGATTTTGAAGCCAGCATGCTGCGCGAGATCGCCGAGGAGACCGGGCTTTCGTTGGACCGCGCCGCGATGAAAGAGCCGCTTCTAGTCTTTGACGACCGCCGCCTCGCCTATATGCGCCCAATCCGGCTGGGGCTTCCCGCCGCCATCATCGCGGACAAGGTCCACGCCTTTCTCCATCGCCAGAGCGATCCCGAACTCGCCGAGATACGGTTTGTGCGCGGACGCAACGATATCATCGAAGCCCGGATGCTCCCGGGCACGACCGCCTATATCCGCCACGCCTTTCCTTGATGGTACCAGATGGGCAGCACATCAAAGTCCTTCAATGTGGCGGTGATCCTTCAACTTGAAAGTTCTCAATCGACGACTCGCAAAGAGCAGGCGAATGCGGCCTAGCCTAACGCCACCAATCAGCTCACTACGACTAAGTGATATCACTATTCGAATACCCAACTAATTCTCGCCGGCATGGCTGCGCGCGGATCGCGGACCAAGTCTTCGTAACGGATCCGGCAATAATGGTCCGGGTGGCGCCAACGAAACAGTTCACAAGGTCGGCTTCGAAATTGATGCCGGCCGCGTCTAGGAGCTTCAGCGTGGCGTCGATCGCACGCACGAGGTGACCAAGGCCAGGCTTGAAGCCCCGCGGCATTGACGAGGAGTCCGACGCCCCGCGGCATGAAGTGAGCCTCTGCGGCGCATTTCCTTTCGATCCCAGAGGCTCTAAGATCGCACGCCATTTGGCGGAAGACACCCTCATCCATGCATCAAAGACCAGACACACTAGCTTTGATCGGCGCAGACTATGATTCTCTGGGCGGGACGGCAGCCCAACGCAAGCTCATCATTTTCTCAGCGCCACGGACAGGCAGTTGCGAACTTTGTCGACTTCTGACTGCGGCCGGAATCGGGACTCCGCACGAGTATTTCAATCCCAACTACGCGAACCGGATTGCTTCTAGGTGGGGGATCACGGGAGACCCGCTTAGCAACGATAACATCGGGGTCTACATCGAGACGCTACTATCACGGCGTGCTCAAGACGGTGTTTTTGCCACCAAACTTCAGTTTTGGCAGTACCGCAACTTTCTGCACAACTCATTTGGCTCACGCCTGCTCGAAGACGCCTTTTTCGTTCACCTCTATCGCCCGGATGTCGTGCGCCAGTTTAGCTCGCTGAGAGTGTCGATGGTCAGTGGTCGCTGGGACCACACCGCTAGCACTTCTCGACCTCCCCAACCCGATACCATCGAAGCAGCCTCAAGCGCGTTGGAATTGCTTATTGGCGAGGACGCCGGCTTTCGAAAACTTTTTGTCCTGCTGGGCAAAGCACCTCTCTTTGTCACCACCGAAGACGTCGTCGACCAGCCCCGGCAAACCCTGGAGAGAATTGGCCGGTTTGTCGGCGTGGATCCCAACCTCTCAGCCATCGAGGGCGTGATCGCCGCTTCGGAACCCTACGAACGGGATTTGCATATTGAGGCGCAAGTAGATGCGACCAACGATGCGCTTCGTCGGCTTCGACTGTCTGGCAGCCCTGGCAACGAGACCAGGCCGAATTCCATCGACACTGAAACCTACACACCCGGCCCGACGCTGTCTGGTGACGCCACTTCGCCTTTCGACCTTGCGGCATCCGATGCTTGCAAACGCCTTGCAACTCGCAGCACTCCCAACCAAGCGACGAGCGTCGGGGTCGCCATGGTGCGTAATGAGCAAGACATTATTGAACGGTTTGTACGCCACAATTTGAGATGCCTCGGCAAGCTGATTGTCATCGACCACGGCAGCATCGATGATACGCCGCGCATCTTGCAATGCCTCCGGGACGAGGGGTTGCCACTCGAGTTCTTCGTTGATGAGGATCTTGGGCTGCATCAGGCCGATCGCTTGACCCGCTTGGCACGCAAAGCAGCAACGCTTCTTGATGCACACCCGCTGGTGCCTCTCGATGCGGACGAATTTTTGGTCTCCCCAAGCGGGGACGACATCCCAACTCTGCTGAAAGAGATGCCTGCGGACGAAGCGAAAGTGATTCTTTGGCGAACGTACGTACCCACCGGGACTCACTCTGCTGAAGAACAGGACATCTTCAGGCGCATTACCAATCGCAGCGACTACGAACCACCCATTCCAAAAGTCATCATTGGCGGCGGTCTCGCCAAACGAGAAAATTTCCGCATCGGAAATGGATCGCACGAGATCGTTTTGGGCAGTGAACGTGTAATCAATCAAGTTGGTGAAAAGCGGATCCGGCTCGCCCACTTCCCGATTCGCAGTGGCAGGCAAATAGCGGCGAAGGTTACGCAGCAAAGGCTCGCTATTGCCGTCACCAGAAACACGCATCCGGGGAAGGGTGAGCACTACAGGCACCTGGACCTGGCTGTACCAATCTCTGATTCGATGACCCCGGCGGAGCTGAAGAAGGCAGCGCTAATGTTCTGTTGTCCACAAGGCAACAAGGGCGGCGCTCTAATAGAGGATCCTATGCCGGTGCGCGACGCGCTTCGATATTTACCCAGGGGGGAAATAAGATTCCTGGACATAGTCGAGGCGTTCGCTCGTGATCTCGCACGGTCCGCCGGCGCGGCTGAAGTCGACTCAAGTTTAGTCGAATCGCTGGCGATGAAAGAAAACATGGAGCTTCGAAAATCTTGCGCCACACTTGAGAAGACGTTAGCGCAAGCGCGTCAGGACCTGAGCAAGGCTCAGTTACGACATCCGCAGGCTCAAGAGGGCAATGAGGCGTTCGACCTCTTGGCGGGTCACTGCGCCTCTTCGGCAAATCCGTCTCCTATTGACGAGGTTGTCGGCCAAGAGGCGGTAGAGCAGGATCGCTCATACCCTTGAAGATCCTCCGCGTGTTGTCGGGTGACTCGCTCCCAGTCTATGGCACGGACGAGAATGTTCGGGATTGGCTGCACGTCGAGGAACATGCGGCGGCGCTCATCGCAGTCCTTATTGGGGGCGAAGCCTCGCTCTACCTACATATCGGCTGCTACTCAGAACGTCAGAACATCCGCGTTGTTGAGACTATCTGCGATCTTGTCGATGAGCTTGGACCGCCGATTGCTTCGGGCTCGCGTCAAAAGCTGATGTCCTTATGGCGTCTCTCTTTCCCGTGCCTGCGTCTTGGGATCGGAGGGATTGAACCGAACGATGTCGCTCGCGACCGCAAGAAAGACGCGGCAGCAGGCGTGGCCTATCTAAGGCCAAAAATATTTCCACGATTCAGGCACTATGATATGCCCGGCTCATGGGTGGTTTACATCTCGCAACATTCGCCGACGGTGCTTTTCGCCCACGCCGCGACCGCTTTGTTACGGAAGCAAAGAATATGGGTCTATACCACACCACAACAGCGCATTGCCTCGACACACTCCCCGAAGATTTTAAGGACGCTCACAGAGGATTTACCGAGGCAAATCCGAGGGGATTTGGGTATTGGATTTGGAAACCTCTGATCGTTTTACTCGCTCTTCGCCGAGCCGAGCCCGACGACCTAATTGGCGACTATATACGTGTCAAACACGGCTAGCTCCCGTAGCGTGCTGGCGATCAGCGACTAGGGAGGGACTTAATGTCACTCGCGCAACTCCTGCGCCTTGACCGTGCAGTGCGTGGCACGCAAACGCGGCAATCGCTGGGTGGCCAGCCCGTCGCAGCTCGCGACGTTTTCGGTATCATCTGCGCGAGCAGCGCACTTGCGATCCTCGCAGTCAATCGCTTTTCACCGCCGTTCTTGAACGCGGATACACTGCTGTATTCCATCATATCTTTGCAGAACGCGACGCTGTTCTACTGGGGGCAGAACCGGCTGGTAAACTTCTTGCCGTGGGCACTGTCATGGATCACTAATCCGCACGCCAATTTGGCCGCTCACCTCTTCCTATTTTCCTTCAGCTTCTTTGCACTCCTGTGCGTGCTCGCGTTGGTCGGAACGGCAATCCTGTTCCCAGACGCATCCCGCCGGGATCGGTGGACGGCAACGATCTTACTGCTGACCGTAACCCTAGCGGTTCTGCAGCCCTATGCGGCCCATACCTTCATCAGCGAAGGGCAACCTTATGCCGCGTCCTACTTGCTCACTATTCTTGCTGCGCTTCTGCTGGCTCGTCCAATTCACGCGGCTCGCGCTCTCACGGCGGCGGCCTGCCTCTTTATAGCTACCGGATTAAACCCGAGCGTTCTCTTGCCGGTACTGGTCCTAAGCGGCTTTATGGTGGCGCTTGTCGGTTGGCGCGGCGCGGTAACGCTTGCCGTCATCACGATTGCAGGGGTCGCCGTATGGGCAGCGCTGTCGCATTGGGCGCCAGCCTACCCCGTTGCTTATACCGGGCTTGATGTCAAAAACCTGAACACCGCGATGGCCGCCTCAGTGGCAAGGATGGCGTTAGCGCTCCGCCTTTCGGTTGTTGCGGTGCTATGCGCTTTGCTGGCGGTTCTCGCCAGCTTGCCATTGCATAGAGCCTCAAACCGGCTCGTGCAATTAACCTTGGCTTCACTTGTCATTTTCGCTCTAGCGTGGTCGATTGGCTTTTCCGCAAACACTTGGGTAAAGGCAAACGGCAGCGCGTTCCGCTATTTTTTTCCCGTTGTGATCATCATTCCGATCACCATCACGTTGCAACTCTTCTGTTACCTATTACCGCTGCCTCAACGTCTGAAGGATTATTGTGCCGCCGCGTGCATAGGGCTAGTTGCCGTCTACCTGGTACGCGCGCCGGTCGCGTTTGCGGACTACGCGGTGTTTGGCAGGGTAGCGTCCTTTGCCGACTACGCGAGACTAAAGGGGGTGCAATTTGTCACCGGGGACTATTGGGCTGCATGGCCCACAGTCTTTCGCTTGCTGGATCAGCCTAGCGGCGCGTTCGGATTGACAGCCCGGGCCAATGGCAATGTGGTCAAGATGCGCGAAGCCCTTGAGGTCGAAATCACCACCACAGGAAACGCCAAGGCGCTGTGCCTCGGCGACGACCAGCCCAAATGCCTTCAAGATGCAGAGTTCTTTACCAGCAGACGCTGGAGCGCAACAGCAGATATCTGCCCTGGCGCGTGCTCTGTAATCGAAACTCGGTCAGCCGGCGCCAACTAGGGCCGGCCGCTGTTGCAATTGTCCCGACATTGGGATGGATCACCGCAGGTTTGGCGGAACGCTAGAAGACGATTCTACTTCGATCGCTTTCTTTCGACCTTCGGCTTCTGCGCTCCGATTACGCGCAGCGTCTCCTTGAACTTGGCTTCGTCCTCATGACAGCCAAGCTCGCGCGCCACCTTGACGAACTCGCGGTGCTGCTCGCGCTCATCTTCCTTGCGCTTGCCCTTGGTCATCGTGTGCGCCTTCGGCAAGCGGGGTGTTGAGGCTGGAAGCGATTCCTGGGCGGGAAAATCACAGATGGCAGATGTCGGCAGCGTCCACGCGCTGCGCCTCGGCCGGGACAAAGCCAACGGATTCTCGAGCTGAACTGTGAGCCTGGCCTCCTAGAGCTTCACGTGGCAACGGTTTGAGATTGCTGATACCTATGACTTCGTCATCGTGATCGAGCAGGCGAATACGGCTGGCGCTTGGTAGACACCAAGGGTGCTAGAAGTGCACATTTGTGCACTCCGGGGCCGACTTCGCTGTAGGCGGGGGAGCACACCGAGCCTCTGCGGCGCCTGTCCTTTTCGATCCCAGAGGTTCTAAGGACAATGAAGATGATGGCGCTCGCTTGGTCGCGTGACGAGAGGCAACGAGTCGAGATGCGCTTCGCAGGCGGTTCTATTTGGAATCATATGGAACACCAGCTATCGCCCGCGATTGCGGCAGGGACAACCGACACTCTTATTAGCTTGAACGACCTGGCCGAAATGATGGATGCGACCTTGCCGAAGCCTAGACGGCGTGGGACCTAAAAGAAGGGTGGGGGATAATGCGTACCACACCTTTCCCATGATTGCTCAGATTAGCATAAGCTGGCGTCGACCAAACCGGGTGCAGGCCACAAGGAGGACTCGAAGTGTAGATCCCCCGCAAGGTGCTCTGGACGACTGAGGACGTGATTGTCCTGCACGAACGTCGTGCAGATCCCACCTCGGCGAACGCACGCCGGCTAAAGGTCTAGTAGAAATAGCCGCGCTTATGCTGAGGTTGGCCGGACGGATCATCTTGCGGAAGCCTCAGAGTTTCGACGCGCAGCGAAATGCAGGATTCATTCTGATTATGCCCAGTTTACTCGTACCCGTATCGCCCGCGCAGCCGCCAACTTAGCGGTGCAAGCAGCCTTCGATATTTTCTAGGCATATTCTTCCACCACGCTCCGTCTTTCTTGATCCGATCAAGGGACAGGGGCTGTGAGCGCATGCGGTTGGCGTAAAGTTGGTGACGGTTATCGCAAGTGCCAATGGTTTCGAACTGCCATTGGTGGCCAGGCAGAACCCTCTGCATCAATGACGTCATCGCTGCGCGCGGATCGCGGACCAAGTCTTCGTAACGGATCCAGCAATACTGGTCCGGATGACGCCAACGAAACAGCTCACAAGTGACCTGCCACTGAAGTATCCCCCAACGGGGATTAGAGTCCCGGCATGAGTATGCCCTCTCGGGCGGGGTGAGCAACAGGCCGGCACGCGGAGCCATCACGGAGCGCAGCGTGATGGCCTGT
>Ga0075530_1000589_pt1 | contig 17228 bp, 19 predicted proteins | sample NGEPerD_2_FD_75101 | JGI IMG/M metagenome (GOLD analysis project Ga0075530, IMG submission 75101) | Arctic peat soil microbial communities from the Barrow Environmental Observatory site, Barrow, Alaska, USA - NGEE PermafrostL1-D | ecosystem: Environmental > Terrestrial > Soil > Wetlands > Peat ... | reverse complement strand
CCGGGCCGATGCCCATGTAGGCGGGGTCCACTCCGGCGGGCGCGCTCGACACCAGGCGAGCGAGCGCCTCGCGTCCCAGCTCGCGCGCGGTCTCCTCGGTGCCCACCACCAGGCAGGCCGCGCCGTCGTTGATCGAGGACGAGTTGCCGGCGGTCACGGTGCCGCCCTCGCGGAAGATCGGCTTCAGGCCGGCCAGGCGCTCGGCGGTCGTATCCGGCCGGGGGCCCTCGTCGGCGTGCACGGTCACCGGGTCGCCCTTGGGCTGTGGCACGTCCACGGTGACCAGCTCGTCGTCGAAGCGCCCGGCCTCGGCCGCCGCCACGGCGCGGCGGTGCGACTCCAGCGCGAACGCGTCCTGGTCCTCGCGCGAGACGCCGTAGCGCTCGGCCACGTTCTCACCCGTCTCGCCCATCCCCTCGGTGGAGTGGGTCATGTTCGGGTTGGTGAAGCGCCAGCCGATCGTGGTGTCCACCAGCTCGGTGCCTCCGCGGGGAAAGCCGCGGTCGGGCTTGAGGCCCACCAGCGGGGCGCGGGTCATCGACTCCACGCCACCCGCGAGCATCAGCGAGCCCTCGCCGAGCTTCAGGGCGCGCGAGGCCTGCACCACGGCCTCCAGGCCCGAGGCGCACAGGCGGTTCACGGTCACTCCCGGCACCTCCACCGGCAGCCCCGCCAGCAGCACCGCCATGCGGGCCACGTTGCGGTTGTCCTCGCCCGCCTGGTTGGTGGCGCCCATGAACACCTCGTCCACGCTGGATGGGTCCAGCCCGGTGCGCTGCACGGCGGCTTCCACCACACGGGCGGCGAGGTCGTCGGGCCGCGCGCCGGCGAGCGCGCCGCCGTAGCGGCCGATCGGCGTGCGGACGGCGTCGATGATCAGCGCCTCGGCCACGGCCGGCGATCTTAGTCGTCCCGGCGTGGCGGCTCCCGGGCGTGTCTAGACTCGGACGATGGACGAGTTCGGGGCATACGTGTTCGTCTCCCTGGTGATCGTCGTGCTGATCTTCCTGGCGATCGGCAAGTACTACCCCGGCTCGGGCGCCGAGCAGGTGGACTGGAAGCCCACGCGCTCTCCCGAGCTCGAGGTGGAGCTCGAGCTGGACGACGTGGACCAGATGATCGAGGCGCAGAACGAGCGCCGCCGCGCCTCCGGGCGTCCCGAGATCACCGAGGGCGAGGTGCGCGCCAACGTCGAGTCCGACGAGCGCTGGCGGCGCGAGCAGGCGGAGCGCCATTCGTCGCAGGCCCATCCCGACGAGGACGTGGGCGCCTAGGCGCCGCCTGAACCTTCGTGGCGCGTGTGCTGATCGTGGGCTGCGGCTGCCGCGGCCGCGAGCTGGGCAGGGCCCTCGCCGCGGACGGGCATGCCGTGCGTGGCACCAGCCGCACCGAGGACGGGCGCGCCGCGATCGCAGCGGCGGGCTTCGAGGGCGTTGAGGCCGACCCCGACCGGCTCGGCACCTTGATGCCGCTGCTCGCGGGTACCAGCGTGGTGTGCTGGCTGATGGGTAGCGCCGAGGGAGAGGCCGCTGCCGTCGAGGCGCTGCACGGCCCCCGCCTGAAGACGCTGCTGGAGCGCCTCGTGGACTCGGGCGTGCGCGGCCTCGTCTACGAGGGCGCGGGTACGGCGCCGGCCGCGGTGCTCGTGGAGGGAGCCGAGGAGGTGCGCACGGCAGCCGCCACCTGGCGGATGCCGGCAGAGGTGGTGGTCGCGGATCCGGCCGGCGGGGACTGGGTGCCCGAGATGCGGGCAGCCGTGGGCCGGGTGCTCGGCGCCGCCTAGAGAGGACCAGCGCGCCGCCGCTCTTGGCCGAGCTGTCGGGTGCGCACTATGGCGGCTTGGGCGCGAGCCTTGAAGGTCGGCGCGGGAGTGACAGGGGTCGCGATCGAGGGGGAGGCCGCGCTACCTTCGGGGTCTGCGCCGAGGTTCACGGTCGCCGGTGCAGAAGGTTGGTGCGGTTCGCGGCGATGGATCGTCGCGGGCTATGGCTGGCTGGCAGGGGAGAGGTGGCGTGAGTGGTGAAGGTCGGGGTTCTGAGGGCGGTGTTGGCGGTGTGTTTGTTGGGCGGTGTTGTGGCCGCCGTGCCGCTGCGGCGACCGGTGATCTGACCCAGAAGCCCGGCACGGCGGGCTGCATCTCAGACACCGGCAGCGGCGGCGCGTGCATCGACGGGACGGCACTCTTCAGCGCCGGCTCGGTGACGGTCAGCCCCGACGGCGAGAGCGCCTACGTCGCGTCCGTCTCCAGCGGCGCGGTGGCGGTGTTCGATCGCGCCGCGGACGGCACGCTGACCCAGAAGCCCGGCCCGGCGGGCTGCGTCTCAGACAGCGGCGCCGGCCCCTGCGTCGACGGGACGGCACTCTTCAGCGCCGGCTCGGTGACGGTCAGCCCCGACGGCGAGAGCGCCTACGTCGCGTCCCAGGCCAGCGGCGCGGTGGCGGTGTTCGATCGCGAGCCGCCCCCACCGCCCCCGCCACCTTTCGCTCCCGACACCACCAGGCCGCTGCTGAGCGCGCTGTCGCTGTCGCCGACCCGCTTCCGCGCGGCCGGCAAGGGGCCAAGCATCGCCGCCCGTGTCGGCAGCAGGGTGTCCTACAGGCTCACAGAGCCCGCGGCGGTCAGCTTCAAGGTTGAGCGCGCCCTCCCGGGCCGGCGCGTTCGCGGGCGCTGCGTCAAGCCCAAGCGCTCCAACCGCCGCGCGAAGCGCTGCACCCGCTACCAAACCCTGCGCGGCGGCTTCACCCACCGCGGCAAGGCCGGCCGGAACAGGTTCACGTTCAGGGGCCGCCTGCGCGCCCGCAAGCTGCGGCCCGGCCGCTACCGCCTGCGCGCCGTCGCGACAGACCCCGCCGCGAACAAGTCGCGCCCCAAACGCAGCCGCTTCCGGATCGTCCGCCGCTAAGGGCGCCCGCACACCCCACGATCGCGCCGAGTCGCCGATGGCGTAGTGGGCGCCCGACAGCTCGGCCAAGAACGCCCGCGGGTTGGTCCTCTAGGCCCCGCGAGTCGGCGGGGCGGGGGCGAACGAGCTGGTCGGCGCGTCGAGGGCCGGGTAGCCCTCGCTCACGAAGGCCCCCGCCAGGTCGGCCACCAGGCCGCGCAGCCGGCTGCCGCGGCGGGCCAGCTCGAGCTGGCGCTGGGCGCCCGTGGTCTGGGCCATTGCGGTCACCGGCTCCAGCTCCGCCTCGCACCCCAGGGCGGCGGCGTGGGGCTCACAGGCCGCCAGCAGGCGCTGAAGCTGCTCGCGCACCGGCTGGCGGCACTCATCGTCCGGGGAGATCAGCTCGGCGTCCATGCCGTCGCGGGCGGCGATGAAGCGGTTCTCCTCCAGCGCCTCCCTGGTTTGCACCAGCTTCTCGGAGACATAGCCGTCCTCCACCTCGAGCCGGGCGACGCATTGTATGAGGGCCGCCAGCGCCGCGGTCTCAGACACCCCGGTCTGGGCGTCGAGGATGCGCACCTCCACCGTGCCGAACCTCGGCTGGGGGCGCACGTCCCACCACAGGAAGGTGGGCTCGGGGAAGGCGCCGCAGCGCATGAGCAGGTCCACGGTCTCGACCCAGTCGCTGTAGCCGTCGAAGGCGCGCGGGATCCCCACCCGCGGGAAGGCCTGGAAGAGCGGCGTGCGGGCCGAGCCCAGGCCGGTGTCGCGGCCCTGCCAGAAGGGGGAGTTCACCGACAGTGCCAGCAGCAGCGGGAGGTGGGCGCGGATGCGGTTCACGAGTTGGATGGCGTCCTCGGGGTCGGGCACGGCCACGTGCACGTGCACGGCGAAGGTCGGCTCGCGGCGCGCCAGCTCGCGCATCGAGCCGTACACCAGCTCGTAGCGGGGCCCCGTCGACACCACCGTCTCGTGCCACACCGTGAAGGGATGGGTGCCGGCGCTCGCGGCGCACAGCCCGAGCGGGGCCAGCTCGGCGTCGAGCTTGCGGCGCAGCGCCAGCAGCTCCTCCGCCAGGCCGGCCGCGGTCTGGTGCACCCCCGTGGCGATCTCCAGGGCGGAGCGATGGGTCTCGGGCGTCACGTGGGTGGACAGGCCTTCCGACAGGGCCGGGAGCACGCGGTCGATCTGCTGGGCCAGAGACCAGTCGTGGGGGTTGAGGAGCATCACCTCCTCCTCGGCTCCGAGCGTGTACTTGGCGTCGCCCTTCCACGCCGCCCATTCGGTCATGCCGCCCGCACCCCCCATCCGGCCGAGCGCACGCGCCCGGCTGCCTCGACGAGTCCGCCGAACAGTGCGGCGTGCTCGCGCTTGTGCGCGAGCGTCTCGGCGTGCCACTGCACGCCCACCATGAACTCGCGCGCCGGCGCCTCGATGCCCTCGATCACGCCGTCGGGCGACCAGGCAACGGCGCGCAGCCCCGTGCCCAGGCGGTCGACCGCCTGGTGGTGGAAGGAGTTCACCCGGGCCCGGCGCCGGCCCATGAGCTTGGCCAGGTGGCTGCCGGTCATGATCTCCACCGTGTGGGTCCTCCTGTCGCCGGGGTCGCGCTGGCGGTGGTCGATGTTCACGCCGGGGCGGTCGGGCAGGTGCTGGTGAAGGGTGCCGCCCCGTGCCACGTTGAGCGCCTGCTCTCCCCGGCAGATGGCCAGGATCGGCAGACCCCGGGAGTCGGCGCGCCGGGCCAGCTCCAGCTCGAAGAGGTCCAGCTCTGACTCCACGGGGCCGAGCTCGGAGTGGCGACGCGCGCCGTAGGCGGCAGGGTCGAGGTCCGGTCCGCCGGAGAGGCAGATGCCGTCGCAGCGCTCCAGCAGCGGCTCCACGGCCTCGAGGTCCAGCGGCGGCATCACCACCGGGAGCCCGCCGGCGGCCTCGATGGCCGCCAGGTAGGTGAGGCCCAGAGCCATCTCGCGCCGGGGCGGCTCGCCCTGGGGAGTCTGCTCGACCTCGGACCCGAGGCGCACCTCGGAGGTGGTGACCCCGATCAGGGGCCTCACGCCGGCAGCCACGTGTCCTTTGCTCCTCCGTTCTGTGAGCTGTTGACCACCAGGGACCCCGCGTCGAAGGCTACGCGGGTGAGCGCCACGGGCGCCACACGAGCCTCGGGGCCGGCTCCGATCACGTACGGGCGCAGGTCCACGTGCCTCGGCTCGAGCCGTCCGTCACAGATCGTGGGATGGGTCGACAGGGACACCGTGTCCTGGGCGACCCAGTCCCCGGGACGCTCCTCGATCAGCGCGGCGATGCGTCGACGATCGGCCTTGGAGGCGTGGCGGCACACCACGATGCCGTGGCCACCGAGGCCGCCGCGCGGCTTGACCACCAGCTCGTCCAGCCTTGCCATGACGGTCTCGCGGACGGCCGCGTCGCCCAGGTCGAAGGTGGGCACGGACTCGATCAGGGGCTCCTCGTCCAGGTAGAAGCGCACCATGTCCTCCACGTAGGCGTGCGCGAGCTTGTCGTCGGCCACTCCCGACCCGAGCGGGTTGACCACCGTGACCTTGCCCTGGAGCACCGGGGCCAGCAGCGCCTCCGCGATCCACGTGGTCCGGCCGTGCTCGTCGCGCAGCCGGTCCTCGTCGGTCCGCCGGTAGACCACGTCCACACGCCGCGTGCGGGCGTCCTCCACATAGGCGTGCATGCGTCCGCGCCGGACAAGCAGGTCGTCCCGGGTGACGATCGGGATGCCGGTCTGGTGCGCGATCTCGCGGTGCTCCCACCACGCGCTGTTGGACGGCCCGTCGGAGAGCAGCACCACGAACGGGTCGGCCACGCCCTCCGGGGCTGCGCGCCGCAGGGTGGTGGCCAGCAGTTCGAAGGCCACGGCCGGGTCGGCGCGGGCGGGCGGCTGGCCCGGCAGCTCGGGGTCCGCCGCCTCCCGCGCCGCGATGGCGTAGGCGAAGCCGGAGGGGGTGCGGAAGTTGTCCTCCAGCACGCGCAGCACGCCGTCGGCGCTCCGCACGAGGTCCAGTCCGGCCACGCACCCGTCGGGTGAGACCGGCACGCCCTCCAGCCAGGGCTCGTGGCGGTCGGCGGAGTCCATCACCCGGGCGGGCACCACCCCCGCCTTGACGATCGAGCGCTCGCTGTACACGTCGGCCACGTAGGCGCACAGGGCCCGGGCGCGCTGAGCCAACCCGCGCTGCAGCAGCTCCCACTCGCCGGCGCCCAGGATGCGCGGCACCGGGTCGACCTCGAAGGCCTCCGAGCCGGCGTCTGATGTGAAGGTCACGCCACGCGCCGCCAGGCGCTCGCGCACCCGGTCGCGGAGCCGGCCCAGGTCGGCGCCGGCCAGCCCGGCCATCACACCCTCGTAGCCGGGGCGGGGGCGGCCGTCCGCGACGGCCTCGTCCCAGTTCGCGCCGGCCTCGTAGAAGCCGGCCCGGGCCTCAAGCATGTCGCTCATCGCACCGATGATATTGCCCACATCCGGACCGAACTATGGCCCTGTGTCCAAGGTTCTTCCCTGTGCGGTGCGTCGGGCCGCGATCCGGGTACGTGCTCCGCATCGCCGGCCGGCGCGGCGGCACGACGATCGTCGTTCAATAGATCAGAGGATGGGGCGGAGCCTCTCGAGCAGGTCCTCGACCATCCGTGCCGTGGCTCCCCACACGAAATGGCCATCCACGGTGTAGGTCGGGGTCTTGATCGGCACGCCCTTGCGCCACAGCCGCTGACTCTCGTAGCCGCGGATGAGCTCGGGCAGCGACAGCTCGAGCACCCGCGCCACCTCCGACTCCTGGGGGGCCCACTTCAATCCGGGCTCGACGGTGCCCACGAAGGGGAAGACGCGATAGCTGGTGACGAAGGTGCCCACCGGCGCCAGCGCTCCGACGACCTGAACCCCCGCGGGGTCGAGCCCGATCTCCTCATGGGCCTCCCGAAGGGCGGTCGCGCGCAGGTCCTCGTCGGGCTCGTCCTGGCGCCCGCCGGGGAACGAGGTCTCGCCCGCGTGGCGGCGCAGGTCGGCCCGGCGCTCGGTGAACACGGCGGTGAGCTCGCCGTCGCGCACGAACAGGGGAACGAGCACGGCCGCGTCCGTCTTGCCCGGCGCGTCCATGCCGGCGGCCTCCTCGGGCGAGAGCAGCAGCTCTGACAGCTTCACCTCCAGGGCTTCTCCCTCACCCCTGCCGAGCGCCATGGCATCCACTAGGCCAGCTCCACCCGCTCGTCGAACATGACCTCGCCCTCCAGCGTGCGGTGCACCGGGCACTTGGTCACGATCTGCATCAGCTTCTCGCGCTGGTCCTCTGGCAGCTCCTTGGGCAGTTGCACGGACATGGTGAACTTGGTGGGCGAGCCGCGCTGGGCGGGCTCGTAGTCCACGTCGATGGTCACCTCGCCGATGTCCCAGCCCTTGCGGTTGGCGTACATCTCCATGGTGATCGCGCTGCAAGACGCCAGCGAGGCGGCCAGCAGCTCCTGGGGGTTCGGGCCGGCGTCGGAGCCGCCGTGGTCGGGCGGCTCGTCGGCGGTCAGCCGGTGGTTGCCGATCTCGATGTGATGCTCGAGCTTGCCGTCCACGCGGCGGGCCACGGCGCGCATCAGCCCCTGCCCTCGAACAGGCGCGGCTCGTCCTCGTCGGTGAATCGGGCCATCGCGTACACGGCGTCCGATGCCCGGTTGAGGTAGGTGAGCACGGTGGCGTCGGCCAGTTCGCCGTCCTCGTTGAGGGCCGTCACGCGCCGCTCCGCGCGGCGCACCAGGGTGCGGGCCACGTCGAGCCTCGCCGACAGCTCGGTGCCGCCGGGGATCACGAACTTGGGCGGCAGCTGCACCCGGTCCATGTAGCGGTCGATGTCTGCCTCCAGCCGTTCGATCATCTCGTCGGTCACCTTCGACACGCCGGGCTCCAGGCGCTCCTCCGCCTCGGGAGCGGTGGCCAGCTCGGCACCGGCCACGAACAGCTCGGTCTGGATGCGCAGGATGTCCTCGTGCACCTCGCCGCCGGGCTCGGCGGCGGCGCGGGCGGCGCCAAGAGCCGACGCGGCCTCGTCAACCGAGCCGTAGGCCTCGGGCCGGTTCGACGACTTGTTCACCCGGCCGCCGTACCAGAGGCCGGTCGTGCCGTCGTCGCCTTTGCGCGTATAGATCTTCATCTACTCGAGGACATTGAACACGAGACCCGTGGGGATCTTGGGGTAGAAGTAGGTCGACTTCGGTGGCATCGACTCGCCAGCGTCGGCCACCTCGGACACCTGCTCCACCGGGGTTGCACGCATGAAGAAGCCGGCGTCGTAGCGGCCGGACTCCACCGCCTCGCGGGCGTCGTCGAAGCTCTTGGAGTAGTTCAGCCCGCGCAGGTGCGAGATGTCGTCCTCGGTCATGCCGAGTGCGCCCTTGAGCACGATCGCCTCCAGCACCGCGGTGTCCAGCCGGCGGTAGGGCTCGGGCTTGCCCTGAAGCGCGGCGTCGGCGATCGACTGGTCCTTCAGCGTGAGCCGGAACGGCTGCTTGAGGAAGCTGTCCATGTAGCCCAGCTGAACGGGCCGGTCACCGTTGGAGGGCGACGGCGGCTCGAGCTCGTCCCGCGACACCTGTTCCACGTCGAAGTCCCGCAGCAGCGCCTCGCGGATGGCCAGCTGCTTGGTGGTGTCGTCGGCCAGGCCGTCGAGCAGCCGGTGGGTGGGGAACACGGTCAGGCCCGGGTCGTTGAGGGAGCACAGGAACATGAGCACGTGGCGGTGCTCCCCGTCGCCGCCGACCTCGTCGGCGTACACGCGGGCGGTCTCGTAGCGGTGGTGGCCGTCGGCGATCAGCAATTCGGCGTTGGCCAGCGCGCCCTGCAGGGCAGCGATCGCGTCGGGGTCGCCGATCCGCCAGAGGGTGTTCAGCGTGCCCTCGTGATCCTTGGCGGAAGCGAAGGACTCTCCAGCCGTGGCCGCGTCGAGGGCCTCGCCCGCCGCGTTATCGGAATCGGGGAAGAGGCTGAAGATGGGGGAGAGGTTGGTCCGCGTGGCGCGGGTGAGGCGCAGCCGGTCCTCCTTGGGCCCAGGGTGCGTGCGCTCGTGCGGGCGGATGCGGCCCGGTCCGTAGTCCTCCACGCGCACCCGCGCGAGGAGGCCGCGGCGGCGCTGCTGCGAGCCGTCGGGCGCCGTGTAGGCCTGCTCCAGCGCCCACAGCGCGGGCTCGCGCTCGCGGGTGAGGACGCCCTGCTGGCGCCATGCCTCCATGGTCTCCGCGGCGTGTTGGTAGCGATCGCCGCCGCCGGGGGCTACCGGCAGATCGATCTCCACCACGTTGAGCGGGCTCTGCGCGAGCAGTTGAGCACGCAGCTCGTCGTCGATCACGTCGTACGGCGGAGCGATCACGTCGTCGAGCGAGGACACGGAGCCGGGGTCGTAGCGGAGGGTTCGGAGCGGGCTGATCTCGGCCATGGCGGCGGGACGATACTCGCGATTCCGTCCGATCGTCTTGCGAACATACGTTCGTTATGGCGTATCCGGCTTATCTCAAGGAGAAGGCTCGGACGCTGCGCCGCGAGCGCAACATGACGATCGACGATCTGGCCGAGCGGCTGGCGCTGTCGCGTTCGACGATCTACTACTGGGTGCGCGACCTGCCGATCCCGGCCGCGACCGCGAACAGGTCGGCCGCGCAGCGACGGGGAACGCTGGCCATGCAGCGGCGGTACACAGCGAAGCGTGAGGCGGCTACCAGCGGGGCGCTGCCGAGTTCGGTGAGCTATGTGTTGATCCGGAGTTTCGCGACTTCGTCTGCATGTACATCGCGGAGGGGTACAAGCGCGACCGGAACATGGTGGCGCTCGGCAACTCTGATCCGGCGGTGATCAAGATGGCCGATCGCTGGATGCGACGCTTCGCGCTGCGCCCGGTCGGCTACTCGGTGCAGTATCACGCGGATCAGAAGGTCGGTGAACTGCAGGCCTTCTGGGGCGGACTGCTCTACGTCGATCCGGAGTCGATCCGCCTCCAGCGCAAGTCGAACAGCAGCCAGCTCGCCGGCAGGACGTGGCGGTCCCGGCACGGAGTGCTCACCGTACGTACCTGCGACACGCTGTTCCGCGCACGGTTGCAGGCGTGGATGGACCTACTCCGCGCCAGCTGGAACTAGACTCGCTCGCAACGGGGCGTAGCGCAGCCTGGTAGCGCATTCGTTTTGGGGACGAAAGGTCACCGGTTCGAATCCGGTCGCCCCGATTACGTGGCTTTCCTCTTCGCGACAGTGGCGGTTGGTCGAAGGGCTATGTCTTGACCGAGCCGGCGGGGTAGCTCCGAGCCGGTCAATCCTCAAGAGGAGGCGCGCCCACGTGGCTCGTCGATGTGTTCGAGGGCGTACGTCCGAAAGGGCCGGGTCGGTCTCAGTCGTCGCCCGACGGTCAAGCGTTCCTCGGCACTGTGCCCACGCCCGGTGGCGCGTTCAATGGTGGCCTCTCCTCGGCGATTCCCTGTGCGGGGCAGGCTGGGACTGGACCCGTCGCGCTGACTCAGGCGGTGGCCGGAACCACACGGTGTCGCGGTCCGAGCTCACCGCGACGTTCCCGAACCCGGCGGCGGATAGCCGGCGCGGCAGCCCCTCGGGGTCGAGCACCACCTTGGTGTCCCCGATGTGCAGCAGCGCGAAGCCCGGGCCGCGACCAGTGCTGTCGGTGCCGGCGAACGTGCCGCCCGGCCGCAGCACCCGCCCGCCCTCCGCGAAGAGCCGGTCCTGCGCCTCGGGCGACGGCACGTGATGGAGCATCGTGAAGCAAACCGCGGCACTGAAGGACGAGTCGGCGAAGGGCATGTCGGTGCCATCGCCGTCCACGATCTCCGCGCGGTCTCCGAGGCGGTCGCGCAGGGGGCCGGCCAGGAGGGGGTCGATCTCGAGGGCGGTCAGCCGCGGGACCCGCTCGGACAGCACCTCGGTGGCGGGGCCGAACCCGGGACCCACCTCCAGCAAGTCCTCGCCCAGATCGAGACCGTCGATCACGGGGGGCACGAGCTCCTCGCGTACGTGTCGCTTCCACGCCTCCCGGTTGCAGTACCAGTGGTGCAGGCGATTCACGCCGCGGAGGATGTCAAGTCCGTCCCCACGCTCGTGATCGGTGAGCTCAGCCAGGCTTCAAGAACCAGGCGGGCGGGGGACGGGCCGGTAGAACATGGCGTCCGACCACAATGCGAACATACATTCGCGTTCGTGAATCACATCCCGAGATGCAGGCAGAGACGACAAAGCACTGCGGGCGGTGCGGACAGGACAAGCTGCATATCGAGTTCCACCGCTGGCGTGACGGACGCCAGCCCTGGTGCAGACCGTGCAGGCGAGACTATGCTGCGGCCCACTATCAGGCGAACAAAGCTCGCCGTCAAGCGGAGAATAAGAGTCGGCAGGCCGAGTTCATGGCTTGGTACGTAGAGCTCAAAGCTGGACGCCCGTGCGCGGATTGCGGCCTCGTCTTTCATTCCGCGGCGATGCAGTGGGACCACCTCCCGGGTGAAGACAAGACCGCCGACTTGGCCTTCTTGGCCAGGCGGGGAAGTCGTAGCCGCGTGTTGGATGAGATTGAGAAGTGCGAGCTCGTGTGTGCAAGCTGCCACGCGGTTCGCTCGCACCTGCGACGCGACGCAACGCCGCGCAAATTTCGCGGCCCCGACGGATCGACTGACCTCGCCCACGGGACCGCGTACGGTTCAGAGTCATCGGATGAGCCCCCGTAGCTCAGCTGGATAGAGCGAGGGACTTCTAATCCCTAGGTCGGAGGTTCGAGTCCTCCCGGGGGCATGGTCGTCAGTCGGTCGTCGTCCTGCGGGCAAACAAGGAGCGCACACAAATGGCAGGCGAGCTTTCATTCTTCGAGATCGGCGTCGAGGACGCCGACAAAGGCCACGCGTTCTACGAGGCGATGTTCGGCTGGAAGATGGAGCCCGGCCCGTCGGGCAGCGGCTCGGTGATCTCCACACCGAACCTGCCGGGCGGCATGCACGGCGGCGACGCCGGCGCGAACCCATACATCTTCTTCAAGGTCGATGACATGGACGCGGCACTCGACCGTGTTCGCGAGCTGGGCGGGTCCGTGGACGAAGTGGACATCGACGGCGACGAGGAGAGCCAGGCCAAGTTCGGGCGCTTCAAGTTCTGCCGCGACGACCAGGGCTCGGCCTTCGGCTTGCACCAGCCCCCGACGGCGGAATAGCCCCTGTACGCTGGGCTAGATGCCCACGTCACTGGTCACCGGCGGCGCCGGCTTCCTCGGCTCCAACCTCTGCGACCACCTGCTCGGCCGCGGGCACCGCGTGATCTGCGTGGACAACCTCGAGACGGGCTCGCTCGGAAACATCGAGCACATCTCCGACGACGCGAGCTTTCACTTCCGGATGCTCGACATCACGTCGCACTACGAGATCGACGAGCCGGTGGACTTCGTCTACCACATGGCATCGCCGGCCAGCCCGATCGACTACGCCCGGCTGCCCCTGCACACGCTGAAGGTCGGCGCCTACGGTACGCACAACTCGCTCGGCCTGGCCAAGGTCAAGCGCGCCCGGTTTCTGCTCGCCTCGACGTCGGAGGTCTACGGCGACCCGCTGGTGCACCCCCAGCCCGAGAGCTACTGGGGCAACGTGAACCCGATCGGGCCGCGCGGCGTCTACGACGAGGCCAAGCGCTACGCCGAGGCGCTGACGATGGCCTACTTCCGCCAGCAGGGGGTGAACACGGCGATCGTCCGAATTTTCAATACCTACGGCGCGAAAATGAGGCCCAACGACGGCCGCGCGATCCCGGCCTTTCTGGGCCAGGCGCTGAGCAACCGTCCGCTCACCGTCTTCGGCGACGGCTCGCAGACGCGGAGCTTCTGTTACGTCGACGACCTCATCCGCGGCCTCGTGGCCCTGACCGAGTCCGACGTTCACGAGCCGGTGAACATCGGCAACCCCAACGAGATGTCCCTGCTGGAGATGGCGGAGCTGATCATCGAGCTGACCGAGTCGCGCTCCGAGGTGGTCTACGAGGCGCTGCCGGTGGACGATCCCCAGGTGCGCCAGCCCGACATCACGCGCGCGCGTGAGTTGCTCGGATGGGAACCGGAGGTGGACGTGCGCGAGGGGCTGCGCCGTACGATCGACTTCTACAGTGGCCGCACCGAGGAGCTGATGGCGCCATGAGCTCGAGCGAGGCCAAGAATCTGGAGGCGATCTCCAAGGCGGTCGACCAGCACAACGCCAACTGTGAGTACCCCGCGATCGCGGTGGCGATGAACCCCTTCGAGGTGGAGCGCCTGGGATGGGACTCGATCCGCGGCCTGCCGATCCGCCCCGACCCCGAGCTGGGCACGGGCCGCTTCAACGTGATCTGTGCCGGCGACGAGGGTGACGGGCTCCAGGAGGAGGAGACCGTGGAGGCAGTGGCCGAACAGCAAGTGCCGCTCATACGCTGAGCGGCTGGCCGTGAGTGCCGCGCTCCGCACGGCCGCGCTGGCGGCACTCGGCGTGCTCGTGGTGCTGGCGGTGGCCGTGCTCGCGCTCAGCCCGAAGTCCGAGGACGTGGCGCCGCGCAGCGGTCCCGCGGTCTCGGCGCGGGAGCGCGCCGTGGAGGGGATGGTCGCCCACCTCGACGAGCTGCAGCGCATCGCGGGCGAGCACGGCGGCAACCGCGCCGCCGGCACCCCGGGCGACCGCGCCTCGGTGGCCTACGTCGCCGGCCGGCTACGCGCGGCCGGCTACCGGGTGACCGTGCAACCCGTGCGGTTCCCGTTCTTCGACCAGCGCGCCCCGCCACGCGTGGAGATCGGCCACGCGCCGGTCTCGCCCGGCGGCATCCGCACGCTGTCCTAGGTGTGGCGCGAAGACGCTGGGGCGGTTCGGGTGCCTGTTGGAGGTAGGGCTCAGCGCGGCACTAACAGGTTGGATGAGTAGCTCGACACCTGGCCGGGGGGAGACCGCCAAGGACGGCGGTGGCTTCGCCACGCGGACGGTCGCGCTCGGCGCGGTGATTGCCGCCGTCGTGCTGGTGGCCCTTCTTCTGTTCGGCGGGGGCGAGGCCTACACCGTGAAGGCGCGCTTCATCAACGCCGCGCAGCTGGTCAAGGGCAACGTGGTCGACGTGGGCGGGACCAACGCCGGTCTCGTGAAGGACTTCGAGCTCACCCCGGACGGCCAGGCAGAGGTCGAGATCGAGGTGGACGAGCGCTATGCGCCGCTGCGCGTGGGAACCCGCGCGCAGATCCGCTCGGCCGGCCAGACCTCCGTGTCGGGGCGCTACGTGCAGCTCATGCTGCCCCCTGAGAACGAGGCGGGGGGGCGAGATCGCCGACGGCGGTGTGATCGGCACTGACAGGACGACCACCAACGTCGACATCGACCAGTTCTTCAGCATCTTCGACCCGCCCACGCGCAAGGCGGTCCAGAACTTCTACAAGGGCGGCCGGCGCCAGTACGAGGGCCGCGGCGAGCAGGCCAACCGGGGCCTGATGTACCTGAGCCCGCAGCTCGCCGCCTCCAGCCGCCTGTTCGAGGAGCTGCGCCACGAGCCTCCCGTGCTCGAGCGCTTCCTGGTGGACTCGTCGCGGTTCGTGACCGCCCTGTCCGAGCGCCGCGACGACCTCTCCGCTCTGATCGGCAACCTCAACCAGACCACCCGCGCCCTCGGGTCGGAGAAGGACGCCCTGGCCGAAGCGATCGGCCGCCTGCCCCCGTTCATGCGGCAGGCCAACACCACCTACGTGAACCTGCGCAGGACGCTCGACGAGCTCGACCCGTTCGTGGCCGCGTCCAAGCCGGTGGCGAAGAAGCTGCGGCCCTACCTGGCCGAGCTGCGCCCGTTCGCCCGCGAGGCGGTGCCCACCGTGCGCCGCCTGCGCCGGCTCGCGCGCTTCCGCGGGGCCCGCAACGACCTTTTCGAACTCCAGCGCACCTACCCGCCGCTCGCCGACATCACGCTGAATACCAAGCGCCGCAGCATGGACTTCGGCACTGGCAGCAGGGACGTGGGCCAGACGCGCGGCGCCTTCCCGGAGCTGACCGAGGCGCTGAAGGGCTCCACCCCGATCGTCGCGCACGGGCGCCCCTACACGCCTGACTTCGTGGGCTGGATGGACGACTTCTCGCACACCGGCGCCTACGACGCGCTCGGCAGCTTCTCCCGCGCCCAGATCTACTTCAACGCCTTCAGCGTGGAGGATGGGTTGCCCACCGGCGATCTGCTCCCGCCCGCCCAGCGCGGGCAGCTGTTCAAGGAGATCGCAAACCTGCGCCAGATCAAGCGCTGCCCGGGCGCCGCCGAGGAGGCCAACCCCGACGGGTCCAACGTGTACTCCGAGGAGGAGCAGCGCGAGCTGGACTGCGTCGAGGAGCACCGGGCCACGGGGAACCTCGACTGATGCGCCGCCTGTTCACACTCGCCATCGTGGCCGCCGCCTGTGGCGCGGTGTTCGTGCTGGCTGCGGCCAAGGGGGAGGGCGCCAAGGCCCTGAAGACCTACGAGATCGAGATCGACAACGCCTTCGGCCTCGTCGAGGGCGGGGACCTGAAGATCGGGGGCGTGAAGGCCGGCGCGACCACCAAGTTCCGGCTCACCGAGACCGAGCCCTACCACACGATCGTGACCGCCGAGGTGAGCGAGCCTGGCTTCGACTCGCTGCGCACCGACGCGGAGTGCGTTCCGCAACCTGGACCCGCTGATCGACGAGGCTCCCGACACCCTGCCGTCGGCCGCGCGCTTCATCCGCGGCGCCGAGCCCGTGCTGAGCGCGCTGTCGCCCTACCTGCGCGAGTTCAACCCGATCCTCTCCTACCTGAACTACCAGCAGCAGCAGGTGGCCGACTTCATCATGAACGGCGGTGGCTCGTTCAACTCGGCCCTGGCCCCACTCAACGCGAGCGAGGGCCCGCGCCACTACCTGCGCGCCTACAGCGCGATCAACGCGCGCAGTACCGGCATCTCGCGCACCCGTCCGAGCTTTGACCGCGGCAACGCCTACCCGGCGCCCAACTACCAGCGCCGCTCGCGTCCGCTTGGCATGACCGAGGCCTTTGACTGCAAGCCGGGCGGCCGGCGGAGCGAGGCGGCCAACGGCGAGCCGCCCTGCTTCGTCCAGCCCAAGTCGCTGTTCGACGGAGGCGCCTACCCGCGCCTTGGCCGCGGCGAGGCCCCGGTGCGCAAGCCGACGCAGGGCAACGACGGCTCGGCACCCGCCCGGCCTTGAGCACCGACCGATTGCGGGCGGCCGTGGTGGGGGCAGGGCCCGCGGGCCTGACCACCCTCGTGGCCCTCACCCGCGCCGGCATCGATGCCACCTGCTTCGAGAAGGCCGACCGCCCCGGCGGGCTGTGGGCCTATGGTGCGCCGCTGTCGGGCGCCTACCGCTCGCTTCACCTCAACACCAGCAAGGCCCGCACCGAGCTGGCGGGCTTTCCGATGCCCGCCGAGTGGCCGGACTTCCCCTCCCACGAGCGCATCGGCGAGTACTTCCAGCGCTACGTGGACGAGTCGGGTGTGCGCGAGCGCGCCCGCTTCGGCGCTGCGGTCGAGCGCGCCGAGCACCACCCAGGCGGCGGCTGGGCGGTGAGTGCCGAGGACGGCTTCGAGGACGAGTTCGACGCGTTGGTGGTGGCCAGCGGGCACAACTGGGAGCCGCGCCTTCCCGACCCGCCCTACCCGGGGAGCTTCGACGGCACCCAGATCCACGCCCACGACTACCGCGAGCCCGACCTGCTCGACGGCCGCAAGGTGCTGGTGGTGGGGATGGGCAACTCGGCGATGGACATCGCGGTGGAGTCCTCCACGGTGGCTGAGCGCACGTTCCTGTCCACCCGGCGCGGCACGCGGATCGTGCCCAAGTACGTGTTCGGCAAGCCCGCCGACCAGGTCACCTCCCCGACCATGGCCCGCCTTCACTGGCGCCTGCGCCAGCCGATCACCCACGCGCTGCTGCGTGCGGCGGTGGGGCGGCCGCAGTCCTACGGCCTGCCCGCGCCCGAGGCCGGCTTTCTGCGCTCTCACCCCACCATCTCCGATGCGGTGCTGTCGCGCCTCACCCACGGTGAGATCGCGCCCAAGCCGGGGGTCCAGTCGCTGGACGGCGACGGCGTGCGCTTCGCCGACGGCACCCGCGAGGAGATCGACACGATCGTGTGGTGCACGGGCTACCGGGTGACCGTGCCCTACGTGGACGAGTCCGTGCTGGGCGCTCCCCCGGGCGAGCTGCCGCTGTTCAAGCGGATGTTCCACCACGAGCTCGACGACGTCTTCTTCATCGGGCTGGTGCAGACCACCGGCTCGGCTATTCCGGTGGTGGAGCGCCAGTCGGCGTTGCTGGCCGACCACCTCACCGGCCGCTACGCGCTG
>Ga0075530_1000588_pt1 | contig 17241 bp, 13 predicted proteins | sample NGEPerD_2_FD_75101 | JGI IMG/M metagenome (GOLD analysis project Ga0075530, IMG submission 75101) | Arctic peat soil microbial communities from the Barrow Environmental Observatory site, Barrow, Alaska, USA - NGEE PermafrostL1-D | ecosystem: Environmental > Terrestrial > Soil > Wetlands > Peat ... | reverse complement strand
GCCTCCGCCTACTACGGTCAGTATGCGAAGGCAGTCGGTCTACTCACCGGAGTGCCGATCTACGGCGAGCGAGGTGGGATCGACCCTGAAAAGATTCCCTACGGCGACGACCCGACCCGATGGATCCCCCAGCTTTCAGCACTCTTGATCCAAACGGAGGGTCTGATCTCAACGCAGATAATCGAGCCGCTCGGAGGGGACGGCCTGCACGCGACCTACGATCCGTTCGAGGGGCGCAGTCGCACCATTAACCTCTCCGATCCAGACATACGCATGGAACTCGACTACTACTGGCACTCTGCCCTGCCGACCCGGGGCGCACGCATTTTCGCCATTTTGGCGCTCGTCGTATCTTTGCTCGGCGGGTTTGGGCTCTATCGCATCGCCAAGCGCAGGCGACTATTCACGCGGGGAACCTCGCAACCGTCCGGGGAAACCGCATAAGCGCTACTCTGCGCGCCGCGCGAGCTCCGCTTCGAACCGAGCCCGGCGGCGGCTCTGCAACCACCGCAGGCCAGGCAGCCGCCGCAGGACTGCATACAGGCGCAGCAAGGGACTGGCGAGGATCTGATCAAGCCGCACCTGCAAGCGCAGCCTCTCTTCACGGAGGTTCTGTATCTCGGTGCGCAAGACTTCGGATTCCGCCGCACAGCGCTCTTCCCATTCCTCGACAGCGGTGTGACGAAGAGTCAACTCGGTGCGAGCGTCATCGAGTGCCGGGCGAAGCTGCGAAATCGACTTCTCCAGTTCGGCAACCGACACCTGGAGTTCCGCTCGCTCGCGCAGCCGGGCTCGCACCTCTCTCCATCCATCTCCAGCCATTGGCGTCGCCTTGGCAACAAACTGATAGGTGCGTGCATCTGGCTCGGCCTCCAAGTCCTTCCGTATCTCCACAGCCACCTCCGCCTCATCGAAGTTGACCTCCGAGACGTCAAAGTCGACCTCATGTCGATGCAGATCGACGAGGCCAAGCTCAGCTTCATCGAGAAGTCGCCCAAAAGACTTACGCGTAAAGAATCGAAGGTGCGTTGAATCGAGCAGCCCACGCGCTTGATAATCGAAACGACCTGACAAGAGCGCGAGCCGCACACTGCCGTGGGCGATGTTCGGCACGGATATGACAAAGCAGCCGTCCTCGGCAAGAAACGGCCGCAGACGCCTCAGCGCATGCAAGGGATCTTTCAGGTGCTCGATGACGTCGGCGGCGACGATTGCGTCAAAACGCTGGTCGCCGAGCACCGGCCCGAGGTCCAGCGAGTCGAGATCCCCGACGACAACACGCTCGCAAAACTCTTCCGCCCGCTCAGCCATGGCCGGATCCAGCTCGATACCCACAACGGTCGCGCCACGTTCTGCGAAGACCCGGGACATGTATCCCGTCGCAGGGCCGAGCTCGAGAATCCGCGCAGCATCCCCGACGAGCTTGACTACGTCGGAGTGGACGGTGTAGGCATCGAGGTCGATCCCCTCGAAGTCGTAGCGGGGAGCCTCCTGAAACCGGTCCGCCTCACCTTCGCTCATCCACGGCAGCCTACCAGCGCCTGACTCGACGACTGTTGTCTCCTGAGCTCAGCGACGCAATATCCAAATCGCACCCGGGCTCGCGCCTGATGCAAACGAGGGAATCACCGCAGCGAGGCGATCAGGATATTCGCGAGAGACGGCCTGGGCTGGTATGAGAACCTCGAACGCCTCATTGAAGGCCAGAAAGGCCTGCAGCAGGTACTGCTCAGCCCAGTAGTGCTGCATCTCCTCGAACCACACGCGGGGGTACTCCCATGGGAGAAAGATGTCGTGGAAGTGGACGATTACGCCGCTCGCGAGCTCGGGTAGAACGTCGAGGATGATGTAGTTAACGTCGCTTCCCAGCTTGACGGTGTGCGTCGTGTCGACGAAGAGGATGTCCCCCGACTCAAGTGCCCGGAACATGTCGAGCGGAACCTCGGTCGCGGGCAGGGGCTCGAAGATGGTCGGCGGTGGCGGGGCGTCGCCGAAGATGTCCGCGCGCGGATACGGATCGAGGGCGCGGTGCTCCGTCGCGTGGCCGTCCTCGGCGTTTCGCCGGCAGGCGTCGCCGATCAGAAGCGTCGTGTACCCCGAGCCGAGCTCGACCACTCGCCTCGGCTTGCGCGCGCGGACCATTCCGTAGAGAAGCTCGGCGTCCACCGATTCGTAGTTTACGTTGTGCAGGAAGAACTCCCCGGGGGGTTTCGGCCCGTCCAACGGCATGTCGAACTCAGAGATGAACGGGGCCAATTCCGACTCAATCCGCTCGATTGCGCGATCGGCTTGCAGGTCGATGCCGCCAAGTGTGCTGCGTCGCCCCCAGATGTCCTCCGGCAGCTCCTCCAGATGGGGAATCGCGCTGTAGAAGGTGCGAGGCACGATGTCGTAGCCCCTTTTTGGCAGGACCTGGTACTCCTCGATCTCGAACATCTCGGCCCTGCCCCGCGGGATCGTCAGCACGGAGGGCTCGGGGGGCGTCTGTGTCCCAGCACGGATGACTTCAAATCCAAATCGGCCGGCCGTGCGCCGTGCTATTCGTCCGGCGGCTCGCCTCATCCGCGACCGCATAGTCTGTGCCAGAGCGCTCACCGGTCAGCAGGCTAACGCCCCTACGTACGTGATGCCCTCTGCCTGGCCTCCGGTTAGGCGCTTGCCCAAGGAACCGTGTAAGTGGCTGCGGGGGCACCGTTCTCGCTGCCAGGGTCGAGGACGAATCCGAGGATCCCGTCGGGGAGGTAACCGAGCCTCACGGCTTCTCCGGGGTCGCAAGTCACCAGCTGATCGCCGGTCGCTGGGTGCGTGGTGCTGAATAACGGGCGCGATCCGGGGAGGACCTCGCGCCGGAGCCAGCCTACGGTCTCGCCGTCATCCTCGTCGAGGCGTCGCTCAAGCCAGTGGCGCGCCAAGTACCGGACCCTGGCCGGGGGAGGCCAGTAGCGACCCCCGCCGGAGGATGGGGGAGGGCGCATGGCCCAGCGCGCGAGCTTGCGTGGATCGCGGCTGGCACGCCCGGGACGCGCGAGGTCGCTGGCAAGCCGCCCGTCGTCACGCAGGCGAAGAGCAACCAGATCGCGGCCAGGCGACTTCAGGACGGCGCCGAGAGAGACGGCCTCCGGCGCCCGCTCGTCGGATGAGCTGATGTTGTAGCGGTGCCTACCGCCGGAGGTATCGAGCGCCCGTAGAAGGTGGGCTGCGCGCCACGGCTCGGCCTTGAACAGATCGCCCCGCGGCGGTATCGGGAAGGGTACTACCCAGCCGAGGGGGGCGAGTGGCCTGGCGATATCGAACAGTGGGTCCTCGCGCCCAGCCACGAGTACTCGTTCCCCGGTCTCGGGCATTTCCCGCAGCTCGAGGTGCTCACATAGGGGTAGTGCCTGCTCGCCGATGTAGCCGAGCGCGCGGCCTTCCGACAGCTCGTTTTGCTCTTCGCTGAGCTCGAACGTGCCTGCTCGGGAAACGAGCCGCAAGGTGGCCGGTGCCGCAAAGAGGTGCGTTACGCCGAGGTCGAACTCGAGCTCGAAGCCGGACGGTGGATTCCGATCGTTGGTCACGATACGTGCCGCACCATCAAGATGCCGGTGGCGAGCCAAATGCTGCGTGTCGGGCGGCGTCCAACCCAGCGAGTCCTTCCAGCGACGAATGGTCCCAGCCTCAAGAGCAGGAAGGTCCGGCTCGTGCAAGGAGATGAGTTGTTTCGCAGTCGCCTCGGGATGATCGTCTGGCCGGACGTAGTTGAGGTCCAACGCAGGACGATCACCTTTTGAAGCGTTGAAGGAATCTTCGCGCATCGCACTCATGGGCTTGTCGCCACCTCCACCATGGGTGGGTACGAGACGCCACTGCATCACACCGTGGGCCTGCAAGGACATAGCAAGGTCGGCGACGATTGAGTCCTCGCTACCCAGCTCGACTCTTGGAATCCAGGCCCCGGGAGGTCGCTCGAATGCAATCCCCCGCGGAGAAGACGCCTGCCTCTCGCTGCGGCTGAGCAGGGAAAGCGAGTGACCCTCCGCTCCGGGCGCAGTTGCCAGCACGATGCCTGCCATGTCTGTTTGAACGCGGAGGGCACGCATGAGCTTCTCGACGAAAGCGGGCCTTGTGAAGACCCCGGCGGTCGGTGGGGTCAGCAGGCAGATCCAGCGCCCGCGAGCGCTGCGAACTGCCTCCTGCAGCCACTCCGCTTCCCCTGCCCGATCCACCCCTATCGCCTTGGCACGACCGCCGAGATCGTCTTGAGCGAGCAACTCGAAGTCCAAGCACGTCTGCTCGCCGGACCTGCTCAGGTCGGCTTCCGACCAGGTGGCCACCGGACTGTCCATCAGGATGATCGACAGAGCCGGCGCCCAAGCGCCTTTTATCTCTGAGCTCCTGAGGTAGAGGCTCGGGTGTCGGGCCTCAATGGCCGTGTGGAAGTCATCTGGGCCGTAATCCACAGCGTGGACGCGGCTGAAGCCTTGTTTCCGGTACAGGAAGGTGGGTCCATCGGCGTGCAGCCCGTGGATTTCCCGTTCGGCCAGCTGCAAGATGATGTCCCAGTCCTCGTGCCCGACGACGAGCTCCTCGGGATAGCGGATTCCGGTCTCGGTAAATGCTCGGAGATCGAAGAGGCATGGAGAGGGGCAGATGTTGTGCTGCATCAGCAGCCATAGGTTGAATGCTGGCATCTCGACGACGTCAGAGCGATTGCCCATGTGCTTCGCGTGTGGATATATGAAGCCCACGCTCTCGGGGGCGGCCTCGAGCTTGGCCACCATGCTGTCGAGTGCTCCCGGCAGGAGCGCATCGTCGGCGTCGAGCCAGAGCGCGTAGCTGGTGTCAAAGTGCTCGAGCGCCCGGTTGCGGGCGGCGCTCGGTCCCAGGTTTCCTGGCTGGCGCAGAACAGTCACCTTTGGGTCACGGTCGTATCGCTCGAGCGCCTCGATGGTCTCTGCGTCGTCGGAGCCGTCGTCGACGATGACGATGTTCGTGGGCTTGAGGAACTGGAGCTTGATCGAGCGGATACAAGAATCGAGGTAGATGCCGTGCCGAAAGCACGGGACGCCCACGCTCACGCTCGGCTCGGGCCGCGGATCGCGCGGGAACCGCATTGGGCGGGCGAGCGCAGGCGAGCCCGCGTCGTCCCGAGTTTGCTCGGCGCGCCCGTGTTCCATGCGCCACCGGCTCGTCGCCGGTCGTTCTGCCAACAGCCGCTCGTTAAGCGAGGAGTGCGTCATGCCCCCATCCGCGGGCCCCGAGTCATCAATCACTTCGATCCGGCTCAGCGGGATGCTCTGGGCGGCAATTCTCCTTCTGGTCTCAGAATCATCTGCCGAAAAGACATCGATCAGGTTCCCGTAGCGGCTGGGCGCATAGCGCACATAGTCAGTGTCGCCGGGCTGCTGCCGACGCAGTTGGGCTACAACCGAGGGGGGCTCGGGAAGGCTTGCCATGTCCGGCAGCAGATCGAAGCCGAGATGCGAGCCCAGGATATGAACGAGCCGCACATTCCGCGTCTCGACGAAACCCAGGATGAACTCGGGGAAGGAGCCACCGTTCATCGAGGCCGGCAGCTCCCAGATCTCCTCGGCCAACGGCTCCACATGAGCCAATCCGCGGTTCGGGGAGGGCTCCGTGGTGATCAAGGAAGGCGCCCACCGGGCTCGATCGATGCGCTTGAACCATGCGATGGTCGCGTCGCCGGTCGAATTCAGATCGACCCCCGCGCTGATGTAGAGGATGGGCACCCGTTTTCCCACGGTGGCTGATGATATGCAGCAACCGCATCGGACATGGCCGAGCGTTACGCTTCGCCACCATGGCAACCGATGTGACTATCGTGGTTCACCTCGCTGGCCGGCGAGAGCAGATGGATAGCTGCCTTGCAGCTCTGGCCGCCCTGGACTCGCAGACGGCGCGGGACGTCATCCTCGTCAACGATGCCACTCCTGGCCTCGATAGCCTGCTCGATGACCTGCCGGGCGATATAAAAGTCCTTCGCAACGAGCGGCGTGAGGGACTTGTCGCGTGCGCGGCCCGGGCCGGAAAGCAGGCGACCAGTGAGTTCGTGGTCCTGCTGCGGGGGACTTCAGAGATCTCGCCAGGCGCGCTCGATCCGCTCCTTGCACCCCTGTCCGATCCGTCCAACGCCGCGGTGGCGGCCAGCCTGCCCCTGCGTCCCGACAGCCACCCGGCCTGTACGCACGCCGTAGCTTTGCGCAGGAGCGACATCGCCGGCTTAGAGCGGGTAGTCGGAGTTGAGCCGGGTGACGAGCTGGCAGCCGTCTGCATCGAGCTCGCATACAGCGGACGTAAGATCGTGACGGCGCCCGATGCCGTTGTTACCGAGGCCCGGCCGCGGATTTCGCCTGCGCGCGCAAAGCCCGGCGAGGAACTCGAGTTGACGATCGTTATTCCGACCCTGGACGCCGCCTCCGACCGTGTCCGATCATGCGTGTCAGCAATACAAGCGACGACGGACGCCGCACACGAGATTGTCCTTGTCGACAACGGTGCGCCCCCGCAGGGCTTCAGCGCTCCGGTGAACGCGGGCCTGCGTGCAGTGGACACCCCCTACGCGGTCGTGATGAACGACGACGTCGAGCCCAAGTCGGCGTGGTGGCCGCCGCTCCGAGAAGCGCTCGACGGTGGGGCCGCCGTCGCCTTCCCACTAACCGAGGGAAGCTGGTACCGAACCGACTTCTCGGCTTGGTGCTTCGCCTTGAGTCGAGCGACCCTGGACGAGATGTCGCACGGGCCGGGTGAGTTCTTCGATCCGGAACTCCGAGTCTGGTACCAGGACACGGATCTCCTGACTCGTCTCCAATCGATCGGGCGCCCGCCGGAACTCGTCCGCGCGTCGCGGATCACCCACGGTCTCTCAGTCACGGTGGAGAGCGAGGATCCCGAGCTAAAGGCCTGGGTCAGCGAGACGATCGCGTCGGATCGGACAGCATTCGAACGCAAGCACCCGACGGTTCCCGTCAACACCGCCGATTAGCAAGATCATAAAACCCGCCTGAGCCGCAGCCCCGGTGACCGTGCCTCCTCCCAGCCGATCACGTTCTGAGAGTAGCGACGGGACCGACGCGAAGCATAGGCACCCGCCAAGCCGCCTCGAACACGATCGCGCCACCCATCTTCGAGCGGCCGGCGCGACGCTCGCGAAACACGATCGGCACCTCGAGGACGTCGAACCCGCGCTGCACGGCCCTATAGGTCATCTCGACTTGGAAGGCATAACCGCGCGAGCGAACGGACTCGAAGTCGATCGCCTCCAGCACCTCGCGCCGGAAGCACTTGAACCCGCCGGTCAGGTCGCGCACCCTCCATCCCCAGGACCAGGCGCGCGTAGGCGCTGCCACCGTGGCTGATCGCCCGACGCAGCGCGCTCCAATCACGCACGCCGCCGCCGTCCACGTAGCGGGAGCCGATCGCGAGATCCGCCCGCTCACCGGCCTCGAGCAGGCGCGGGAGGTACGCCGGGTCGTGAGAGAAGTCCGCGTCCATCTCAAGGATGCGCCCCGCCCCGCCGTCGAGCGCCCGCCTGAAGCCGGCCAGGTAGGCGGGGCCGAGGCCTTCCTTGCGCTTTCTGTGCAGCACCTCGACCCTGGCCTCGCGTGCGGCGAAGTCATCCGCGATCTCTCCCGTTCCGTCAGGCGAGTTGTCGTCGACGATCAGCACCCGCCCGGACTCGGGCAGCTTTGCCAGCACGGCGGGAACAAAGCTGGGCAGGTTCTCGGCCTCGTTGTACGTGGGCAGGACGAGCCATGGCGGTTCTCGCGTCGCGCTCCCCGGCATCCGCGCGATGCTAGTTGGAAGGCCGCGGGCCACGTACCCTGAGACGGCGATGCGCCTCCCGGCGAACGAGATAGATGTCTGGCTGGCGCGGCTCGTCGCCGACGGCTGGCCCCGCCCGGAGTTCCTCCCGGAGCGCGAGCGCGAGCGCGCCGAGCAGATGCTCGCGGGCAAGGTGCGGGACCGCTGGACCGCCGCCCGCTGGGCGCTGCGCGGCGTGCTCGGGCGCTATCTCGGGCTGGACCCGCTCGAAATCGAGCTGAGCCTCGGTGAACACGGCAAGCCCCTGCTCGCGGATCCGGAGGCGCCGCTGCGCTTCAACCTCAGCCACAGCGGAGACGTCGCCCTGGTGGCGGTCTCCGCCGAGCTCGAGGTCGGGGTCGACGTCGAGCGCATAGGGGCGCGCCCGGCCGCCTTCTACGCGGACTGGACGCGGCGAGAGGCGATCGTCAAGTGCCATGGCACGGGTCTCGGGCGACCCGTGCCTGAGACTCCCGTGGCAGTTGCACGGCTCGATGTCGATCCGGGATACACGGCCGCGGTCGCCGTCGCCAGCGATGCCGTTCCGCCGTTGCGACTTCTGGAGATCGCACCGGCCGACGTGGCCGTAAGCCGAGCCTAAGGCCGCACGCGGCCGCCGGTGATGCCGACGAAGGCGCGCCAGGCGGGCTTCGGCCTGAAGCGCTCACCTTCGCGGAAGAGGCCGGTCGAGTCGCAGAAGTTGCAGGAGCCGCGCACACCTTTCCAGGTGAACCAGTAGGCGCCGCGTAGATTGAGGCGCTTGCGGTTACGAATCATGTACCGGTAGGCCCGCCGCATCTCGCCTAGCTGGAAACCGGTTCCCTGCTCGAAGCTGACCAGGTTGGGGTTGTTCTGCGAGCCCCAGCCCATCTCGGTGATGTAGAGGCCGACGCGCCGATCGCCGTTCTGGACCGCGACGCGGCGCATTTCATCGCTCATCCGCGCCAGGTCGGCCGCCGTTTCGGAGTAGGGGTGCAGGGCGATGCCGTCAAAGCTCGCCTTGATCCCGCGCACCCGGTACAGCCGCCGCAGGAAGTCGACCGCGTGCATCGCGTTGGGCGGCTTGGCGCTCGGTTCGCCGAAGAGGCCGGAGACGATCGTCTTGACGCTGCGATCGCCCCGCTTCAGCGCCCGGTTGGCGATCTTCAGCAGCTGTGCGTAGCGGGTCGGCGAAGTCGGCTTGGCGAAGTAGAAGAAGTTGGCCTCGTTCCAGATCTGCCACTCGCGCAGCGGCACCTTCGGCACGAAGTCGCCGGAGCCGCGCCAGTGCTCGCGCCAGAACTCGCCGTGCGGGCCGTAGCGTTCGGCCGCCGCGCGCAGGAACGCCGCCCAACCGCGCCGCTGCCGTGCGTTGTTGACCGGCAGCGTCGTGTACATGCGCGCCAGCCATGAAGGGGTCGAGTAGACGAAGGGGAGCACGCGCAGGTGCTGGCGCGCGGCGGTCTTCACCACGTCGTCGAAGCCGCCCCATTCGTAATCGCCGTTTGGGCTCGGTTGGACGCCGCTCCAAGCGAGCGGCCAGCGCACGGCGCCGATCCGGCCGACGCGCATGTATTCGGCGTCGGCGTCGGTCAGCGCACTCTGCGGCACGATGCCGAAGAACTCGCGCGGCACGGCTCGCGCAGTGCCCGCTCCGGCGGAGAGCGATGCCGCACCCACCCCGACGAGGGCGAGAAGGACGACTACGGCGGCGAGTGTGACCGGCTTCAAGCGCATCGTGCAGAGAACCCAATCACGATCTGGAAGTAGCGGCGGGCCCGGGGAGAGGCATGGCGAAATTCCGCGGACGCGGTCGGGAACATTAGGGTGGCGCAATGCTCGGTTGGGCGGGATACGTGATCAAGCGGCTGCGGGAAAATCTCAACCGGTCGGTGTTCCTCTCCTCGACGCAGGAGACGCTGAGATTCAGAGGCTGGGAGGGAGGTGTGGTCCTGGTCTCCTTCCTCGCGCTTGCGACTGTCCTACAGCTATTCCGAGCCGGACCGTCGACCGCGCTGAACTCGCTCTGGGCGGAGGACGGACCGGTCTTCCTCGGTGGGGCCCTGTCGCACGGCTTCTTCACAGCCGTGACCATGCCCTACGCCGAATACCTCGTCGTAATGCCTCGCCTGCTCGGCGAGATCGGTGCGATCGTTCCCTTGCGCGACGCAGTCGTGGCAATGAACCTCGGCGCCGCCCTTGTCGTCGCCCTCAGCGGGCTCGCCGTCTGGTTCGCTGGCGCCGGCCATATCCGCAGCGCCTACCTGCGGGCGGTGCTCGTGGCGCTGACGATCCTCCCCCCCGTGGCCGGCGAGACGGTCGCGTCGCCGGCCAACGTCGCCTGGCACATGACCTTCGCGGTCTTCTGGCTGCTGCTGTGGCGGCCCGCGACGACTTGGGGCGCCTGCCTCAGCGCGCTGCTGATACTGGCCACCGGCCTCAGCACGCCCGCCGTCTTCTTTTTCGTCCCGCTCGCTCTCCTGCGCGCACTCGCGATCCGCGACCGCCGCGACGCACTGGTCGTCGGGGGCTTCGGCCTCGCCATGGCGATCCAGCTGCCGGTGACGGCGCTCAGCGACGAACACGTCTCCACGTACCTGTGGACGAGCAACATCGTCACCACCTTCCTACAGCGCGTCGTCAACGGCGCCGCCCTCGGGCTCGAGCTCGGCGGGTCTGCCTGGGCCGACTGGGGATGGCCGTTCTTGATCGCGATCACCGTCGCCGTCACCGTCTATCTGACCGTGCTGCTGCTGCGCGCCTCCTCCAGCCGCGCCCTCGCCGCAATCGCCATCGCCACCTCGGTGGCGATGTTCTTGGCTTCCAGCTACTCGCGCGCGCTCGGCAACGCAATGACCTGGCCGCCCGACATCCACAACAACGTCGGCGGCCGCTACGCGCTGGTCCCGGTCCTGCTGCTGATCAGCGCCGCCCTCGCCCTGCTCGACTCCCGCCGCGGGTCGTCGACGGGCCGAACCGTCGCGGCGATCGCGACGGCCGCGGTACTGCTGGTCTCCATCGTGACCTCCTTCGACGTCAACGCCGCCACCAACCGGGGTGGGCCGCCGTGGGGGGAAAGCCTCGACACCGCCACCGCGGAGTGCGAAGCCAAAGAGCTCGCCGAGGTTCCGGTCTTCGTCGCGCCCGAAGGATGGACGATGAGCGTCTCCTGCGACCGCTTGGTCTCGTCCACGGACGGGGGAAGATGAGCGACGCGGCCGCTCAGTAGCTGCCGCCCAGCTTGCGGTGGTCCCAGGTCGCGACCCGCAGCGGCTTGAAGTGGATCGCCACCCGCTTCGGCGCCTGGGCTTCGAGCGCCGCCTTGGCGTCGCCCTGCACCGAGTCGATCCCCTCCGCGTAGCGCACGGTCAGCTCCTCAGCGAACCCGATCACGGTCTCGAAGTCGCGGTGCAGCTCTGCCTCGGCCTCGATCTGCGCCCCGCGCAGCTCGCCGTACTCGTGGCCGGTCTCGACCAGGACCGTGGCGCGCGGATCGCGCTCCAGGTTGCGCACCTTCTGCGACTTGGCGTAGGTCCAGATCCAGACCTCGCCCCCGCGCGGCACGAACCAGAGCGGCATCGAGTGCGGCCAGCCGCGCGGCCCGTTGGAGCAGACGATCGCGACCCGCTCGCCCTCCAGCAACTCCAACAGCTCCGCATCACTCAGCTTGATCTGGTCCCGCCGGCTCATCCAGGGCGGACTCTACGCAGCCAACGGGGATGCGGGCTACGTCGATACGGGAGCGTCTTCTCGCGATGCCTGTCCGATCGTTTCGCGAAGGCGCCGCGAAACCAGGGTTCGCAGACGCGGGCTACTGATGCGGCTCGTCCACTCCTTCGCCTGAGCGTGATCGAAGCTCGGGGGAAGCGAGAGCTCGGGGAAGAAGGCTCGGCTGCCGGCGGCTGCGCGGACATAGACGGTGTCGAAGAGGGCCTTCTCCGGCGTGGCTACGTATCCGGTCTCTTCCGAGCCGTTGAAACCACCAAAGAGCTCAGGGGCAAGATGGTGGATCGCGAAGGCGCCGGCGGTGGTCGTGACGCGCCTGGCCCGGTCGAGCGATGCGACCGAGATCTGGCGCGGGATCTGTTCGATCACGCCGTGACGCGAAAGCGCGGACCAAGACGACACGTACGCCGGAAACGGGGCCGTGAGAAAGGGGGCGACTACGAACGGCTCGATATCCGGGTCAAGCGCCCACAGTCCGCGGCGCAGCCTGCGCGCGAGCCCAGCTTCCTCCATCGCACGCAGACGCCGTCCGGCGGTTCCCCGCTCCGACCGCCACCGTGCCGCTGCTTCGCGGGTCGTGACGATCGGGCGCTTCATGCGCAGCAGGTCCCCGTAGGCATCGATCGGCTTCATCGCGCTCCCTCCAGCTTTTCGGCGACGAAGGTCTGCATCTGCTCCCAAGCTGCCCCGGTGTCGTAAAGCTCGACGACATCGGGCTCAAGGAAGGGGAGAACCTGATCGCGGAAGGCGGCAAAGGGCAACTGCAGCGCCCGGTCGGCCGCGTCGGCAAGGATCTGCGGGTTGAGGGATCCGGCTGGAAGCGGCCCGCGGCGGAACAGCAGATCGAGATCGAAGACATCGCGCGCCTGCGTCTCTGAACGGCCCGCGAGGGCTTCGACCTTCTGCTCGGCCGGGGCGTTCTCGGTGTAGTGCTGAATGCTCGGCGAACGCAGCGCATAGGGCGCTGCGATTCGATTTGGCACCGGCTCCAGACGGTAACGCTGCTCGCCGTTGCGATTGCTGAACTCGATCTTGATCCGGAGAGGCTCGGAACGTCCTGAGACCTCGATCGCAACCTTCCATCGCCGCGTAGTCGCAGTCTGCTTCGGCTTCGAGAACTCGGCGACTGCCAGACCTCCGATACGAAGGAGGGCCTTCATCGGACCGGAGCCGAGGACGCCGTCGACCTTTTCTTCAAGGCCCCACGGCTCCACACCATTCGTGTCGAGGTCGATGTCCTCCGAATAACGCAGGCTGCCGAAGAAGAACCGCAGGTTCGCGCCCCCCTTCAGCACGTAGCGCGCCGGGTCAAGGCGTTTCGACAGCACGTCGAGGAAGGCGAGGTGAAAGAGCTCGACGATCTGTGCATTGCTGAGCAGGATCATGCCTCAAGAATACAGCTTAAGAGCGTTATCTGCGTCTAATCTGCATTCTTGAACGCCCGGCGATAGGGTCGGCCCATGCAGATCGCCATCCTGCTTTACGAGAAGCTCGCCGCGCAGGACGCGGTCGGCCCCTACGAAGTGCTGCGCTGCGTGCCGGGCTGGGAGGTCCACCTGGTCGGCGGGCGCTTCGTCGAGGACGGCAAGACGATCACCGCGGCCGGGGTCACCGCCGGCATCGACATGGCTCTCCACCTGGTCGGCCGGGAGGCCGGCCCCGAGGTCGCCCAGGCTGTCCAGTTGGGAATCGAGTACGACCCCGACCCGCCCTTCGACTCCGGCTCGCCGCAGAAGGCGTCGAAGCAGACCGTCGAGCTGGTCAGCGCGGCAAGCCGCGCCCCGGCGTCAGCGTGAGCGCGCGACCCCTGCGGCCGCCGGGGATCGCGACGACCAGCTGGGCCCGCAGCGTGCGGCGAGTGCGGGCCAGGGTGCGGCCGCCCTTGCCGAGAGCGACGCGGAAGCTGTGCGAGCGGCCGCCGCTGAGGCGGAAGGCGCGCCACGCGATCGACCTGCGCACCATCCTCGTCCTCACCCTTGGCCTGCCCCTGCGGCGGACGACGAAGCGCTGCCTGACCCGGGTGCGGACGAGGACCTGGCCGGGGCACTCGGTCCCCGCCGGCCACTCGCAGTGGATCTTCACCCGGACGCCGCTTCCGTTGGCCTTGATCCCCGCCAAGGAGATCGGCAGCGGCACGCCGACCTTGCGGCAGCCGAGCAGCGAGTCGGAACCGACCCCGATGTCGAGCGCGTAGACGCAGAGGCGCTGCCTGCCGCTGCCGACGACCGGGAAGCTGACGTCGAAGCCGTGCGCCGCGCCGGCCCGGGTGTAGGTCAGGGGAAGGTCGGCGCGCTGCTGGTCGGCGACCGGCCCGAGCTCGTAACGAGCCGCCTCGCCGGGGCCCGCTTTCTCGCTCAGGTAGGCGCGGATCGAGAGCGGCTTGCGCGGCGCGCTCGGGTCGAAGGCCCAGCCGGTGACGCGCACCTGCCCAGGCGCCGGCGAACTGGCCGAGTCGAAGCTGCCTTGGGGATCGTCGCCGGATGACGCCGCCCCCGCCGTCGCCGCATCGACGTAGTTGTTGTCGATGTTGATCGTGACGCCGCCCCAGGTCTCGTTGTGGCCGCCGCGGTACTGGTGGATGCGCTGGTGGTTGGCCCAGGCGCCGACCGGCAGGTAGGAGTCGGCCGCGCTGGCGCGGCCGTTCCAGTTGGCGAACCAGAGGTCGTCCGGCTGCGCGTAGGGGCTGCCGAGGCGGGAGACGAGGTCGGCGATGCCGGAGGCGCTGCTGCTGTAGACGCCGGAGTCGTAGCCGAGCCCGTGCAGGCGGGCGGTCCAGGCCGCGAGGAAGGTCAGCGTCGCGCTGGTTGCGCTCGCCGTCCGCGTGTAGCTCTCCATGTCGAAGTAGATCGGGCTGCCCTCGCCGATGCCGACGATGCGGGCCTCGTTGACGGCATCGTTCGCGGCCGCGGCGCCCTGCAGGGAGGCGGTGCCGGCACTCAGCTTGGCGCAGGAGCCGCAGCTCGAGGTCGGCGCCTGCAGGCCGACGTAGATGGGGATCAGGTTCCAGCCGGCCGCCGTCTCTGCGATCACCCATCTCGCGGTCAGGTTCGGCTGCGAGCAGCCGCGGTTGCCGCCGCCGATGTAGACGCCGATCGCCCGGTAGGGCGAGGCGCCCCAGGCCGCCATGGTGCGGCGCGAAGGCGCCGTGCAGGCGTCGAAGCCGAGGCCGGTGTAAGCGGACGCCGCGGAGATGCGTGCCGGGCGCATGCGGCTCGCCGTGGCCCTGGCGCGCGCCGCCCGCGCCCGCGCGCCCGGGTCGACGAGAATCGCCCGCCGCCGTCCGATCGCCCCGGCGGGACAGCGCTGGCTCGTCCCAGGCGTCCCCAAATAGACGGCCTTGCGATCAAGGCGCACGCACATGTGAGGCCGCACATCAAGGCGAAAGACCGGCCACGAAGCTGGCGCCTCGACAGTCTCGCCCTTGAAATGAAGCGTGCGCGTCTCACCGCTGGCGGCAGCGGGTAGGGCCAGCGCACTGGCTAGGAGCAGCATCAAGGCGCGGTACATCTCTCCCCCCAACCGTGCCAGATCGCCAACGTTTCGGCCCACTTGCAAGCTAAACGCAAGAAGACGTGCCAGCACCAAGAGCCCATCCCGGTAGGGGTGGAACGTCTTGTACTTTTTCCGCGCGACTTCTGCGGACAGACTGACAACTGTCTTCGGGAAAAGTTAAGTGGAACCCCTACCGGGATAGGCCCCTCCTGGATCAGGCGGCCGGGACGAGATCCAGCTCGCGCCAGGGGCCCTCGCCGGCCATCGGCTGGGTGCGGCCGTCGAGCCAGTCGGCCTGGAGGTCGTCGTAGTGGGGGCTGGCGGGATGGCCTGACTGGCCGGTGAACATCTGCCAGCGCGAGCGCTCGGGGGCGGTCGGATCGCCGACCATGCGCCAGCTCGGCGCCCAGACCGCTTTGTAGGGGTCGTTGGGGTCGTAGGCGATCTGGCTCACGGTCTCCTGCGCGCCGCCCGCGCGCAGGCTGCGGTTGAGCAGCTTGCGCAGGAGGGGATTGGCTTCTCCCAGCGGATGGGGGAACTCCATCTCGTGGACCTGGCCCCAGCGCCAGCCCTCCGGGTCGGGGCCGAAGCGATCACTGAGATCGTCGAGCGCGCCGCTCAGCGCCTCCAGCACGAGCTCGTCCCAGGGGCGGCCGATCAGCTCCTCGTTGCCCTCCTCCCAGAGATCCATCAGGTGCGAGTGCCAGCGCCAGGGCGAGGTCACGTGGGGCATGAAGCCGTTATCGGCGCGGTCGAGCCAGCGCTCGCAGAGATCGCGGTCGCCGATCGCCGCGCGGGCGACCTCGCGCGCCAGCCGCAGGAGGAAGGCCTGGTAGATCGTGCCCGCGATCGTGCCGGGGTCGAGCCGCCCATCCCAGCTGCGCAGGCGCTCGACCGCGCTCAGCTCGCGCTGCCCTCTCGGGGTCAGGCGGCCCAGCCGGCGCGCCGCCTCCAGGCCCGGGATCGAGAGGTTGTCGGACTGCATCGCCTCGAAGCCCTCAAGGTCGTGCTCGTCGCCGGCGCGCAAGAGCTCCTCGATCCGCTTCGCGCGAAACCCGTCCAGCCATTCGCTGGTGATGTGGTGCGGGTACTCGTCGCCGACGATGCGGTTGTTGGCGGTGATGAGGAAGCCGCTCTCGGGATCGATTGTCTCGGGCAGCTCGTCGTAGGGAATCGCCCCCTCCCACTCGAACTCGCCGTTCCAGCCGGGCTTCGGCAGGTCGGGACAGCCGCCCTTGCGCAGCGGCAGGCGTCCGATCAGCTTGTAGCCGATCGAGCCGTGGCGGTCGGCCCAGATCAGGTTCGAGGCGGGCGAGGTGTGGCCCTCCAGCGACGCGACCAGCTCCGGCCCGGAGCGGATTCCGTGCAGCTCGAACATCCCCTTGAAGGCGGTCGGCTGGTCGAGCGTGATCCAGCGCAGCGCCAGCGGCTCGGCGTCGTCGGCGCCGAGCGCGGCGTTGACCAGCGGGCCGTGATGGGTGATCCGCACGTCCAGCACCTCGGGCGCGTCGCGTCCCTTCACCGCGATCTCCTCGCGCACGATCTCGAGCGGCCGCCACTCGTCCTCGAACAGGTAGCTGTCGCCCTCGACCCGCTCGACGAAGAGGTCTTGGACGTCGGCCATGACGTTGGTGAAGGTCCAGCAGACGTCGTTGTTCTGGCCCATGTAGACGCCGGGCATGCCCGGCAGCGAGGCGCCGCGGACAAAGCGGTCGCCGAGCGTGAGGCCGACCTGGTACCAGATGCCCGGCATGCTCGGCGGCAGGTGCGGGTCGCCGGCGATCAACGGCGAGCCGGTCGCGCTCAGCGCCCCGCTGACCGCCCAGTTGTTGGAGCCGCTCGCCTCCGCCGCCATCCCGATCGAGCGGCGCACGGCGTCGATCTGCTCGGTCAGGCCGAGGCCGTCGCCAGACCAAGGTTCCCGGGTGACGACCGGGTTGCCTGCCGGGTAGCCGGGGTCGAGCCTGGCGGCCAGCTCAGGGCCCAGCTCGCGAGTCATGTCGGCGCGCAGCAGCTCCTTCTCCCAGTTGGTCGAGAGGCCGAAAGCGAGCAGCTTGCCGAGACCGAGGATGTCGGCCGGCCGCCAGGGCTCGAACTCGAGCCGCAGCAGCTGCATCTCGAACGGCAGCGCCCCGGCGTTGGCGACGGCGGCATTGACGCCATCGCAGAAGCGCTCCATCAGGGCGCGCAGGTCCGGGTCGAGGGCCGCCGCCTCGCGCTCCGCCGCGCGCCGCATTCCCAGGG